>Ga0307479_10003102_pt1 | contig 15096 bp, 18 predicted proteins | sample atmos_gasesECM4C_FD_203743 | JGI IMG/M metagenome (GOLD analysis project Ga0307479, IMG submission 203743) | Hardwood forest soil microbial communities from Morgan-Monroe State Forest, Indiana, United States - atmos_gasesECM4C_515 | ecosystem: Environmental > Terrestrial > Soil > Temperate... | reverse complement strand
CAGCAGTTCAGACGCCCTGCCGGGTGCCACGATCTCGTCCTTGCCAAAGCGCGCGACAGCCCAGCCCGGCGTGTCCGCGACCGCTGCCCGCGCCGCGATTTTGGATGTCGCCATGCGGTTCCTCACATCCTGCAAAAGCGCCGTCTCGCCCTTGAACAGATGCGCCGAGCCCGCAATGTCGATAAAAATCCCGTCCGGCGGATCGGTCGCCACCAGCGGCGAATAGCGCGTGCACCAGAGCGCCAGCCGCGCCAGCGCCGCTTCGTCCTCCTGGGGCATCGCGTCGTGAATATGCAAACCGGGCACCAGCGACTGGGCGTGCGCAATCGTCATTCCGGGGTGCAACCTCAACCGCCGCGCCGCCTCATCGACCGCGGCGATCACCCGCTGATTGCCATCCTGAACCGCGGTTATCAGCGGCACCTCAGGCTGTGGCAAGCCGCCATTCCGGCGCCTGAGGCGATCGGTCGCCCAGGTCGGCAGAAACAGCGAGATGACCCGTCGCATCGCAAGCCTCCACGGTAAAGGTGTTGGCTTCCGCACCCCGGCAGCGCAACAGATCGATGCGCCACCGGGCACGTCCCATGTCAAAACCGGCCATCGGCCCGGAAGGTGAGGGGGAAATCCGCCAGCGCGAGAAGCACGCATTGGCTTCGTCCGCGCTGCTGCCCGAGCGCCGCAAAGCGAAGGCGATCACGCCCGAGGTTTCCGCCGCCAGTTGCAAGCGGCGCGACGGCGTCAGCGGCAACCGCACAAGCTCGCGCACCACGCCCGCGAGGCCGCCATGCCGCAGCCCTTCTTCCATCGCCGGCAGCACGTCGGCGTCTTTCCAGGTCTCGCAATAGATGACGCGGTCCGGATGCAGGCCGACGCGCGCCAAAGCCGGGGCAAACAGATCGCGGCTATGCAGGCACCAGATCACCGGCCCCGGCAGGCGCGCGAGGATGCCGGCCGCAAATAGCGCCGAGAGCGAGGCGCGTGCTCCGTCTGTCCCCTGCTCAGTAATTTCATGCACGGCACCCAGGGCGAGACCGCCACCCGGCAAGGCGCGATCGATCGCGTCGATGCCGAACGCCAGCGTCCGCCGTTCGGCGCCCGCCGTGCCGAGGCGCCCGATCTTGCGGCGAAGCTGGGAAAGAGCGGAGGCTTGTGGTTCGGGCGCTTGCATCGTTCACCTATGAACGACGCGGGCGCTTTCCCATGGCAACCACCTGCAACACATCATCGGCGCTCGGCTTCAAAAGATCGCGCGGATCTTCCTCAGACCCCAGCCAACGATCGAGATCCTTTTTCTCCAGGACCAGCGGCATGCGATCATGCACGGCAGCGACAGCCGCGCTCGCCGGCACCGTGATGGTGGCGAAGGTACGCTCCCACGCGCCCGTATCCGGATTTTTCCAGTTCTCCCAGATCGCGGCGATGGCGAGCGGCTCACCGTCGGCTCGCTTGATCGTATGCAGCTTGCCCTTGGCGTCCTTCTGCTGAAACGCGTCGATCGGCACCACGCCGCGGCGCTTGCGGTAGGCATCGCGGAACATCGGCCTTTCAGTGATGGTCTCCGCCCGCGCGTTCATCGGCTGGATGTCCGGCCGTGTATCAGCGTCACGCGGGATCAATCCCCAGGCTAGATAACCCGGAACAGGCGCGCCGTTTTCGGGATGATGCCGCACGACCATGACGGAGCGCCCGCGCTCGGCAAGGATGCCGTCGTGATCGGAAGCTGAATGAGGACGTCGAACCGGGTTCATGGGCGCGCTGGACCGTTAGGGTGCAATGAGAACGAATAGAGAACACCCAACGTCAGTCCGGAGTCAATCATTCCCTTTAACGATTGATCCGATTGAGAAATTCGGCCCCACTCAGATACCGGGCCGGCCGCGCCTCAAGGTCCTCAGGGCATGATGAACCAGCACGTCCTCATCACGAACCCCCTGATTGTAGGCCTCGATGATCAGGTTCGCGGCAGCTTCACGCAGCCAGGCCTCTTCCAACGGCCCCGCATCGCCATAGGCCGCCACCACATTCTCAAGCGTCCGGTTGAGCACCAACTCGTCGTCGGTTACCGGCCAGGGGAAGGTTTGCGCCATCGCGGAACCCTCATTACTGAGCTGACGTTGGAAAACGTGCGTCGTCGGCGATGGTTTCCTGGCGCGTTCCCCAAAATGCACGACAGGACGCCGCCGATGATCTCGTGTGGCGATGCGTCAGCTGGCTTTGCGTCGTGTTGATTTTGCTTTCGCCTTGCTTGCCCGCGCCTTCGGTCTGGCATCCTTGCCACCGGTACCCTTGATGCTAGCGCGCAGGGCCGCCATCAGATCGACGACGTTGTCGCCACGTTTCGGCGCGGCCTTCGGAATGGCCTGGCCCTTCTGCTTCTTGTTCAAAAGGTCCTGCAGCGCGGCCTCGTAATGATCCTCGAATTTCGACGGATCGAAATGACCCGACTTCTGTTCGACAATGTGCTTGGCAAGATCCAACATGTCCTTTGTGATCTTCACATCCTGAATCTCATCGAAATATTCCGCCTGATCGCGCACTTCATACGGATAGCGCAGCAGCATGCCCATCAGGCCCTTGTCGCGCGGTTCGAGCGTGATCACATGCTCGCGGCTGGTGAGCACGACGCGCGCCAGCGCCACCTTGTCGAGCGAACGAATGGTCTCGCGGATCACGGCATAGGCATCGTGGCCGACCTTGCCATCAGGTACGATGTAGTAAGGCCGCACCAGATAAAGGTCGTCAATTTCCTTGCGCGGCACGAACTCGTCGATCTCGATGGTGCGCGTGGATTCAAGCGCGATGTTTTCGAGTTCGTCCCTGGTGACCTCGAGATACCGATCCTTGTCGATCTGGTAGCCTTTGATGATGTCCTCGGAGGCAACCTCTTCACCGGTATCGGCATCGACCTTCAGATAGCGAATGCGGTGACCGGTATTCTTATTGATCTGATTGAAACTGATTTTTTCGGCTTCGGACGTCGCCGGGTAAAGCGCAACCGGACAGGTCACCAGCGATAATCTCAGAAAGCCCTTCCAATTGGCGCGAGGGGCCATCGTTCCATACTCCATACGACTGAACGGACGAGTCTGTTATGGAGGCGGAACCCAAAAAGTTCCAAGAAGTGAATCACTCACATTCCGGGCAGGTGTCACCGATTGAGGCCATGATATCCTCAATCATAGCGACAGCCTCGGCTGGCGATGCACCTTTAAAGGGATCACGTGAGGCAATCTGGCGCGCCCGGCGCCAGGCGTCGGGATCGGTCGCATCACACAAATGGCCATGATCGACGCATTCGCGGATTGAGCCTGTTTCCAGCAACACAGCGATCGCCCAGCCGCGCAGCGTCCGAAAAGGCGCGCGCCGGTTTTCGATGACGGTAAATTTGCGCGCGGCGGCGGACCTCGACATTCGAACCTCGGAACCGAATCACTTCATCCTCTCTCTAAGGCGAACATTTCCTGATTTCGCGAGCAAGACGTTATCCCCGGCAACAGGCGCATCGCTATTCGGTGGTGACGTTCGAAACAGGCATGGCTATTTTAGATGTTCCAATAGTGATAACTCTTCGTCATGTGCAATCTCTACAGCATCACGACTAGCCAGGAAGCGATCCGCCGATTGTTTGGAGTCGCAAGCGACAGCGCCGGCAATCTTCCAAGCATGCCGGGCGTGTTTCCCGATTATCCGGCTCCGGTCGTCCGCAACACCGACACCGGGCGCGAGCTGGCGATGATGCGCTGGGGCATGCCGCCACCGCTGCGCACGCCCGGTCCGCCTGTGACGAACATTCGCAACACGTCGTCGCCGCACTGGCGTATGTGGCTCAAGCCGGAGAACAGATGTTTGGTTCCGGCCAACAGTTTCGCCGAATATGCACCCGAGCCAAATCCCGCGACCGGCAAGAAGGATGTCGTGTGGTTTGCATTGAACGACGACCGGCCCCTGTTCGCCTTTGCGGGAATCTGGACCGAGTTCAAAGGCGATCGCGGCACCAAATCGAAACCGATCCCCGGACCACATCACGTGTCCGGCTTTCTCACGACGGCGCCGAACACCGTGGTCAAGCCGATCCATTCCAAGGCCATGCCGGCAATCCTGATAAGTGACGAGGAGCGCGACGTTTGGATGCGCGCGCCATGGGATGAGGCGAAAGTTTTGCAGCGGCCGTTGCCCGACGCGGCTCTGAAAATCGTCATGCGCGGCGCCGAACAGGAAGATCGCCAAACGACTGAGCTGGCGGCACCATGAACGTTTCGACAACTCAGGATCTGCGCAAAAGCAGATGCTGCTGAAACCGTTGCGAGAAAATACTCTCCCGCGCGGGCGATGAAATCGAGTGCCTTCTACCACAAATCGATCAGGCGCGCTGGCCGATCCCCGACGACCCCGAAGCCTCGCTCTCTGCTTCACCGCTACCGATGGCTAACAACGCTGCCAGATAATTCCGGTCCTGCCGAGGCGATCTAACATGAGGGCATGTGTTCGGCAGCACATTCAATGTCGGAGATCGAGAGGATCGAGTTAATGGTGTCGCCGAGCTTCCGGCCCATCACGGGCTTCTGCAGCAAAGGCCTGTCACTGAATTGTTCGGGTCGGCCGCCCGATCCGTAGCCGCTGACGAAGAAAAATGGCAGACCCCGCCTGTCGACGATCTCGGCAACCGGATCGATGCGGTGACCGCCAATGTTTATGTCGAGGACCGCAAGATCATAATCGGCGGTCTGTGCCAACGTCTGCCCGTCCTGGATATTGGCGGCCTCAGCCACCACGCGATGCCCCAGCTGTTCGATCATGTCAGCGAGCATCATCCCGATGAGAGCTTCGTCTTCCACCAAGAACACGGATGCCTGGAGCATTTGATACCCCTATCCTGGTTCCACTCGTACCGCCCCCTCAACACAGAAATCGGCAGACCGGGGGCAAGGTTCCGCCAATCGGAGCTGACCGACCGCGCGTATTTGGCGGGCCTATCGCAAATTGACGACGGAGCGGGGAACAAAGCGCCAACGAAGGAGTTGTGTCGCGGCGGCCCGGAGGGTGGGATGAGCAAGGACCGAGCTGCTGATCTTATTGCCGCACCCGCCCGAAATCGTCTGTGTAAAGTTTCGATCCAGCGGCGTCGATGTGATCACCGCTTGCCCGAATTGCGCGATTGCGTCCGCTGAAGAATGCGGCAGCGCCGGGGATCATAAATTCTTAGCGGCATTGGCGCGTCTACTAATGCGGACCGGGCTCTACGCGCTACGCTCGCCGAGCCCGGCAGATCCCGAAGGCGGGAAGCCGGTCTCGGCCTCCGGTAACGATCCCTCGCGCAAGATCGCCTGACAGCCTTGGGCTGACTCTATTTCGTTAAGCGCGGGGTCTGCGACGCCCTGGCCGTCAAGGCCAAGCCCGTTGGGCAAAAAAACGCGGGCCGTGTTGTCGCCCGGAAGACCGGGCTCCTGCCCGCATCACCCCGCGTTTTTTGGCCTGTGACGGCCCAGCCCCCGCTCATTGCCGCGTGGCTAGTCGGGTTCATGCGAACCCGTCAGCCAAAAAGGAACAGGCAATGAAAGCGGATATCTATCAGCGCATCACCGATCAGATCGTTGGCGAGCTTGAGAAGGGCGTCAGGCCGTGGTTCAAGCCGTGGAATGCCGAGCACGCCGCCGGGCGCATCGCGTGGCCCCTGCGCGGCAACGGCATTCCTTATAAGGGGATCAATGTCCTGATGCTGTGGTCGGCTTCGATGGAGAAGGGTTACGCCGCGCCCATCTGGATGACCTACAAACAGGCGAGCGAGCTCAACGCCAATGTGCGCAAGTGTGAACATGGCAGCCTCGTTGTCTATGCCGACAAGATCATCCGAACCGAGACGCGAGGAATCCGAATACGCAATTCCGTTCCTCAAGGGCTACACGGTCTTTAATGTCGAGCAGATCGACGGCTTGCCCGAACACTACTACGCCAAACCCGTGCCACGCCTTGACACCATCGAACGCATCGACCGCGCCGAGGGCTTTTTCGCCGGCACCGGAGCGACGATCCGGCATGGCGGCACTATGGCCTATTACAATATCTCACAGGATGTCGTGCAGATGCCACCCTTCGAGCGCTCCCGCGATCCCGAAAGCTATTACGCCACCCTTGCGCACGAGACCACCCATTATGCCGATCTCCGGATTATGCCGCGCCGATGTCGTTCCCGCGGAGAGGTGCGCAGAGTCTCAGCGCGGCATGTCGGCATAATCGGACTAACTGAACAGGCTGTGGTGGTCCCGGGTTCGGAGAGCAACGGAACAGGAATACTAGGTGAGGCCTAGCGGCAGGTCAGCGCGCGGTTCTCTAGCTGCTGTTACCTTGCCAGACTATCGTGGGGATTTCCGGAGCTGGGGGAGGACCGGCCGTGCTCGGTGCGGCGGAACAATCCACGCTTGTGACCCAACTCGGACATAAACCTGTCATTTGAAGGCTGGGACTTACAGTCCTCTCAAGAACTGTAAAATTGCGTCGTTCACTTCTTTAGCTCGCTCTTGCTGGGTCCAATGACCGCAGCCCTTCAAGACGATTGTCTCGCGAAGCTTTGGAACGAACTGCTTCAGGTTCGGGATCAACTGATCCATTCCAGGAAATTTGTATACGCCATCCCGGTCACCCACGACATACAGCGCCGGCACTTGAATTTTTGCGCCTACCCAAGGTCTCAACAATTCCCAATTTCGATCAACAACGCGATACCAGTTCAGTCCTCCTTTGAAGCCTGAGCGTTTGAATTCCGCAACGTAGAACTGAACATGTTTATCCGAGAGCCACGCCGGCTGCGATTGGGGTTTCCCATCTAACCAACCGCCGTCGATCGAGAGCATTGCAAGCGATGCTGGGTCTTCGACCGGAGCGTCGCCGGACAAGGCAAACAAAGTCGTTTTGATGGACGTCTGGACGTCCTTTTCTAATTCCGCTTCGGCGACACCCGGCGTTTGAAAATATAGCTGATAGAAACGCTGCTTCTCGTTTGTCAGCATGACCGTGGTCGGCCGCGGTTGATTGGCAACAATTGGCTGAAACGGAACGCTCAAGCCGACCACGGCCTTGAAGCGATCGGGTCTGAACAAGGCGCTGCGCCAAGCGAGCGGCGCTCCCCAGTCGTGTCCAACAATAACTGCTTGTTCGGCACCAATAGCGTCGAGCACTCCAACCATGTCTCCAGCCAGATGCAGCATTGTGTATTGATCGACAGCATCCGGCTTGTCGGTCTGCCCATAACCACGCATGTCAGGAGCGATGGCGTGATATCCTGCGGCAGCAAGGGCCTCTAGCTGGTGGCGCCAGGAATACCAAGACTCTGGCCAGCCATGGCACATCAAGACAACCGGACCGGCTCCGGCCTCGGCCAAATGCATTCGAATGCCATTAGCTTCCACAAATCGATGCGAAATAGTCATTGCAGCGCCCCCGTTTCGAGCACCAGATTACGGCTTGGCTTCATCGGTGTCGACTGTCTGGTGATGGCACCAAGCAGGAATTCGCTGCGGCGCAGCAAGTCGTCCGGTTCTTTGGGTGTTGCTGACACAGAATCCGAGCCGTCAGGCCTTAACCAGTAATCATGTTCTATTGCCACTCTGATCCCGTGTGATCCGACAGATTGCGATGAACGCCGTCGCGGCCATCAGCCGTTGCGGCTGGGTTACCCACAAGAATCGCATGTGCCGACCTCGCGTGCTCTACCCCGACCGTGGGTCTTTGCTCCTTCCAATCAACGGAAGGAGAAACCATGCCCTGGAAACTCAAGAACCCCGCAGCAGCCGACATCGCGCCGGATTGGCTGCAACCGTACTGCACGCAGTTCCTGCGGAAGCTCTCCGATCAAGGATATGCGGCGGTGACTCTGCGAAGCTACGATGGAGCCGCCGCCCTGCTCTGCCACGAGGTCTCTCGTCGGGGGCTGCGCAGCGACCAACTCGTCGGCGCAACGTTGACGAAGGCACGCGCCGCTGCCCTCGGCAGAATGCACCCGAACAAGTACGATCAGAGGAAGTACTGCCTCGACCGCTCCATCAACGCACTCGTCGAGGCCGGCGTCGCCGAGCGGCCGACGCCGAAGAAGGTGCGATCATCGCCGCTCGATCGCCTTCGATTGGAGTATGTGGCCTATCTCCGCGATCAGCGTGGGCTGACCGAGGCGACGATCTATCACTGTGTCTGCTTCCTCAATCGCTTCATGGCCTTCCGGTTCGGCGGCACGCTCGGCAACCTGAACGACATCACGCCTCATGATATCGTCGACTTCCTGCGCAAGCTCCGCAGCGATGGCAAGGCGCCTCGGGATAAAACGCCGCCGACCCATCTGCGCAACCTGTTCCGCTTTTTGTTCTGGAGCGGGAAGACCAAGCGCGATCTTGCGGCATCCATCCCGCGCGTCGCGCAGCAACCGAGGAGCATCCTGCCGCGCTATCTGAAGCCCGAAGAGGTCGAGAAGTTGCTCGATGCGGTCTGGTCGGCCGATCCGACCGGACGACGCAACTATGCGATGCTCATGATTCTCGCACGCCTCGGCCTCAGAGCGCCGGAGGCGATTGCCATCCAGCTCGACGACATCGATTGGCGTGCCGGCACAATCGTAATCCGCGGCAAGGGCAAGCGGCACGATCGCATGCCGCTACCCGAAGACGTCGGCAACGCCATCGTGGATTACATCCGTAACGGACGACGCGGCACGTCACGGACGCTGTTCGTCTCCAACAAGGTTCCGCATCGACCCTTTGCCGATTCACAGATCCTCAACTCGGCACTGAGAGAGGCATTCGAACGCACTGGCCTCAGACCGCCGCAGAAATACGTCGGCTCGCATCTGCTGCGGCACAGCCTCGCGACGGACATGCTGCGTAAAGGTGCATCACTCGACGAGATCGGCGACGTGCTCCGTCATCGGTCCCGCATGACGACGACAATCTATGCGCGACATGACGTCGATGGCCTCCGATCGATCGCACTGAACTGGCCGACCACAAAAGCCGTGAGCCACCGGGCGCAAGGAGCACGCGCATGATCACGCTGACAGAACGTCTCGATGACTACATCGCCGTGCGACGCAGCCTCGGCTACGACCTGTCGTTCGCCGCCCGCGTGCTGCGCGGCTTTACCCGGTTCGCCGATCAGGAGGGGACCGATCACATCACGGTCGACTTGTTCCTGCGCTGAAAGAAGGGCTTCGGCAAAGCCGACAACAATACGTGGTCGGCGCGGCTTGGAATGGTGCGCATGTTCGCTGGCTGGCTGCAGGGACACGATGCGCGCACTGAGGTGCCGCCGCTCGGGCTAATCGCGGGCAAACAGCGGCGTGGCCGACCCTACATCTACCCTGAGGCCGAAGTTGCGATGATCGTCGCACGGGCGGCGAAACTGCCGTCGCGCTACGGCATCCGCGGTTGGACGTGCTCGACGCTGTTCGGGTTGATCGCGGTCACGGGCCTGAGGATCAACGAAGCCATCGCGCTCGATGAGGGCGATGTCGATCTCGACGAAGGCGTGATCACAGTGAAGCGCGGCAAGAACGGCATGGCCCGCTTCGTACCGCTGGCGCCGAGCACGGTCGCCAGGCTCCGCGCCTACTGCGCCGAGCGCACGAGGTTGCTTGGCCCCACGACCGGGCCGTTCTTCCTGATCGAAAGCGGCGAGCGGCCGACCGACTGTTGCGCGCGTTACAACTTCGCGATCGTCAGCCAGGATCTCGGTCTGCGCGAGCCTCAGAGCTTCTGCAAGCATGGACGCGGGCCGCGCATCCATGATCTGCGGCACACCTTCGCGGTTCGGACGATCATGGGGTTGGTACCGCAAGGGGCTCGATCCAGATCGCGAGATGATCAAGCTCAGCACTTGCCTCGGCCACTCCAAGCTGGAAAATACCTACTGGTACATCGAGGCCGTGCCGGAACTGCTGCAACTCGCGTCGGCGCGTGCCGAACGATCCCTTGCAGCGAGCGCGTCTCAGAAGGGCGGTGCGCGATGAAGACGCATGCTCTCGCACCATACCTGCAACGGTTCTTCACGGAGCGGCTCGGCACGCAACTGAAGGCCAGCCCGAACACGATCATCAGCTATCGTGACACATTCCGCGTGCTCCTGCGCTACGCGGCTCAGCAATTGAAGAAAGCGCCGACGGCACTGCAGATCGCCGACATCGACGCCGATCTCGTCGGCCTGTTCCTCGCCCATATAGAGAAAATGCGTAGCAACGCAGCTCGGAGCCGGAACACGCGCCTCTCGGGCATCCGAAATTCCGATATGTCGCGCGACAGTGCGAGATCTCGGTCTGCGAAGTGTCGATGATCGCGCTCGCCTTGCTGCGCACCGCAAATCGCTCGCGCCCGCGGGGATGGGTCCGCGACTTCTCCGTGGTCGACTGCGGTGCCGCGCTGGACATCGATCCGGACAAGGTCGGGGAGGTCTTTCGGAAGCTAGAGGAATTGGGCTGGATTGATCAAGACTATCTGGTGACCTGGGACGAGCGCCAGCCGGACAAAGAGGACCCGACGGCGGCCGATCGCCAGCGCAGGCGCCGCGAGAAGCTCAAGCTTGAGCGCGCAGGGAAGGCCGCGCGCGATAAGCAATTCACGGAGCGCGACGCGCCGCGCTACTGGCTATCGACCGCGGGCAAGGCGATCGTGATGCGCCGCCTCGCGATCACGGACATGGCCGCGAAGGTCACCATCGATAGATGGCTCCGAGAGGCCGGGCCTACAGTGGCGAAGCTGGCCGAATATGTTGCCGCCGCGGACAAGCAGGGCTTGCAAGGCGACCCATTCCGCAACGGAGTGGGGCAAATGCTCGCGCTAGCCAAGAAAGAAGCGACCTCGGGACTGCCACTACCTTTTGGGCCTGTAGTGATTGGTTCGTCCAACTAGGGAACGTACTCGTGAATCAGGGCGCGTTTTTGATGTCCGCTATGCCCATGACAGCGGAACCAAACCGGACCATCGCGGTACTTCCGCTAAGTGCCGATAGTGTTGAAAAAGTCCTTTTTCGCCGACGAGCCAAAATTTTTAGGGCCGCTGATGCGCTTCGTGCGCGGCGACGTGAGGGGACCAAATCGTTTCACTCAAAATCGACTACGGACCTTCGTAGCGGCGCTATAGAGGATCGCAGCGGCGAAGAGATCTAAAAATCAACTTTCGCGAGATTTTCGGTGTCGTCTGATTTTGCAACAATATCTGCCAGCTGCTGACTCATGCAACGCAGCATACACCGCTACCCGTAAGCCTTGGCGACCTCATCATGCGCCCATTTCACCGCGTCCTCGGCCGGCGTGCCTTGGATCGCCTTCGCATACATGTCCGTGATGATGTATTTGGTCAACACTTCAGCGGCCTTGCGATTGGGCGGCCCTGCATATCCTGGCAACCGGCCGAATGGCGGGACATCGCGGAACGGCTGCAGAACCGGATCGACTTCCCATACCTTGTCTTTCTCCCAATCCCTGGTAGCGCCGTTGGCATACCCCTGCTGCGAGGTGAACCATTCCGCAAAAACCGGCTTAGAGTGCACCCAGCGCAGGAAATCCTTGGCCGCTTTCTGGTTCTTGGAGTAACCCATCAGCATATCGGTGAAGGGACCTGGAAGGTTAAACTGGCCGCCCGGACCCTTCGGGATGCGCGCGTGCAGGATGTCCTTCCACATCGGCGCGCCCTTCTCGGTCAGATACGCTTCGGGTTTGCGCTTGGCTTCAATGTAGATTGAGGCGCCGTTGTTGGTGGCGCTGATGGTACCCGACAGGAAGGCGCGGTTGTTGTTGGTGTCGTCCCAGGCGAGCCCACCCTGGTCGCAGGTGTCTTTCCAAAAACCAACCGCGAACTTGACCGATTCGATGGTTTCCCGGCTGTTCAAGACCACCGTCTTGCCGTCGGCCTCGACCTCTTTCCCGCCCCACGACCACAAATACGGGTACCACCAGCCCGGCGCATCGCCGAACGTGTGTCCAGCGGTTTGACCGATGGGGCGGCCCTTGACCTTGAGTTTCTTGCCGGCGTCGAGCAACGCGTCCCAGGTTTCCGGGAAGGCATTGTACCCAATCTCGTCGAACCACGACTTGCGGTAAGCGACCAGCGCGCCTCCGACGGCCCACGGCACGCCGATCCATTTGTTGCCGACCGTGGCGACAAGCTTGGAGACGTCGTAGTAGCCGCCTTGGGCCTTGCCGATCTCCTCGGCCACATCACCGACATCGGCGAGACTTTCGGCGTAGAGCAGCGGCCGGATTCCGAGCGCCATGGTGATGTCGGCTCCGGTTCCCGATTGGATCGCCGATGTGATGCGCGACTGCAGATCATTGGCGTTGATAGTTTCAACAGTGAGCGTAATGCCGGTCGCCTTCTGGCATTCCTGCGTGATCTGGCCTTTGAGCAGCACGTCCGAAGCCGGCACGAAATCCGCCCAGCGCAGCCAATGAATATTCGTCCCCTGCGCGTAGGCCGGTGCGCGTCCGGTGGCTAGGATGGCAGCCAGGCCGCCGGTTTGTGCCGCGACAACACCGGCTCCGGACAATTTGAGAACTCTCCGTCGCGTGATGCGCGCCATGTTTCCTCCTCCCATTATTGTTATGCGCTGGAGTTTGCGCTTGCTCAGCCGCGCACGTGTGCGCGCCGAGGCGTCGTGTACCAACCAGGGCATCAGGGCGGGGCGTGCAGCCGAGTGCTCCCAGGCGCTGGCTGAGAATACGCCTATTCAGTCCAAACCGCAGCTCCAATCTAGGCGCGGGTATCTTCGCCACGCCGCGGCGTCGCAAGGGTGACCCAGTGCCGCCGCAGCGTTAGTCGTTTGACGCGCTTGTGGTCGATGGCAATGCCACGTAATCGCAGAGAAGGGACAAATGGTGCGTCGCAATACACGGCCGTTGACGATGGCAGTTCTGGGTCAATCGCGTCATTCTGACCGTGGGCCGCCCACTTCCGGTCTACCTCGGACAGCGGACATCATCAGAGCCAGTCGGAATGTCTCAAACGTGCCAACAACCGACATGTGCAGTGCAGTAAAAAGCGTCGTAGCGGTAGGGACGTGCGTTTCAACGCACGCCCCCCGCACAGAACCGTACGTGCGTCTTTCTCGCATACGGCTCCCACCTCGGGTGTGTGACGGCAAAACGATCGCTTGGCCAAGGATGAAGGATGATCGGTTTGGGAAGCCAGAAGTCTGCCAGGTCCGTCATCCGCGCCCAAGTAATCCGATCCTTTTGGCTGCGCCGCCGTAGCGTACGCCTCCATAGGTCGGTCACGTGATGCCGGAACGCGTGCAGTGCCCGCGCATTCGCAGGCACCGCGTGATAGTTGAAGTAGCCTTTGACCACAAAGCACAGCCACTTTCCCTGATCCGGAATTGGCAGGTGCATACGCCGCCGCAGCTCCTGTTTGATCATCTTGAGCTTCGCCCGCATGCGGTCCGGTCGGGTTTTCCGTTTAATCTGGAATTCCCTTTGCAAGAGGCAGGAGCAAACAAACAGATGAAGCACCAGTACCCGCCGCCGCTCACTTGGCGCGAGCCGTTCCGTAGCCGGTGCGAGAACGAGGACATGCCTTCCCACACATAGACCAGAGGCCCTCTAAGCCAGTCGAAATAACTGGTACCGTATTTACCCGCGGTCGTCGCTGGTCTCAGTCACCGTAACGTTCGTCGCGGCGGTAGCTGAGAAGTTATCAACGTCAGTTACCCGCGCCGTTATAGTGAAGTCACCACCGTTGTCGAATTGGACCGTGGTTGTAATATCCCCGCCTGCTGCTTCACCACCCCACACCACGGTCACACCGTCGCGAAGATCGGTAAGCTCGACCGTGTAGCGTCCCATCACACCAGGCTGCGACTCGTTAAATGAGAGGTCCGTTGGACCAACGATTTGCACCTGAGGTGATCGAACACCAAGGTTCCATGTGCCGACAGTGCGGACCCCGCTGTTATCGACGTTTAGCTGGCCCCAAGTGAAGATCAACTTACCCGACAACGGAGGCAAGATCGGGGTTAGGATTGTGCTTGGCCAACCGTTCGCCAGTTGGGCTCCCACCCCTTTTGCGTTTGGATCGAAGAGCCCCGCTGCGAACAGTCCTCCGAAAAAGACGACGGTACCCCAAGCTGGGTTGAGCAGGCTTATAAGAACTGCGGCCTCTATAACACCGATAGTGTCTAACTGAAGATCTGTTGATTCATGATACTTCAGGGGCGACCTTTCACCGTTTAGCGTCAAAGAATCGCTGATCGTGTAAGTAAAGACAACTTTCGGAAGCACTGGCGGATGGTATTCGCCGAAGACCGTGGTGACTATGCCAGCGCTGCTGACCTTGACATTTATATTGTTGAGAATGCTGAAGCCGACAGATTGTTCAAGTCGCTTGGGTAGTTTTAAGTTTTCGGCGGCTGCTAGCAAGATGTATGCAGCAGAGAGAAATAGGCCAGCAGTCATGTTACCCGTACCCGAGATGAAGCTCGACGCGCGCAGGCTGGCTTCTAGTTGGTCCTGCGTAAATCCATCTGTCACAATCCAGAAACCGACGGTGAGGACTTTTTTGGCGGGGTTCCACACGGGGGGTACAGGGTTTTGTATTGGCTCTGGCAATCCACCTTGCACAAAGCCTGCTATTTCGCCTTTCTGAGCTGTTGACGGTTCGAAGGGTAGAAACAGCTCAAAGATCACATCAGGTGAAAGAGCCATTGTTGCTTCTCCTTTGAAGCGATGGCGCATCGTAGCACACTTCTTCGGACAGAGGTGAAGCCAGCTTCACCCTCCCATTCTAGAGGGGCCCCCAGTTCTAGATGCGCTCTAGATTGCCGGGTCCTACAACGTCAATGGTTCAAGCTTCTAGCGACCCGGAAGCCGAGAGTGTCGAGCGCGACATTGATGTTCCGCTCACGGCGGACGGTAGCTCCGATCAAGGGCGTGAACCCATAAATCTGCCGGGCGGACCACTCGCCAAAGTCCGGTATGCCCCCGATAGCGACCAAATTCCGCACCGCACTGAAATGACACGATGTGCCAGATTTGGACATCTCAGCACAACGCGCATCTTGATCAATTCGAAGCCGCTGCAGCAGGTCGCGACGACCGCGATAGTGGTCGGGGCTTGCTCTGGCCGGCAA
>Ga0307479_10003101_pt1 | contig 15098 bp, 11 predicted proteins | sample atmos_gasesECM4C_FD_203743 | JGI IMG/M metagenome (GOLD analysis project Ga0307479, IMG submission 203743) | Hardwood forest soil microbial communities from Morgan-Monroe State Forest, Indiana, United States - atmos_gasesECM4C_515 | ecosystem: Environmental > Terrestrial > Soil > Temperate... | reverse complement strand
TCACCACTTCAAAACCCTCTCGTTTGCCCGGCTTCCATCGCCGAGAGACTACGTAATTCGCCATGCCCGGCGTCTCGGGGATCTCTCCACTCTCGCGCATTTTCGCCGTGGCAGCAGCGGTTTTACGGCCCATGATCGTGGTATCGATCTTGGAGAAGAAGTCTGCCATCACTGATTCACCTTCTTTGTCGATGACCAGAAAATCGAGGTCGCCATTGCGCCGCGCAATATAACCGTCAAGGCTGATTCCGAATCCAAGGATGACTTTTCGTGGCATGGCGCGATTGTAAGACAGACGGTTTACTTGCCGTCAAGAGGAAACAAAAGCCTGTCAAGTCTTCCAAAGTGGCTGGAGTTAGCGAAGTTGGTCTTCAGGTTCTGGGGCGACGCGAGGCGCGTTGCGAAGGAATTTCAGGAGGGCGTCGCCCTTGGCTTTTCCCGCACGCTTCTTGAAAAAGTCAGCAGCCGTTTCAATGACACCAACTTTTTCCGCGACGGCGGCAGCAATCCACTGGTTCAGGGACACGCCGTCCTCTTTCGCGAGGCGCTGGGCCGCTTTCTTGATGGAATGCGGAAGCTTCAATGGATAAGTAGCTCTACTCATGGTTACATCCTCTTCAAAACATCGATTGGCCGAAGGACTGAGACGCCAAAGCATTCATATATCATAGGATATTTCAATTGGCGCGATGATTCTTACCGGACGGCCGAGAGGAAAGTGACGAGTGGTGAGTGACGAATGGCTAGAAATGAAAAGAAAGTGAGGGGAGTGCGGTAGGCGTTTAGATTGCCCGCCTGCCAGACTTTTTCCGGCGAGTGGCGCAGTTCTCTGACGAGAATGAGCGTCCGCTTCTCTCCGTCCTTTCGCACCTGCGCCCCGCTGGCCGGACCCGGTGTGTACTGCTCGCGATCGGTCACCTTCTTCTCCTTAGCGTGAATAGCGTGCCAGTTGGGTGAGCTGAATGAGGTTGCCGCAGGTGTCCTTCAGCATCGCAATGGTCGAGCCGGTCACGTCGGTGGGCGGCATCGTGAACTCGGCGCCGCGGGCCTTGATCCGCTCGTGGTCGCCCTTGATATCGTCGGTGAAGAACATGGCTGTGTCAAACCGCGATCTTAGTTCCCTCATCGCCGCTGGACAGAATTTGGACGATTGCCAAACTATGGAAGACGTCGAGCGCAAGCACATCTTAGCCACCTTGAATCAAACGAACTGGATTGTTTCACGCGCGGCAACGCGTTTGGGAATGAATCGCTCCACGCTGCATTTCCGCATGAAGAAGCTCGGGATAATCCGAAGGATCGACGCGAGCGTGGGCCTGAGCTAGGATGAACAAGAAGTGTTGCCGTAGCGTTATGCGAATCAATTAGCAAAGAACGGCAAAATGAGGAATTCTGAGTAATTCAATGAAGGCTATACGAGTAGCAAGAGAAATGTCTCAGTCCGTCTGCATCGTTTTATTGCTGTTGACCTGTGGCGCGCTCTTAGCGCAAAACCGAGAGCCTCGCATTCGGAATATTGTTCTGGTTCACGGCGCCTGGGCGGATGGTTCTGGCTGGAAAGGCGTTTACGACATCCTTGTCAAGGATGTCTACAACGTCAGCATCGTCCAAGAGCCGGAAACCTCGTTTAAAGACGACGTGGCTGCCACCAAGCGCGTCCTTGCTCAACAAGATGGGCCGTGCATTCTTGTCGCTCACAGCTATGGGGGAGCCGTAATTACGGAAGCGGGGACGGATCCATCGGTTGCCGGTTTGGTGTACGTCGCGGCCCACATGCCAGACGCGGGAGAGAACGAGGCTGACGACGGAAAGCGCTTCCCAAGTGACCTCAGCAAGTCTGGTGCGATCAAGAAGACGGCAGACGGTTTCACTTACATCGACCCCGCGCAGTTTCATGAGTACTTCGCAGCCGACCTGTCTGCTGAGCAGGCTGCTTTCATGGCCCGCTCGCAAGTGCCCAACTTGGCCGACAATTTCAAAGCAGTCATCACCACGGCTGCGTGGAGAAGCAAACCGAGCTGGATGTTGGTAGCAGGAGCAGACAGAACCATCAACCCCGACCTCGAACGGTGGTATGCCACTCGAGCCAACAGCCACAAGGTTGAAGTCGCAGGCGCCAGCCACTCGGTCTACGTGTCCAGGCCGAAGGAGGTTGCAGCTCTGATCGAAGAAGCTGCATCGCACGCTCGGTAGAAAACCTTGTAACGGCAGGGAAACAAGAAGGGACACTATGAAAGCCAGCGCCGAAGACTTCCTTCCCTACACGCCCGAGATCGAGGCGATCCGGGCCAACAACAAGAGGTAAGCGCACAAATAACCGACGCCATGCGCCGCATATCGACCGCGGTTGGCGATCAATTCCGGCACACGATGCGTCCGGTCCACGCGAAGACTCACGGCCTGCTTCGCGCTAAACTCACAATCCAAGGCGATGGGCTCTTGCTAGCCGCGCGAATTAACTGAATCGGCTTCCTAGACTTAAGCGAGATGAGTGAGTACTCGCCGCGCGGCCAACGATATCATGAGGCGCGCGGTGCCGCTAAAGATCATGCTGACTCCGACGAGTATGCCGATGGCCCACACGCTGCTCGACGGCCAAGCCCTCCAAATCATGACCGAGAGAATGAGCGTCACGATGCCGTCAAAAAGCAGCCAGCCTGCGCCGGGCATGGATCGCAATTGGTAGGACAGGATGAGCTCGAGCACTCCCTCTGCAGCGAGGTAAATGGCGAGTACGAGGGTAAGTGACGCCAGGCCGGTTACGGGATAGCGCAGGACATAAAAGCCTACGATGAGGTAGGCCAACCCGAGCAGCAGCTCCCAAATGATTCCGCCGGTAGTGCGGGTGTGCCATGCAAATACGAGATGGGCGGCGCCGCTGAAAACCAGCAGCCACCCCACAAACACGGCCACCGCGATCCCAGCCAGCGGCGCCACGACGATGGCCAGAAACCCTGCCAAGATCATCAACACGCTGAGCGCGATAGACCAACCCAGCGACTTCTTCAAAATTACCGGAGCAACCACTGGTGCGGTACTCATGACAGTGCCTCCGATCTGTATTTAGAATTCCGACATTTTGGTTCGGCCGAGAACTGGTTCCGAGGGCCCTTTTTCCAAACTCTGAGGGATCCGGTGCGCACCTGCGTTGCGATGAGCAATCGCTAGTTATCGCCTTGATGAATGATGCGAAGCAAGGCCTGGCCTCTTACTTCCGCAGCGGAGTATATAGCAGCAATGTGATAACAGGACTTCATACTTTCTGCCATCAGATCATCACCGTAATTGAGAGGCTGAGTCCGTCGTCCCAGCCATTCCGTTATCGGTCTCTTTGCCGTCCAAGAAATAGCGCGTAGTCGTCTCCTCCACAGTTTTCACTCCCGCAGAATTCTGCTTTCCTCGATTAAGATTTTGAATTGTAAAACCTGTCTGCGCTCGATGCAGGCAAGCGGGCTTGATGATAGAGTTGGGGCCTCTTCAGTCGCCGGGGTGACTGCAGAGGAACAGTCTGTTCGGATCTCAGATTATGTTCCATCAACACGCGGTCTTGACACAATCGAGATTGAGAAGTAACTTGCCCACAACATTTTTTGGTTCGTCTGTGCCTAAACCGCGGGTGGACTAGCGCAATTCAACAAGCGACGTCGAGGCGTAATCTTCGGTATGCGTTTGCGTTGCTGGGGTGGGTGCGGCCCCAGGGAGACAGCGGCGGCTATTTGCCGTTGCACCAGAGTAGCAACTGGAGGGTGTGGTGATGAGCAAGAGAGTATTGTGGGCGGCTATGGCGTGTGCGGTTGGGCTTTGCATTCCTTCCTTCGTGTATGGACAAGCGATCGGCAGTTTTTCCGGGACGGTTACGGACAAAACCGGGTCGGTCGTCGCCGGGGCGACGGTCAAAGCCACTTCTGAGGGTACAGGAGTGTCTCGCGAATCGAAGACTGACGACGCGGGGCACTATCTAATCCCTTTATTGCCGGTAGCGAATTACACGCTGCGCGTGGAGTTTCCCGGCTTCCAGACCGTGGAGCGCAAAGGCGTTCGTCTGCAGGTCGATGAGCAGCGCGAGCTGGATTTCACGCTGTCGCCCGCTGCGGTGTCCTCGCAAGTAGAAGTCAGCGCCACGGAAGTAGCCGTTGAGACCACAAATCCGTCGCTCGGCCAGGTCATCACCTCAGAGCAAGTTACGCAGCTTCCTTTGAACGGACGCGATTTTGTGCAGCTTGCTACGCTCACCCCAGGTACGTCGCAGGAAACGAATCCCAATAGCTTTTTCAACGGTGGCCCAAGCAGCGAAGTATCCGCGCGCGGGTCGTTTTCTCTTTCCGTCGGTGGATCGCGCGCCAACAGCACGGACTGGCTGCTGGATGGCAACGATAACAATGAACTGACGGCAGGGGGCATCGGAATTTTGTCTTCGATTGATTCCATTCAAGAATTCAAAGTCCTTACCTACAACTATTCGGCGGAGTACGGAACGCGAGCTGGTCCGACGGTCCTGGTGACCACGAAATCGGGATCTAACGACTTTCACGGATCGCTGTTCGAGTTCTTGCGCAACACCAGTCTCGACGCGAAGAGCTTTTTCGCGACCTCCACGGAGAAGTTCAACTTGAATCAGTTTGGCGGATCTATCGGTGGACCGATTCGCAAGAACAAAACGTTCTTCTTCATCGATGGCGAACAAAAATATCAACGCCACGGTATTGCGTTTACGGGATTAGTACCGACCGCTGCCATGCGCACGGGTGATTTCAGCAACGATGCTTTTGGTAGGCCAGTACCCATTGGTGCGATCACCAACCCGCATGTGAATGGTGCGTCCAACACGGACTTTCAGTGCGACGCCAGCGGCAACCCCATGCCCGTGAGTGCGAACGGAAGCCAGCCGGCGGGCGTGAACTGCAACAAGATTCCCAACGGCCCGACCGGTGTGTTTAATCCCATCACACAGGGGACCAACGGCCTGATTAATCCCATCGCCCAGCAGATGATCAATCTGTATCCCTTACCGAACGCGAACAACCCGAGTATTGGCTACAACTTCGTTAGCGAGCCGGTACGTAAGCTCGACGAAACGAAATTTGACGTTCGACTGGATCACAACTTCTCTAGTCAAGATAACGCGACGGCGCGCTTTAGCTACGACCAAGCTAGCTCTTACGTCCCTGGTGGAGCACCCGGGTTTGCCGAGGCGGCACCCTTTGCCAGCAATCAGGGGATCCTCAACCACGGGCGCAACATAACCCTCTCAGAAACGCACGTTTTTTCCCCGACCACCGTGAATCAGGTTAGCGGCGGTTACAACCGCATTTTCAACTACATCACCTCTCAGGGCACCGGGAGTTGCAAAGCCGCCCAAGTAGGCATCCCCGGTGGGGATCTCAACTGCACCGGCAGCGGTGGAGCTTGCGTGGCTGGAGGTACCAGTTGCGGACTAACCTCCACGCAGTTTGACGGTGGCTTCTGGTCCCTGGGAGATCGCGGTTTCTCCCCCTTCACAGGTGGAACCAACGTATTTTCCATCAGCGACTCCTTGGATTTGATCCGCGGCAAGCACGAAATCAAAGTCGGAGGCAGTATCCGCGCGAATCAAATGAACGTGCACACAGAAGGCTTCCAGGATGGGTATTGGATCTTGACCGGCTTCTGGAGCGGAAACCCAGAGGCCGATTTCCTCCTCGGCTTGCCGAGCCTGGCCATTCACGATCAGACCTTCAAAGGCGACACGACGGGCCGCCGCTGGAAAATCTTCCGCCCGTTTGTCCAAGACGATTGGCGCATAACCAAGAACCTTACGCTCAATCTTGGTTTGGCTTGGAATTTGACCACGCCGATCTCGGAAGTCGATAACCGGCAGGCGGACTTTAACTTTGCAACCGGTCAGTTCATGATCTCTGGACAAGGTGCAGACAAGTGGGCTGGCGTCCAATTCGACAAGAAGGCTTTCGAGCCGCGCATTGGTTTGGCTTGGAAACCATGGGGCAGCGACAAGACGGCTGTTCGCGCCGGCTACGCCATATACCACGACTCCTCGTGGAGCCAGGGTGCCCAGGGCTTGTGGCAAAATCCGCCTTACTACGCCGAATCAGACAGCTTTGCCTTTGGCGGCGCGTGCACGTTTAAGACTGCTGCCTGCGCAACAGTGTTTGGAAAGACTGCATCAGCCATAAACATGTCGGATGGATTTCCGATCTTTAGCGCACCGCCAGTACCGACGAGTTTCACCGGCACTATTCAGGCCCAAAACACCGATTTCAAGCTGGGCCGGGTCCAGCAGTTTAACGTGAACGTCGAACATCAGCTCCCCGGTCAGATCGTGCTTACGGTCGGTTACGCAGGGTCGCGTGGTTCCCATATTCTCATCGACGGGAACAACCTTAACGTCGCCACTCCGGCAGCTTGCGGAACCGTCTCGGGTTACACCATAGGCTGCGGGCCGGGTGGAACTTTCAAGCAAGCTCCGTATTTCGGCACACCGTTCCAATTCTCCACCATAGCCAACATTACCGATTTCGGCAGAGCCCATTACAACGGTCTGCAGATTAAGGCCGAAACAAAAAGCTCCAGATACGGCATTTACGCCCTGATCGGCTACACGTATTCGCGCGCCTACGATAATGGTTACGCGGACGGCTTAGGCAGCTCCATAGGAGCGACCTACTTTCCGCTGCCGAACTGGAACAAGTTGGATTGGGGTTTGTCACAGATCAACCTCAACAATAATTTCACGGCCAGCGTCATTTACGATTTGCCATTCGGTAAGGGCAAACATTTTGGCCATGATTGGAACGGTGCGGCCAACACTATCCTCGGGAACTGGCAGGTGACCCTCATTGAGAAAATCACTTCTGGGTTTCCCGTCTTCGTTGTCGACAGTGCCAACTTCACGTCTGGCGTAAACTTTCAAAACAACGGAAATAGCCTGATTCGTCCCAACCAACTAGGTGACCCAAACAAAGCAGGGCCTGTGAGCGCCAATCCAGGCTGCACTGCACCTTCTCAGGTCCATACAACTACCCATTGGTTTAATCCCTGCGCGTTTGCATCAGCGCCAGCAGGTGAACTCGGAAACGCAAATCGAACCCCGCTCTCGGGCCCTGACTTCGTGAACACGGACTTCTCAGTCATCAAGCAGTTCGCACTGCCTCGCGAGGGCATGGGCTTGAATTTCCGGGCGGAGTTTTTCAACCTTTTCAACCACGCCCAGTTTGGTCTCCCCAATACGGGGAGCAACCCATTTGCCGATGTCAGCTCTCCAAACTTTGGCTCGGTGAACTCGACAGTGAACAATCCGCGCGTCGTGCAATTCGGCCTCAAGCTTACTTTCTAGGCTTGCGCACGACGCGAAACCCAAGGATATACGATGAGACTTTGCCAGGCGCTAGCTGTGCTCGTCTTGGCCCTGCTGCTAGCCTGTCCGAGGTGCGCAAGCCAGGGCCTGCGCAAAGTCATCATCGATCAAGACGAAGCGGGACCCGCGGGAACCGACTTGCAATCGACACTTCTGCTGATTCAGTCTCCGCAGACCGAAGTATTAGGCATCACCGTCGTAACCGGCGACATGTGGCTGAAGGAAGAAGTCGCGCATACTTTGCGCATGCTCGAACTCATCGGACGCACCGACATCCCTGTAGTGCCAGGCGCCGAATACCCATTGGTCCGCACGAAAGAGAAGACAGAACTTTGGGAGCAGCGATATGGCCGGATCGCGTATATAGGCGCCTGGACCCCGCGGATGTATCACCCCGCAGATCAGATCGGGGAACTGAAGGAGGGAAACCCCAAGGCCAAACCACTCCAGGAAGATGCAGCGCACTTCCTGGTGCGCACGGTGAGGCAGTTTCCCAACCAAGTGACGATTTATGCCGGTGGCCCTATGACCAACTTGGCCTTGGCAATTTCCATCGATCCTGAATTTCCTAGCCTGGTCAAGGAACTCGTCTTCATGGGCGGAAGCCTGAGTCCGCAGACCGACGATCCTTAGTTCGTGAATTCGCCTAGGCATGAATTCAACCTGTGGTTTGATCCAGAAGCGGCTCACATCATGCTGCGGGCCAAGTGGAAGAAGATTGTTTGCACGCCCGTAGATATTTCGGTTAAGACGGCAATGACGCGCGAACTGCTTGACCGCATCAAAGCAGCCAATACTCCAGCGGCTCTCTACATTAGCCAGTACACTACGGTGCGCAAGTACAGTTACTTGTGGGATGAACTCGCAGCCGTGGCTTGGCTTGATCCGAGCATCATCACGAAAAAAGAAACCCGCTTCATGGACGTCGACCTCGACCGTGGAGCAGGGTACGGCAACCTACTGACTTGGGCCGAAGAGGACAAGCCGAAAGTAGACGTCAAGCCGGTTGAAATCCAGGTGAACCTGGACACCCAGAAGTTCTATGAGACGATTGTAGATCTGCTCAGCGCCGCCACGCCCCACAGAACCGCACCATAGAACCAAACCCGCAAGTCCCGAATCGCGCTCCTGAGCAACTATTGCCCAAGGCCCTGCAGTTCCCTTTCGGCTTGCGCGTGACCGGGATGTTGTTTCAAAAGCTCGAGGAGGACGGCGCGCGCTTTCGGCGCATCCCCTTCAAGGGCGTAGAGCCGCGCAAGATTCAGATACGACTGATCGAAGGCTGGCGCAACGCGGATCGACTCCTTAAAGCTTTTCTCTGCTTCTTCCCGACGCTGCGTTCTCAAATAGAGAACACCGAGGTTGTTGAGGGCTTCGGGGTAAGCGGGCCGGGCCGCCAGCGCCTTTTGGAGATATTCGTAGGCGCGCTCCGTATCGTCGAGCTGCGCAAATACCATGCCAAGGCTGTAGTTCGCTTCGGGGTCCTCGGGGTTCAGTTGCAGAGCTCGCCCGAGCACCGTTTTGGCATCCCCCCAGCGCCTCTTCTCACGATAAGCGTTTCCCAGGTTGTCCAGGGCAATCAGGTGATCGGGGTCTATTTGAAGCGCTCGCTGAAAATTTCCAACGGCCTCATCCGTGCTTCCCGCACGAGCCGCCAGAATTCCGAGGTTGTTCCAAGCATTGGGTAGAGTGCCAGGATAGTTGGCGCGCAGTTGTAGCGCGCGTTCGAAACTTTCCCGAGCTTTTTCGGCCTTTCCCTGTTGCAAATAGACGCTGCCGAGGCCGTAAACAGCCTCGCCGGCAGCAGGATCATCTTGAAGAGCCAACTGGAAACAAGCTTCTGCCTGTTCCAGATAGCCACGCTCGAAAAAAATTGAGCCCAGAGAGAGATTGTTCCGTGCAAAATCGAACGTCTCGCTCATTCCAGAAAACGGAAGCGCCTTGGCCAAGCGCTCCGCCGCAGTTTGCGGAATGCTACGGGAGTCTCTCTCGAAGTGCTGCTTCGGTACGGCGCCCTGGTAAATCTTGACGATTGCCCCCGTTCTATCGATCAAGAAGGATGTGGGAAGGCGCAAATCGCGATGTCGATCGAAGAGATACCGATAAAGAAGATTGTAAGTGGCGATTGTATCCGGCGTAGAACGTAGAATCGGGAAGGAGAGATGGCGGTAAGACGATGGTGCCAGCCCTCCGCCGGCATTTGTGGACTCGTCGACATTTATCGCAAGGAGTTGCAGCCCTTCCCTTGCCCAACGCTCATTGGACTGATTGAGCTCCACCAGATTTCGCTCGCTATCAGGTGATGCCCCGGACCAAAAATGGAGAAGCGTCGGCTTGCCGCGGCGAGCCGAGAGTGTCTCGGCCCGCCCGGCCTGATCCGGCAGAGAAAAATCTGGCGCCGCGATCGGCACGAGCAACCAAGTTTCCACCGAATCGGGAAGCGCGGCAGTTTCCGAAACAATAGCCGACGCCGCAGGAGCAGATCTCGTCGTGAATGCTTTAAAGCTCTCCATGCGTGAGGGCTGTGAACCTTCCTCCACCCACACTCGATGATTGAGCGGGAGGTCGCGAAAATGCTGCTCGAGTCCACTCGGCCACCGGATTGTCGCTGTAACAGGCCCTCTAGCCTCTCCCAAACCGAAAAACAATTCCTTGCTGTGTTGGGCCAGAAACCCCGATCCCGCTCGCAGCAACCGAGTCTGGCGACGCGATTCAGTTTCTACGGTGACCGCCGCTCCAATCGCATCGCGATTGCTTCTCGTGCCGCGGAGGCGAAATGCGATGGCCGGCCCCAGTTCCGGCATTACATTTTTCAAGAGTCGCAATTGCGGGCTGTTACGGTTCTTCACAATCACTTCGACCCGGCCATCCTGGTCAAAATCGGCGAGTGCGAAGGACCTGCTGTCTTCGATGAAGTCCAGCCCGACGGCTGCGGACACATCCGAAAATGTTCCGTCGTGATTATTCAGGTAAAAGACATTTCGTTCGAACCCGCTCCAGGTGCCGTCGGACCGAATGAGTTCGTTGATGGCATTCCATCCCTGCTCGTAATCCTGTTTCGATTTGGACTCCGTCGGCGAATTGGCAACCACTTGCCGCCAAAAAAAACTGTTCAAGTCTTCACGAGTGGTTCCCGAAATCATGCCGTTGGCAATGTAAAGGTCCGGGAATCCATCTTGATCAAAATCCCATGCGTCGCTCGACCAAGACCAGCGCCCCATCGCCATCCCGGCGCGGGAACCTGTATTCTCAAACCGCCCGCCGCCACGATTGTGGAACAATGAGTTGCCCATGGCGTGCTTGCGATAAAGGGCGCGGATTTCTTCGCCTGCCTTGTTCTGGAAAATCTCTTGCTCTGAAACGCGAATGCCTGCTGCAGTCCACATGTTGGCCACGTAGAAATCGTCCCTGCCATCATTGTCGTAGTCCAACCAACAGACGCTCATGCCGGCGCCGACGTCCTCCACGCCCGCCTCGCGCGCGATGTCCGTAAACGTTCCATCACCGTTGTTGCGATAGAGATTCTTTCGCCCAAAATCGTTGACCACATAGAGGTCTGGCCACTGGTCGCCGTTGTCATCGCCCCAGCTGCAACAGAAACTAAAGCGTGTGTTGTTTTGATCGAGACCCGATTCGCGCGTGACGTCCCGAAAAGTCCCATCTCGGTTATTGCGCATCAGGAAGTTCGGCGGACCATTCTCCGCATCGAAGTAGGGCGTCGGATACCGGTATTGGTTAGTCCCCTGGTAATAGGCATACAAACAGAAGTAAACGTCCAGCCAGCCATCGCGGTCATAGTCTGCCACCGCCGCTCCGGTGAAAGCTCCTTGTGGAGGACTCGCGAACCGAAAGGCATCCGGTCTCCGCCGGAATTTCCCGCCGCCTTCGTTCAGAAACAGAAGAGGTCCCTCGGAACGCACGATGATCGCGTCTTGGCGTCCGTCGTTATCGACATCGACAAAAAGCGCGCAAGCGGTATTCTCCAAAATCCCGAGTCCAGACATCACGGTGATGTCTTCAAAAGTCCCATCTCCGCGGTTCCGATAAAGGCGGTTCGGAAGACCAGCCGGCTGACAAACATAGAGATCGTCAAGCCCGTCTCCATCAACGTCCGCAACCGAGACTCCGTTGTGGCCGTAGATATCGATACCGCAAGCCCCGTCAAGAACAGTGCGCCAGTGGTCCGTTCCGGGAACCATCTGCGAAACGTAAGACTGATTCCCGCTAAAAGCCTGCGAAGTGATATCCATGAAGATTGGACTTAGTGACCGGCTGCGCGTTTCGTCGTGCGTCCGCCATCTCTGGAGGTGGATCTCGCCAGAGGACAGCATTTCCCAGTCGAGTTCCCAGTTCCCCATCCGTTGTTCCCGGTAGAAATCCGCGCCTGTGCCCACCAGCTCGAATCGGACGCGAGTCTCCAGCAAGCCGGTGAATCCAGGCGAAAACGTCGCGCCAGGGCTCGTACGAATGCTGGTCACCTGAAACTCAGCGGTAACCACTTTGGAGAAAGAATTCATGGACGAGCGCCATTCTTTGAGAAACGCTTCGCGCCCGAGCAGCACGCTTTCCGCGAACTTCATTCGAAACACCTTCAGCGTCGCCCCCGCTCGCACGGGCTCGGCCTTCGCGGCATTCGCGGAGGCGCCGGAAAAATTCAGTGTCAGCACTTTCTCCAGCGCGGCCGTTTTTTGCGGAGATTCCAGGAGTTGCGAACTCCACTCTCCCAAAATCTTCGCAACCTGATCCTGATATTTCTCCGTGATGAACGCATCGAAGCCCGCCTGAACCTTCCGCAAAACAGTATCCAATTCCCTTTGCGCTCGATATTGTGGATGTACATGAAAATCGCTCGACCCAGGAAGGCCTGCGGCAACACGGAAGGGATAGAAGGAAGGCAGACCGAGGCCGGCGGGAAGGAATGCTAGCGAGGCAGTTTGAAAGTACTGGGCAAGAAATTTGCGCCGGCTAAGATCGACCAAATAATGCTTCTTTCCAGGCCGGCTCAGGCGGCGCCCCCGTGTTCTTCGCGCAGAAACGAAAATCTAACATCGCTATCAACACCGGTCAAGGATGGCGCACCGGAACAGCAGTGCTGCCCGGAATCCGCTTTTCACTTGACAGACTAGAACTCCGGCCACTATAAGCACCGGCATCCAAGGAGGCACATGCCCCCGCAGGTCGTTGGAATCGGTAGCTGTGGCATCGATTATTTCGCGATAGTTCCGCGGCTTCTCGTCACAGACGAGAAGATCAATGCTGACCGGCTGGAGATTCACGCCGGCGGCGTCACCGGCAACAACCTCACGCAAGTCGCGCGACTCGGCGCCAGCGCCGGCTGGCTCGGACTCATCGGCGACGACGAGAGTGGACGCTTGATAACGAAAGCGTTCGCTGATGACGGGCTGGACCTCTCCGGCGTTGAAACCATCAAGGGCGAGCAGTCCACATTCACCTGGATTCCTGTCGACGCGCAAGGCGAGCGCTGCATCTACATGTTTCCCAATATCAACGGAAAGCTTTCCGCGGAGCAGGTGCGCAAGCGTTTCGCGCCGAATATAAAAAGCGCCAAACATTTTCACACCGAGGCCTCGCAGCTTCCTTTGCCTCCCATTCAGGCAGGCATGCAAGTGGCGCGCGAAGCAGGCGTCCGCGTCATTTTTGATCTCGACGTTGCGCCGAGCTACTTCGCCCATGCAAAACTTGGCTCTGAAAAAGATCTAATCTCCGCGTTGCAACTGGTCGACGTTCTCAAGCCCTGCAAAGCCGCCGCCCGCGAAATCACCAACGAAACCGACTACGAAAAAATCGCCGTCAAGCTGCTCGCCCTCGGACCTAAAGTCGTCGCGGTCACCATGGGTGCGGAGGGCGCGCTCATCGCCAGTGCCGGCAAAATGGCTCATGTTCCCGCATTCAAAGTGAACGTAGTGGATACGACCGGTGCCGGTGATGCTTTCATGGGCGGTCTCTCCTACGGCCTACTCCAGGGCTGGGATCACCGGCGCGTCGGCCTGTTCGCCAACGCCTGTGCCGCCATTTGCTGCACCAAGGTTGGAGCTCGCGCGATGGGCAAACGCAGCGAAGTCGTCGCCCTCATCAAGTCGCAACGCCCGGAAGAAGCATCTTCGTTCTAGGAGCCGCCTCGCAAGCGCTTCCTTTATATAAGTATATAAGGAGAACCAGCCCTATGTTTGTCCCTCACAGTTTCGCTCTTGCCCTGCTGATGATGATCACCAGCGCCGTTTGCTGGGGCTCCTGGGCCAACACTTACAAAGGCGTCAAGAAGTATCGCTTCGAGCTGTTTTACTGGGACTACGCCGTCGGAATCTTTTTGATCTCGCTCATCCTAGCCTTCACCATGGGCAGCACCGCTGACGATCCCACCAGCTTCCTGAATAACGTGAGCACCGCAGACGGCTCCAACATCCTCTCCACACTAGCCGGGGGCGCCATATTCAATCTGGCTAATCTCTTGCTCGTGGCTGGCATCGATATGGCCGGCTTAGCCATCGCCTTCCCGGTTTCCATCGGCATCGCGCTTGTAGTAGGCGTCGTCTCCAGCTACATTTTGCAACCGCAGGGGCACGCGGGCATGCTCGCTGCCGGTGTACTCTGCGCGGTGATTGCCGTCGTTTTGGACGGCAAAGCCTACGGCCACCTCTCCAACGTAAACCGCTCCGTCTCCAAAAAAAGCATCGTCACCTGCATCGTCTCCGGCGTCTTGATGGGACTTTGGGCGCCGTTCGTTACCCGCGCTATGACGCGAGGCAACACACTCGGTCCATACAGTGTCGGTGTCTTCCTTACGCTCGGCGCACTGCTTTCCTGCTTCCTCTGGAATATCTATTTCATGAAGAAGCCGCTCGTCGGTGAGCCGGTTCGTTTCGGCGATCTTTTTCGCGGGCCAACCGAAGGTCATCTGCTCGGACTTCTGGGCGGCTGCATTTGGGGCCTCGGCACAGTTTTCAATCTCGTCGCTGCGGGATTCTCCGGCGTAGCCATTTCCTACGCCATCGGCCAGTCCGCGCCAATGGTCGCTGCCCTCTGGGGCGTCCTGGTGTGGAAGGAATTTCGCGGCGCCAACCGCCAAGCCAAGACCTATCTCACCCTCATGTTTCTTTTTTACCTGCTCGCGATTCTTCTTGTCTCCCTCGCCAACACCGCGATCTGACGCTGCCTGGTGCGGCGAGTCTGAGGTGCTAGCCCTTCGCGCGAACCGCCCTGGGTGAAGGGCACCCCCCTCCCCCGTTTTTGTGTAAGTGTTGATTCTAAACGTAGTTAAAGTCCTTTGTTTTGATACACTTTTGCAAGTGTTGATTCTAAAGGTAGTTAAGGTTGCTGTTTCCGCGTTTTTGCAATCCTTACGTGGGAGCCCTTCGAGGCTCAGGATAAACTGAAGCTCCCATCTCTGAACTCGCCGCTACGGGGCGCACCCGGCGTGGTGAGGGCTACTTTGGCGAAGGGAGAGGCTTCTGCGTAAAGTCGAAGCAGTCGGTCATGCCGTCGGACTGCGCGACGCGCTGGTTCACGGGTGGCAGGTTGAACTGCGTGGCGCAGAACTTGAGCAGGCTGACGTGGGAGTGCAGCACCTTTGAGATGAAGCCACTCTTCGCAAAGGGGCTGAGCACCAGGCAGCCGACGCGCGAGCCGTAACGGAACTGCGTGCCGTCCGCAGGCCAAGACTGGACGTTGGGCGGGTCCACATGGTCCAGCCAACCGCCCCAGTCGTCCCAAGTGATGAAAATTGCCG
>Ga0307479_10003100_pt1 | contig 15100 bp, 14 predicted proteins | sample atmos_gasesECM4C_FD_203743 | JGI IMG/M metagenome (GOLD analysis project Ga0307479, IMG submission 203743) | Hardwood forest soil microbial communities from Morgan-Monroe State Forest, Indiana, United States - atmos_gasesECM4C_515 | ecosystem: Environmental > Terrestrial > Soil > Temperate... | reverse complement strand
TTGTTCTTGACGAAGAGCGCGTAGAGCGCTGCTGCTCTGGAAGGATCGTAGCTATCAACCAATTGATTGTTGAGCTGATTGATATTGGCGCCCTTGATGAGATCCGCTTTCAATTCGTCACTCTTCGATGATGTGTAGAGCAGAATTCCCATCAGATGCTCGACGCTTCGCTGTCCGGCATTGGACGCTTCATCCACTCCGACTTCGAGCGGAACGTGACCGACAAAAGGAATTGCAACCTTCCGCGCTTCTTCGGCTATGCCGAAGTAGGCAGCTCTCGGCACCCCGGTATAGGCCTTCACAAAGTCCACCCCGGCTGCTTTCAGTGAGTCAACAGCCTGCCTGCCGTCCTCTTCGGTAGAGACCTTGATCGAACCCGGCCAAATAGGATGAGGGCCATCTACAAAAGGCCCGGAAACTACTAAACGAGGCCCCGACACCGCGCTGCTTTCGACCTGGTTCCGCCAGTGCACCTGATCGGCTGCCGGCATCGGTCCTCCCATCTCGCGCACACCCGTTACTCCATTTGCCAGAAACAACGGAAAGAACAAAGGAGGCCTGCTAGCGTCCCAGAGGCTGTGCACGTGCATATCCCAGAGACCGGGGATGAGGTATTTGCCGAAAGTGTCAATGGTCAGTGCGTTTTCGGGAACATGAACAATCTTGCTTGAACCGATTTGACGGATCCGGCCATTCGACAGCAGCACGGTCATATCCGGTTTGGTCTGTCCGCTGCGGACATCGACTACCGCAACATGCACAAAGGCGATTGCGGTGTCCGATGTCTGAGACCAGGCAAATTGAGTTAGCGCAATAATTGCAAAAAGCCCTACCCACAACAGTTTCTTCATGGTGTTCTCAGGCCAGCAGGCGATTCATGGCATTGATCGTACCAATTAAGACACATCTTCCAGCCGATGGATACTGCAGTGGACGAGCGGTCGGCTACTTGGAAACTGTCAATTGCTGTGACATCTCTATAGGACTCATTGACCGGGGGTTCTGACTGGCCTGTTCTCCTCCACCAGGCTTCAAGCAGGCGACCCGGTGGTACACTTCAGCCTCTATTCCCGGAGGCAAGAGATGAAGGCCTCTCTGCTTTATCGAATCGCTGCGGTGCTTCTGCTGCTTTTTGACGTCGGACATACACTTGGTTTTCGCCAGTCCGATCCCAGTTGGGGAGTGGACAGCCTTCTGGGCTCAATGCGGTCCATTCACTTTGACGTGCAGGGGTTTAGCCGTTCTTATTGGGACCTTTTTGTTGGGGCCGGATTCTTTGTCTCCGTCTTTCTTCTATTCGCGGCCGTACTAGCGTGGCAGCTCGGCGGTCTTTCAGCAGAGGCTTTGGGCCTCATGCGCCCCACTGCCTGGGCGCTTGCCCTTTGTTTTGTTGCCGTGACAATCTTGAGCTGGAGATACTTCTTCACCTTGCCCATCGTTTTCTTAACCCTGATTACGGGGTGTTTGATTGTGGCCGCATGGTTTTCCGCGAAGCCGACCTGAGATCGCCCAAGTGCTGAATTTTCTGGCGGTTCTGGCCCGAGTGCTGGCGGATGTCGGGCAGTCGGGAAGCGATGTTGTGGTTGCCAGAAGCCGGGCCCTTCAAGACGAGGCGAGTTCAGGGTTTTCCGTGCGCGACAAAGTGGTGTGCCTTCCTGTTTTCCAGTGGAGAGGAGTCGTTCGCGCGGGGAAAGATGTTTGGGTCGGCTGAAGTTTGCCAACCTGGCGAGGGCGAGACGCCCTTCGACAGGCTCGGGGCAGAGTCTCGCGATGTCCGAAAACCCTTCGCGTCCGTTCGCTCGCTCAGGGCAGATTACTGGCTCTAGCCGGCGCCCTACGCCCAGAGACGGCGGGCCGGGGACGATTTCTTCTTGTAAGCCCGGTAGCCGCGCTCGGTGAGACGAATCACGCCGCGCACTTCTTCCTCGACATAGCCTTCGTTCCGGAGTTCGGCGACGGCCTGTCGGGCCATGGATGAAGCCACGGTCGGCTGGGGCAGATGGACGAACTGATCGGGATTTTCCTCGTAGCGCTGCGCGAGGTTTGTAACGAGGTCGCTGCAAAACGCATTTTCTAACATAGAGCACTCCGCCATGACCCCGATGCTAAGGGGGCGCGGGCGGGGGCGGAATGGCCCTTCGGTGGCGGGTAGTGCATTACGGGGGTGCATGTCCGGATTCCTGAGGGGACGATGACCCGGGGGGCTTTCACCGTGAGCGTCAAAAGCGTTTAACCGCGGAGGACGCGGAGGAGGGCCGCAGAGGACGCGGAGAGGACCGATTGGGGTCAGGATCCTCTGCCTAACCGCGGCGCGATGGCGTAGTTGAGCTGGACTGCGACCATGAAGGCGATGCTGAGATAGGTGCTGAGGAAGCAGAGGGCGGCGCCTAGCGCGTAGAGCGATTGCGCGACGACGATCCGGCGCTGAATGGCGTTGCGCAACGCCAGGGAGATGTCGTCGTGGACCAGGTTGTTTCCGATGGCGCAGACCCAGCTGAACTACAGCGTCGTTCCCAAAAGAAAGATGTTGAACCAGTAAGTGAGCAGGGCGAGGCGGTAGCCGAGATACTCGGCGAGGAAAGGCGTTGAAAAGGGAGTGAGGGAGACGGCGAACAGGAAGGCAAGGTGAATCCAGGAGAGGCTGCGGTCAGAGCGGGCGAGATGGTTGAGTTGGGTTTGCTGGCCGACCCAGAAGATACCGAGAGTGAGGAAGCTCATTAAGTAGACGAGCAGGCGCGGGGCGAGGGCTAGCAGAACGCTGCCGAGGTCGTGCTCGTTGTGCACAGCACAGCTTCGGAGGCAGGAACTTTCAGGTCGAGCACGAGCAGGGTCATCGCGACCGCGAAGCTACCGTCGCTGAGGGCGGCGAGGCGTTCGACGCTTTGTCCGGCGATCTGGTTGTAGGAAGAGGTCAAAGGGGAAGAGTGATTTGAGGGCGCAGGTTCGTGGCGGTGTTGCAGGGTAGTGGCGAGGAACGAAGGTCCCTCGACTTCGTTCGGCCTTCGCCTCACTTCGCTCGGGATGACAGTTCGATGTAGGCATGTGCGTTAGTGATGAAACCGGATCTCGTGGTTTCTCCGAAGCACAAAACTTTGGTGGCTAGGTCAATTTGTTCCCCACAGTTTAGCGGCCAATCCGGTGAGCGCGCCGAAGAGAAGGCCGGTGCCGAGGATTCCGGGGTAGGACTTGAGGGCGAAGGCGTCGGGCAGGCTTACGAGCAGGCCGACGATGGCGCCGGCCACGACAGGGTGGACGCGCAATGAAATGTTGGCGGCGAGAAAGCCAATGGCGAATCGGCTGGAGAAGGCCTGCAGCAACATGGTGGTGGTGCGTTCCGGGTGATTGCCGTAGACGGTCATGAGGACGTCGGCGAGGCCGAAGGCGATGCCGCAGAGGGCTCCGAGCAAGAGGCGGTTCATGGGATGGGGTTGTACACCAATGATGAAAGATCGACAAGGGGATTGGGCGCTAGGAACTCGTCGTGCGGCGGGCGCGCCATCGGCCGAAGGCGACCAGGACGAGGCCGAGGGTTAGGAAGACGCACATCAGGATGAGGACGTTGACGAGCACGCGGCCGGGACCGAGAGCGCGGAGATCGAGGAAAGGGTAAGGATAGATGCCCGTCGGTGATCCACGCAGAGGCGCCCAGAATAGATAGGCGAACGGGTAAGTGAGCCACCAGGGGGCGTGCTGCCAGCGCAAGGTGTGTTTGGGCACGGAGGTGGCCCAGAACACGAGATAGAAGAGGGGGACGGCGTCGAAGGAGGTCCGCGACTTTCTGGAGGCCTTCGGGATCCCAAAGTTGGCTGAGGACCACCGCCCCCTTTCCCGGCACCCCACCCCCAAAAACAAAACTTGGTCGTTTACACAAAAGTCTGGACACACCTTTGGGGCGGGCTGCGGTGGACGCCAGTTTGAGAAAGAGCGCGGCCGGACGGGTTACCATCCGGCCGCTGTTGCGAGGTGAGGTTGTGTCCCGCCACTTACGGGGATCGGGAGCGCCCGTGAGCAAAGCTTGAAACACAAGGTCCCTCGACTGCGCTACGCTCCGCTCGGGATGTCAGACTTAAGGGGAGGTTGTGGAATTGCCGACTTAGTTGGGCATGAGGACGGTGTCGATGACGTGAATCACGCCGTTGGACTGGAAGACGTTGGCGATGGTGACCTGAGCGGTGCCGCCTTTTTCGTCCTTGAGCATGATGTGCTTGCCATCGAGCAGGGTGACCCAGAGTTTGCCGCCTTCGACCGTTGTCAATTGGGCGGAGCCGTTGCCTTCCTTGATCTCCTTCATCAAGTCAGACTTGCTGAAACGGCCTGCGACCACGTGATAGGTAAGAACCTTGGTGAGGGTGGCCTTGTTTTCGGGCTTCAGCAGCGTGTCGACCGTACCGGCTGGCAGTTTCTCGAAGGCTTCGTTGGTGGGAGCGAACACGGTGAAGGGGCCAGCGCCTTCGAGGGTCTCGACCAGGTCCGCGGCTTTCACGGCGGCGACCAGGGTGGTGTGATCCGCGGAGTTGACCGCGTTCTCGATGATGTTCTTGGTGGGATACATCTCTTTGCCGCCCACGACTGGGTTGTTCATGCCGGCTAAAGCGGAAGTGATGGCGAGCGCCACGATGGTAAAAGTCACGAAGCATTTGCGGTTCATGTTGCTAGATCCTTTCAGTGATGAGATTTCGAATCCAGCTTGAGTACGGGGATGGTGCGCGAGCGGATTGCGGGGATTATTTTGCTGGGAATGAGATCCGTTTGCGGATGAGGTTCGTATATAGGGTCTTGGGGCGTGTGCGGGGAAGCCGAGAAAAGCTCTTAGCCGCCGAGGACGCGAAGGAAGGCCGAGGAGGACGCAGGAAGGGCTTCATACCGCCGTGGGCGAGCGGAAAGCAGATTCGCCTGACCTACATTGCGCTCGGCGTCGGAGTAATAATCCTGCGGGTGGCTACAGGTGCCCAGTCAAGACTCAGATACTCAGGCAGGAGCGGGGGAACAGGATGTTAGACGGCTGCTTGGCGGTAGATAGGTCGTGTGGCATCCGCGCTTGCCAGGTCGGGCGCGGGTTAGGGCGGGAAATATCCTGCTCACAGGAGGACACAGTTTGCTAGAATCTCCCGCGAGGGGGTTACATGTCTAACTTAGCAAGGGCAGTGGATTCATTAGTAGCAGAACAGAGGAGTCTGCAGACTAAACTGAGCCGGGTAGAAGCCGCGATCACCGCTCTACGGCAGATGGGTACGAGCGGGGGCGGGCTTCGACCGAAACGAGTGCTGTCCGTGGCAGCCCGGCGGAGAATCGCGGCGGCGCAGCGGGCTCGTTGGGCGAAGTATAAAGCTCAGAAGAAGGCTGCTTAAGTGGGCAGCTGAACTCTGGGATCAGAGTCAACGCCGCCGGTTCCGAAGGGTTGGTTTGAAGCCCGGAGGACCGGCGGTTTCGTGTTAGCGGGGAAACGCAGGGTTCCCTTCGACTACGCTCAGGGCAGGCTCTCGACTGCGTTCGGCTTTCGCCTCACGCGCTCGGGATGACAGCGGAAAAAAGGGGCTGGAGCGGGACTGCTTTTACTCACTGGCGGTGATCGCGTACCATGCTGGCCTATGCGGAGAAGACGAGTTGGTTCGCGATGGCTGGGCGGCGTTGTTCTGCTTGGTTCTCTGCTGGCGATTCCGTGTGGATGGGGGAAAGCCAAGGACAGGGAGTCGTTGCAGATCTATTTTGTAGACGTGGAGGGCGGGCAGGCCACGCTGTTCGTGAGTCCGGCGGGGCAGTCGCTGCTGGTGGACACCGGCTGGGCAGGGTTCGACGGGCGGGATGCCAAGCGGATCGCGGCGGCGGCGAAAGCGGCGGGCGTGAAGAAGATCGACTACGTGGTCATAACGCACTATCACCGGGACCACGTGGGCGGCGCGCCGCAACTGGAGAAGCGGATCAAGGTGGGAACGTTCGTGGATCATGGACCGAATCTGGAGAACTCGGACGTGACGCGGACGGATTACGCGGCCTATGAGAAAGTCCTGGCACACGCGAAACACATGGTGGTGAAGCCCGGCGACACAATTCCAATGGAAGGTGTGGACATCCGGGTGCTGACGGCGGCCGGAGAACATATCGCAACCGCCGTGGCGGGTGGGGGTGAGGGGAATCCCTTGTGCGGGGAAGAGCCGGAGGCCGCGGAGGATGATTCCGAGAACGCGCGCTCCCTGGGGCTGCTGGTGACGTATGGAAGTTTTCGTGCGCTTGACCTGGGAGATCTCACCAAGAAAAAAGAGCTCGAACTGGTCTGCCCGAAGAACCTGATCGGACGCCTTGATCTCTATGTAGTAAGCCACCACGGGCTGGCGCAGTCGAATTCGCGGGCGCTGGTCGACGCGGTGCATCCGCGGGTGGCGGTGATGGACAACGGAGCGCGCAAGGGCGGATCGCCGGAAGCGTGGCAGACGGTACACGACTCACCCGGGCTGGAAGATTTGTGGCAGCTGCATTACTCGGTGGAAGGTGGCGCGGAGCACAATGTGGCCGAGTCGTTTATTGCGAACCCCGAGGAAGGCGAGAAGGATCGCGGGTATTGGGTCAAGGTGGCGGCCGAGTGGGATGCGAGCTTCACCGTTGTCAATGCGCGGAACGGGTCGGCAAAAACGTACCGGAAATAGCTCGGTGGAGCCTGGGAGCTGGGGTTGATCGTGCTGGTGATGGGGGTGACGGGATCGGGCAAGACGACCGTGGGCAGCCTGCTGGCGGCGCAGTTGGGATGGGAGTTCGCGGACGCAGACCGCTTTCATCCGGCGGCGAACGTGGAGAAGATGTCGCGGGGAATTGCTCTGACGGACGCAGACCGGGAGCCGTGGCTGGCGGCCATGCGGGCGGCCATAGTGAAGTGGCTGGCGGAGGGCAAGAACGTGGTGCTAGGCTGCTCGGCGCTGAAGCAAAGTTATCGCGAGAAGCTGGGAGTCGGCGAGCACGTGCGGCTGGTGTATCTGAAGGGGAGTTACGAATTCATCGCGTCGCGGCTGCGGGAGCGGCATGGACATTTTGCGACTGAGTCGATCCTCGCGGACCAGTTTGCGGTTCTTGAGGAGCCGCAGGATGCGGTAGTGGCGGATGTGGGGCCGACTCCGGAGGAGCTGGTGGCGGAGATTCGGGAGCGGATGGGGTTGAGGTAGTTGGCGAGGGTAGCGTGGCGGCGGCAGCGGTGGTCCTCAGCGCCTAAAGGCGCGCCCCTTCAAATCAAGATTGGTCTCCACCGTCCAATCTTGAGTACTCCGCAAAGGAGATTGTTTGGCAAACATTTCCGCTGACCGACTCGAATCGGTCGTGATCCGTAAGCTGACCTGGCGGCTGATGCCGTTTCTTTTTCTGCTTTACATCGTGGCTTATCTTGACCGCACCAACGTGGGATTTGCGGCGCTGCAGATGCAGCCGCGCCTGCATTTGAACGATGCGCAGTACGGCCTGGGTTCGGGGCCCTGTTTCTTTTTGGGGTATTTCCTGTTTCAGGTGCCGAGTAACCTGGTGCTGCAGCGGGTGGGGGCGAAGCGGTGGATCGCGGTGCTGATGATGATCTGGGGAGTGATTTCCTCGGCCATGATCTTTGTGACGTCGGTGCGCAGTTTCTATACGGTGCGGTTTTTGCTCGGGGCGGCGGAAGCGGGGTTTTATCCGGGAGTGATTCTTTACCTGCGGAACTGGTTTCCACTGTCGGCAAGAGCGCGGACGGTGGCGTGGTTCATGACGGCGGCGCCGCTGTCGGGCGTCGTAGGCAATCCGGTATCTGGAGCCTTGTTGGACCTGCAAGGCAGGTTGGGAATGGCGGGATGGCAGTGGATGTTTCTGATGGAAGGGCTGCCTGCGATTGTGCTGGGCGGCGTAGTGCTGGCGTACCTGACGAATCGCGCCGAGGATGCCCCCTGGCTGACGAATGAGCAGCGCACCTGGCTGCTGGACCGGTTGGAACAGGAGCAGACGGGAAGCGTGGCGGGAGGCGGATCGGGAAAGTTTGCCGCGTTTGGGATCGGAGCGATCTGGGCGCTGGCATTTGTCTACTTCGGGCTGAACACGGTGTCCTACGGGGTGAGCATGTGGCTGCCCAATCTCATCCACAGCCTTTCGGGAGTCAGTAACACCGTGATCGGGTGGATTGCGGCGATTCCGAACCTGGCGGCGGTGGTGGTGATGATGTTGGTGGGTTTCCATTCGGACCGGACCGGAGAGCGTCGGTGGCACATCGCGGCGCCAGCCTTCGCGGGGGCAGCGGCGCTCGGAGTGGCGGCGTATTCCCATTCGATCGTGCTTTCTATCGTGGCGTTCAGCGTGGCGGTGTTGGGAGTTTTCTCGATGGTGGCGCCGGTGTGGGCGCTGGCGACTAGTCGATTGAGCGGAGTTGCGGCGGCGGTGGGCATTGCACTGATCAACTCGGTAGGGAACCTGGGCGGCGGTTTTGGTCCTTACATTATCGGGTTCATCCGAAATGTGACGGGGACGTTTCAGGGTGGGCTGCTGGTGGTAGGCACAGTGCTGGGCTCGGCGGGAGTGATGGCGTTGCTGGTGAGGCCGGAAGGGCAACGGAGAGTTAGCGAATCGTGAGCGCGCTGGATCCGAAAGCAGATTTGTAGTGGAAAAGTTCTCGGTGCCGGAGGTATCGCTCCCAGGCGCGGGATCCCCTTCGACTGCGCTCAGGGGCAGGCTTTCGACTGCGTTCGTCCGGTGCTTCACTGCGCTCGGGATGACAAACCTGCTGGTGCGGCTCTAAGTGCTTCGTCCTTTGTGCGGAATTGTTTACAATAGGAGTCTTTGGCCTGCCTTGCGGGAGCTTCTAAGCGACCGGGCGGCTAGGACTTACTACGAATTTGGACCTATCTAAGCACAATTCCGGCCCACCGGGCGCGTCCGGGGGTGTGTACTGGCGTGTCGAGGGGAGCCTGCTCGACCTGACCACAGTGCAGCCGGTGGCCTTCTTCACCTGGAACGCGCAGACGTTCGGGGCGCGGATGGCTCGGCGGGGGTTGGTGTTCCTGATGGCGGCGCTGCGTCCTTTTCTTTATGCGGCGCACCGAGGGTTCGCGACGCGGGTGGTTCACAGCGTCTTGCGCGGCGTGAGCCGGGACCGGCTCGACCTGCTGGGCGACGAATACTTCCAATACAAGTTAAAGCCTTACTTGAGGCCCGACGGGGTGCTGCGGCTGAAGAAGTTGCAGGCGTCGGGGGCGGAAATTGTGCTGGTAAGCCAGGGGCTGGACCACGTGATGCGGCCGCTGGCGCGGTATCTGGGAGTGAAGTGGATTGTGGCCAACCGGCTGGAGTTCCGTGACCGGGTGGCGACGGGGCGGCTGGTGGGGACGGTGATCCGACCGCGCGGGCTGTTTGCGCGCATTACGGGATCGGGTGCCGATGGACGGCGCGATGCGGACCGGCTGGTGCGTGAGCTGGGCCTGGCGAGTGTGGAGGAACTGGAGTCGGCGGTGATTCGGGCGGAGCGTCGCGCGCCGGGAGCGGAGCGTCCGGTGGTGTACTTCGACAATCACCGGCAGACGAGAGCGCTCTCGGTACGCGGCGCGATGTCTGGGAAGCACGTGATGTTGATCGGCGTGACCGGCTTTATCGGCAAGGTGTGGCTGGCGAACACGCTGATGGATTTGCCGGAGATGGGGAAGATTTACCTGCTCATTCGGCGGCAGAAGTCGAATCCTGCGATGAGGCGATTCGAAAAGATGGTGGAGGAGTCGCCGGTATTTGATCCTCTTTATGAGCGGTACGGCCGGCGGCTGGCGAGCTTCATCGGCGAAAAAGTGGAAGTGGTGGAAGGGGATGTTACGCAGGCCGGGCTCGGTTTTACGGACGAGGTAGGAAAGCGACTGCGGCGGGACCTCGATTTGATTATCAACAGCTCGGGGCTGACGGATTTCAATCCGGACCTGCGCGACGCGCTGGCGACGAACGTGGACGCGGCGGTGAATGTTCTGGAATTCGTGCGCGAGGCGAAGCATTGCGGGCTGGTGCACCTATCGACGTGCTACGTGGCGGGCGCGCGCGATGGGCGGGTGAGTGAGAAGCTGCGTCCGAACTACACGCCGGCCGGGATTACGGATTTTGCTGCGGAGCGGGAGTGGCAGGCACTGCACGCGCTGGTCGCCGATGCTGAGGCAAAAGCCGAGAGCGATGAGGTGACGGCCGAACTGCAACGGCAGGCGCTCGACAAGGAACATGCGGCGAAGGATCTGCAGGGGGCGGCGCTGGAGAACCAGATCCGCAAGAACCGGATCCGGTGGCTGCGGAATTACTTGACGGAAACGGGAACGAAGCGCGCGCTGGAGCTGGGCTGGCCGAACACGTACACGCTGACGAAGAGCCTCGCGGAATCATTGATTGGGAAGCGAGGGGCGGACGTACCGGTGGCGATTGTGCGGCCGGCGATCGTCGAGACTTCGGTAGAGAAGCCGTTCACGGGATGGAATGAGGGGATTAACACGTCGGCGTCGCTGTCGTACTTGTTGGGGACGGCGTTCCGGCAGCTGCCATCGAATGAGCACAAGCGGCTGGACATTATCCCGGTGGATTCGGTTTGCCAGGGGATGACGTTGATTGCGGCGGCGGTGATGGAGCGGCGCAACGAGGCGGTGTACCAGCTGGCAACTTCGGTGACGAATCCGTGCGATATGGGGCGGTCGATTGAGTTGACGTCGCTGGCGCACCGCAAGCACTACCGGGCGCAGGAAGGGCTGGAGTCGTGGCTGCGGCTGCGCATGGATGCGATTCCTGTTTCGAAAACGCGCTACAACCGGATGTCAGCGCCGGCGCAGCGGGCGATCGTAAAGTCGATTCAGCGGATCATGGCGCCGCTGCCGTTAAAGAAGACACCGCTGGCGCGCACGGAGCGCAATCTGGAGAAGGTGGAGAAGCTGGTGGAGTTGTTCGAGCCGTTCATCCTGCATAACGAGCATGACTTTGTAGCGGATAACGTGGAGAAGTTGTCGCATGCTTTGGTGCCAGAGGAGCGGGGGCAATTCGGATACGACACGCGTTCGCTGGACTGGTGGGAATACTGGATCGACATTCACATTCCGGCACTGCGGCGGTGGACGTATCCGCTGATCGAGGGCCGGCCGCTGGAAATGCGGGCGCCGCGCAGCTTCCCGGCGATCGAACCGGAAAACGGCGAGACGATGAAGACGGGGACCAACGGAGCAACGTGGCGATATTCCTGACGGGGTCGACGGGCTACATCGGCGCGCACGTGGCGGCGAACCTGCTGGATACGCACGGGGCGGCGTTAAATGTGCTGGTGCGCGGGAAGGATGCGCAGGATTCAGCTTTGCGGCTGTGGAAGGCCCTGCAGCTGCACATGGATTTCCCGCCCTTCTACGAGCACCTGCAGACCAGAATCCGAATCTTCCCCGGGGATCTGACCGCGCCGCAGTTCGGGCTCAGCCGCGACGACTACGACCGGCTGATTCACACCACCGACTCGGTCGTGCACTGCGCGGCGTCGCTCAACCGGAAGTCAGAAAAAAGCTGTTTGAACGTGAACCTGCGTGGGACGCTGGAAGTGCTGCAACTGGCGAGGCGGTCGCACTACTACCACGGGCTGCGTCGGTTCTCGAACGTCAGCACGGTGGCGGTGGCGGGAAAGCGGCAGAACGAAATCGTGACGGAAGACCGGTCGATCGAGTGGGACCGGTCGGATTACGATCCGTACGCGCGGACGAAGAAGTTTTGCGAGCACATGGTGCGGGAATTGCTGCCGGATGTGCCCATCACAATTTTCCGGCCCAGTATTGTCCTGGGAGACAGCCGCTACGCGGACACGACGCAGTTCGACATGGTGAAGGCGTTTGTGTTTCTGGCGGGGCTGAAGGCGTTGCCGTTCCGTCCGACTGACAAGATCGACATCGTGAACGTCGACTTTGTGGCCGAGGCGATCGCGACCCTCCACCAGAAGGCGGAGCCGAGATACGACACTTATCATCTGTCGTCAGGCACGGGATCGCAAACGTTTCGGGAGTTGACGGAGGTGCTGTCGGCGGCCCAGCACAAACGGACGCCGTTGTTCCTGCCGGTGCTCGAGAAGCCCTTCGCGAGCACCGTTAACACGCTCGCAAACCGAAAGGGATCCATCGCTTACGGAGCGTCCTTAATGAAGGTGTTTATGCCTTACCTGGTGTGGAACACGGTATTTGATAACACGCGGGTGACGGCGGAACTGGGGAAGATTCCGGTACCGTTTTCGAACTACAGCTATTCGCTGTTGAAGTTCAGCCGTGAGCACAACTTCACGTATCCCTATAAGCCTTGGCCGGCGGCCACGGCGGGAGGGTCAGCGGCATGACGGACCTGCTTCTGGAAGCTTGGGTGAGCAGCATCATTGAGAGCAAGAAGCTCGGGTGGATGCTGGGCAAGGGAAAGGCGTGGCAGCCGGGCGAGAGGCTGAAGCTGCTGTTCGCCGGCTACAACGGGACACGCAATACGGGGTCGGATGTGCGGGTGGAGGAAATGCTGCGGCAGATCCGGCACATCCTGGGCGCGGGGAATGTGGAATTCTCGGTGATGTCGCAGAGCTTCGATTTTTCGCGCGGATATTTCGACGGCACGGCCCAGGTCCATCTGCCGGATATTTTTCCTCCATTTCTGGCGCGCGAGGTGCCGAAGCATCATGGCGTGGTGGCGTGCGAGGGTTCGGCGTTCAAGAGCAAATTCGCGAATGCGCTGACCACGATGATGATCGGGTCGCTGGGGGTTGCGGCGGCACAGAACAAGCTGTCGGTGGGATACGGATCGGAAGCGGGGCACATGGATCCGCTGGTGGCGAAGATGTGCCGACGCTACTGCAAGGACTCGCTCATTATTACGCGAAACGTCGAGTCGCGGACCCTGTTGCGCGAGTTGGGAGTCCCGACGGAGTTGGGGACGGATACGGCGTGGACGTTCGAGCCGGTGCCGGCGGAGTACGGGCAGAGAGTTCTGCGGGAAGCGGGCTGGGACGGGAAGGTGCCGGTGCTGGTGGTGTGTCCGATCAATCCGTTCTGGTGGCCAGTGACGGCGTCGGTGGCGAAGTACGCGTTGCATGCGATGACCGGCGCGTATCGCGACAGCTATTACCGCACCGTGTACTTCCATAAGTCGGGTCAGGACGTGGAGCAGGCGTTTGAGCGCTACCTGACTGCAATTGCGAAGGCGGTGGACGGTTTCCGCAAGCGGCGGAATGTGTTCGTGCTGATGGTAGCGACGGAGCGGTTGGATGCGCGGGCTGGGCATCGCATCGCGGAAAAGCTGGGCGGGGTGCCGGTGCTGACCTCCGATGACTACGACATGTACCAGCTGGTGAGTATTCTGCGGGCTTGCCGCATGATGGCTTCGTCACGGTATCACGGGATTGTGACGTCGATGCCGGCGCTGGTGCCGTCGTGCGGGATCACGATGGACGAACGCATCCGCAACCTGATGCGAGAACGCGGGCACCAGGATCTGCTGATGAACGTGGATGACGTGGAACTGGAGCTTCGATTGCTGGCCGCGCTGGAGAAGCTGTATACGGATGGCGAGTCGGTGGCGGAGGGGATCGGGAAGACGGTGGTGAAGAACTTGAAGGTGATGGCGCGCATGGGGGTGCTCTTTGAGGAAGAGGTGCAGCGGCGCTATCCGGATTTTCCGACGCGCAAAGGTGAGTGGAGCTGGGAGGATTACCTGCCGCCAATGAGCGAGAGCCTGCGGGGGTTGCTGGAGGCGTACGAGGCGCCAGCAGAGCCGCGGGTTTCGGCGGTGAGCTGAGGGAGAGCTTAGAGCTATGGGCTCGAGCATTGAGAAAAGCGCTTAACCGCAGGACACGCTGAGAACGACTGCGGAGGACGCGGAGAAAAAGCAGATTCCTCCGCCTACGCTTCGCTCGGCGTCGGAATGACAAGCAGGTAGAAGGAAAAAGCTTGAGTTTTCTCGACAACATTTTCGCCAGCCTGGAGGGGGCAGGGGAGACGCCCGTCCTGGAGGAGATTCGCGACGGGCGGATTTCTTCGGTCGGCGGGCGGGTGTTGGTGGAGCTGGTGGGGCGGGCGCGGGCGTTTCTGGCGGGCCGCGGGTTGAAGAAGGGCGACCGGTGTGCGCTCTACGCGCCCAACGGCGTGCGCTGGGTGGCGATCGACCTGGCAGCGATGGCCGAGGGACTCATTGTCGTGCCGCTGTACGCGCGGCAGTCTCCGGCGGAACTGGTCGCGATGATGAAGGATTGCTCGCCCGCGCTGGTCTGTTGCGGCGATACCGTCTTGCGCGATGGGATCGTGCAGCCGTGGGCGGGGGCGCCGGCACAGGCGTTGTTCGACGATATTTTTGCGACGGCGGCAGGATCGGCGGGGAAGCCGCAACTGGCGGAGAGTGATCCGGTCACGATCATTTATACGTCGGGAACGTCGGGCGAAGCGAAGGGCGTGGTGCTGAACGCGGGGAACATCGCGCACATGCTGGGGTGCGTCAGCGAGCGGCTTGATCTGCTGATGGCGGGCGAGAGCGGGCAGGATCGCGTTTTCCACTACTTGCCGTTCGTGTTCGCCGGGTCGTGGATGCTGCTGCTGACTTCGCTGCTGCGGGGCAGCCGGCTCATCATCAACACGGACTTGGGCAAGATCTCGCAGGACATGCGGACGGTCGCGCCCGATTATTTCCTGAATGTTCCGGCGCTGCTCGAACGGATGCGGCGGGCGGTGGACGAGCAGTTGTGGCAGGCGGGCGGATTCGTGCAGGGGATTTACAGCCGGGCGAAAGGCGCGTGGGTGCGGAAGCACGCGGGCAAGTCGAAGGCGCTGGATTCGATGTGGTTGTCGCTGGCGAATTTCGCGATCTTTCCTACGATCCGAAAGAAGATGATTGGGCGCAACCTGCGGGCGCTGATTTGCGGGTCGGCGCCGCTTAGCGCGGAGACACAGCTATTTTTCCTGATGCTGGGGATTCCGGTGCTCCAGAGTTACGGGCTGACGGAGACGACGGCGATCTGCACGCTGGACGACCCGCGGAGCTATGAGGCTGGGCGCGTGGGGCCGGCGATTGCGGGGATCGAGATGAAGCTGGGCGAGAATGAAGAGATCGTCGTGCGCGGGCCGAATGTTTTTCCGGGGTACTGGAACCGTCCGCA
>Ga0307479_10003098_pt1 | contig 15107 bp, 15 predicted proteins | sample atmos_gasesECM4C_FD_203743 | JGI IMG/M metagenome (GOLD analysis project Ga0307479, IMG submission 203743) | Hardwood forest soil microbial communities from Morgan-Monroe State Forest, Indiana, United States - atmos_gasesECM4C_515 | ecosystem: Environmental > Terrestrial > Soil > Temperate... | reverse complement strand
AGGCGTGCTTTCGGCGAGCTTCATTCCCGTCTACGCCTCGCTGCGCTCCAAGGGCGAAGACGCGCAGGCGCGCAGCGTGGCGGGCGCGGTGGCGGGACTGCTCACGCTTACGACCGGCGCGTTCGCGCTGCTCGGCGTGCTGGCGACGCCGCTTTTGCTCGACGCCATCGCGCCCGGATTCTCCGGTGACACGCGCGCGCTCGCCATCGTGCTGGTGCGGATCTTCTTTCCCGGCATCTCGCTGCTGGTGCTGTCGGCGTTCTGCATCGGCGTGCTCAACAGCCACCACAAGTTCTTCCTCAGCTACGCAGCGCCGGTGGTGTGGAGCGCCGCCATCGTCGTCGCGCTCATCCTAGGCGCGCACGCAGGACCGCCCGACCAGGCGCGCATTGCAGTGTGGGCGGCGTGGGGCGCGGTAGCGGGCGGCGGGCTGCAACTCGCCGTGCAGCTTCCCTCGGTGCTGCGGCTGCTCGGCCGCGGCGCGCGGCTCTCGCTGGGCCGCGGCGACGCGCACGTCTCAGAGGTAGTGCGGAATTTCCTGCCGGTGGTCGCCGGGCGCGGCGTGGTGCAGCTCTCGGCCTATATCGACACGCTGATCGCGTCGTGGCTGCCATCGGGAACGGTGGCGGCTTTCGGCTACGCGCAAATCATCTACACGCTGCCGGTGTCGCTCTTCGGCATGGCGGTCAGCGCGGCGTCGTTGCCGTCGATGTCCGCCGACGCGGACGTGCGCGAGAAGCTGCACGCGCAGACCGAGCAAGGGCTGCGCGCCATCGCCTTTCCGGTGGTGCCGTCGGTCGCGGCCTTTCTCGCGCTCGGCGACGTGATCTGCGCGGCGCTCTTCCAGACCGGCCGCTTCCGCGCCGGCGACGTCTGGTACGTCTGGATCATCCTCATCGGCAGCACCGTGGGCCTGCTCGCGGCCACCATGGCGCGGCTCTACTCCAGCGCCTTCTACGCGCTGCGCGACACGCGCACGCCTTTGAAGTACGCCACGCTGCGCGTCGCCTTGACGGCCGCGCTCGGCGTCTTCTGCGGTCTCTACCTGCCGGGGCTCTTGCACCTCGACGCGCGCTACGGCGCGGCGGGTCTCACGGCCTCGGCCGGCGTGGCCGGATGGATCGAGTTCGCGCTCCTCCGCCGCGGCATCGGCCGGCGCATCGGCGAGTGCCACCTGCCGCGCGGGCTGTTGCCGCGGCTGTGGAGCGCGGCCGCGCTGGCCACGGCCGCCGCGCTGGCGGTCAAATTCGCGCTTCCGCCGGTGCACCCGGTATTGCGCGCGGCCGTCGTGCTCGGCCTCTTCGGCGCCACCTACCTCGGCGCGGCGCTGCTCTTCGGCGTGTCGGAGGCGCAAGAGGCGGTCGCGCGCGCCCGCCGGCTGTTGCGGCGCTAGAGCGAGATGTGGATGGTCCCCAGCTCGGCGCGGCGCTCCTTCGAGAGATCGAAAGGGCCCAGCGAGCCTTCGATCTTGACTCGGGCAGCGTCCGCCCCGGCGCTCGCCGGCAGCAAGACTCCCACGGTGTAGAACGCGGCGGGCAGCTCGGCGAAAGCGAACTTGCCCTGCGCGTCCGGAGTCGCGGCGGCCACCAGCATCAGCGGCGCGGGGATCTCCTTGGGAGGCTTGCCGTCGTTCTGTCGGTAGAGAGCGACGCGCGCGCCGGGGAGGTCGACGGAGCCGGCGATCTCGCGGTCGCGCGGCGGGAGGCTGTCGGGCTCGGAGGCTCCCGCATCCGGCATCGCTCCCGCGGCCACGGCCGATTCCCACAGCGACCGGGCCTTGGCCAGATCGCCGGCCGCCAGCGCCACCTTGTAGAGGCGAATTCCCGCCTGCGATCCCGGCGCGAATCGCCGCGCGTCGAGCAGGCGCGCGGCGACCTCCCGGATGGCCGCGGACTGCGGCATCCAGGGCACCCGCGCCACCAGCATCGCGGCCGAGAGCATCGAGCCGGTGGCCTCGGCGGCGTCGGCGCGCGCGCGGACGGAGGCCTCGGGATCGAGAAGCCGGTCGTCGATGGCGGCGGCCATGTGCCAGGCCGGCGCGGTGTGCGCGGTCCAGCGGCCGGCATGCTCCTTGAGATAGGCGCTCGCGCGCTCGATGTTCGCGGCGGTGGCGCCGGCCTTTTCCGCGGAGTAGCCGGCCATCACGGCCTCCATCGGATAGAAGCGAGCTCCGCCGGGCAGCGCCATCAGCCGCGGCGCGGGCGGAGGTTCGAGCGCGGCGGCCTGCGCGAGCGTGGTTCCCATCTCGCCTTGGTGCAGGCAGTAGTCGCCGAACCAGATTCCCAGCGCGAGCAATGCGGCGGCGGGCACGGCCGCGATGGCAAGAGCGACCCCGCGAGTCGCGCGGCCGCTGTTGCCCGGCGAGAGCGCCAGGAGCGCGCCGCCGGTCGCCGCTGCGAGCAGACCGAGGCCGAGCCCGAGCGCGAGCTGGAGCCGCCGCCAGCCCAGCGGGCTCACCTCAGCCGATTCGCCGAGAAAGCCGAGCAGCGCCTGGAAGAGCAGGCTGAGCTTGCTGGCGAGGAAGAACGAGAGGGCGGTGGCGGCCGCGGCGGCGATGAAGCCGGTTGCCGCCGACCTGGGCCGCTCTTCTCGGGGGCCTTCGCCGAAGAAGGCGAACAGCGCGGCTCCCAGGGCGCCGGCCAGCGCGAGCTGGAGCAGATCGGCCGCGGCGGTTCTTGCCGTGCCGCCGCCGGGGAATGACACCTGCTCGAACACGCCGCTCCCGAGCAGCACCACCAGGAGGAGCGCGGCCATGAGCAGCACGGTGAGCGCGAGCTTGATGAAGCCCGCGGCCGAGAACGAGCGCCAGGCGCGGTTGAAGACCAGCGCCACGATCAGCAGGCTGGGAATCGCCCGAAGCCACATCCGCAGGTCCGTCCGGTCCCAGCCTTCAGGCAGCCCGTAGGAGAAACCCGCCGGCCGCACGAAGCGCTCGAAGGACGGAGCGGCGACCGACGCGAGCACGGCCGTCACCGACAGCGCGACGGCCAGCCCGCCCAGGCCCATGAAGAGCTCCGCCGCGAGCGTTCGCGCCGGCAGCGATCGATCGGCATCGGCCATGGCCTTCTTGTATCAGGTCAAGGGAGCGCTTCGATGATCACCGACACGCCCTGGCCGACGCCGACGCAGAGGGTGGCCAGGCCGTAGCGGCCGCCGCTCTTGCGCAGCGCGTGCGCGAGGTGGCCGAGGATGCGCGCGCCGCTCATGCCCAAGGGGTGGCCGATGGCGATGGCGCCGCCGTCGACGTTGACGCGCTCGGGGGGCAAGCGAAGCTCGGCGATCACTGCCAGAGCCTGCGCGGCGAAGGCTTCGTTCAGCTCGATCAGGTCCAGGTCCGAGACGCGCAGCCCCGCGCGGGCCAGTGCCTTCTGCGTGGCTGGCACCGGGCCGATGCCCATGAAGCGCGGGTCCACGCCCGCGCTGGCGGAAGCGACGATGCGCGCCAGCGGCCGCAGGCCCAGCTCGGCCGCCCGCCGCTCGGAGGCAATCAGAAGCGCGGCGGCGCCGTCGTTCAGCGAAGAGGAATTGCCCGCGGTCACCGTGCCGCCCTCGCGGAAGGCGGGCTTGAGCTGCGCGAGCTTCTCCAGCGAAGTGTCGACGCGCGGACCCTCGTCGCGCTCGACCGGACCTTTCAGCGTGGCCACCGCCAGAAGCTCCGCGCCGAGCTGCGCGGCGAGCGCGCGCTGGTGAGAACGAAGAGCAAACTCGTCCTGAGACGGCCGCGAAACGCCAAACTTCTCCGCCACGTTCTCGGCCGTCTCGCCCATGCTCTCCAGCGGAAACCGCGCTGCCAGCCGCGGATTGGGAAAGCGCCAGCCCAGCGCGGTGTCGTACGACTGCAGCGATCCGCCGGCGAATCCCTCGGCCGGCTTCATCACCGCCCACGGCGCGCGCGTCATGCTCTCCACGCCGCCCGCCACGCACAGCTCCATGTCGCCCAGCCGCACCGCCCGAGCCGCCTGCACCACCGCCTCCAGCCCGCTGGCGCAGAGGCGATTCACGGTCGCGCCGGGCACCGACTCTGGCAGCCCCGCGAGCAAGAGCGCCATGCGCGCGACGTTGCGGTTGTCCTCGCCGGCCTGGTTGGCGCAGCCGAGGATGACTTCGTCGGGCACCGGCGCGCCGTTGCGCTTCAGGAGCTGTTCGATGACCAACGCCGCCAGGTCGTCGGGCCGCACTTGCGAGAGCGCCCCGCGCAATTTCCCCACCGGCGTGCGAACGGCGTCGATGATCAGCGCGTCCATTTCGAGTCCATTTCGACTAGCATCCTCTCATGCACCTGCACCAAGGCGACCCGGCGCCCGACTTCACCCTGCAAGGCGTCCCGCCGGGCGCGTACCACCTTGGCGACCAGCGCGGCAAGGTGGTGGTTCTAGCCTTCTACCCGGGAGATTTCACCCCGGTCTGCCTGCGCCAGCTGCAGCATTATGAAGACCAGCGCCAGCGCCTGGTCGCGACCGGCGCAGTGCTGTGGGCCATCTCCACCGACACCCTGGAGCTGCACGAGCGCATGGCCAAGAGCTACGCGCTCAGCTTTCCGCTCCTGGCCGACGAGGGCGGCAAGGTGGCCGCGCAGTACGGCGTGCGCGGGATGCTGGGGAGCGCGCGGCGGTCGGTGTTCATCGTCGACCCCGCGGGCGTGGTCCGCTACGTGAAGGAAGAGCCGCTCTCGCTCAGCTACCGCAGCGTCGACGATATTCTCCACGCGCTCGCCGACAGCGGCCTTCTCAGTACGTCGCAGGCGTGACGTCGTGCAACCTCGAATAATCCAGCTGCAGGCGGCCGTCGGGCTTTTCCGAGAGCATGTCGGCGTACCGCGCGCCGAAGCGCAGGTCCTCGGGCAGGTAGCGGTGGCGGCCGTGGATGGTCTGCGAAGAGGTGCCGTCGAGGCCGATGACGAAGACGTTGATCTCCACGTCCTTCCCGCGCAGCGACTCCGCCGTCGCACCGTGCAGGGGACTGCCGGGCTCGATGGGATGCATCACCAGCCAGCTCCGCCCCAGCGCCTGCGAGCGGTCGCGCAGCAGGCGTAGGTCGTATATTTTGTATAAAAATAGACCTTCGCGCGAGGTCTCGGCGCGGATCAGCGACACCCGCACCTGCGCGTCGACGATGAAGTTCCCGCGCGTGTTGGCCAGCCGGATGGCCATCGTCGGCACGCCGTCGTTCTGGAAGAAGACCGCGTTGTGCGCGAACTCCAGCTTGGCGGTGGGCATGGCGAACTTGGAGAAGACCAGGCCGGTGGAGATGGCCGCCACGATCAGGCCGATGACCGTCTCGGCCGTCACCGCAACGTTGGCCGCGGCGGAGACCGGGTACATCGCCCCGTAGCCGACGGTGCCCACCGTCTGCACGCTGAAGAAGAACGCGTCGGCGAACGACCCGGCGCGCGCGTTGGCCACCCCGCCGGTGATCAGGAACACCAGCGCGAAGAAAACGTTCACCGCCAGCACCAGCGCCGCGATGGCCGCGAGCGTGACCCACCACGGAGCGCGCAAGAGGACGTAGTAGAGGTCGCCCGTCAGATCCTGCGGAGCGTTGACGATGTCGACTCCGCTGTCGTCGGCGGGCGGCTGCGCCATGGCGCCCGAGCATGAAGCGCCCCGGCGCGATGGCAAGAAATCTACTTCGTGGCGTCGTGGATCTTCTTCTTGACGTCGTTCCTGCTGTGCCGCGCCTGGCGGCTCACGTCGCGCCCCATCTTCTTGGCGTGGCGCTTGGCCTTGGTCAGGCCGCTGTCGGTGTGGAGCTTGTCCTTGGCGTTGTCGACGGCGTCCTTGGCCTTGTCCTGCGCGTCCTTCCGGGCGTCGCCCTGGTTGGCGAATGCGGGCACGGCAAGGCCGAGGGCTGCGGCTGCGAGGATGGATTTGATCATGAGCAGACGGTGGAGATGACCGTCCACGGTTCCAACAGACGAGCAGCCGCTTCTCAGGCCGAGAAGCTCGACCCGCAACCGCACGTGTGCTTGGCGTTGGGGTTCTTGAAGCTGAACCCGCTCTGGCCGAACTGGCCCTCGACGTAGTCGATCTCCACGCCCAGCAGGTACATCGACGACATGGGGTCGACGAAGCACTTCACGCCCTTGACCTCGAAGACCATGTCGCCGGGGCGCTCGTCCTTCTCGATGTCGAGGCTGTACTGGAACCCGGAGCAGCCGCCGCCCACCACCGCCACGCGCAGGCCGGACCCCTGGAGGTTCTCGCGCTCGACCGTCTCCTTGACCATGGCTGCCGCCTTGTCGGTCAGGCGGACGGCGGGCGCGGGCTCGATCGTGCTCTCGGTCTGGGCAGGCGTCTGAGTCTGGGTTTCCATGGCCGTCAGTATAAGGTAAAGGCTTGCCGCTCGCGATGGCGAAGAAGAAAAAGGAAGAAAAGCCGGCGGAGCCGCCGCTGCCAGCTCCGGAGATCCCCATCTCCGATGCTCCACTGCCTTTGGAGATGCTCGATGGGCAGGCGCTGGGCGAGTTCTTCGAGCTGGCCTTCACCGACAAGCGTCTGCTCGAGCTTTGCTCCGAACTGCGCCTCTACAGCCCCGGCTACCGCATCGAGCAGATGCCGCCCAACCAGGTGGCCCGCATGCTGGCCGACGAGGTGCGCGAGGCCAAGGACGCGCGGGCGCTGGCCGAGAAGGCGGTGCGAGAAGCGCTGCGCAATCCCGTCTTCGAGGCAAAGAAGCTGGACGACGAGCAGTACCGCGACCTGCTCGAGCTGTTCACCGGCGACCCGCTGCAGCACCTGGCGCGCGTGGCGTGGCGGGCGCTCATCGACGACGACGAGAAGAAGCGCGACTACGCCTTGAGCGCCATCGACCTTGGCGTGGAGGCGCTGGACGCGCCGGCCAAGCAGAAGGCCCCGCCGCGCAAGCCGCAGCTGCCCAGCGACGTGCAGGAGCTGCGGCGCGAGCTGGAAGAGGCGCGGCTTCTCGCAGCCCGTTCCGGCAAGGAGCGCGATTCGTCTCGCGAGCAGCTGGTGCAGGCGCGCGCCGAGATCGTGGCGCGCGAGAAGACCCTGGCCGAGGCGCGCGAGGAGCTGGCGCAGTTGCGCGCCGAGCACGGCCGGGTCACCGCCGAGCTGGCGCGACTGAACGCCGCCGGGGAGGGCCGCGCCCTGGCCGACGCGCGCCGGCTCGCCGACGAGAACCGCTCCTTGAGCGAGAAGCTGCGCGCCGCCATCGCCGAGCGAGACGAGCTGCGCGAAAACGCCGTGAAGCCGGCCGTCGCGGAGAAGCCCGCGGAAAAGCCGGCGCCCGTCGAGGAAGAACCGCTGCCGTCGGCCGAGGAAGCGTCGACCTTCCTCATCCCCATCTTCACCCGCGAGTTCTACGACAGCATCCAGCGCTGGGACCGCCGCATGCAGCGCGCCGCCTTCGACAAGGTCTCGCTGCTGGCGCGCGACTGGCGCCACGGGTCGCTGCGGGCCATCGCGCTCGAGGGCCTGCCCGGCTACTACCGGATTCGCATCGCCACGGACGTGCGGCTCATCTACCGCCGCGGCGAAGGGAACACGGTGGAGATCCTCTCGCTCATCGACCGCGAGGATCTCGACCGCTACATCCGGCAAGCGAGGACGCGATGAACCCGATCCCAAGCGCGCCGCAGGCGCATCCCTGCGGGTCCACGGCGAGCGGAGCGAGACCGTGAATGGCGAGATCGACGCGCAGTCGTTGCTGTCCAGGCTGTCGGGCCCCAACCCGCCGCTGGTGGTCGACGTGCGCCAGCCGCAGGAGGTGCAAGCCGAGGGCGCCATCACGGGCTCGCTCTTGATTCCGCTCAACGAGCTGCCGGCGCGCCTCGGGGAGGTGCCCGCGGACCGCGACATCGTCACCGTCTGCAAGCGCGGCCAGCGCTCGTTCAACGCCGCCGTCTGGCTGCGGCAGATGGGCCGCCACGCCACCAGCCTGCAAGGCGGCCTCGATCAGTGGAAGGCTCTCAAGCTGCCGCTCTAATGCACGTGAACGAGGCCGGCCGTCCCTGAAGCGGCCAGCGCGGTCGAGCCGAGGAAGGCGTTGCCGCTCACCTTGCCCTGGTTCACGGTCAACAGCGTCACGATGTAATAGCCCGCGCTGGGGAACGCGCTCGCGGGCACGATCACGCTGCACACCCGATACGGCACGTCCGAGAGCACGTACTTGAGCAGGCTGGTCGCATCCGAAAGCTGCGGCGGCTTGTAGGTGATGTTCGGCTCGGCGGTGGGGTTGTTGGGATCGATCTGCGCCGCCAGCACGAAGGCCGGCGACACCTGGCCCTGCTGGCAGGCGGCGCCTGCGCCGATGTCGCGCGTGAGCGTCAGCTGCTGGTTGGGCGCGTTGTCCTTGCAGCGCGGCGCCTGCGTGGAGAGGGGACCGACCGGGGTCTGCATCGTGATGGTGCAGGTCGAGCTCTCGAACTCCTTGATGTCCTCGTGCGGCCCCGGCGTCAGCCGCGCGCCGAACGCCTCGCCGTCGGTGCCGGGCATTTGCAAGATCAGCGTGTAGGGCGTGCCCGGCTCGAAGGTGAGCTTCGGCTCGTCCTTGCTGTTCAACGTGTAGCTTCCCTGCGCCTGCAGCCAGGGAGGCGAATTCTTCAGCCAGCGGTCCTCGTCCACGTCGCCCTTCACGTTGGGGTCGGCGGTGTGGTGGAAGGCCACGCTCGCGTTGGCGTCGGTCACAGCAGCGATCTTGCTGGCGTCGATCTTGGTGGGGTCGGTGGTGTCGATGGTCCCGAAGTAAGCGGTCATCACCTGGAACTGGGGAAAGCCCGCGCTGTTGGGGATGGGGTTGGGGAGCGCCGGCGTCTGCACGAACGCCGCGGCGAGAAAGGTCTGCTTTCCGCAGGCCAGCGCCGCGAGCGAGATGAGAAGCACGATTTTGCGCATGCGGGTTCTCCCGCGCGCGATTGTACCAGATGGGCTAGCGTCGGCGCGTGCGCGATCCTGTGAAGGAGGCGGTGGGCGTCTGGGCGGCCGTCATTGCCGGGCTGGCGCTGGTCGAGGTGCTGGGGCTTCTGGTGCCGGTCGTGCGCTCGCTGGTGGGCGCGCTGGCGGTGGCCGCCTTCCTCTATGTGCCGGCGCGCGTGCTGGAGCGGCGAGGCCAGGACGCGCATGACGCCGGCTGGCGATTCGACCGGCTGGGCGCCGATCTGCTCTGGTCGCTGGGCGCGTGCGCGCTGGTGCTGCCGCTCTTCACGCTCGCGTTCTGGCAATTCCCGGCCTGGCTTTCGGCGATGCCTTCGGCGCTCGAGCGCTTGCTCGCTCCCTATGCCGGCACCGTCCACTCGCTCCGGATACCCTTGACCTGGGACTTCGCCGGGCGCGTGGCCGGGAACGCGGCGGTGGCGTTCTCCGAGGAGTTCTTCTACCGGGGCTACCTGACCCTGCGCTTCGAGGAGCGCTGGGGGCCGGTGCGGAGCGCCCTGGTCGTGGCGGCGCTCTTTGCGCTGGGCCACCTGCTCGAGCCGGCTCCCTGGCGTCTGGCCGTGTTCTTTCCGGCGCTGCTTTTTGCCTTCCTGCGCAACCGCACCCGCACAGTGGTGGGCGCGTCGATCGCCCACTTTCTCAGCAACGTCTGGCTCCTGATCCTGGAAGGATCCTAGAAGTGTTGCCCCAGGCGCATCGTGGGACCGCCGGCTGACGGTGGGTTCACCGGCCCGTCGGCGTCGGCGTGGACGCTGATCCTGGGACCGGAATAAGCGGCGTCGAATCCGCCGATGACCATCCCCACCAGAAAGCCGACGCCCGCTCCGATGGCCAGGTCGCGGCCCCACTTGCTGTCGTTGGAAGCCAGGCCGATGCCGGCGCCCAATGCCCCTCCGGCCAGCGCGCCGAAGGCGGCGTCGCGGAAGATGATCGGAATCGGCGACGGCTCGTACGAGCCCGAGATGTCGAGCTTCATCGGTTGCTCGGCCGCCTGTTCCGACAGACGCAGCGAGAGCGGCTGCGCCCAGGTCGGGCCAGCCAGAGAAAGAGCAAACATCGATACCAGAATCGTTCGCAGCACCATCGCCAACCCCCCGCAGGGAAGCTGGCGATGGCGCCGGCTGTCGGCAAGACGAGCTACAGAACTTCGATCTCGGTCAGCGTGTGCGGAACGGCCAGCACCGCGCGCTCGGCCAGCTCGCGAAAACCTTCCGGCGCGGACTGCGCGCCCGAGAGGACCATCGCCGCCCGCAGCATGCGGTGCGAGTTCACGCGCGGGTCGAGGTCGGAGGCCGAGGTCGCGATCTCGCAGCGCGCGCAGGGGATGAGTCCGTCGATGACTCCGAGGAAGAGCGGATGGCCGCGCCGCAGCGCCGCCATCACCCGGCCGTTGCTGACCAGCAGCGAAAGCCCCGGCAGCGGCTGCCCCAGCTGCTCGAAGCCGCGCTCCGCCTCGCCCACCGCCGCGGCCAGCGACCGCGCCGCCGTCTGCGCGTCGACGTCGGCATCGTCGAGCCGGCCGGCGTCGCGCAGTCGCGAGAGGAAGGTGAAGAAGAGCGCCTCGGCCGCCGAGTCGCCCTTGACCGATCGCCGCAGGTAGTCCGGCAGGCTCTTGAGCAGCTGCGCACGGATGGGCCGAAGCGAGTCGGGCTGGCCGGCGCTGGCGAAGAGCCAGCGCTTGAAGCGGAAGGGCAGCGTCAGCTGCTCGCTGAACGAGCGCGCGTCGGCGCTCACCGCGCCGCTGCAGATCACCGCCGCCTCGCTCTCCACGCCCTCGGCCAGCTTCTCCGGCAGCGGCTCCTGTCCGACCAGCGGCCGCTTGCGCAGGAGCACGTCGTCGCTCTGGAAGAACCCCACGCCGGCGGCCGCCTCGATGGGCCCCAGCGAAACCTTCCCCGACAGCCGGCGCAACACGCAGCCGAGCAGGCTGGCGTCCGACTGGTGGATGGCGAGGAACTCGGCCACGAACTGATCGTAGCGCAGGCGTCCGCGCGACGCCATGCGATGGCAGTCGCACTCGTTGACCGGTTCCGAACCCCCCCGTACACTCGCCGGACTTATGGCCGAACCCGGCGACATCGCGATTGGAATCGATCTCGGGACCAGCTACAGTTGCGTCTCCATCATCGAGAACGGGCAGCCCACCGTCATCCCCAACGAATGGGGCGAGCGGACGCACGCCAGCGTGGTCAGCTTCCTTGAGGACGGGACGGTGCTGGTGGGCAACAGCGCCAAGCGCAACATCATCACCAACGCCGACAACACCGTCTACAGCGCCAAGCGGCTCATCGGCCGCTTCTACTTCTCCGACGAGGTGAAGAAGGCGCAGGCGGTGATGCCCTACAAGATCATCGAGGGCGAGAACAACTCGGTCCGCATCCAGATCCGCGAGAACGTCTTCAGCCTGCCGGAGATCTCCGCGCTGGTCTTGAAGGAGATGAAGGCCATCGTCGAGAACTACCTCGGCCACGAGGTGAAGAAGGCGGTGGTCACCGTCCCCGCCTACTTCAACGACAACCAGCGCCAGGCGACCAAGGACGCGGGCCGCATCGCCGGCCTGGACGTGCTGCGCATCCTGAACGAGCCCACCGCGGCCGCGCTCGCCTACGGATTCGGCAAGGCCATCACGCAGAAGATCGCCGTCTACGACCTGGGCGGCGGCACCTTCGACATCTCCATCCTGGAAATCGGCAAGGACGTCTTCGAGGTGCTCTCCACCGCCGGCGACACGTACCTGGGCGGCGACGACTTCGACGACCGCATCATGACCTGGCTGGCGGAGAACTTCCTCAAGTCGCACGGCATCGACCTGCGCTTGAACAAGTACTGCCTGCAGATGCTCAAGGAAGCTTCCGAGCGCGCCAAGATCGACGTGGGCCGCGACGGGCAGGCCAAGATCGCCGTCGAGGGAATCTGCCAAGACCCGACCGGCAAGGTGATGGATCTCGGCGCGACATTGAGCGAGGCCGAGTTCAACAAGATGGTGATGGACCTGGTGCAGCGGACCTTCAAGGTTTGCGACGAGGCGCTGCAGGGCGCGCGCATGACCGCGCAGGATCTCGACGCGGTCATCCTCGTGGGCGGCCCCACGCGGCTGCCCATCATCCGCACCAGCGTGCGCCACTACTTCGGCAAGGACGTGATGGCGGGCATCGATCCCGACGAGGTGGTGGCCATGGGCGCCGCCATCCAGGCCAGCTCGCTCCTCGACGCCAAGAGCGAGCACTACCTGCTCGACGTCACTCCGCTCACCCTGCGGGTCGGAACCGTCGGCGGCTACACCGACAAGATCATCGACAAGAACACGCCCATCCCTATCGAGCGCGGCAAGAGCTACACCACCAACCGCGACGGCCAGGAGAAGGTGAAGATCCGCGTCTACCAGGGCGAGTCGAACAAGGCCGCCGAGTGCGAGCTCTTGGGCGAGTTCGAGTTCTCCGGATTCCGCATCGGCTACCGCGGCGAGGTTCGCATCGAAGTCACCTTCGAGATCGACACCAACGGCATCGTCAACGTCACCGCCGCCGACGTGGAGACCGGCCAGAAGACCTCGTGCACGATTCGCTTGTCCTCCGGCCTCACCGAAGAGATGATCAAGCAGGCGCAGGAAAAGAACGCGCGCACCACGTTGGCTCGAGGCGAGGCGGCTGCGTAGCATGGACCCCGAAGCATTCGAGATCGAAGCGCAAGCCCTGGCGCAGATCCTCGACGAGCTGGACTACTTCCAGATCCTCAAGATCGGCCAGGCCGCGAGCCAGGCCGAGATCAAGGCCGCCTACTACCGCGAGTCGCGCCTCTACCATCCCGACGGCTTCTCCACGCTCCCGCCCGGCGAGATGAAGGACAACATCGGCAAGATCTACAAGCGCATCAACGAGGCCTACGTCTGCCTGCGCGACGACACCAAGCGGATGAAGTACCTGGCCGACATCCTCTCGCCGGAGCGGCAGAAGAAGCTGCGCTTCGTGGAGGCCAGCGAGCAGGAGATGAAGAAGGAGAAGGAGCAGGAGGTCGGCCAGACGCCGCAGGGGCGCAAGTTTTTCATGGCCGGCCTCGCCGACATGGCCGCGCAGCGCTTCGCCTCGGCGGAGCGCAACTTCAAGATGGCGCTCACCTACGAGCCCAACAATCCCAATTTCAAGGCCAAGCGCGACGAGGCGGGCAAGCTGGTGAAGTCGGACATGACCGTCCGATGACGTTCGATCTGGCGTGTCTCGCGCTGGTGGCGCTGTTCGCGCTGTGGGGCGCGTACCGCGGGCTCCTCCGGCAGATCTTCGGCGTGGCGGGACTCGTCGGCGGCATCGCGCTGGCGCGTCTGTTCTCCCGGCCGTTCGGAGACGCGTTCGCCAAGGACCTGGGGCTGCCGGCGGCGGTGGCTACCTCGGCCATGGCGGTGGCCATCTTCATCGCGGCGGAGATCGCCGCGTCGCTGGTGGGCCGTTTTCTGCACAAGCGCATGACCGGCGGCTTCACCGGCGCGGTCGAGCACGGCGGCGGATTCTTGACCGGCGCCTTCAAGGGCGTGCTGGTGGTCTGGGCGGTCGCGTCGCTCTTGGCCCTGCTGCGGCCGCACCTGCAGCACGTGGAGCACGACACGCCGGTGGCTCGCCTCGACCTCGCGCACTCGCATGCCGTCTCGCTGGCGCGCGAAGTGAACCTGATCTCCGAGCTGAAACAGGAGAAGAAGATCACCGAACGTTGACGCGTGTGGCCACCCCGCGCCGCGCCCGGTCATGGGGCCGAGCGACCGTGCGGGGGAACCATGATCCTGATCGTTTGCGCATTGCTGGCCGCCGCCGGGAAGCCTCCGGCGGCCGGCGGCGAGCGCAGCGCGTACGTGCTGCGCATCGACGGGCGCGACACCTATTTCGACCTGGGCCGCGGCGCGGGAGCAGGCGCGGGCGCGAGGGTGCGGGTCTTCCGCCTGGTGAGCGCGGTGAATCCGGTCACGCAGGCCACGGTCGCCGACCGGTTCCTGGTCACCGAGATCGAGATCGCCGAGGCGGGCGAGGTCCTCTCCCGCGCGCAGCCGCCGCCGGAAGTCGCGCGGCTGATCAAGGTGGGAGACTTCGTCGAGCTGGCCGCGCCCGCGGTAGCTGCCGCGCCTCCGTTGCGAGAGCTTCACCAGCCGGCCGAGTGTCCGGCGCCGCTGCCGGTCGATCCCGAGGCGGTTGGTCTCAAAGAAGCGTTCCTCAAGGCGCAGGAGCTGCCGGTGCTGGAGCGCATCGCGTACTGGCAGCGCTGGGCGGGCGAGCACCCGTCTTGGGCGGTGTCGCGATCGGTGAAGCGAGAGGTGGAGGCGCTCGCGCCCACGGGCCGGCAGCCGGCCGTGACCGCGGCCCTTGCACCCGAGCCGCCCAAGCCTGCCGAGCCGGAGAAGCCGGCGGTGAGCGCTCCGGCTCACGCGCAGACCGGCGACCCCTTCGAAGTGGTGCTCGACTTTGCCGACAAGCCGCCGAGGGCGGCGGTGCTCAACTACCGGTCGCGCGGCGACACGCTCTACCGGACGGTGTCGTTCGAGGCCGACGAGGCCAGATACTGGCGCGCGCGGCTCCCCGAAGGGGCGGTGAGCGCGCCCGGCCTCGACTACTACGTGGGCCTGGTCGACGCGGTGGGCGACGAGCGGCCTGTGGCGGGCGATGGCACACAGCCCACCGCCGTCGACGTGGTCCGTCCGCCCGGCGCCGATCTGGCCGAGCGCAAGCAGCGCAGCCGCGCCTCGCTCTGGATCGACTACGCCAACTGGAACTCCAAGCAGCCCGACGACTACCACTACAACCTGGAAGGCGAATTCCTCTACCGCGTGCTGCGCGGGCTGCACTCGGTGCGGATGGGCTTCGGCATCTACCAGGGCAAGGGCGAATCGCTCGACGCCGAGAAGGCCGGCCTTCCTCCCGCCGACGTCGGCTACCACTACGGCTTCACCGAGCTGGAGTTCCAGCCCGCGGAGATGATCGGCCTGCGCCTCAAGGCGCTGACCGGCGTCGACCGCAACGGCTTCAACACCGGCATCGAGGGCAAGATCCGCATCGGCGAGGAGAACGGCACCAACCTGGTGCTGGCCTCGGGCTTCACCGGCGGCATCGGCAACAAGAACGAGATCACCCTCACCTGGGACCGGGTGACGGGCTGGCCGATGGCCGGCACGGTGATCGTCACCAACGAGCCGGTGGAGGCCAACTACGGCGTGCGCTTCATCTACTCCATCGGGCGCAA
>Ga0307479_10003096_pt1 | contig 15110 bp, 9 predicted proteins | sample atmos_gasesECM4C_FD_203743 | JGI IMG/M metagenome (GOLD analysis project Ga0307479, IMG submission 203743) | Hardwood forest soil microbial communities from Morgan-Monroe State Forest, Indiana, United States - atmos_gasesECM4C_515 | ecosystem: Environmental > Terrestrial > Soil > Temperate... | reverse complement strand
AGCTGAACGTTGAGGGGCCGGCGGTGTCGCTATCTGCATAGTTCAGCATGTAGAAGCTGAAAAGGGAGAATTTCGTGCCGGCGCGAATGTTGGACGTCACAATCAACTGCCTTTGGCGAAAAACGGCGTCGGACTGATACTCAAAAATATTCCCGATATTTCCGAACGGGCGTACGGCTGTAGCACTGAAGGGATTTCCTGGCGGATAAGTGCCCGGTACAGGGGCGTTAACGTTGCTGACGAGAAGGGCGTGCACCCCACGGCTGTTGAGATAGGTGACCGAGAGGTTTGCACTCTTGTTGAGTTGCCGCTCTAGAGTGGCGCCCGCCTGCATGATATACGGGGCACGCAGATTAGAATCGATGCGGTATCGGGAACAAGCGTTGGGATGGGCTTGCGCGTTGACAGTGGAGCAAGGCTGGGGCGGAAGATTTAGACACGTCAGTCCAGGAGAGTCCGGGCAGTACGCCGGATTGGTAATGACGAGTTGCGCCTGATTCAAACCATTGACGCGCTCGGCCTGCAACAACAGATCGCTGGTGAAACGGTCGTAGAACATCCCGAAGCCGGCGCGCAATACGGTTTTGGGCGACTTGTTCTTCCCTCCCCCGAGCCCCCAGGCGAAGCCAATACGCGGCGCGAGATCCCCATGGTCGCTGATAGCGTTCTGCGTCTCGTAGCGCAGGCCGTAACTCAGGGTCATGCTGGAACGAAAACGCCAATCGTCCTGAAAGTACAGGCCGACATCGAAAACATTCACCGCGACGTTGGGGATACCCGAGGTGACCTTGGCCTGATAGGGCCCACTGCCTAGCAAGCCTATGACCGTGGATTTGTAGCTGGTTAGCTCCGGACCATCCAACGAAGTAAACGTATAAGTGCCATTGAAATTCGCTGTCGAGTTCCCGGAGTCTCGAATATCGCGCGCGCGGCCGCCAAATTTCAAAAAATGGGCGCCCAGGACCATCGAAGTGTAATTCTGCAATTCGTAGTGATCCTGACTGTCGATGATGGTGCCCTGGCTGTTGCCGCCACCGTTGAAAGCGCCGGGGACACCAATCGTGGGCAAGGGACTTTGGCCCGTTTGATTGTTGCGGTCGCGAATATATTGAAAGCGCGTTTCGTTGACGATCTTGGCACCATAGATTTGCGAATCGCTGAGCTGCAGAGTCTGCTCGGTGTTGCTGAGATTGTAAGCCTGCGTAGGCAGGGAAAATTGGCCAATGCCATCATTGCTCTCGCTCTCGCGGTAAAACTGGTAGCGCGCCGTCAAAGTATTGTTCTGGCCGAGTTGAAAATCGAGCCGCGGGCTGATGTTGGTGCGAACCCGCGGATTGGTGATCGCCTCGCTGAATGTCACCGGATTGAAATTGGCGTCCAGAGTTTTTGCATCAACCACCAGGGAATCATTGAAGTCGCGGCGTTCCAGATTAAAGAAGAAAGAAGACTTCTTGTTTATTGGCCCGCCGACGTTGCCGCTGAACTGCGTGCTTTCGTAGCTGGGCTGAGTCCTGACGAAAGGGCTTCCGGCGTTGAAAGAAGAAGAGGTCCCGCTGAAATAAACCTGGCCGTGCAACTGGTCAGTGCCCGGCTTGGTAAGGATTTCGATACGTCCATAGCCGAGCTTGTCATATTCCGCAGAGAAGGGATTCGTGTTGATGCGAATTTCCCGAATGGAAGCCTTGGGCGGCAGCTGGCCGGCGGTGAAACCGTCTATATAAATTTGGCCGCCATTCGGTCCCGCGGATGGGCCGGCTAACGCCTGAAGATCATTTTGCAGGTCGTCCGGGTCATCGGAAAGGGCTTCCAGATCTTTCCCTTGCAACACGATAGCTCCGGCGTTGTTGGCCGGATTGGTGTCCAGAGCAGCGGCGGCCTGGTCGCTGACGACAACCTTCTCCTCGCGGATTTCGATGGTGAGTTGTACGTCCAGCTTCTGAATTTGGCCGGCGGCAATCTGGACTTCCGGCACCTCGAAATCCGAAAAGCCTTTGGCGACTAACTTGACGCTATACTTTCTTTCAGCCAGAGTCCTGAGCTCGTAAATCCCCTCACGATTCGTTGTCGCGGTAATCGCCTGGCCGGTGGAAGTGGTGGCGATCACCGTAACGTTCGGGATTACACCTCCAGAAGGGTCCGTAACTTGGCCGCGGAGTGTGCCGGTAGCAGTTTGCGCGCACAGGCGAGGTGCCGTGAAAGAGCAAGCTAGAAGGAGGACGAAAACGAGAGCGAGAACAGTCGTCCTTTTGGAACCGCCAAAGCTCATCAAGGGTCTCCTCAAATCGCGTACGTAACTGGTGCGCTTGTCAAACTCAGGGTGCTGCTTCTCCACCCGGTGAACTTAGACTCCACGGGGAGAGGATGGATTGGGCCTTAGGCGAAGCTTGCAGAATGGCCTCAACGCCGACGAGGAGCGTGATCACCACAGCCTCGCTTTGCTGCGTTCCGGAAGTCGCGACGATCATCACAGCATAGCCTTTGTTCAGATCGTTTAGTGAAGCAGCAGGCGTGCGGCTAATGACCTGCTGAAGGTCCGCCGGACCTTGCTGCGAATCACGGCGAGTCGCCGAGCCGGGATCACTGGGACTCTTCGTTGGGGATGCTCCGCCGTTTCCTTGTCCCCCACCCGGAACGCTAGGCGATTCTCCGGCAGTGCCCTTGAGTCGCGCGGCGATGCGCTGAGCCACGGCCGCAGGCAGCTTGCGAAGCTGGGACTCTGTGGTGATCTTGATAGCCACCGGTTTTTTGGTCGCCAAGTCGACAACGGTGATCGCCGAAGCCGAGGAGTCGATTGACGTAATGGTGCCCGCGATATTGCGGAAGGATCCGGAAACAACTTCTTCCGCCGTGAGTTCCGTGCCATCTGCGTTGAGTTGGCCGCGCGCGCGGAGTTGGTCTCCCACACTGATCTCGCTAATCGGCGCGATCTTCGCGTCGTCAAATTGGACGGAAGTGGGAGCGTAGCGGCGCAAGACCGTACCGTTTGAACTGTGGATAACGACTGTTTTGCTGGCGCCCAAAAGCGGTCATTGTAATCGTGATGGTTCCGCTGGCGGGAACTACGGCGCTTACCAATCCGCCGACACCGTGCTTCTGCCATTCGTCGCGTTCACGGGCTTTTTTCTGGACGATGTCCAACTTCTTCATGGCGATTAGCGAGGTGGCCAGCAAAGACTTGCCGTCAGGCGCAGTCTTGCCTCGAACCAGAATGCGATCGCCGGGCTGAAGATCCCGCAAATCCAGGACAGCGGCGTCTTTCAGGTCCTTTTGCCCGGGCTCAACGCGTAGGAGTCGCGCGCCATCCTGCACCAAAACAGTCACTTCGCCGCCTGCGTCGGTCGCCAGCGTGATCATCTGGCCCGTGATCGACTTGATGGTGCCAACGGATTTCGTCGCTGTAGCCGGCGCCGAATCCTGAGCTCGCAGATAGGCACAGGGAGCCAGAAGCCCGAAACCGCAAATAAGCAGCACCAGCAGTCGCCCGGCGCGTTCACCACACTTCGCCATTCCCGCTCCTTCGATAGCTATAATCAGGATGGACACGTGGAAACTCCGTGCAAGCAAAGCTCGCACGCTCTTGGACACACGCCAGCCACCTGGACTCGTCGAAGTCTTAGACGTGCACACAGAGTGAAAATGTTACACCTTGCAGCAAAGACCAAAGCATGGCGAGATTTGAAGGTGCGCTGGCGCTCGGGAAGGCACCAAAAAAGTTATACAGTTTCTGTTGACTCGAATTCTACTCGTATGCTACGGTTGTTTCGCATCAAACAATTTGGTGCTTCCAATTGCGCCGAGGTAGCACCGGCCGAACCCAATCGATTCGGGGGAGGTGACGCAACAACACCACGCTCACGTTCTCTACCGCACGACAAATTCCATAAGCGCCCCTGAGCCCCAGCCGTGGGCTCACCCACGTTCCAGCAAGCGATTCGCTCTGACCTAAAACCCTGTTTCCACCGCAATCATTAGCTCATTACGTGGCCATCCAAGGACGCGCGATATGTCCTTGGTCACACCGCTTCGGGGCACGACAGGTCCCTACAGTGGACTCGCAAGCCGTCGAACCCATGATGCTCTCTACATAAAAAATATCTGTAACCATCGTTACCCTGACAATCATCAAAGGCGCGTCTCGGACTTTTTAATTATTTCCGCAGGTGAAGACGATGGCATCACCAGCAAAATTCCGTATCGACGTCGCTATGCACGATTTGCTTATGAACTCCAGTGTTCGGCCGCTGCCACCACAGCCCCAAGGGCTGTCGCTACCAGAACCGCCGTTTCCACAGCGTCCAGAGCTGCTGAAGGACCCAGGTCCCGATCAGCCGCTGGAAAAGAGGCAGTGGGGGCCGCATGACATCTACCGCATGGCGCGCGGTTGGTTATTTCCGTACGTTCGCTCGCGCGTTTTGCCGGGAGATTTCCATCCCATCACCGCCTACCTGTTCCTCGAATACAAATGCAATTTGGATTGCTGGTATTGCTGGGCCTTCGACAACCGCGTCAAAGGGATGACGGAAGACGTGGCGCGCCGCTCCATCGACTGGCTCCACGACCATGGATGCCGCGTTTTGGCGCTGATGGGCGGAGAACCGCTGCTCCGCCCGCAGTTCGCGCACAAAGTCGTCAATTACGCCGCGAAAAAAGGCTTCTGGATTTACATCGGCACCAACGGACGGCTCTTGCGTCCAGATGTCGCGGACCGGTTGGGTGACGCAGGCGTATCCGTGTTCAATTTTGCGCTCGACTCCTGGGATCTAAAACCGAGTTTGCCGAAAGCCATGGTTCCTGCCAGAGAGAACCTGCAGCATGTACTGCGAAAACAGTATGTCTACGGCTATCTAGTCTTCTTCAACATCAACATTTGCCGCAACAATCTGGACGATGTGCGGCAGTTGACCGAGTACGCCCACGATCACCGTGTCGCCACCGATTACCACATCAACGAGACCCCCATGCTCGAGCAGGACGAGCATTTCAAGCATATGGAGGAGAACCCCACGTATATTCGCCCGCAAGATTGGCGCGACGTCGATTCTTTGGTAGATTGGCTAATCGAGAAGAACAAAGCCGGCTACCAGATGGTGAACTCCGTACAACGTCTGCAAGAAATGAAGGCGTTTATTCGCATGGCTTCGGGAGTCGATCTAAAAAAGGTCGGATGGTACGGCGACGGCAGCAACGGAAATGGACACACGGCGAAGCTGCTGGCCTCCATGCCGGGCATCGTACAAGATCCTGGCGGAGAGCTTCACTTCACGGAATGGAACTGCCGCGCCGGGCAGAATAACGTCATTATTCGCACCGATGGAACCGTCGCGCCGTGCTTCCCGATGTATGGTTCCACTTTTGATTGGGGAAATGTTGACGGGGCCAAATTCGAGCCACAGCAGCTTAACGGCATGAAGAAAACCTGCCAGCGTCATTGTTTTTCTACACTGAATCACAATCTTGCGTACTGCTATAACGACGCCCGCGTTATAAAATGGCTGTGGTCTAGCGTAATTAAGCAGCGTTTCCAAGGTGGTGTACGCAGCTTCGACGACTGAGGGATTTTCGATGGTAGTGCCTGCTTGTTGGACACGCCAATTTGTTGCCCCTGCCCTGCTGGCGGGAATTGACCCGCCTTCCCCGATAAACGCGCGTCCAGACCGCGCCTGGTTAGCCGCAGTGAATGAAGTGACGCCTCAGCCCGGCCTCGGCAGTTTCCCCAACGAAAATATTCGATTGGACCCTAAAAGATAAGGAGACAACATGGCAACGAGACTCATACAGATTGAGCAAGACCAGGAATTACAACAACGCCTCGCGGCCGAAAGGGTTCGCCTCAGAGAAAAAGCCGGCCTCACCAACCCGACTCACTTCCACCGTCCGATCGAGCGAGCCTTCACCGCCGAGGAGCGCAGCCGCGTCACCATTTTATTCGGCGGCTTCACTTGGAAGCATGAGGACCTGATTCGTGCCGTGTTCCAGGGCTGCGGCTACAACTGCGAGAAGCTCCCAGTACCGGATGTGCCCGCCTTCCAGACTGGCAAGGAGTTCGGCAACAATGGTCAGTGCAATCCCACCTACTTCACCGTCGGCAATCTCGTGCAATATCTGCAATTTCTCGAGAAGCAGGGCATTCCACGTCAGCAGATTCTGGACAACTACGTTTTCTTTACCGCGGGTTCGTGTGGCCCGTGCCGTTTTGGTATGTACGAGGCGGAGTATCGCTTCGCCCTGAAGAACGCCGGCTTCGACGGCTTCCGCGTCCTCTTGTTCAAGGACAGCGACGGAATCAAAGCGGAGTCCGGCGAACCGGGACTAAAGTTCAGCATTGATTTTGGCTTTGGAATGCTCAACGCCATGCATCTGGGTGACGTGATCAATGACCTGATCTATCAAATTCGCCCCTTTGAGGCAAACCGAGGCGAAACGGATCGCGTCTTCCGCGAAATGGTCGATGGCTTGTGTGAGGATCTAAAGAATCGCAAAGCCTTTGAAATCGAAAAAGAGGCGCCCGCGTGGGCCAAGCCCAAGTTCAAGAACAACAAGATCCTTCGCAATACCTTCAATGTGTTCGGCAAATGGCACGAACACATGTGGGGCAAGGACTACCTGAATGCCCTCAAGACCGCTCGCGAAAAGATGAACTCCATCGAAGTCGACCGCACCCGCGTCAAGCCAGTGGTGAAAATCACCGGAGAATTCTGGGCGCAGATCACCGAAGGTGACGGCAACTTCCACATGTTTGAATTTCTCGAACGCGAGGGCGCGCAGGTCATAGTCGAGCCCATTGCCACGTGGGTTGCCTACCTGATGTATCAGGCCAAAGCTCACGCCATAGCAAAATGGCCAGTGAATAGCCCGCACCGAAACCCCAAATGGTATGAGCTCAAGAAGCAATTCGCGAATTACATCGGCCTGCGAAAGAAGCTGTGGGGCATTGGTGCCGGTCAACGCATGTGGAATTTCTTCTATCACCGCACCGTCAGGCAACTCGGCGGGATTACCCATCAGCTCGTCCCCCAAACCGACTTGGCCGAGTTGGCGCATCCCTTCTACAACCAGTTCGCCCGCGGCGGTGAAGGCCACCTCGAGGTGGGAAAGAACGTGTACTACACCATTCACAAGCTCTGCCACATGGTACTGGCGCTGAAACCCTTCGGCTGCATGCCTTCTTCGCAGTCCGACGGCGTGCAATCCGCGGTGATCAACAAGTTCAAAGACATGATCTTCCTGCCCATCGAAACTTCGGGCGAAGGCGAAGTCAACGCCCACAGCCGTGTGCAGATGGCCCTCGGCGAGGCAAAGGTAAAAGCCAAGGCCGAATTCGAGCAGTGCCTAAAGTCCACTGGCAAGAGCCTGCAGGAAATTCGCGGGTACATCGACGAGCATCCTGAGCTGAAGCGGCCCTTCTATCACGTGCCCCATCGCGAAGGTGTAGCCGGAACGGCGGCGCAATTCATTCTGCACGTCAGCGATCGCATCGACCACGACACACGTTTCTGGAAGCGCGCGCGCGTTCCGGGCGTAGCGATTCGCGCAACATCCGGCGACTAGCGTTATTCGCCTCCTTGTAGGGGCGCAGCACCGCTGCGCCCCAGCTTGGCAAGATTCCAGCGATTCATGGCAAAAAGTAAAGCCCGCACTGAACGAAAAAAAGGTTGTTAAGGAGAGCGAGGAAGGCATGCACGATCACAAGTCCCCGCAGTTGGTTCAGATCGCTCCATTGAAGCCGCTCCCCGTCCCGCAGGCGCCGCAGAAGCCCCACGATCACAACACGAAATACCTAGTGGGGCTCGACATCGGCTCGACCACCGTCAAAGCTGTAATCGTCGATGCCGCCAGCGACAAGGTGCTGTGGCAAGACTATCAGCGCCACGAAACCAAACAGCCCGAAAAGAGCCTCGAGTTTCTCAAGCGCATGGAAGGCGACGTCGGCATCAATCACCACAATACGCGCATGTTTGTGACCGGCTCCGGCGGCGGGGCCATTGCCGAGCAGATTGGCGCAAAGTTTGTGCAAGAGGTCACCGCGGTTTCTCTAGCCGTAGAGAAACTCCACCCCGAGGTGTACTCCGTCATCGAGCTTGGCGGCCAGGACGCCAAGATTATTGTCTTCAAAGACGACGACGAGACCGGCCGGAAGAAGAAAATTCCTTCGATGAACGACAAATGCGCGGGGGGCACCGGTGCGGTCATTGACAAGATCAATGCCAAGCTGAAAATCCCTGTGGCAGAACTCGCCGAACAGAAATATCAGGGAATCAAACTCCACAAAGTGGCTGGCAAGTGCGGTGTCTTCGCGGAAACGGACATCAACGGCTTGCAGAAAGTTGGCACGCCCCCGGATGAGCTAATGGCTTCCCTATTTGAAGCCATCGTGCTGCAAAACCTCAGCGTGCTTACGCGTGGCCACACTTTGCGGCCGCACGTCTTGCTTCTTGGCGGACCGAACAGCTTCATTCGTGGCATGCGTGAAGCCTGGCAGGCCAATATTCCGCGCATGTGGCAAGAGCGGAAAGTCTCGGTTCCCGAAGGTTCCAAGCCGGAAGACCTGATCAAGGTTCCGCAAAACGCGCAATACTTCGCAGCGTTGGGCGCCATCGAATTTGGACGCGCAGAAGACGACTGCATTGGCTGCTACCGCGGATACGAAAACCTGGTGCGCTACATCGATTTTGGCCGACAGGAGGAAAAAGCCAAGTCCGGCGGCAAAGGCCTGGTCGAAAACGTAGACGAATTTGAAGCGTTCCGCGAGTCGTATCGTCGCAAGAAATTCACGCCGGCCACCTTCCAGAAAGGCAGCACCGTAGCCGGCTTCATCGGTATCGACGGCGGCTCGACGTCAACAAAAGCTGTGCTTCTGGATGAAAAGGGCGACATTCTTTGCAAGTCGTATCAGCTCTCCAACGGTAACCCCATTCAAGACACCATCGAAATGTTCGAGAATTTGCGCGGCCAGGTCGAGGCGCAGAACGCCAAGCTGGAAGTGCTCGGCGTCGCCACCACCGGCTATGCCAAAGACATACTGAAGGATGTGCTCAAGGCCGACGTGGCCCTCGTCGAAACCGTCGCGCACACCGAATCGGCGCTGAAGTTCTACGAGGATCCGCATGTCATCGTCGACGTCGGCGGGCAGGACATCAAAATCATCATTCTGCACAACGGCCGCGTGAAAGATTTCAAGCTGAACACGCAGTGCTCCGCCGGCAACGGATACTTCCTGCAGTCCACCGCCGAAGGCTTCGGCTTGAACGTAAATCAATACGCCGATCTGGCCTTCTCCGCGCAGGCCATGCCTGTCTTCGGCTACGGCTGCGCCGTGTTCATGCAGTCGGACATCGTCAACTTCCAGCGCCAGGGCTGGCAGGCGCAGGAAATTCTTGCCGGGCTGGCCGCCGTTTTGCCGAAGAACGTCTTTCTTTATGTCGCCAGCATTCCCAATCTCGCCGCGCTGGGCACACGTTTCGTGTTGCAAGGCGGCACGCAAAATAACCTTGCCGTCGTCAAGGCCGAAGTCGATTTCATCCGTAACAGTTTCCGCGCCGCCGGCAAAAAACCGGAAATCATCGTGCACGAGCATTGCGGCGAATCCGGCGCGATTGGCGCGGCCCAAGAATCACTGCGGCTGTGGCGAAACGGCCAGCAAACCACGTTCGTTGGGCTAGAAGCTGTCCGCAGAATCGAGTACCGCACTACACGCAACGAATCGACCCGCTGCAATTTCTGCAAGAACAACTGCCTGCGTACGTTCATCGACGTCCGCACCGAGCCGGTCAAGAATTTCGTTCCAGTTCAGAAGGTCACCAAGGTTCCCCTGATGAAAGGCGAGCAGCGCCTGATTATCGCCACCTGCGAAAAAGGAACCGTCGAAGACCTCAGCGAAATGAAGGACATTAAAGCCGGATTGGACCAAATCCGCGACAAGCATCCCAATTTTGTCGACATGGCCTCCAAGGACGTTTTCCGCCCCACCAACGCCAAGAGCGTTGCCGATCCAATTCCGACGCGCGCCTGGACCAAGGCAGCCAAAGAACGCGTCGCGCTCATGCAGAATCGCAGCAAACTCCGCATCGGCATTCCCCGCGTTCTGAACATCTACACCTACGCGCCGTTATTCAACGCCTACTTCGAGAGCCTCGGCGTGCAGCCCGAGAACATCATCTACTCCGACTACACCAATTCAGACCTCTACCGCGCCGGCGCCAGCCGCGGTGCTATCGACCCGTGCTTCCCCGCGAAAATCGGCATCTCGCACGTCTACAACCTCATTCAAGAGAAGCATCGCAAGAAGCCCCTGAACGTCATCTTTTTCCCCATGTACGATGTTCTGCATACGCCGCTCTTCAAAGTGGTCGGCACCAATGCCTGCCCAACGGTTACGGCCACGCCAGAAACCGTAAAAGCGGCCTTCACCAAAGAGAACGACGTCTTCGCCGAAAACAATTTGAAATACATCGACCCCGTGCTCAATTTCGTCGACCGTAAATTGTTCGCTCATCAAATGCTGCAGGCGTGGGAATCCGTTCTGGGCCTCTCTTTAGAGGAAAACGATCGCGCCGTCGAGGTCGGATTCGCGGCCCTGAAGGATTATGAGACCAACATTCGTAAGCGCGCTCGCCAGGTCATCGACCAACTCGAGCGCGAAGACCGTATCGGCATCGTCATGCTCGGGCGTCCCTATCATCACGACCCGGGACTCAACCACGAGATCCTCGACGAATTCCAGAAGCTCGGCTACCCGATTTTCTCCCAGAATACCCTCCCATTGGACGAAGATCTCCTTGACCGCCTCTTCGGCGACGAGGTGAAGGCCGGCGCCATCCGTCACCCGCTGGACATCAACGACGCCTGGAAGAATTCCTACTCTTGCAGCACCAATCACAAAGTTTGGGCTGCGAAATTCACCGCGCGGCATCCCAATCTCGTTGCCCTGGAGATTTCCAGCTTCAAGTGCGGCCACGACGCGCCCATTTACGGCGTGATCGAGGGCATCATCGAACAGTCTGGCACGCCCTATTTTTGCTTCAAGGATTTGGATGAGAACAAGCCGTCCGGCTCCATCCGCATTCGCGTGGAAACCATCGACTATTTCTTGCGCCGCTATCGCGAGCAAGTTATCCAGCGGCGCAAGACGGAACAAGAAATAGACCAGCAGTTGGCCCAGTACGAAGCGCAATTGCGCCAGCAAGGCGCGCGCGAACCGCAGCAAGTCGCCGCAGACTAGCCGCCTAGTCTCGTTCGCGTTCCCACCGAAACTGGCCAGGAAGCCCAAGACGGGTTATGCTTCCTGCGCTCGATCAGGAGGGAACGATGCTACGTCTTATGGGGATCGCATTGCTGGCCTGCGCAGCCATTCTTTTCACGCACAAAGGCGGCGCCCGCCAGACTGGGGATGCCGCCGCAGGCCACCAAGCCGCCTCGACCGCGTCACCTTCGGCTCCAGATTCGGCGCCTGTGCCGAATCCCATCAGCTCCACAGTAAAAGGGCAACTCGCGCGTTTCGGAAAGAACATGGTCGCCGCCGCGGAGTCCATGCCTGCCGAGAAATACAACTTCAAGCCGACCGCGGATATGAACTCGTTCGGTCATTTGCTGATCCACATCGCGCAATCCAATAATGGTTTGTGCGGGAAAATTTCGGGCACCGACGCGCCCGAAACGAAATTGGCGGAAACCGACGGCAAAGAAAAGCTGGTCGCCGCCCTGAAAGCGTCTTTCGATTTCTGCGGCACCGCGCTCGCAAACGTGGACGACTCCAAACTGGGCGCGCCGCTGACCTTGTTTGGCAACCGACCGTCGTCGCGTGGCGCGGCTCTGGTGATACTAAGCGATGGCTGGAACGACCATTACGGTGCCCAGGCCATTTATCTGCGCCTCAATGGGATTCTGCCGCCAACCGCCCAGCCCCAACCCGCGAAGCAGTAAGCGCGCAAGCTCTGGAATCCGGCGGTCTTGCCGCCGCTTTTGAGGCGTAATCCGCTGCGACAGCAGTTCCATCGGAAGCCGGTCGCTCAGGTCTTTTATCTTTGTGCCGCCAGCCTTTGGCGCGCGTAGTCGCACCAAGGGCTCCCGGGGTCCAGTTCGATATAGCGCTTCCAGTGTTCGCGAGCCTCCGCGCGAGCACCGAGCTTTTCGCACACAAACGCTAAGTTGTACCGGGCATCCGCGTAGTCAGCGTCCAAGCGGACCGCCACGCGCAGGTGCTGCCGCGCCGCTTCCGACTGCCCTAATTCATCCAGCACGCTGCCCAAGTTGAACCGCGCCACAGCGTTGTCGCTTTCGAGTTCCATCGCCAACTGAAAACACTGCACGGCCTTCTCCAGATCGCCGTCATCGTACGCCAACATCCCCAGGTTGATCAGCGCATTCACGTGCTTGGGATTGCCGGCCAACACATGCGCGTACGCGTCCATGGCCTCGGCGCGCAACTCGGGAACGCCTTCATATTGCTGAGCCAGCGCGTACCAATCTTCCGTATCGCGCTCCGGCATGTACCGGATCTTGTCGCGCAACTCGCGCGTATCGAAATTCAGCAGGAATTGGCCGGAGATGGGCTCCAGGCGAGCGCCGTCGCGTTCCACAATGACATCGCGCCCATTGGCGAGAATACGCAGCTCGGTGAGCGGCGCCTCCACCTCGGAGAGTTTTTGGTTCAGCGCCACCAGCGAACGCCGCAGCCGATTCGCCGACACGCCTTTTTCAATGAGCTGCTTTGCCGTGCGCAGGCTAATGAGGTCGCGAAAATCGTAAAATTTCTCGCTCCCGCCTTTGCGCGGCGATACCAGGCGGAGGCGCTCCCAGTAAGCCAACTGCTTGTCGGTAACATCCAGAAGCCGTTGGAATTCAGTGCGGGTAAATCGTTCGGTGGCGCCCATCGATAGCTAGGAAGTATAGCACCGGCAAGTTCGCGTCGATCCGCCCGACGATGTGGAAACCATAGGAAAACAACCGCTGCTCCCACGTCAACCGCCCGTAGGGGCGCAGCACGGCTGCGCCCCATTTCAGCAAGATCAAAACATCTTTCGCGGTCGTGCCTTTTCCGAACGCGCGCCACGCGCCGGTTTACTTGCGTTCCGCCCAAGCCAATCCGTCGGGCCCCTTGCCGGTCTCGACGTAACCGCTGACTTCCAACGTCTTAAGATCAATCACCGCCACTTTGTTTTTCGCGCTGACGGCGATGAACGCGCGGGATCCATCCGGCGCCATCAAAATGCCCGCTGATCCGCCGCCAAGATCGAGGCGCTTGATTTCCTTGTGCGTCGCGGCATCGAGAATCACGACATTCGCGCCAGATGAACCGGAGGCCGGCCCGCCCGCGACGAACACGTGCTTTCCATCCAGAGTGAACTTCAGACGATTCCCTCGCACCGCGACCCCAAAAGTCTGCGTGGCTCTCTTGCTCGCAACATCAATGATCGTTGCCGTGGCGTCCTGCGCGTTGGCCGCCCAAATTTCTTTTCCATCCGGCGACACATCGAACCCCTCCGAGCCGCGCCCCGACGCTACGCTAGTGACCTCCCAAGTTTTTCGCGGTCCACCAGGTCCGCCCGCACCGGGCGGAGGAGCGGGCAGTGCGCCAGGCGGCGGGCCTCCAGGACCACGCGCCGTCACTTGCTCGATGATGCTGATCGTCCCGGAAGTCACGTTCGAGGTCACCATGCGATCGAGGCTCTTATCCACCCAAACCATGTGCGTGCGATCCTGACCCGTGCCAAGAACCCAATCAATCGCCTGCGTCGCGGGGTCGTACCGTCCAACCACCTTGTTCGTCTCCGCGGTGAAATACAGTTTGCCTCCGCCAAACGCCAATCCGTGAGCCGAGCGCAGCGCCCCCAAATCAATCGGCGTCACATCCTTCTGCGCCGCGAGATCCACCACGGAAATCGTGTGGAGTGTGCTATCCGTGCCCCCATAGTTAGAGATGTACGCCAGCTTGCCATCCGGCGAAGCCTCGATTTCGTGCGGATCCGGCCCCGCCGGAACACGTCCCACAATTTTCAACGTCGCCGGATCGACAATCGCGAGCATGTTGTCCGCTTTCTCCAGCACCAACAAAGCCGGCGAAGACGTTTGCGCGGAAAAGCGACTCGCCGCAAACACAAGCAGGCCAAGTGCTACGGCAGCCGAAATCGAGGTGCGCCGCACCCAAGTCATGTTGGCTCCTTTGTAGCCGACGCCTTTTTTGTCGGCGCTCGGCTTAAGCTCGCGGAAAAAGGTTTCTGGGTCGCGCTTTCAAAACGCGACGTGACCTCCAGCACCTGCAATGCGGCTTTTAGCCTCTGAAGGCCAAGAGCACGCCGCACTACTTCTCTTTTAGCTTGAGCTTGCCGGCGGCTTTGTTCTCCTCCAAAAAGGCGCGGAGCTGTGGGCTGGCCTCCAGCAGCCGAACCCACTGCTCGTAATACAGCGTGACCGGAAAGCGCCCCAGCCCGTAAACGCTGACGCCACCCTTTTCTCCGACGCGAAAATCCAGTTGCCCGGTACGCCGCCCAGATCCTCCTTGCTTCTCCATCTCCGCTAGACGCGCTTTCAATTCTTCATAAGACGGCTCAGCCATGACTCCTCCAAAGCACTCGAGAATACGCGGGATTATACCCAATCGCTCACCTTTGGAGTGCGACGGTCTTGCCGTCGCTTTACCAGTACAACGGACTCAGGAAACCCGCAATAATCGAGACCGCTTGTCTCGTTCGTGTACCGGCAAGCTTGTCTCGCCCGCTTGTCTCGTTGGAGTAGCAGCGAGGTTGTCTCGCCATCTAAACTCGTGAGGCAAAAATCCGTTTCGCCGTCCATTCCATCGTCTCTCGCATCCAATTTGTCGGTTTTTCCCGGGCAGTGACTCTTTCTGGACAGCTGTACCTCGTCGGTACTTTGTGTGTCGTTAGCAGACGGTGTACCCTCTTGGCGTTTCTGTGACAGCACGGCCGGACAACTTTCAAGTCTGACTTTGCCATCTTAGTGGCCAGGTCGGATGGCGTTTTTGGGGGAGTCCGCACCGCATCCTGTGGGGGTCTCATGGAGATTTACCTCTCGTCTCAGCGGTGTACTCGCAAAATTGTGTCGCGGCTCTCCAGTTTCTCTTCTTGGCTCATCTTCATCTTCGCTGTCCTGTCGCT
>Ga0307479_10003095_pt1 | contig 15110 bp, 14 predicted proteins | sample atmos_gasesECM4C_FD_203743 | JGI IMG/M metagenome (GOLD analysis project Ga0307479, IMG submission 203743) | Hardwood forest soil microbial communities from Morgan-Monroe State Forest, Indiana, United States - atmos_gasesECM4C_515 | ecosystem: Environmental > Terrestrial > Soil > Temperate... | reverse complement strand
CCTGCCGCTGTTCGTCGAACGCCTCTCGGCTCCCGGCGACCCGATCAAGCTATACGCCGGGTTGGCCTTCGGCGCGACGGCGGGCTTCAGCGCGCTGGCCGCGATTTCCTACAGCCGGCTGCTGGTCCGCAGCGGCTACCGGCAAATCCTGGTGCTGGCGTGCTTTGGCGCGTCGGCGTTCTTCCTGCCGCAGGCGTTCGCCCAGAACATCTGGCAGTTCCTGCTGCTCCGGGCGGCGGTGGGGATCTTCTTCGGCGTGCTGATTCCCGCCACCAACGCCATCGTCGGGTTGACCACGCCACCGGAGTTGCGCGGCTCAGCCTACGGCCTGACGAGCAGCGCGACCGCCGTCGGCGCCGCACTGGGGCCCCTGATCGGATCGACCCTCGCCGCCAGTTTCGGGTACTCGTCCATCTTCATCGCCACCGCCGGTGTGCTGGCCTTGCTCGGTTTCTGGATCATCGCGCTGGTTCGTGAACCAGGCTCGCTACACTCAACCTGATGCCACTGCTCGACCAGTCCCTTGTGGACAGCGTGATCAAGCGGGCCTTGCGGTCGGGCGCGGATTTCGTCGAACTCTTCGTCGAGCGCAAGCGCAACCAATCGATCAGCGTCGAGGAGAGCAAGGTGCAGCGGGTCAGCTCCGGGAATGACCTGGGGGCGGGACTTCGCATCATCCGCCACGGGACGGTCAGCTACGTCTACACCGAAGATCTCTCCGAAGACGGGCTGCTCAAGACCGCGGACCTGGCGGCCCAGGTCGGGCGGCGCGGCGGCGGACGCTTCGCGTTTGGCGAGCTGGTCGGTGCGCCGCACGCGCCCCAGCGGATCGACGTGCCGCCGGAGACCGTCGGCGCGGACGCCAAGATCGAGCTGCTGCTCGAGGCCGACCAGGCGGCGCGCGGGGTCAGCGATGCGATCAAGCAGGTCGCGGTCGGCTACGGCCAGAGCTCGCAGGAGGTCCTGGTCGCGACCTCGGAGGGGGTTCGCCATGCCGACGCTCGCACCCGGGTCCGGCTGATGATTCATGCCGTCGCCGAGCGCAATGGGGAGATCCAGACCGCCATGGAGGCGCCGGGCATGCAGCGGGGGTTCGAATTCTTTGACGAGACCTCCGCCGCAGAGTATGCTCGCGCCGCGGCCGAACGCGCCACGGCCCTGCTCGATGCCGGGCCGTCGCCGGCCGGTCCGATGGCCGTCGTCGTTGGCAACGAATTCGGCGGCGTCCTGTTCCACGAGGCGTGCGGGCATGGACTCGAGGCGGACTTCGTCGGCAAGGGGTCGACCGTCTTTGTCGGGAAGATCGGCCAGCCGGTGGCCAGCCCGATCGTCACCGCGATCGACGACGGTACGCTCCCGAGTCGTTGGGGAACCCTCGCCGTCGATGACGAGGGGGTGCCGACCCGGCGCAACGTCCTGATCCAGGATGGCGTGCTGGTCAGCTACATGTACGATCGGCTGCGCGCCGGCCAGCAAAACCACTCCGTCACCGGGAACGGTCGCCGCCAGTCATATCAGCACCTGCCGATTCCGCGCATGACGAACACCTTCATCGCGGCCGGCGCCCATTCGGTGGAGGACATCATCGCGGCCACGCCGCGCGGCCTCTATGCGAAAAAACTTGGGGCGGGCCAGGTCGACGTCACCAGCGGCGATTTCGTTTTCGCCGTCACCGAGGGCTATCTGATCGAAGGCGGACGGATCGGCCGGCCGGTGCGAGGCGCGACGATCGTCGGCAACGGCCCCCGGGCGCTCCACAAGATCGACATGGTCGGCAACGATTTGAAGCTCGCCCCGGGAACCTGCGGCAAGGAAGGCCAGGGTGTACCGGTCTCGGTCGGACAGCCGACCATCAGGATTTCGGAGCTGACCGTCGGCGGCACCGGCGTCGCGCCGGGCGGCGCCATGCGCCAGTGAATCCAATCGCCGACCGCGTCCTCGATCGCTGCCGTCAACGGGGGGCGGAGGATGCCGAGGTCTACATCTCGCGCGGGACGGAGTTCACGGTTCGGATCTACAAGGGCGAGATCGAGTCGCTGATCTCGGCCGAGAGCCGGGGTGTGGGCTTGCGCACCTTTGTCGAGCATCGCGTGGGATTTTCCTACACGTCTGATACTGAGGCCCAGGCGCTCGACGGGCTGGTGGACGAGGCGCTGCTCAACGGTCGCTACAACCACGCCGACGAGGCCAACGCGTTGCCCGCCACCGAAACGGCTGCGCCCGTCGAGGGCCTGACCTCCCCGGCTCTGGCGCAAACCGACCCGCAGCGCAAAATCGATTTCGCGCTGGAGATGGAAAAGCGCGCGACCACGCTCGATCCGCGGGTGCGACGCGTCAGCGACGCCGTCTACAGCGATGGCAGCGGGCAGGTCGAGATCTACAACAGTCGGGGGCTGGGCGCCACGTTCGAGCGGACCGTCGCCTATGGCGTCCTGGAAACCATCGCCGAGCAAGACTCGGAGATGCAATCCGGGTTTGCGTTTACGCACGGCCGCGACATCGGCGAGCTCGACCTGGAGGCGGTGGTCCAGGAAGCCGTCGAGAATGCCGCGGGCCTGCTGGGTGCCCGGCCGGTGCCGACCGCGCGGGTGCCGGTGGTGCTGCATCCGCACGCGGCCGCCATGATCCTCGGCGTGCTGGCGAGCTCGTTTTCCGCCGAGGCGGTGATCAAAGGCCGCTCGCTGCTCGCCGGCAAGATCGGTCAGCGGGTCGCCGCCGGCATCGTCACCATCACCGACGATGCGCTCCTCCCGCAAGGCCTGGCCAGCCGGCCGTTCGACGGGGAAGGCGTGCCGTCGCGCCGCAACGAACTGATCGTTGACGGCGTGCTCAAGAGCTACCTGCACAACACGTATACGGCGATGCGCACCAAGGGCCGTTCGACCGGCAGCGCGGTTCGCTCCTACCGGAACGTGCCCGAGGTTGGCGTTTCCAACCTGGTGCTCAAACCCAGCGACCTCTCCCGCGAGGCGCTGCTGGACCGCGTCGACAGCGGGCTCCATGTCTCGCAGCTCACCGGGCTGAACACGGTCAACCCGGTCTCCGGCGAGTTCTCCCTCGGCCTTACCGGGCACTGGATCGAAAAGGGCCGGCTGACGAAACCGGTCAAGGAGCTGACCGTCGCCGGCAACGTGATCGAGCTGCTGAAGAATGTCGCGGCGGTGGCGAACGACCTGCGCTTCATGTTCGCGGGGGGCTTCTGCGGCAGCCCGACGGTCTTGATCGAGGAGCTACCTGTCGGCGGTCTCTAAGTGGCCTGGCGGCCCTTTCTATACGCAAACGTGACGCGACCCGCTCGTTACGCTGGCCCCGATCCAACGTGACACGAACATCCCCTAGCTCAAGGGTCCTTCTGGTCCTGCTCTGGCTGGTCGGGATCAACCTGCGGACGGTGATCCTGAGCGTCCCCCCGGCGCTGCCCGCTCTTCATCACACGCTGAGACTCTCGTACAGCGCCGGCGGGCTGCTGACCTCGATGCCGGTCCTGATCATGGCCGCCGGCTCGATCCCGGGCGCCTACCTGGTGAGCCGGGTCGGGGCTCGTCAGGCGGTGACCTACGGGCTGGTGCTCGTCGCCGCGGGCGCGGCGCTCCGTGGCGCATTCCCCAACGCTGCCGCCCTCTTCATCTTTACCGTCGTGCTTTCCCTCGGGATTGCGGTCAGCCAGCCGGCCGTCCCTAGCCTGGTGCAGTCATGGCTGCCCGGACGGATCGGTCGGGGCATCGCCATCTACACCAACGGCCTCTTCGTGGGCGAGGTCATCGCCGCCACCATCACGCTGCCCTTCCTGATCAGTCCGCTCGGCTGGCAGGGGGCGCTCGCGGTCTGGGCGGTGCCGGCCGGTGTTGGGCTGGGGCTCTGGCTGGCGTTCACGCCGGCCACGAAAGCGAGTGGGCAGACCGGCGCGCCGTGGTTTCCTCAGTGGCGCAGTGGACCCGTGCTCCGCATCGGGCTGCTGATGGGCACCGCCAGCATCGTCTACTACGGGATGAACTCCTGGATCCCCGACACGCTGGACGCGCGCCACGCCCACAACCTTATTCCGCTGACGCTGGGTGTGCTCAACGCCATGCAACTGCCGGTCAGCCTGGTGCTGGCACTGGCCGGGGACGCGCTGGTGGGACGGCGCTGGCCTTTCCTCGTGGCCGCGCTGGCCGCCGTCGTGGGCGTCAGCGGCTATATCCTGGCGCCGGTCGAGACCGCGCCGTTGTGGGCTGGGCTGGCCGGCGCCGGAAGCAGCTCGGCATTCATCCTCAACCTCGGTCTCCCCGCCTTGATGGCACCCTCGGAGGTCGCCCGCACGACCGGCTTGATCTTGACCCTGGGCTACGGGGCGGCATTCTTCGGCCCCGCCCTCGGCGGCTTTGCCTGGGACTGGAGCGGCCAGTTCCGGTTTGCGCTCCTCCCCATGGCGCTCGGGGCTCTGGCGATGATCGGCCTGGGGGCGACGTTGCCTCGCCTGTCGGTCAGCGCGCGAGCGCGGCCGGCGGCGTCTGCAGCAGAGTCGTAATCGCCACCAGTCCCGCGACCACATCGTCGCGATCGATCGAGTCGCGCTCCGCCCGCAGCGCCCTGGCCATCGCGATCACCTGAGCGCTGAAGGTCACGTAACTGGTGAGGATGCTGCCTCGCACGGTGTGCAGTTTTTCCTGGGTGACCTCGGCCTCTACCGCGCCCAGCAGTCTCCCGGCGCGACGCAGCATCGGGTAGGCATCGTCGCGGGTGAGCCGGATCCGGCGCAGCCGGTGGAAGTAGGTGACGTCGGGCTCCGCGCCCGGCCGCGCCTCGAGGAAGTGCTCGGCGCCGTCGAGCAGACGCCGCATCGCATCGTAGGCGGCATCCAGCCGCGCGGCTCCCGTCCGTTCCTGGGTGTGACCGTAGTGCCAGAGGACGACCGCGTCCGCGAAGGAGAAGAAGACATTGCGATAGAGCGTGTCGCCGGTCAGCGTCGACATCAGGGCATTGCGCAGGCCGGCCTTCGCCTGCTTCAGCAGCGGTCGCTCGAAGAGGTCATCGACCAGGCCGGCCCATTGTGGTCGGGCGGCCAATGACGCGGTCGCCATCACCTGGAACGCCGGGACCGACGGAAGCGCCTCGATCGTCGCGGCGATCGCGGTCGAGTCGCGGCCGCCGATCTCGAGCAGCGCCGCGCGTGCGTCGGCCACCGCCGGGCTGACCAGGGTCGGGCTCAACCGGCCTTCTCCACCGCCGGCCATTGCACCCGGTTGCCCAGTTTCTCGAGATACCTGATGTCGATCAGCTGCTTGGGTGCCTGGTAGTCCTCACCGTTGAAGCCGTGGAAATCCGTGCCCACGGTCATCAGCAGGCCGTGCCGCGACGCCAGCTCCTCATAGATCGGAATCTGCTCTGGCCGATGGCGACGGGTATAGACCTCCAGACCGTCCAGCAGCGGCAGGACTTCCTTCATCAGGTCCTGGTCGGGAACGGAGCCCGGGTGGGCATGGACCGCCAGCCCGCCGGCCGCGTGGATGGCGTCTACCGCCTCCTTTGGCGAGGCGATCGGAGCGTAGAAATCCGCCGGCATGAAGTCGACGGCCTTTCGAGCGCTATCCCAGGCGTCCTTCTCGGTCATCAGCCCGTTCTGCAGCAGGACTTTGAGCACCGCCCCGGGCATCACGGTCGGCTTGTAGGCGAACGCCTCGAGGCCGAGCCCGCGGCCGATCCCCTGCTCCTCGAGCACCTTCAGCCAGGCCTCGGTCTGGCGGCGGAAGACGGCCTGGGTCCGATCGAGGAGGGCGAGCAGCTGCGGATGGCGACTATCCACCCCATGGCCCAGGATGTGCCGCACCTGGTTGGGCGGATAGGTGGTGACCTCGAGGGCGCGGACGTAGCCGAGACCCCGGCGATGCGCCACCGAACGGGCGCGCTCGACCCCGAGGAAGGTGTCGTGGTCGGTCAGGGCCATGACCCGCACGCCGCGATCGGCGGCCAGGTGAGCCACCTCATCCGGGTCGCGCCAGCCATCACTCACGGTGGAATGCATGTGGAGGTCGGCCAGCACGGGCTTAGTCTACCGGGGCGTTTTTAGGTCCGGTCGAAAAACGGCCATCGAACAGTGACGGATTTCGCTGGAATCCCCGTTGGGGATGAATAAGAGCAGTCGGCAACTGGTTGTATCAGGGGTTGATGGAGATGCTTGGAGAGCTCGAACTGATTCGGTTGATCGAAGACAACGATTACCCGGCGCGTCTGGTCGAGGCGGGCGTCGTCTGGGTAGAGCTGGAAATTACCGACGCAAAAACCAATGCCGTTCGACGGGAGCGGCTTTCCAAATCGGCCTTTGCCGACCTCATCCTCGACTGGCGAGAGCGCCGCACCCGCAACCTTCGCGAGCTGGGCCCGGCGCTTCGCAAGATCGGGATCGCGGCCTAGGTTAGTTCCTTCTTCCGAAGATCCGCAAAAGGATGAGGAAGAGGTTGATGAAGTCCAGGTAGAGGCTGAGCGCCAGCAGCAGCGCGTTATTGTCACCGGCACGCTGGGACTTGACCCGCCAGAAGTCGAAGAAGGTGAGCCCGACGAAGACCGCCCCGAGGAACAGGCTGACGGCGAGCTGGCTGATGGGGAAGTGGAAGATGAGGGTGGCGAGGCTGACCACGATGCCGATGAGGAGCGCGCCGAGCAGCCAGCGACCCCAGGCCGCCAGGTTGATGCTCGTCAGGTAGACGACCGCGGCCGCCACCAGGAAGATGCCGACCGTCCCCAGTAGAGCGTTGCCTACGACATCGGCCTGGTTTTGGACGTAGAAGGCGACCACCGGGGCGATGAACAATCCCTCCACCACCGAGAAGGCCGCGAAGAGCGCGACGGCCAGGGTCTGGTTCGAGCGGGACGCCCACTGGATCCCGAAGATGAGGGCGATGGCGACGATGAAGAAGATGAACGGCGAGGTGCCTGCCAGGAAGCCGCCGGTGTAGAGGTAATAGCCGCCGACCGTGAGCGCGAGGGACAGCCCCAACCATCCCAGGACGCGGCTGAGCAGAGACCGCTCGACTTGCGTCTGGCTCTGGAGCATCTCGTGCGGGAGCATCACCTCGAAGCCTACCCGACGAAAGCGAGGCTTGCGCTATCGCGTCTTCTTATACTGACGCGTGCAGATGGGGCCACGATTCGTCCTCCCTGTCGTGGCTGCGGTGCTGCTCGCGGCCTGCGCGAGCAGCCAGGGAACGGTCGCCCCGACGCCCACCCCCAGCCGTCCGGGTCCGGCGATGGTCCAGATCGAAAACTCGATCCTGGCGCGTCCCCAGGCAGGGCTGCAGCAGGCCGACCTGGTCTATGAATACCTGGCGGAGGGCGGCATCACCCGGATGACCGTCATCTACTTCAAGCCTTCAGGCCCCCAGCGGATCGAGCCGGTTCGTAGCGCCCGCCCGGTCACCATCCGGCTGTGGCACGCCTACCACGGGGTCATCTTCTTTTCCGGCGCCAACACCAAGGTGCTCGACATGATGGCGAGCCAGAACATCCCGGCGTTGAGCGAGGGAGCCGACGGCGGCATCTACTTCAGCCGCGACCCGAGCCGGCGGGCGCCGCATAACCTCTATATCGACGGCGAACGGCTGCGCCTCGGCCTCAGCAAGCACGCCCCGCAGATCACCTATCAGCTGGAGAAATCCGGCGTGCCCGCCGCCAGCCCGGCGCCGGCCGTCGCCAACCGCGTCGTCTTCGACCAGACCACCTCGCACCGGGTGACCTACACCTACGCGACGAGCGACGGCGCCTACGTCTACGGAACCGAGACCGGGCCGCTGATCGACGTGGATACCGGGCAGCCGATCAAGCCGGTCAACGTCGTCCTGATCCAGGTCGCGCACCACGACGCAGGCTTTACCGATGTGCTGGGGGCTCCGGCGGTGGACTTCGACCTGCAGGGCACCGGCCCCGCCGACGTGTTCACCCAGGGCCATCGCTACTCGGCGGAATGGGACTTGCGCAACCCGGAGCTGCCCTTGAAAATCCTGGGCGTCGACGGCAAGGTGATGCACCTGCCCGCCGGCTTGACCTGGATGCACCTGGTCGATCCGGGGACAACGATCACCGCGAGCTGACGTAGACTCGAGTCAACAGGCGCTCGAAGGCCGGCTTCCGCAAGAGGCCGGCCGTTTCTTGTGGGGTAATGTAAGGCTCAATGGTGATCACCACCCGCTTTGAGCTGGCGGTGCCGGTCGATACCGCGTGGGCCTACCTGCTCGACGTGCAAAAGGTCGCCCAATGCGTGCCCGGTGCCTCGCTCACCGAGGTCATCGATGACAAGACCTATGCCGGGAAGATCGGCGTCAAGCTGGGCCCGATCGCGGTCGGATACAAGGGACGAATCACGCTGGAGCGTGTGGATGCGGCCAGCCACACGGTGCAAATCAAAGGCCAGGGCTCGGAGGACCGGGGCCGGGGTGGCGCCACCGCGACCATGACCGCGCAGCTGGAGGCCAATGGGGAAGGGACCAGCGTTGTGATGAACACCGACCTGGCCGTGAGCGGCATCGTGGCCCAGTTCGGCCGCAGCAGCATCATGCAGGAGGTGGCTCAGCGGATGACGCAGCGGTTCGCCAGCTGCGTCGAGCAGCAGCTGAAGGCCGCCGCCCCCGCCAGCTGATCGGGGGGATTCTCCTCGCCGCCGGCGAGTCGCGCCGGTTCGCCCCACGGCAGAAACTGCTCGAGTCCTGGCGCGGTGAGCCATTGGTGCGCCGCGCCGCGCGCAACCTGGTTGACGCCGGCCTCGAACCGGTGGTGGTCGTGATTTCGGATGACGCCCGTTTCGCCGACGCGCTCGCCGGCCTGCCGCTGTCCCTGGTGAAAAATCCCGCGCCCGAGCTCGGGATCAGCCGATCGATCGCGACCGGGCTCGGCGCCTTGCCACAGACCACCGAGGCGGCCCTGATCGCGGTCGGCGATCAGCCCCACCTCACCGCGGATGCGCTGCGCGAGCTCGTCCGCGCGTTTTCGCCCGGACGCATCGTCGTGCCGCTTTACGGCGACCACCGCGGCAATCCACCGATCTTCGACCGGCGATTCTTTCCAGAGCTGCTGCGCCTGCGGGGCGATCGTGGCGGCCAGGCCGTGATCGCGACGCACGCCGAGGCCGTCGTCGAGGTCAGTCTTTCAGCCGCGATGGGCGACGACGTCGACCGCCCCGAGGAATGGCCCGTCTAGGCCCGGGCGATGCGCAGCTGAGCGTAGCTGGCCGAGGCGGCCCACAGGATACTTCCCAGCAGGATCGCATCGAGCCGCCAGCCATAAATGCTCCCCGCCGTGATGATGTTGTCCAGAAGCGAGTGAAGGCTGCTCATTGGTGGGTCCTTTTTGCTGATCTCAGGATGGCAGCGGTGGATGAGTGTGCGATCTGAGCTGGATTAGAAGTAGCTGAGAAGATGGCCGAGCCACTGACCGCCCGAACGGCGAAAGTCTCGGACGCGGTTGCCATCGCCGAGATTTACAACCAGGGCATTGAAGATCGGATAGCGACCTTCGACACTGAACCCAGGACGGCCGAGGCGATTGCGGCACAACTGCAGGCGCGCGCGCCGACCCACCCCGCCATCGTCGTCGAGCGCAGTGGCCGCGTTACGGGTTTCGCCTGGGCGAGCGAGTACCGGCCGAGGCGCGCCTACGCCAGGGTCGCCGAATTCTCGGTCTACGTCGCGCGCGAGGACCGCGGCCATGGCGTCGGCCGGCTGGCGCTGACGACGCTGATCGATGCCGCCGAAGCGCGCGGCTTTACCAAGCTCGTCTCACGCGTCTTCCCGGAGAACATCGCCAGTCGCCGGCTGTGCGCGGCGCTCGGCTTTCGCGAGGTTGGTGTGTATCGGCGGCACGGCCGCCTGGATGGACGGTGGCGGGACTGCGTGATCGTCGAACGCCTGCTGGGCGCGGCGGACGATTAGCCGGCGGTGCGAATCCCCGAAACCGTTTCGGCGTCGGTCGTCCCCACCAGCCGGAGGAAGCGCTCAACCAGGGCCGCATCCCATTGCTTGCCGGCGCCCTGCGAGAGCGTCTGCATCGCCTCCGCCCTGGTGCGGCGCCGGCGGTAGGGCCGATCGCTCGTCATCGCCACGAAGGCGTCCGCGATCGCGATGATGCGGGCAAACAAGGGGATGTCCTCGCCGCCAAGGCCGTCGGGGTAGCCCGCCCCGTCGATCCGCTCATGGTGGTGGCGCACCGCCGGCAGCAATTGCTCGGACCGGGGTAGGGCGCCAAGGATCTCCTCGCTCACCAGCGGGTGGCGCTTGACCTGGCCAAACTCCCCCGGGTCGAGGCGACCTGCCTTGGCGAGCACCCCGACCGGAACACTGAGGGTGCCGACGTCGTGCAAGAGCGCCGCCTTGTAGAGGGGCGTGAGTTGCTCGTCCGGCAGCCCGATAGCGGTGCCGAGCTGCATCGCCCAGTGCGCCACTTTTTCCGACAGACCGCTGCTGCTGTGATCGCGATCCTCGACCGCGCGCGCGAGCGTCACCACGACACCCTCGAGGTCGTTGAGCTGCATCGTCAGCCGTGCAATCCGAAGCTGAGCTGCGACCAGCGTAGCCAGCGCGGTTCGCTCGATCGGCTTGGTGGCGACGTCATCCGCTCCCGCCTGCAGAGCCCGCTCGCGCTGCAGCTCATCGCCAGCGTCGACCATCAGCACGACGGGCGTCTCGCGTGTGGCGGGGGCCTGTTTGATGGCGCGACAGACCTCAAAACCATCGAGGTCGGGCAGCGCCGCGTCACAGAGGACGAGGTCGCAGTCGTGTGCCGACACTATGCGCAGGGCGGCGGCGCCATCGGCCGCAATGATCACCCGGTGACCCGCGGTCTCGAGCAAGGCGCGTAGCTGCTCGGCGCCCTGGTGATCAGCGTCCACGACGAGGATCGTCGAGGGCGATGTCCTCGCCCGCGCGGTGTGGGCGGCGATCATTTTCCCAGCCGGGCCAGGGTGGCGAGCTTGCTGAAATCCCGCTCCGCGGCCATCCGCATGAAGGCGAAGGCCCCGTCGTGATCGCCACGCGCCCGAAGCAGATCGGCGTACATGGCGCACACCTCCGCCAGTTTGCCCGCCGCGCTCCGGTCTGCCAGCAATCTGAGCGCCTCTCTGAACTTCCGATTCGCAATCGTTGGGTGGCCGAGTCGCTCAGCCGCGGTTGCCTCGAACGCCGCGGAGACAGCCTGGTGCAGATGGTCGCCTGATCGAGCGGCCGCCTGCTGGCTCTCGCGGGCTAGCGCGAGCGCTTCCCTGGCTCGGCCATCCTCGAGGGCGTAGCGCGCCAGCTCGCCGGCCGCGACTCCCACCTCGAAGTCATCGCGCATTTCGCGTGCGCGGTTGAGGCAGCGTCGCTGAAATTCGGCGGCCTGCCGTTTCCGGCCGGCGCTGTAGTGCACATCACCCAGGTTGTTGAGGACCATGTTGGCGGCACGATGCTGACCGATGCGCGAGTGTAGCTCGAGGGCGCGCTGGCAGTGTTCGAGGGCTCGATCGAGGTCACCGACCGCCCGGGCCGAAATGCCGAGTGCCATGTGGGCGTTGGCAATGCGCAACAGGCTCTCGGCGTCGAGTGCCGCATCCAGGGCCTGCATCAGGTATCCATCCGCCGCGTCCATCTGACCCAGGGCGTAGGAGGAACGGCCGAGGTTGTTCAGCACGCGGGCTCGCAGCGCGGGGTCGGCGTGCCGGCTCCGGTCGAGCCAGCTCAGTGACCGAAGGTTCGCCTCCATGGCGGCGTTGAACTGCTCCTGCGACTGCTGCACGTATCCCAACTCCGCGTAGATGGCCGCGCTCAGCTCGGGCTCGTCGACCGGCGCGGTGGCGGCCGCCTGCTGCTGCGCCCCGACTGCTTCCGGCAGCCGGCCGAGGGCTTCGAGCGCAATGCCTTTGATTCGAAGTAGGTCGGCCCGCTCGTTCGCGGTGGTCGGTAGGGTCAGGCTTTCCTCGACGAGCGAGATGGCCCGCTCCGGTTCCTGGGCCTTGACGGCCAGCTCGGCGCTCTTGCGCAGGTAGCTCAGCTCCAGCGGCGAGCTGTCGCCGGTGAAGTGACCTAAAGGCAGGCCGAGCCGCTCGGCCATCAGGCGCAGCTTTGCCAGAGAAGGGGTGGTGTGGTTGCGCTCCACCTGGCTGATGAATCCCTTGGTCGCCAGGCCCCGGGCGAGCTGGGCTTGAGTCAGTCCGCGGGAAAGCCGAGCCTCACGCAGTCGCTCGCCGACCGAGTTCATTGTCGCCTATGCAGTATAGCGCTGCTAAACAAGAGGACGGTAAGTATATTGACAGCAAATTCAACCGGGTGTTACATTCCGGGCCACACGGTCCGGGCACCCGGAGCCCAAGGAGGGTGCCCATGTTCCGCATCGTTGCGCTTATCGCCGCCGCCGTTGCCGCGATCCTCGCCGTCGCCGACTCGTTCCCCTCAGGGAAGTAAGGGTTCCGGGGGCTCGGAGAAAAGGGCGCTTGCTCGGGGCAAGCGCCCTTTTTTAAGCCCGGTTACGAGTCCGACACGTTATGGTGTCGCGGCGGCGGAGGCGGACGCGGACGCCGAGGGCGAAGCACTGGGCGCCGGTTGCAGGGTGGCGAGCTGGTTCAAGATGCTTCCCACCGTCTGGATCTCCTTGGCGTAGGTGGTGAAATCGCCGTTTCGCAAGGCCGCCTGCGCCGCGATGTAGTGCGCGTTGGCCTGCGCGATCAGCTGCGCGACGGTCCCGCTGGCCGGCGGCCCGCTGGGTCCGGTCGAGGTGCTGGGCGGAGCCGTTCCGAGCAACGAGGCGAGCGCCTTGTCGAGCGTGTCCTCCATCACGACGTTCTGGCCGCTGGCGGCAATCACCTTCTTGAGTTGCGGCTTCTGCACGTTGGTCGACTGAAGGTACACCGGTTCGATGTAAAGCAGAGACTTCTCGATCGGAATCACGAGCAGATTGCCGCGGATCACGCTCGATCCCTGTCCAGTAGCGTTGAGTAGCGCGAACTGCGACTTGATCGCTGGTGCCTGATCGATGTTCGCCTCGATTTGTTGGGGTCCGGTGACCAGGCTATCTTTGGGAAATCGGAAGTCGAAGAGCGTGCCGTAATCGGGTTGGTCCGAACGCGCTGCCAGGTAGGCGATCATGTTGGTCTTCCCGTTGGGCGTGTACGGGAGGATCGTGACGAACTCTTCCTTTGGCTCCCCGGGGAGCCGCATGATGACGTAGAAGGGCCGGATGGGCACCTGCGCGCCTGACGACTGCTGGGTCTCCTTGGCGATGTTCCACAGGTCCGACCGCAGATAGAACACGGTGGGGTCGGTCATATGGAAGTAGGTGAACCGTTCTGCTTGCCGATTGAAGAGGTCGCGGGGGTAGCGGATGTGCGCTTGCAGTCCGGCAGGCATGGCGCTGAACGGCTTGAAGAGTCCTGGAAAGATCGAGGCATACGTGTTCGCGATCGCGTCTTTGGTGTCGATCTGGTAGAAGGTCGTGGTGCCGTCGTAGGCGTCGATCACCACCTTGACCGAGTTGCGCATGTAGTTGACGCCCAACAGGGGGCCACCATCATCGGGCGCCATCTCGCTGTAGGGATAGTGGTCGGTAACGGTGAACCCGTCCAGGATCCAGTAGACCTTGCCGTCGACGACGACGACGTACGGGTCCTGGTCGAACTGCAAGAACGGTGCCAGCGCCGCCACCCGATCCTGGACCGCGCGATTGAAGAGCACCTGCGTCTGTGAGGTCAGTTGTGGACTGATCAGCATGTTGATGTCGCCAAACCGAATGGCGAACGCCAGGCTGCGCAAGGCCGACGACAGGGCGACGCCGTTGTGGCCCGTCCATTGGGTGTACTGGTCGGTGGTGAACGGGTAATCGAATTCATGCTGGCTCGAGTCCGTCAAGACGTAGTTCGAGGTGTGGCGGCCAAAATAAATCCCGGGCTGGGTGACTGTCGGTAGTCCGACCGGTGGAATGTCCTGGAGGGTTAGCACTGGATCGCCCTGGGCGGTCGCCTGATTAGCGCGCGCCGCGACCACGCCATAGCCATGGGTGTATTGCAGCTTGAGCGCGACCCAGGTGTTCGCGACCTGGGCCAATTTGTCCGGGTTCAATTCTCGCGCCGCGAGCAGCAGCTGCAGATACTGGTCGCCAAGCTGGTAGCGGTCGACCGCCACGTCGCTCGGGTAAAACTGGTAGTAGGTGCGCAGGCTCTGAAGGTTCTCGAGAGTGTAGGGCAGCGCCAGTTGTGGATCCCAGAGGCGGGCATTCTGTACGGTTTGCGGATTGCGTGCGACCGCATCCGCGGTCACCGTGTCATTGGGGGTGAACGGCCGGTCGGCAATGGTGGTGAGACCGTACGCCTGCCGGGTGAAGTCGATCATGTTCTTGATGTATGGCGTTTCGCGCGACAACTCGCTGGGCGCGACCTGGAACCGTTGAACCACTCCGGGGTAGATGACGAGCAAGATGAAGGCGGCCCCCAGCCAGGCGACCAGCGCCGCCGGCAGGGGCGTCAGTCGAGCGCCGGCCACATTCGCCAGCAGCCCGATGGCGATCAGCACCATCAGCACCGTCATGATCCAGTAGGCGGGAATGCGAGCCGCCGCATCGGCGTAGCCGATCCCGTACACGAACTGCCCACCACGCCGGCTCAGCAGTAACTCATAGAGGTCGAGCCGGTAGTGGATCGCCAGCAGCGCGGCGAAAACGGCGGCCAGCACCGACAGGTGGCGCACCGCCCGGGCCGGTAGCACCAGATTCTGGAAGCCCGCTCGCGAGGCGTACAGTCCCGCGACCACCAGCGTCATCAGAATCACCACCCCGAGGAACCAGCCCCAGAGGAAGCGGTAGAAGGGCAGTGTGAACACGTAGAAGGAGACGTCCTCGTGCCAGATCGGATCCTGGACGTGGAAGGGCTTCTGGTTGAGAAACGTGAGGATGGTCTGCCACTGGCCGGAGGCGATCTGACCGAACAGCAGGCCCAGCAGGAAGACGGCCAGCATCGCGAGGATGGTGGAGGGCTGGGTCAGCAGGCGCTGCCGGATGCCGATCGATGACAGCCGGCGGCCAGAATTGAGGGCGAGCAGGACGTTGGCGGCGCCGATGACCCAGAAGAGGATGGCGAAGATGAAGAAGGACCAGATCTGGGCCGTGAAGCGCGTGCCGAACAC
>Ga0307479_10003093_pt1 | contig 15112 bp, 14 predicted proteins | sample atmos_gasesECM4C_FD_203743 | JGI IMG/M metagenome (GOLD analysis project Ga0307479, IMG submission 203743) | Hardwood forest soil microbial communities from Morgan-Monroe State Forest, Indiana, United States - atmos_gasesECM4C_515 | ecosystem: Environmental > Terrestrial > Soil > Temperate... | reverse complement strand
GCGACGTCGCCCCGGGTTGGAGGCCGGCGCCGGTCAGCCAGTCACGTACCGAAGCCACGTCGTGCGACGAGGCGCCGAATCGGGCGGCGAACTGAGAGGTCGTGAGGTAGTGGTGATACTCGGGATCGCCCGGGGTGCTCACGGCCGTGGCGTAGCTGGCCAACCCCGACGAGTCGGAGGGCTCGAGCGTCACGGTGATCTCGATCTGCTGGCTGGAAGGCGCAGGGCCTTGATCCGTCGATCCGGCCGGGGGCCGAGGAGCTTGGCCGACCGGGGTGGTCTGCGGGCTGTTGCCACTAGAAGCGCCGTACGCCGCCAAGCCGGCCAGCGCCGTCCCGTTCAGGACCAGTACTGCGGCCAGGATGAAGAAACCCCTGACACCGACGAACGTCGCGAGCCGGCGAGGCGAAGCCCCACGAAGCCGTTGCCGCTGCTCAGCCCCCATCTGCACCCTCACGACCTGGTTGTTCATCGTAGTCACAACGCCACATCAAAGAGGAGCACGGCGTGTCCCTAATGCCGGCGGGGACGCAATTGAAGAGAGAGCCGAACGCGGCCACCAATGGAGTGAGCCTGGCGAGGGTCAACTCTTCATCCACTTCTCATCATTTCTCAGAGGCGGCCCCGGCCCTTCCCAGGGTCTTCCCAGCGTGTTGGGGAATCCTGGCGGCACCGGTCGAGAGGGACCGCGATGGCACGAGCCATCAGGAGCGAGCTCGGAGGTAGAGGTGAGGATCCTCGTCCTAGGGGGAGACGGGTACCTGGGGTGGCCGACAGCCCTCCACCTTTCTCGGCGGGGTCACGAGGTCGGGATCGTCGACAGCTGCGTCCGCCGTCAGTACGACCACGAGATGGGGGTGGACAGCCTGGTCCCCATCCTTCAGCTCCACCAGCGCGTCCGGCTGTGGGATGAGGTCTCCGGCCTGACCCTCGATTCTTACGTCGGCGACTTGACCGACGCCCCCTTCGTGGACGAGGTATTCGACCGCTTCGAGCCGGAAGCCGTGGTGCACTTCGCCGAGCAGCGATCAGCCCCCTATTCCATGATCGACCGCCGCCACGCCGTCTACACGCAGACCAACAACGTGGTCGGCACGCTCAACCTGCTGTACGCCATCGCCGAGAAGGATCCCTCGATCCATCTGGTGAAGCTCGGCACCATGGGGGAGTACGGGACGCCCAACATCGACATCGAAGAGGGCTTCATCGAGATCACCCACAAGGGGCGTACCGACCTGCTGCCGTACCCGAAGCAGCCGGGTTCCTTCTACCACCTGTCGAAGGTGCACGACAGCCACAACATTCAGTTCGCCTGTCGCATCTGGGGCCTGCGCGCCACCGACCTCAACCAGGGCGTCGTCTACGGCCAGCAGACCGACGAGACGACCCTGCACCCCGGTCTCGCCACCCGCTTCGACTACGACGGCGTGTTCGGCACGGTGCTCAACCGCTTTTGCGTGCAGGCCGTCGTAGGCCACCCGCTCACCGTCTACGGCAAGGGCGGCCAGACCCGGGGCATGCTCGACATCCGCGACACGCTCGCCTGCGTCGAGCTCGCCCTCACCCACCCGGCCGACGAAGGTGAGTACCGGGTGTTCAACCAATTCACGGAGTCCTTCTCGGTGCGCCAGATGGCCGACATGGTGGCCGAGGCCTACCCGGGGCGCGTTGACATCGAGCACATCGAGGACCCGCGGGTAGAGAAAGAAGAGCACTACTACCGGGCCGCCCACACCAAGCTCCTCGACCTGGGGCTGGTCCCTCACCTTCTCGACGGGCCGACCCTCCACTCGATCCTGGCCGTGGCCGACGCCCATCGGGACCGGGTCGACCCCGACGCCATCGGGGCCACCGTGGAGTGGCGCCGCACCGCCAGCCGGCTCGCCACCGCTTCGACGTTGGCGCGGCGCTGAATCGATCGCCGCGACGGCGAGAAGCGCGGTGAGCTGAACCGGACACCGAACACCGCGCCGCCAGGACAGGCTGGAGTTTCGAAGGCGCCCGCCCCGGGACGGCCCGCCCCTGGCCGCGGCCGGTATGTTCGTCCGGATGTCCCCCCCGAGGCGCCGGTCCCGCTGGCGCCGGCGATGGACCCCGACCGTGCTCCGGGTGCTCGTGCCCGCCGCCGTCCTGGGGGTGGTGCTGGCCGTGTTCTTCGGCGCCGTGAGCGACATCGGAAAGCAGTCGGCTTCCTACCGCCGCACCGTCGACCGCGGCTTCGCCTCCCTGGCCGGGTCGGTGGCCATCGAGTCGACGGCGAGCGGGGCCACCCTCCAGTCAGTTCTCACGAACGGCCCGTCGCTCGGCCGCATCGCCTTCTTCTCCACGCTCGACACGGTGGCGACCCAGACCGCCCACCAGGCCCAGGACCTGTCCTCGCACACCTCGCCCGCTCCCGCCACCGTTGCCTCCTGTCGCCAGGCGCTCGACGACCGTGCCGCCGCTGCCTCCGATCTCCGCCAAGCGTTCGAGGGCGCACTCGGGGGTCGGACCGGGTCTGCGCCGATCTCTTCGGACGCGGCACTGTCGGAAGCCGACTCTGGGGTGTCGATCGCCGCCCAAGGCGAGCTCGCCTGGAGGGCGTGCCAGCACGATCTGTCCAAGGCCCCGGGCAAGCCCAAGCTGGCCGCCTCCATCTGGTTCACCGATCCCACCGCCTGGAGCGGGGCGTGGGTCAGCAGTCTCCTGCCACAAGTCACGAGTTCGCCGAGCCTGGCGGCGAACTCCTCGCTCGGCATCGCAGCCGTGTCGACCAACCCGAACGTTCTCGTCGCCGGTGGCACGCCGGTGGTGCCGTCGACCAACGCCCTCACCGTGCACGTGGTGGTGAGCAACACCGGCAACGTCGACCAACCCGGGGTGCGGGTCACGGCGAACCTCTCGGGGGGACGGGTCGCCGGCCCGAGCTCGCTGTCGGCGTTCGTGGCGCTTCCTGCCGGCCGGTCCATGTCCGTCGTCCTCGGGCCCTTCGCCGTCGTGCCGGGGGCCGGCTACACGTTGTCGGTCACGGCTTCGCCGCCGGCCGGCGCCGGGACCGCCACGTCGTCACTGGGCCTGCAGGTCGCCGCCGTCCCCACCACGACCACCACCACGACGACGGTGCCCCCCAAGCGCAAGGCGCCCCAGACCACTCCCTGAGGCGGGCGAGTGACTGGTTGCGCCGGTCCGCCGTAGGATCGACGCCAGGGGAGAGCAGCGAGGACAGGCGAGTCAGGAGGATCCGAGCGTCGTGACCGAGAGCATCACCATCATCGACAACCGGACCGGGAACCAGCTCGAGATCCCGATCGTCCACGGCGGGATCGCCGCCAACGAGTGGCAGAAGCTCCTCCCCGGGATCTGGTACTACGACCCGGGCCTCACCTCCACCGCCTTCTGCGAGAGCACCATCACCATCGTGGACGGCGAGGCCGGGATCCTGCGCTACCGCGGCTACCCCATCGAGCAGCTGGCCGAGAAGTCCACCTATCTCGAGGTGGCCTATCTCCTCCTGAACGGCGAGCTCCCCACCGCGGCGCAGTTCGACACCTGGCGACACGACGTCACCTACCACACCTACATCCACGAGAACGTACGCAAGCGCTTCTTAGAGGGCTTCCACTACGACGCCCATCCCATGGGGATGCTGGTGTCGGCGGTGGCGGCGCTGTCCACGTTCTACCTCGACGCCAAGGACATCTTCGATCACGAGTCCCGCCAGCGCCAGATCATGCGGCTCATCGCCAAGATGCCCACTCTGGCCGCCGCCGCCCACCGCTTCAGCGTGGGCATGCCCTTCGTCTACCCCGACAACTCCCTCGACTTCGCCGCCAACTTCCTGTCGATGATGTGGAAGGTGGCCGAGCCCCGCTTCGACGCCAACCCGACGTTGGCGAGGGCGCTGGATGTGCTCTTCATCCTTCACGCCGACCACGAGCAGAACTGCTCCACGACGGCCATGCGCGTGGTCGGGTCCTCACACGCCGACCCCTACTCGTGCTGCGCGGCGGCGTGCGCGGCGCTGTACGGCCCGCGCCACGGCGGCGCCAACGAGGCGGTCATCCGCATGCTCACCGAGATCGGCTCCATGGACAACGTGCCTTCGTTCGTGGAGGCGGTGAAGCAGGGCCACGGACGTCTGCAGGGCTTCGGCCACCGCATTTACAAGAACTACGACCCCCGGGCCACCATCATCAAGCGCACCGCCGAGGACGTCTTCGAGATCACCGGTAAGAACCCGCTGCTCGACATCGCCCTCAAGCTCGAGGACATCGCCCTCCACGACGAGTACTTCACCTCCCGTCGGCTGTACCCGAACGTCGACTTCTACTCCGGGCTCATCTACCAGGCGATGGGCTTTCCGCTCGAGATGTTCCCGGTGCTCTTCGCCATCCCCCGCACCTCGGGGTGGCTGGCCCACTGGCAGGAGCTGCTCGACCAGGACTCGAAGATCATCCGGCCCCGCCAGCTGTACGTGGGCGCCGAGCCTCGCGACTACGTGCCCATCGCCCAGCGCTGAGTTCGGCGGATGGTTCAGCCCGTCGGGTTCGGGTGGGGGACCAGGCGCATGAGGCCCTCCTGCACCATGGACACGGCGAGCGTGCCGTCTTGGCGGAAGAGGAAGCCCCGGGCCAGGCCCCTGGCGCCGTAGGCGTTGGGGCTGTCCATGTCGTAGAGCAGCCACTCGTCGGCCCGGAAGGGCCGGTGGAACCACATGCAGTGGTCCAGGCTGGCCCCCATGAACTCGGCGTCGTCCCAGCGCACCGGGTGGGGGGCGAGCATGGTGTCGAACAGCGACATGTCCGAGGCGTAGGCGGCGATGCAGCTGTGCAGCAGGGGGTCGTCGGGCAGCGTCCCGTCGGCTCGGATCCACACCCGCTGCACGGGCTCCAAGCTCTCGTGCTGCATCCAGGGCAGCTCGCCCACGTGGCGCTGGTCGATGGGATGGGGGCGGGCGAACCAGTCGGCCAGCTCCTTGCGGTAGGGCTCGAGGCGCTCCCGGAGCGTCTGCAGTGACTCCGGGGGCGGGACCTCCGGCATCTTGGCCTGGTGCTCGAGGCGACCCTCCTCCTCCACGTGGAACGAGGCGGCCAGGTTGAAGATGGCCTGGCCGTGCTGGATGGCCACCACCCGCCGGGTGGTGAAGGACCGTCCGTCGCGGATGCGGTCCACCTCGTAGAGGATGGGTGCCTCGGGATCGCCGGGGCGCAGGAAGTAGGAGTGCAGCGAATGCACCTTGCCGCGCTCGACGGTGCGGCCGGCCGCCATGAGCGCCTGCGCCGCCACCTGCCCGCCGAACACCCGCTGGCGCCGCTCGTCGGGGCTCACCCCCCGGAAGATGTTGACCTCGATGGACTCGAGGTCGAGCAGCTTCACCAGAAAGTCGAGCTCCTCGGTCACTCCCCGGTCACCTCGGTCACCGTCCTCCTCCTCGCGTCAGGCCCGACGGTACCGTGGCCCCGTGGCCCGCCTGCAATTCCCCGACGGCTTTCTGTGGGGGACGGCCACCGCCGCGCACCAGGTGGAGGGCGGCAACGTCAACAACGACTGGTGGGCCTTCGAGCACGCCCCGGGGACGCCGTGTCTCGAGTCGAGCGGTGACGGCTGCGACTCGTGGAACCGCTGGCCCGAGGACCTCGACCTCGTGGCCCGCCTCGGCTTCTCCGTATACCGCTTCTCGCTCGAGTGGAGCCGCATCGAGCCCGCCGACGGCGAATGGTCGTTGGCCGCCCTCGAGCACTACCGCGACATCTGCGCCGGCTGCTACCGGCGCGGCATCCGCCCCATGGTCACCTTCCACCACTTCACGACCCCGCGCTGGCTGGCCGATCGCGGCGGCTGGGAGGCCCCCGACGCCCCGGAGCGCTTCGCCGTGTTCTGCGCCCGGGTAGTCGAGTCCCTCGGCGACGTCATCTCCTACGCCTGCACCTTGAACGAGCCCAACATCGTGGCGCTCATGGGTTATGGATACGGGATCTTCCCTCCCGGGGTGCGGGACTGGGAACGGCGGCGCGCCGTGAACGACGCCCTGTGCCGGGCCCATCGCCTGGCCGTGGACGCCCTGCGGTCCGGGCCAGGGTCGTTCCCGGTGGGGCTCACGCTGTCGATGAACGACTACCAGGCGCTTCCCGGCGGCGAAGAGCGTCTCGAGGAGCTGCGCCGAGACAGCGAGGACGTCTTCCTGGAAGCCTGCGCCGGCGACGACTTCATCGGTGTGCAGAACTACAGCCGGGCCCGGGTGGACGCTTCGGGCATGCTCGGGCCCGAGAAGGGCGTGTTTGTCACCCAGATGGGCTACGAGTACTGGCCGCAGGCGCTGGCGGCGTGCGTGCGCCGGGCGGCGGCGGTCACGGGCCTACCGGTCATCGTCACCGAGAACGGCATCGGCACCGCCGACGACGCCCAGCGCCGGGCCTTCGTCACCGAGGCGTTGGCGGGGTTGCACCGGTGCATGGAGGAAGGCGTGGACGTGCGCGGCTACATCCATTGGAGCCTTCTCGACAACTTCGAGTGGGTGCTGGGCTACGGCCCCACCTTCGGGTTGGTGGCGGTGGACCGGGTGTCCTTCGACCGGATGCCCAAGCCCAGCGCCACCTGGCTGGGGGAGGTGGCCAGGGCCAACCGCCTGGAAGTCGGTGCCGGGGCGGCCGGGGGGTCCGGGGCGGCCGGGGGTTCCGGGAGTTCTCCGAGTTGAGGGGGGCCTGCTCGTCCGGCGGGTAGTTGACGGAGTTGAATGGCCGGCGTGTCCGACTCGATCGAACCGATCCAGCCCCTCGACCTCGACGAAGCCGTGGCCAGCGTGCAGTCGAATCTGACCGACGTGCGGATCCTCTTGAAGGTGCTGGCCGGGCAGCTGGCCGACGCCGTCGGCACCGACCGCCTGGTGGTGGAACACCCCGGACGGCTCCGGCGCAGCGCCGACGTCCGAGCCCTCGAGGTCACCATGGGCGACGACGACTTCCGGGCCGAGCTCGACGGCGCCGCCGTGCGCTGCACCATCGGGCACCGCTCGGGCGGGATCCGGATCCGCAGCGATCAGGTGACCGTGGAGGAGTGGCTGAAGCGGCTGCTGGCGTCGTTGCAGACCGAGGCGGCCCATTCCGAGCGGGCGCGACAGGCGTTGGAGCGCATCGTGATAGGAGGAGGCACATGACCGAAGCTGCCGACCTTCCCGAGGCGACCAGGCATCGGCTCGAGGAGCTCGAGCACGGATTGTTCACCTCGGATCTGTCCGTCAACGAGTTCCTGCTCGTCAAGCACGCCGGCTTCCACCCGCTCGGCTTCGTGATGGGGTCGTCGATCTACCACACCGGCATCCAGACCCGGCGGTGGGGCAAGAGCCAGGAGCTCACCAAGCTGACCGAGGCCATGTACAACGCCCGCGAGCTGGCCATGACCCGGATGGAAGAGGAGGCCCAGGAGCTCGGAGCCGACGGGGTGGTGGGTGTCCGTCTCGACGTGAACTACTACGAGTGGGGCCGCGACGCGGCGGAGTTCATCGCCTTGGGAACCGCCGTGAAGGCCGAGGACGGGACCTCCTATTTGAACGCCCAGGGCAAGCCCTTCACCTCCGACCTGTCCGGACAGGACTTCTGGACGCTCATGCAGACCGGCCACGTGCCGCAGGCGCTGGTCCTGGGGACCTGTGTGTTCCACATCGCCCACCGGGGCCTGGCCCAGACGCTCGGCACCGTGGGCCAGAACGTCGAGCTCCCCAACTTCACCCAAGCCCTGTACGAGGCGCGCGAGCTGGCCATGACCAGGATGCAGGACGAGGCCAACCGCCTGGGGGCCACCGGCATCGTGGGGGTTCGTCTGGAAGAGAAGTCGCACCAGTGGGGCTCGCACACCATCGAGTTCCTGGCCATCGGCACGGCGGTTACGAAGGGCACCGGGGCGGCCACCCTGCCCGTTCCCACCACGATCATCTCGCTCGACAACTGACCGAGCCTGTCGTGTCCGACGTCGACCACCCTGAGGCCCGGGACCTGCCGGAGGCGACGGCGGCCCAGGTGGCGACGGACCTTCCGGAGGCGGTCGGACGCCGCCTCAAGAGTGGCGCCTGGTCGTCGGGGTTGTCGGTGGCGGACTTCGCCGCCTGTGTCTCCATGGGCCTGCGACCTCTGGCCCTCGTGCAGGGCTTCTGCGCCATGCAGTGGAGCGCCTACGCCATGAGCGGCGGTTCGCCGTGGGGCTCACGCCCGACCGCCGGCTCCCCCCAGGGTGCGGGAGCTCCGTACGCGTCGGCTGGTTCCGGCTCCGGCTACAACGAGACGTGGCCGTGCCCACACGGCATCGCCTCGATCGAGCACCGGTGGGGAGGCAACTACGAACAGCCCTGGGCCGAGCATGCGTGGTCGCAGGGGTTCGGCTCCGCCTACACGCGCATGGTCGAAGAAGCGCAGGAGGCCGGGGCGCACGGGATCATCGACGTCGTCGACACTTCTCGGTACCTGTCGGAGCAGAGCGTGATCGAGTTCCACGTGACCGGGACCGCCGTGGCGGTGGAGGACTCGCCAGCTCCGCCCGCGCCCTGGAGCACCTACCTCGCCGGCCAACGCCTGGCCAAGCTGTTCGAGGCCGGCTTCGTCCCCGTGTCGGTGGCGGCGGCCATGTCGTCGGTGCTGATGTGGCCCAACTGCCAGACCGAGTACCTCTTGCGAGGCACCGGCGGCTGGGGCTACAGCTACGGCGGCGAGATAGAGCAGGTGATCAACGCCGATACGGCTGTTCGGCGTCTCGCCCGGGCCGCCGTCCGCTCCCAACTCGGCTCCGACACCCTCCACGGGGCCCGCTTCGCCGTCACCCGCCACACCGGCAACATGGGGGGGCACGTGGTCGAGTGCACGCTGCGGGGAACGCGCGTGCGCCGATTCAAGGACTTCGATCCCATCCCCGCTGCGCGGCCCACGGTGCGGCTGTCGTGAACACAGGAGCCCTGTCGTGAGCACCGAGGCCGTGCCGGCAGCGGGCGGGAGCGGGGGCGACCTGCGCGCCGAGGTCCGACGCGGCGTGAGCGCGCTCGGCCAGGTCCCGGCCTCGGGCCGGGGCACCACCTCGGATCTGTCGATCGACGAAGCCCTGCTCCTGCACTCGGTGGGCTGGGAGCCGGTGGAGCTCGTCACCGGGGTGTCGATGGCTTCTGTGCCCTGGGGCGTCTGGAGCTGGGGCCAAGGCGAGATCGGTGCCGCCTCGGCGGCCCATGCCACCGCCATGCGGGGCGCCTCCGAGCGCCTGACCGAGGAGTGCGATCGGGCCGGCGGCCACGGGGTGGTGGGGGTGCGGGTCGCCGTGAGCGTGTACCCCAACCACGTCGACGTGGAGCTCGTCGGGTCGGCGGTTCGACCGGTCGGCAAGAAAGGCCATCCTCCGGGGCGGCCGTTCGTCTCCGACCTGTCGGGACGGGACTTCTGCCTCCTGCGCCGCGCCGGCTGGGAGCCGCTCGGTCTCGCCTTCGGCGCCAGCTTCGTCTACGCCCCCCGTCGCTCGGCCCGCACCGTCCTGGGACAGGCCGGGCAGAACGTGGAACTCACCAACTTCACCGAGGCCATGTACCAGGCGCGAGAGCTCGCCATGGAGCGCATGCAGAAGGCGGCCCTCGACATAGGCGCTGGGGGGGTGGTGGCCGTCGTCATGAGCCAGGGCCCGATGGCCTTCGCCACCCACGCCATCGGCTTCACGGCCTGGGGTACCGCCGTGCAATGCGGGCCCGAGGGCCACCGCCACCTCGAGCCGGAAATGGTGGTCCCCCTGGACGATGCAGTGGTTGCCTTCGAGGCCGAGTCGCTCCGAGGCCAGTCTTCGCGTGGCCGGTCTTCGAACGCCCGGTAGCACCGTCGAAATCGAGGTTTCGCTGCTTAGAGGGGTTGCGGCCCTGCGCAGGGGGCATACAGGCGTCGTGGATAGGATGCCCTGATGCTCGGGGACGCCGTCGTCCGACTGTGGCGCCTGTACCAGAGCCCCCTGGGCAAGCGACTCTTCCGCTATTCGATGGTGTCGGTCGTCTCGACCATCGTGTCGCTCGGGACGCTCGCCATCGTCTACGGCGTGTTCCGGGTGTGGACCGAGGTGCCCTCCACGCTCTTCGCCAACCTGGTGGCGGTCGTCCCCTCCTACTACCTGAACCGCAACTGGGCCTGGGGCAAGTCAGGCCGTTCCCACGTCACCCGGGAGGTGCTCCCCTTCTGGGTGGCCTCTGTGGCGGGGATCCTGCTCTCCATCTTCACCTCCTCCGAGGCGCGCGATTTCAGCCTGGCGCACCATCTGCATCACTTCGGGAGCACGGTGATCGTGGAAGGGGCGAACATCTTCGCCTTCGGTGTGCTGTGGGTGCTCAAGTTCCTGGTGTTCAACCGGCTCTTCCACGTGACTCCCGAGGCGGAGCTCGAGGAGGAGCTGCACCATGAGCACGCCCAAGAGGTCGGCGAGGCCCTGGCAGCAGGCGGTGCCGAGGGGGGCGTCGCCTCCTAGCGGTTCACACCGGGGCGTCAGTCCCGCCGAGGGCTGGGGTGATCAGTCCCGGAAGTTGGTGAACTGCAGGGGGATGCCGAAGTCGGCTTCCTTCAACGCCTTGATCACGGCCTGGAGGTCGTCGCGCTTCTTGCCCGACACGCGCAGCTGGTCGCCTTGCGCCTGCGACGAGATCCCCTTCAGGTTCATGTCCTTGATGGCCTTGTTCAGCTGCTTGGCGTGATCAGACGAGATCCCGGCTTTGATCTTGATGTGCTGGCGGACCGTCCCCTTGGCAGCTTCCTCGACCTTGCCGTTCTCCAAAGCCTTGAGCGAGACCTGGCGGCGAACCAGCTTCTCCTCGAGCACCTGATGCAGCGCCCGCAGGCGGTCCTCGGTCGACGAGTGCAGCACCAGCTCACCGCTGCCGAGCTCGACGGTGGAGTCCGTCCCCTTGAAGTCGAAGCGCGTCGAAGCCTCGCGGCTGGCCTGGTCGACGGCATTGCGCACTTCCTGCATGTCGACTTCTGACACGACGTCGAAGGTGGGCATGGAGACGACGATATCCGCCTGTCGGTCACCCGAGGTCCAGGGACCCAGTTGGCCCTGCAAAACGGGCTGACGAGAGCGGGCTATTTTGGCCGACGGGTCGGTGCCCGAGCGGCCAAAGGGAGCAGACTGTAAATCTGCCGGCACAGCCTACGGTGGTTCGAATCCACCCCGGCCCACGCTGTGATCTTGCAAGACATCGGAGACCGATGTCGCGAGACACCGCAGACCGGAAATCACCCTGGAAGGCAAGCGAGACATTGGAGGCCTCCCCGTGGGAGAGCTGGATGCAACCTGGGGGCCCCGAGTAGGGCAGGAAGCAGCTGCCCTCCTCAAGCGGAGAGCGAGACTTGGGGCGCTTCCGATTGCATTCCTCGTGCTCCTGGTCGCATCTGCTCTGCTTCTCAATGACGCTGCCTACTACGCGGTTGCGGCGGCGCTTTATGTCGGCTTGATCGTGGTCTATGTAGTCCTTTCACGCCGAGTAGATCGCGATCTTGCCGCAGCGCTCACCCAGCATTTGGGATTCCCGGTGAGCACGCAGACGCTCCCTCGGTTCGTGTCGGCGTCTTCCTTCGACACGTGGCTTGCAAATCAGAGATCGGGCCGCCCGCCGAGGCGACACTCGTTTCTTCGCGGCTTCATCAAGATCGACCTCCCGGCGCGAAAGTAAGGCAAGCCGCCCGAGTTCATTGTTGCTCGGGTCAAATGGCGGCAACGACCAGTCGGTAGCTGGGGCGGCGTCCCCGTCATAGCATCGGTCGCCGTATGCCGAGCGAATGGACCGCACCACCGGCTCCCGAACGCGCCGAACCCGATGGACATACTGGCGAACGCCAGTCACTGGAGGAGTGGCTGGAGTACCACCGCGCCACATTGTTGACGAAGTGCGCCGGGTTGACCGCCGTCGAGCTCAAGCGCCCGGCCGTGGCGCCCTCGAACTTGACGTTGCTCGGCCTGGTGCGCCACATGACCGAGGTGGAGCGCTGGTGGTTCCGCATGCACGCCGGCCGGGAGGAGCTCCGACTCGTCTACTCCACCAAGGAGAACCCGGACGCCGACTTCCTGGATCTCGACCAGGCCGACCCCGCCGCCGACATCGCCGCCTTCATGTCGGAATGCGACGCCGCCCGAGCTGCTGTCGAGGGCATGGCCCTGGACGATGTCGTTCCGGGCCGGGGGCGGCACGCCGATGAGACCCGGAACCTGCGCTGGATCTTCGTGCACATGATCGAGGAGTACGCCCGCCACAACGGCCACGCCGACCTGCTGCGTGAGGCCATCGACGGCACCACGGGAGAGTGACCGTGCGCCATTTGTGAACGCTCCGAAAACAGCCTCCCACGTGCCCTTGTCGCCTCAGGCCAGATGGTTACAATGCCGTTACGAGCGGCCCGGTAGCGGGCATTTGTAGGAGCGGCCGGAGCCGTCGGGACTGCTCTACCCGGGGGGTGAGGCTGCAGGCGAGGGACCCCGGGACGAGGACCGAGGCATGGGCGCACAGGAGACGACCGTGACGGCCGGCCCCGGCCGGACCGCCCGGGCGGCAGTCGGCTACGGCGTGGTCGACCGTCTCGCCGAGTGGGACGCCAAGGTGCGCACCCGGTGGCCCTACGCCGGTCTCGTCCCCCGCATCCCGGCCGACGCCGATCCCGCCGACGCTTCGAACCTGCTCTTGCGCCCGGCCGTGCTTGGCTTCCTGGCGCTCGTTTCCATCTCGGCCGGGGTGTCCCAGCAGCGCTCGCCCTTCGCCTTGAAGCTCTCCGGTGCCTGGTTCTTCGGCGTCCCTCCCGCCGGCACCTCGCCCTCGTCCCATCAAGAGCTCCTCGGGTTGGTGGCCGTGTACGGCGGGCTCGTGCTCCTCATGCGGGTCTGGTACGGGGTGATGCGCACCGTGTCGCAGGTGCCGGGCATCCCGGTGCGCAAGCTGGTGGCGGTGGGTGCGCTGTGGTGCGTACCGCTGCTCGTGGCCCCGCCGCTGTTCAGCCGCGACGTCTACAGCTACGCGGCCCAGGGCGAGATGATGAGCCACCACATCAGCCCGTACCAGTACGGGCCGGGCGTGGTGGGGTCGACCCCCATGACGCGTCTGGTCGACCCGCTGTGGCTGAACACCCCCGCCCCTTACGGGCCGCTGTTCATGGAGGGCGACGGGCTCCTCACCGACCTGGCCGGCCACCACGGGCTGCCCGACATTGTCCTGCTTCGCCTCATGGCGCTCGTCGGCGTGGGGCTCATCGCCATCGGCGTGCCGATGCTGGCCCGAAGCTACGGGCGAGATCCGTCCCAGGCCTTCGCCCTGGCGTTGCTCAACCCGGTGACCATCCTCCACCTGGTGGGCGGGGCGCACAACGACGCCCTCATGCTCGGGCTCCTGGCGGTGGGCCTGGCGCTGTCCAAACGGGGACGGCCCGTGGCCGGCATCCTGGTGTGCGCCCTGGCGGCAGCTGTGAAGGTGCCGGCCGCCATCGGCATCGTCTACATCGGCTGGGAGTGGATGGGCCCGGGCGTCCCGCTGCGCTCTCGCATCCGGCCCCTCGTCACCGCCGGGTTGATCGCCGCCGCCGTGATGGGCGCCTTGTCGCTTCTCACCGGACTCGGCTGGAGCTGGATCCTCAACTTGGCGACCCCGGGCACCGTGCGCTCCTGGGTGGCCCCCGCCACCGGCGCCGGGCAACTCATCACCGGCATCGCCCATCTCGTGCACGTCCCGGTGGCCGAGCACGCCGTGCTGTCGGTCACCCGGCTGCTCGGCCTGGGGGCCGCCGCTGCCCTCGGCATGTGGCTGCTCAAGAACGTCGAGCGCTTCGGGACACTGCGCGCCCTCGGCCTCACCATGCTGGCCGTGGTCATCATGGGCCCGGTGGTCCAGCCCTGGTACCTGTCGTGGGGGCTCATCCTTCTCGCCCCGGTGGCGACGGGCCGGGTACGCAGCCTGATCGTGGGGTGCTCCGTCGGCTCGGCCTTCATCGGGTTGCCCGGTGGGCGCCAGCTCGTGGTCGACCTCCTGAACGCCAACCCGCTCACGGTGGCCCTCGCCTTGCTGGCCTGCCTGGCCATCCTCACGGTGCCGCTCACGCCTTTCGACCGCGAGCAGCTGCTGCAGCGCTGGCGCCGGCGTCGTGGCGGTGGCGACCCGGACGCCATGGGCCCGAGCGAGGGTCCGGTGGTGGAGCTGGCCGGCGCCTGAGGGCGAGTTCCTGCTTGCGCCAGGTCCGGTGCGAGGGGCGCGGCGCCGGGCGGTCATTCACTCCTGCAGCATCAGCTGCATGACGGTCACGTCGATCCAGTGGCCGAACTTCCGGCCAACCTCCCGCTCCACACCCACGAGCTCGAACCCCTGCCGGGCGTGCAGGGTGACCGAGGCGGCGTTGTCGCCGGAGATGCGCGCCACCACGGTGTGAAAGCCGTGATGGGTGGCCAGGCGAACGAGCTCGGCCAGGATCAACGAGCCGATGCCCCGGCCCCGGAAGTGCTGGTCCACGTACACCGAGTCCTCGACAGTGGTGGAGTAGGCGGGCCGCTCCCGGAAGGGCGACAGCGAGCCGAAGCCGGCGACCACCCCTCCTTCCACCGCCACCACGGCGGGATGAGCGCCCTGGTGCTCCTCGATCCACATCATGTTCTCGGCCCAGGTCCTCGGGACCAGGTCGAAGGTCACCGTGGACCGGGTGACCTCGGCGTTGTAGATGGCGCCCACCGCCTCGGCGTCGCCCGCGTGTGCCCGGCGCACCTCCATCCGGGCGAATGTAACCGCAGCTCGCTGACCAGGTCCGCAGGCGGGAAACGGGGCCGGTCCGACTATGCTCGTACGGCGCAGACGCGCGAGCGTCGCCCCCTTAGCTCAGTCGGCAGAGCACAGCCATGGTAAGGCTGGTGTCGTCGGTTCGATTCCGACAGGGGGCTCGCCCGGCGGCGTAGCTCAGTCGGTCAGAGCACACGGCTCATAATCGTGGGGTCGCGGGTTCGAGTCCCGCCGCCGCTACCAACCCGGCCGGGCCGGGGGCGCAAGAAGGAGTGACAGCGATGGCCAAGAACGAGAAGCGGGTCCAGGTCACCTTGGCCTGCGAGGTCTGCAAGCGGCGGAACTACATCACCACCAAGAACAAGCAGAACGACCGCGAGCGGATCGAGC
>Ga0307479_10003091_pt1 | contig 15123 bp, 20 predicted proteins | sample atmos_gasesECM4C_FD_203743 | JGI IMG/M metagenome (GOLD analysis project Ga0307479, IMG submission 203743) | Hardwood forest soil microbial communities from Morgan-Monroe State Forest, Indiana, United States - atmos_gasesECM4C_515 | ecosystem: Environmental > Terrestrial > Soil > Temperate... | reverse complement strand
AAGATTACAAACGGGCCGTGGTCGTCGATGCAAGAAGTCAACGAAAGCGAACAAGACCACTCTTCAGAGTGAACGGAGAAGTGCGCTCAAAAAGGATTTGACAGAGCCGACATTGTTAGAGATGTACGGTAACGGCGTTAATCGGGACTCAGGCTCACTTAGTTGCACTAAGTAAGGACGATTACTGATTGGGCTGGGAACTGAACCAGAGAAAACGGTGTCCAATGAAATAGGTCACAATCATCTTAGCCTTCGATTCCAGTTTCCTTCGCGGGTACCCGAATGTCTACGCAGACTATGCGCCGATGAGAGATTCCAGATTTCAGCTGTTTTCACTCGTTTGCTTGATTCTCGCCGTTCGATGCTCGGGCCAGTGTCCCATTCGTCCCTATAACGATCCTCCCGGATGGGCGGTGGAGCGCAGCGGCCGTTCACGGATCGAGGCCAAAATTCTGAGTCCCGATGGTCAGTGGATCACGTTCAGCACAGCGGATGGCGTCGTCTGGTTGCTCGACGTCAAGAGCAGCGAAAAAACAGCGTTATTGCCATGCGATGAGACGAGCATTCAGGCTCTTGCCTTCAGCCCGGACTCATCCCTTCTCGCCTTCGGAGATGGAAATGGAATCATCCGCATATACGATGTGCGGACACGCACGAAGATCAAAGAGCTTCATGATCCTGAGTGGGTTCTGATATTGCGATTTGACGGCCCGAACTTCCTCCTCGCCGAAGGCAACTACGGGCTAAGCATCTGGGATCTCACTTCGTCGAAGCGACTGGCGCTCATTCCGGAATCGAGGTGTGACAGTCCTACAAACTGTTCAAGAGAGATTTACGACCATTTTGCTCTCAGCCCCAGTCGGAAAGTTGTGGCTTTGGCAGGACGCTACATTTCTGGGATTGTCGTCCGAAACCTATCTGGCGTAATTAGCGCTCGCATTCCCGCGCTCGAGGAAACCAGTTCATTCACATTTAGGCCCGGACGAGCCTCCAATCTCTTCGTTGCTGACGAGCAGGGCGACATATCGAACTGGGAAGCGACTACTGGCAAATTACTCAGTAAGTTTCCGGCCCACCTTCATCGCTACGTTCGTTTGGCGTTCCTACCTGGATCGGACAACCGTCTGCTGGCTTTTGATGCCACTTCGGCACAGGTATGGGATGTCGATCATGCCAAACTGTTGCAGACATGGAAGCCCGCGAAAGATGGGCATTTTCTGAGTCCGAACGGAAAATGGATGAGCTACTCTGAGACGGAGCGCGTTGATATACCGCATGTTTTCGGTGACGACATCTTGAAGAACCTTCGGTACAAGACCTCGGCGCAGATGGTGGCTCCCTAGGGTTGAAGACCGGAACGCACCAAGTGCCTGGTTTGCCAAATCGGAAACTTGAAAAATCCAATTGTACCGTAAGCGTTTACCAGGCACTTGCCGTCTTTTACCTGCCCACCAAATCGAAGTCTTTAACATTCTCCCGGTCAAATTCGATGGAAAAGCCTTTGAGTTTGACGATTTCCATGAATGCCTGACTCTTCCACTGCCATTCGACCGTGATGTCGCCACCGTCCACGGTCTTTTGTTCGAGGGGATTCTGGCAAGGAACTTCACTCCTTTTTGGAAACCACGCATAGATGGACACCGTGTAATTTCCAGCCGGAATGCCTCCAAAAAGATATTCGCCCTTTTCATCGGTTCTGGTATCAAAATGCCTCGCCTCGTCCGTTTCGCTGGTAAGCAGGATGTAGCTGTTGGAAATCGCCTCACCGGAATCTGAGCGGAAAACTTTGCCTTTGATGGGGGTTAGTTTCACGAAAGGCTCCGCCGACGTGAAGATGAGGTCGTCGGGATATTGCGACCGGATTCGCAAGCCGTGCTCTTGGAGCCTAAGCTCCTGCTTTTCAGGTTCCAGATTATATGCGATGTGGTTCCCAGTCTTGGAGTCGCGCAACATCAGCCGAAGGCTCGCTCTTTGTTCCGAAGAAGAAGCTTCAGCGTCGACGCTGAAATAGGGCAGGTCGACTTGAAACATCCCGTTCGCGTCTGGAGAGACAGCCGCGAGGTGAAACCCAGTAACAAACCCATCGGCAATGCCATAGAAGCCATGCGCCCAATAAGCCATGTAGGTGACAACCAACTCGGCATTGGTGCCCCTAACCAATGCGTCTGGCACGATATGTCCCGAAAGCTTGACGGTCTCGACGGGTTGACATGGAAACTCCTGACTGACTCTGGAATCGCTCGCCAGTGGAATAACGAATGTTTGAATCTCGCAACCCGGAGCGTAGACGATCGTCCTGATTTCAGCTGCCGCCTTGCCTTCCGCCAACGCGGGAATCTCATACGAGTGCACGCCAGCGCGCCCCGTCGCATAACCGCCATGCCCTCCGAAGGGACCAATCAGAAAATATGAAATCTGAACTGTCTCGGAAAGCATGTCCGGAGGAAGTGAAATGGACACAGACGGCAAGAGGCTCGCGGTTTTTGGAGTTTGCGCTGACTGGGGCAGCAAGCCAGCCACGCCTAGGAGAATCGCAAGAACCCGACCAACCACAAGGCCCTCCCCGCACAACTGATTTGCTACACAGCCTGCCACAAATCATAGCGCCATTTTGCTGCTGGTTTTCAAGTCCCCGGTAAGTCGGGTTACCGGTAAAGTTCCTGCTAGTACTTGCCTACTTGCGGCGTTTGGCCAAGCTGATTCTAGAGTTGATGTCAGCCAATGTTCGCAGGGTGGCCTTAGATTGGGGGTCCTCCGCCTTTTCGGCTGCTTTCAGCTGGGCTTTTACTCGCTTTCGATAATTCTTGCGTTGTTTCTTGTTGTAGCGGAACGGGCTTGTCATGGTCGAATCATAGGGGCGCGAGACCACTCGGGCCAACCACTCGGACCACCCGAACGGGCGTCCCCACCCTATGCTTGGGGCTTTAAGTAGCCGATCAAAACGCCGCCGCGTCATCGAGTTAGATGGGCCTTGTTGGAGGGCTGGCATCCGCCGCAGTCGGCGGTTTGACCGGAGGCGTCGGTTCCAGTTTGTTCAAGACTCCGCAGAAGAGTAGCGGAGGTCCCATTGGCGCAACAAACGGTAACCCGTATTTCGGAACCGATCCAACAGAAGCGCCTTAAAGTTGTGAAAAGTTTCTCGCCTCGAATCATCGCGTCGCAGAGAAATAGATCCCGCTAAAAAAGGAAAACGAAAATGATTTTAGAACTTCTAGCAGGTACGAGTGTCGTTATTGCAGCCGCAGTTGGAGTATTGCATTTCGTTCATTTGAAAAAGGTCAAGCAGAGTTTCGAAGCTGCCATCAAGTCTGTTCGTTCGGATTTTGATGCATATGGTGTGTCTTTGAAGGCGGATCTTCGGAGAACCGAGACTGCGTTGCGCGAGGAAATCCAAACGAAAGCCTTGAAGAACACAGTTGTTGTGAGTAAGCCATCATGAGTGTCATTGTTGCGGCTGGTTTGCCGGAGACAATCAGTTTTATCTCGGTGCCGCCCCCGCCAGCAGTGCAGCCGACTCAGCATGCCTTCGATCCCGTTTTGACGATTCCAGCGAATCTCACTAACACAAAGCTGTCGATCAGTGCATCTGGATCGATCTTGTTGCCGGGAGGCAGCAGCGGGAGCGGTTTTTTCGATGTGGCTCTGTTTGGAAAAGAATTGCAAAATCCCGGAATCATTGGTGTGGGCACCGCTTTCGGAATGGATACCTCTAAAGTCATCCCTTGGAATTTCGTGGCGAACGTTTTTTGTGACCCAACTGCGAACGCAATTCGTGATGTACAGGTCCCCGGAAATCCCTTCACCGGTTCGTCGCCACAGTCGGGCGGTGTGATGGGCTCCGACGGCGGCCCCGCCTCGGCTGATTACCGGGCTGGCTCGAAGCCGTACTCCGGGATCAATCAATATGGAAATTATGGTGGGATTCCGCCTCTCGATTTCACGCAGCCCATCAATTTGTATGTCATGGTTTCGGTCTATAACGCTGTGAATAATTTGTCTCGACCAGGTGACGGCACAAATTCACTTCCACCAATTAGCGTAACGCTGACGCAGTTCCAACTCGAATATTAAGAGTTTTTCGCCTCGGTTTATCGCGTCGAAGAAAGCGGCGTCCGTTAACAACGCCGTTGAAGCATGCAGTTCCTAGGAGCAAGAAAATGAAAGCGAAAGAAAAGTCAGTAAGTCGTGTCGCTGAAGACCGGCGCGAAAAGGATCACGAATCGAATCGAAAGGCCACCTCAACTGTAGTGGCGGTCAATTCCAAACCGAGCGAGCATTTCAGTCGTGCCGATCAACATGCCACGGTTAAAGGCCCGGCTCAGGGTCCGAACGAGCAATCGACGATCATTTCTGAGCCCGGCAAAGAAAAGCCCGAGGAGGCCGGGAACGGAAGAGCCAAGAGCGTTGACGAGGCGCGAACCGAAACGGAGGCTAATTTCAAAAGCCTTCGGAAGGTTTCCAGTTCGAACCGCTAAGACTTCACTCACAGGAAACACGACACCGAAAGGCGGAGGCTTTGCGGTCTCCGCTTTTTGTTTCGTCGGTTTCGTCGGCCTCTTCGTGCAAAACTGATTCATTGAGTCGTGTTACGATACAAGTGGGCCTGAGATCGATCCGCGCTGGACCTCATGAGAGTTCTTGAAACCCTTGCATTTTGTTCATATTGCGCTAGGATCGGTTTCCCTAATATGTAACCAAAACTCCCGGCCGGTTCATCCAAAGTGCGGCGGCGTGATTCAGGAGAAGGGGGCGTAGGCATTTGAAAACAACCCTATTGTGACGATACGCATCGTTTGGACCGAAAAATGCATCCAGTTCGAGCGGGGAAGCTTGTCTATTCGTACCTTGGAGCCAGCGGTTTTCATTGAGTATCGAGGATCGTTTCAATGTCGTTAGGGATCATGATAAAAGGCTCCGAAGGCGTGGTCCTGGCTGCGGACAGCAGGGTGACTTTGTTCAATCAGGTTCAGCAACAGCAGCCCGGTCCGGGTGCGGCTGTACCACCTCCTCTGTTGGTCATCCCCGCGAATTTCGATAACGCAACAAAGGTGTTGAAGATTAAAGGTCAAGACTATGTCGGCGCTGTCACGTATGGGTTAGGCGCATTCATGACCGCGAATGGACCTCGCACAATGCAGAGTTTCATTCCAGAGTTTGAGCAGGAGCTTGAGCAGGCACATGCTGGGAGATTGCCGGTGCCTGAGTTTGCTAACAGGCTGAGTGTGTTTTTCACGCAACAATGGAATCAGCATGTGAATCGTCCAGCGAATCCGGGAGAGGAAATCAATTTCTTAGTCGGCGGTTACGACGAAGGGGCTCCGTACGGAAGGGCATTTAGCTCTGTGATTCCGAATCAACCCAACCCTGTTGAACAAAACCCAGGCCCGGGCCAGTTCGGTATTACTTGGGGAGGACAACACGATTTAGTCTTTCGGCTGCTCTATGGTTTTGACGTGGAACTATTGGAGTTCATTCGAGCAAATCTTAACCTGACTCCGGAACAGCTTGCGGCTTTGAGACAACAGATCGAGCCAAAATTTGCCGCAGGAATCCCTTTTCAGTTTTTACCTCTGCAAGACGCTGTAGACCTTGCAGTTTTCCTCATTCAAAGCACAATTAGTTTCCAAAAATTCCGAACGACGGTCGTGCGTGGAGTAGGCGGGCCAGTGGAAGTCGCCACAGTCACAAGAGACGGATTCAAGTTTGTGTCCCAGAAGAGCATCTCAGTTGAAGGTCAGAGAAACTTCTCAGTAGCAGCAGGAGACCGACGATGAAAACATTCTCACAAGGAACCGATACGTGGAAGAGGGTCACAGAAGGCATGACTATAACGGCCTATGAGCCGCCGATTGTGACGACAAGAATGGAAGTCGAAGTCATAGAGCCGGGTAAGGCAGTGAACTTGTCCGCCGCTGAACGGGCTAGGATGAATCAGGCCAAGCCCGGAGCCGGGGCTCGGATGAAGCCAGAGCGTCTCTGAACGTTCTTGAATGTTTGCAGCCCAGCACGACGATCCCCCGAGTCTGCGTCAGGGCGACATCATCGCGGATGTTTTCTTTCCGCTAACTCGGCCGGCTCTGTTGAAATACCTCGCAACTTATGCCTCCGGCTCCGATACAAGCATCAGAGTGGAGCCTTTCGTTGAAGAACCACCAGGAGGTAGGAAAAGGTACGTCCAATCGATTTCTTATGGCGTTGTGGCTCATGGTGCCGTCATCAGCCAATGCTGTGATCTTGATAAGAAACACCCCAAGAATAGCTTCTCCCTGTGTCGTCTGATTCCGTATGAGCGTGCGCGATTTAGGCGTGGTACCGATGCGCTCGAAAACAACATCGATCCGTGGGGACCTGAGAATCCATACTTTCAGTTTTTCTACCTCGGGCAAGTCGATGGCCTCGTCGGCGAATATCTTGCTGATTTTACTTTGCTCACTAGCTTCGCCTGGGCTGACTACGATTTAATTCTCGAAAAGAAAACGCACCAGTTGGACGACGTGAACCGAAACAAGTTCAGAGTGAAAGTTGGGGCCTTTTTCGGAAGGCCAACTGAGGAAGATGAAGCAAAAGGCTTGGCAAACCCCTATGAACCGGTAGCTCCACGCAGTCGTAGTCTGATCGAGAAGGTTCGAGAATTTTTCGGCAGGCGGTAGCTCAGTTGTTCGTCGGTTCAAGAGCCGTCGCATCTATTCGACCATCTATGAGCCCCTTCATGATGATTAAAGGCTGCATGAGCGGGTTAGAAAAGCGGTACCGAAATTTGTGTTTAACTCCGCTCTTCTTCAGAACCGCACCCCTGCCAGTCTGACAGAAGTCGTTCAGATGTTTCGCAAAACTCGGTATCTCGTAGTTTTTCCCCATGACTCCTGAAAGGGGGCCACGCACGCTTGCGGCCGCAAAGTAACCGAAGTCATCCGGCATAGCTAGGGCACAGGCAAGTAAGACCTGAGCGTAAATATTGTCTTTCTGAGGGCTCGTCGTGGCTTTTCGATAATCGCTTTGCAAACTCTGTTGGGTATCTCGCACGGCGCTCGCGATTGCATCCTTCACATGATCTATACCAATTTCCATGACGTGTGAGTCTAGGGCTTGTCTACTCGCGTGTAACCCGAGAAGGTGGGCGTAGTGTGGCAGTCCTTGCGAGAGCATTGAAATTTCGTTTTTGACAGCATCCACAATTTTCATTCCAAGCCTAGCCGTGCCCTTATTCAGAATCTCGTTTAGCTCAGACAGCGACATACGCGGCATCTGGATCTGGACTAAAGCTCGCTCTATCGACTGATGTTCTGCAATCAAGTCATCCACTGTATCAGCCACTCCAATGACTATGACCGTGGCACGAATATCGTGATCCGAAAGCAGCTTAATCGTATCTGCCATCGTTCGCCTTGCTTTTTGATCTTCGAGTCGGTCGAATTCGTCAAAGATGGCGAAGACGATGTTGTTATCAGATAATCGTGACAGCACTTTGCGAACGTCTTCAGGAGTTATCTTTTTCGGCAAGCCTTCAGAGGCCACAACAAAAACTGGTGAAGCCTTTCCTTGAAATCCTACTGCTCGCTTTTGCTGGATGAGTTCGACTTGTGAAAATATTTTTCGCCACAAAGAAGCGAAATCATCCGTCGTGTCACAATTGATCCTCGGAGCAAGCACCACTGATCCCGGTGCTGTTAGCTTTGAGGATAGAACGTTTCCGAGAGAGGTTTTTCCGACGCCTCGCTCTCCAAAAATGACTACGTGCTGACCCCGTGTATTGATGGCGTCCACTGTTCGCCGAATTTGCTCCATTCTTCCAGCAAACAGTTCTTTTTCATTTACAGGTGTCGCGGGCGTAAAGACCCTACCCGCCTCCAACGCAATTTGCTCGAACTCCTTTGACGGATCAGCTTCGGCTTTATTGTTGCGTGCCATAACGCCTCCGAAGGGATCTAGTCTAGTGCAGTACGCCCCCATAAGCCATCTAATCTTGCAGAGAACGCTTCTAGGCGAAATTAAGGCGAAATATGGTATTGTCGCGTTTGGGCTGAGAGGATCACATGCTCAAGTCTGAATTGCTTTCGGCTCTCCAAAGAGAAATCCGCCGACATGATTTTTCAACGTTCATCGATGAGCCGCCGAGTGTAGCTCGCGGAGGCCAAGGAGTTTGCGTTCCCGGCTGTCCAACTTGCCGGAAGCGAATACAAACAATGAACCAGTTCCTAGATCATCTGGCGAATGACGCGATGCCTGCGTTGATTGCGAGATTGTCTGCGGACGCAAAAGCAGAATGAGTGCGCTAAAGGTGCACGTGTCGATATCGAGCCGTTGGTTTGAGCGATCGATTCATGTATCCATACTACGTTAATAACTGCTAGGGTTACAAAATCTGATTTGATGATTGCTTCTCGTTATAGCAGACTCTAGCCTAGACAGAGTTCCCGCGTCTTTGAGAACCCAGGAAAAATGGAGGTTTTGATGAAGAGAGTCCTCTCTGTATTGCTGATCTTCCTCTCTCCGGTCATGTCAGTTCGCATGCTTGCTCAGGGAAACCAAACGTCTTCTGTAGAAAAAGCCCGCGTCTTCGTGACCGATAGTCAATCTTGGGAAATGAGTGGCGCAGAAGGGGGCTCCAGCGCAGGCTTCGCCGGGACTGTGCATGGCGGCGCACGTCCACAGACCGCTGAAATCATCAAGACATTCGGAGAACGCTGCCCTCAAGTGCTCGTTAACAATATTCAAGCAAAGGCCGACTATGTTGCGGTCTTAGATCACGAAGGCGGAAAAGGATACCTTCGGCACAGAAACAAGGTGGCTGTGTTTGGTCGCTTAAACGGAGATGCGATTGTCAGCAAATCCACTCTGTCGCTCGGCGGTTCCGTACAGACTGCTTGTGAGGCAATTGACAAGGATTGGGCTGCACATGGTTCCGACATTCGGGCCGCAGCTTTGGCAGCGGAAAACAAATCGGCAGCGTCTAAAGAACCAGCTGCAATGACGAGTGCCCAGGTAGCGCCCAAGGTTGCGAGTTCCGCGAAGGTATCTGTAATCTCCGTTCCTGACGGCGCGGACATCGAGGTGGACGGCAGTTTTGTCGGCAACACGCCATCCGATATCGATCTCACTGATGGTGAACACTCCATCTCAATTCAAAAGAGCGGATTCAAGTCGTGGCAAAGAAAGATCAAGGTTAGTAGTGGCAGCAATGTGCATCTAAAGGCGGAGTTAGAGAAAAGCGGGAGTTAAACAACTGATTCTACGCTTCCTTCACCACCTCTCGCGGACTCTTGTCCTCGCGGAGCGCCACATAACTGCATAACTGACAACCGCACATAAGAGATCTTATGTGGCGGACCACATAAAATTTCCCAGACCCACTGCCGGACTTCTGGCAGTTTGGGTACGGAGAGACATTCCATCGGCTCGATAAACTCAGCTATGCGCTTTGGCGGGGACAGAGCCAGCATTCCTCGTGGTTGCAACGACAGCCACTACATATTTTTTTCCAATGTGATGGGCTTTCAAGGCTACAAGTTCGGTGTACGGTCCTTTTGAGAATCGCTCTGACGTACACACGGGAGTCTTAGATTCGATTGCTAACTCGAACGCAGAAAACGATGGACGGTCTGTTTTCCACGGCCGTTTCCCCACAAACCAGATCTGCTCTGGTGCGGAGTCGCACTTCCACATCCCGGTCCCCATCTTCCACAATTCCAAGTCGTACAACCTCCGAGCGGCAGTCCTCAACGACACATCGAAATAGTTCGCGACTTTGGTGAGTTTCTCTGGCGACTGCTTTCCCAACCGTTCCGCCAGGGTTCGTGTCAGCGTGGCGGGCATGAGCAACTCCGCTGCAATCATGTCGCACGCTTCCTCAAGTTGTTTGTCTGATGTACAAGAAGTAGTGGCTTTCAGTGTGCGCTCAAGAATCAGATGTCCAAGTTCGTGCGCCAACGTGAACCTTTGACGCACTGATGCGGCCAGGGAGTTTAACTTGATGAAGCGTTTTCCATCGAGTTCGTATACGCCCCCGTCGAACGGAAGAGGCTCTCTTACGATCTGTTCTATGCCGAACTGCGTTGTGATGGTTTCCAGAGGTTCGCATTCAGGCCGAAAACGGCAGACAAGACACTGCGTTGCTTTCTCGCTGTTTGATTCACTTAATGCTTTTCTGATCCGCGAAAGCCAGCGGTTGCTTTTGACCTTCATTAGGTCTTCATGCGTACCATATCCAGGAGATATTTGAAATACTGTTCGCCGGCCTGCTCTCTATTTCGAGCAAATCTTAAGCCTTGGTCGTGGTCGTCAGCTTGCCCCTTATGATGAAGCCAAGCCGCAAGTTGTTCCGCACAGGTATAGCCCCACTTTTTTGCAACACGTTTTAGTGTCGCAAAATTCTCCGCCTCCGGGCTTTGGTCCATCGCAAGTTCGATCGCCTCAATTTTGAGTTGAATCCGTGCGATGTCTTCAGCGCATATGTGAAGGTCAACCGCCCTCGATTTCGCGTTCTCATAGTGTTGACGCGCCAGTGACGGACGTTTTGCGAAGCGGCGAAGGTAGTCTCCGAAATGTTCGTGTGCTCGGATTTCTAAGGTGATCTCTGGAGGGGAAAACTGCGCCAGTAATTCGAAGGTCTCTTCAAACAGCGTCTCTGCTAGCTGATCGCCCTTGGCAGTATAAGCTTCGGCCAAGATCAACTGCGAATCGGCCCAATCTTTTTCGAGTCCTTCGCTTTCAGCAAGTCGCAGCGTCTCAATGAGCGCAATTGCCTGGTCGGGGTTCTGTTGGTTATTGGCAGCTTTGGCGAGATGAAGAATTCGCCGAATTTTTTCCACATCGATGGGGTCATCGTTCATAACGGCCTCCCCGTTTGGCAGGAGTATATGCCTCGTTCTATCAGGCTGTCAACGGGGGTGTATATTCGTCGTCTGCTTTGCCACGAATGCACAAGATATTGTGGTTAGGCTAACCGTGTACTTTCACGTTTTCATGAAACAGTGAAAATACGACTTGACAACAACCTGATCTTACCTATAATCTATGTATGCCCTTGGAAGTGGGGTTCAAAGATGACGCCCTCGCCAAATTGGAGCGAGAAGCAGGATGGACAGGCGGATACTCCGAGGGTGTAGTCAAGGCTTTTCGCAAGCGGATGCAACAAATTCGGGCGGTCAATGATGAACGGGACTTCTATGCATTGAGGTCGTTAAATTTTGAAAAACTCAAAGGAGGCAGGAGTCACCAATACTCGATGCGACTTAACGATCAGTGGAGGCTGATTCTGGAGTTTCAGGGAACCAGTAAGACCAAGAAGGTCATCATAGTTGCAATCGAAGACTACCACTAAAAGGAGGGAGACAAATGGACGCCAACAATCTTGCTGTCGCTGAAGTTTTCCCTCCAGGAGAGTTCATCAAGGAAGAGCTTGAGGCTAGAGGCTGGACACAGGACGATCTGGCTGAGATTTTGGGTCGTCACCGGGCGGTTATCAGTGCCATCGTGAATGCTAAGAGGGAAATATCGGCTGATGTTGCTCGCGATCTCGGAACCGCATTCGGTACGAGTGCTCAGTACTGGATGAACCTCGAAACGAGTTACCGACTGTTTTCTGAGGGCCTCCCAAACGACACTGTGGCCCGCAAAGCGCAGTTATTTCGCAAGGCTCCAGTAAAAGAAATGATTCGCCGGAATTGGATTGATGCCTCTGAGGATCTCAACATCTTAGAAAAACACTTATTGAATTTCTTCGAGATCGAGTCTCTCGACCAAGAGCCTGAGATGATCCCGCATGCGGCGAAGAAATCCACGCCTTATGGTAGTGCGACTCCCGCGCAAATTGCTTGGCTATATCGAGCGAAGAAAATTGCTAGAGGAGTGCACGCCAACAGGTTTACGGCTAAGTCCTTTACAGCCGCGCAAAAGCAATTGCGGCAACTGCTCGGTAATCCCGAGGATGTACGTCATGTGCCAAAGGTTCTCGCGGAAGGGGGCATTCGCTTACTTCTAATCGAGCCACTTGCACAGACAAGAATTGACGGCATTTGCTTTTGGCTCGATGCATCTTCGCCTGTAATCGCACTTGCATTGAGGTATGACCGACTTGATCATTTCTGGTACCTGCTCGGTCATGAGTGTGGGCATGTGAACAGAAAAGATGGGCTGCACGGCAGTCCATACCTCGATGTGAACCTTGTAGGAGAAGAGGCAATACCTCGTGATGAGAAACCGCAAGCAGAAATCGAGGCTGATCGCTTTGCGGAGAGTTTCTTGATTGACCAAGCCCAATTAGACAATTTTGTTGCCAGAGTGAGACCTCTCTATTCGAAACAAAGAATCAAGAATTTTGCAATGCGTATCGGTGTTCATCCAGCGATTGTTTTGGGTCAATTGCAATATCGCCGTGAAGTAGAGTGGTCTCATAGTCGAGAGATGCTGGTAAAGGTTCGAGATCTAATAGTTTCATCAGCCGTCACGGACGGGTGGGGACATTTTTTGCCTGCGGTAGCTTGAAAGGAAAACCATGACCTACACAGAGCAAATGCAGCGAATCATAAGGAAGTATATGGAATCGGGGCAACCGTGGCCGACTACTTCCATTGAAATCGCTCGTTGGGCGATAAATAAAAAGCTCTGGGACATTCATCCTGGCAAGATCGTTCGGCAGTGCGCAGATCAGATCGCCCAGGCCATGCGTGATGAATTCATCAGCGATCCACAGGGGCGAAGGATTCGGGCAAAGCACGTTGCTCCTTACCCGAGCCAGAATGGTCGATCAGAACTTCTGTGGGACGACATCCGAACAGCTTCACGGGAGCACATGGAACTGGCCTTTGCGAATCGTAGACAGCAAATCGTCATGGATTGTCGCCAGCTTAAGCTTGATCTGGACAGCTACAATCAGAACTTCAATTCTGGAACGCCAATTCAGGGCGTCTTTGACTTCACCGACGACCTAAGCGAATTAGAGATTGGAGCTAATCAGCGATCCGCTGCTTAACCCCTAGACAGTGATTCCTTCTAGTGAATCCGTGTCGCAAAAACTAAAAACACTCTCGATAAATTTCCCGTTTCGCGCTTCTTGGGTTGCCAACGAATCTACTCTAGCGACGCCGAAAGCGTTGTTTGATTTTCAAGTTGTCGTAATTCGTCCTTATTTCCTTGTTGAAACCATCAGGCCCGGAGGCCCATGGAGTGTTGAATCTCGTATATATCGGGGTGCTCGCAAGGAGATGGATGGTAAGAGAGAAGACATCGGTCGTTTTTTGCACCAAGGCGGTTTGCTCGTCGTAATTCTTGATGAGGTCCAAGAATTGACATTTAACACGGGGGCGCACTCGTACATGAGTGGAACGATCTATACGGTGACCAATTATGATTTTTTGGAAGAGCATTTCTTTCAATCCGTGCGTAATGGCGCCGGTACAAACGTCGGGATCTTAAAGGCGGCTGAGCCTTTCTCTCGTGTTATTAAGAACTCGAAAGTCGAATGGACAGCTTTTCTAACTGGCGGACTTCCATACCCATTTAACGCCGTATCTTTCTTTGCGCGCAACGGCTCCGGATCGTTTGTGGGCGGCCAAGTTTCGCGGGCAACTGGTAATGTGGTCTTTCTTCCGAACTTCAAAGAGCTTAATGAAGAACAATTCTTTGAGGCGTGTACAGAGTATCGAATCAAGAGGGAGGGTACTCCCGCGCCCGAATGGTCCAAAAAGGTAGCCTTACCGGGCGTGGCGGACGCCGAAGACAAGATCACGAAGATTGAAGTGCAATTACAAGACACCGTGCGATTGAAGCGAGAAGCTGTGAGGGAACTTGATGAACTCCTGATCTATAAAAAGCTGCTCTATGAAAAAGGCACAACTCAACTCGAACCGATAGTGCGAAAAGCGTTAGATCACCTTGGGTTTGGAACTAAACCAAGCGAAACGATCACCGGTACAGGGTTCGAAATTGACGGACGAACGACTGTGGGATCGATACCGGGAATCCTGGAGATCAAAGGATCGAAGAAGCAGATCGTCCTAGATGAGTTTTCGCCCTTCATTCCAAAAATTCTAGCGGACTTTGGAGCTAGCGGCTACGCAAGTAAGGGAATTTTGATTGGAAACGGGTTGTGTGAAGGAAATCCCAAAGACCGTTTGGGCGACAAAGTTTTTTCGTCTCACGTGTTAGAGGCTGCCAAGACTCAATCGATTGCGCTTGTGAACTCTGTTGAACTTTACTGCGTTGTTTGCGGCATTCTTTCCGGTAAGATTCACGATCTCGCTGCGATCCGCGAGAAAATCCTCACCACTAATGGATTCGTGAGCCTTGTACCGTTCTGTCCCGAGTTGCCGTTTCCCTGATAAATAACCGTTCAGTCTTAGAGGTTGCAGCGATGAGCACACTTGAAAACCTGAAAGAAATTGCAGACCTCGTGAAGAAAATGGGGAATGTCGATCTCTACAGGAGAATCATTGAATTAGAGGGTGAAGTGATAGAACTCACCCGCGTCAACAGGCAGCTCGATGAAGAGAATCACAAAATGAAGGGCCAACTCGAATTCGCAGAGCGGATGAAATTCGTCGAGCCTTTCTGGTACTCAGATGGAGATTTGGTTCCGTACTGTCCCAATTGTTGGGAGGCAGAAAAAGCTGGCGTTCATTTGACCTACAAGGGGCACATGGCGGGAGGACATAGATATGACTGCGCCCATTGCAAAACTGTTTACTGTTCGCTTAGAACTCCTGGTCCTCGTTAAATGTGCCCAAATTGTGCCCACGCTTTTTGAATGTATGAATTCTATGGGTTTTATGAGCTATGGAAATCAACAACTTACGTGTTATCAACGCCCCGCATGGTCAGACCTGGCCCGCCTCTCTTTTTTGTTCTTCTCTGCGATCTCTGTTTACCCTGAGCCTTGAAGGGTGCCCTTCTCTCTGTGCTCTCTGTGCTCTCTGTGCTCTCTGTGCTCTCTGTGCTCCTTCCTACCGCGCAACCGTACTCAAAAACGGATAGTGACTAGCCGCCCCCATGAAAAACAACATCGGAAAGGACAGCCACAGCGACACTCGCGCCGTAAGAAACCCCCAGCGCATCATCCGCTCCGCCTCCGCCGGCATCGGCGTCCCGTGTTCCGCCGCCGCCCGCGTCCAGGCAATCAACCTCTTC
>Ga0307479_10003088_pt1 | contig 15132 bp, 13 predicted proteins | sample atmos_gasesECM4C_FD_203743 | JGI IMG/M metagenome (GOLD analysis project Ga0307479, IMG submission 203743) | Hardwood forest soil microbial communities from Morgan-Monroe State Forest, Indiana, United States - atmos_gasesECM4C_515 | ecosystem: Environmental > Terrestrial > Soil > Temperate... | reverse complement strand
CGGTGAACATGACCGACTCTCAGAGCAACATGACGGATGCACATTCGGGACATGCAGTGCACTCAGATCTTGGCCACGAGCAGATTCCAGGAACTCATGCTCCAGATCATTCGCCAGCCGACGCCAACGTGGCCGACGAGCACGGCAACGCATGAGGAACAATTTTGGCTAAATGGGTCCTTATTTGGAGGGTCCTCGATTCGGCAAGTCGTTTACACGACATCAAATTCAGCTGCAGACCTGAAGGTAGCGAGAGTCTGCGGACGGACACCTTTGCCGGAAAGTATGGCATACACAGCCTTTTGAGTAGTTCTGATTGTTCGGGAGGAGGGATCATGTCGAACATTTCTATACTTTCCACACCTCACGGTAAGCACTTAACGCCATGTCCTTCGCACGTTTCAGAATAGTATCGAGGCCCCAGTAGGCTGACTGGTCGCCGTATGTTGAGAGGAAATGATTAATGTACGCCAAGTTTTGGATTTTAGGCGCAAGATCTCCCTTCAGCCGCTTGTATTTTTCCGCCGTGCTGATATTCCCCAGGCTTGCGTTTTCCCTGAAATAAAGCGGCAAAAGGTTCCCTATATTGTCCACAACCTCCAAGTCTGCTTTTTTGATCTTTAGTCCAATGTCGGGTTTTTGTGGAAGAAAGTGCTCAATATTGTGATTGCGGCGGCGTAACTTTGGATCTGGATTATAGATCTGTATGCATTGCCCAGGATCTAAACCAAAATTGTTAAACCGATCAAAAATATAGTTCAAAAGGGAAGTTTGGTCGGGAGAATACGTCAAAAGCGTAAAATTCGCGACGAACTCATCCTCCTTGGCCAGCTTCGCTTTCAGTTCGTTGATAAGAATGTCCGTCGTTTGTATGAAATTGCGAGAGTCCGCGTACGAAACACAAATGTCTGCATATAATTTTTCAACTTCGTTGCCAACCCTTTCGCAAATGACGTTATTTATAAAATGATATTTTTCAAATGCTTCAAAGAGCTGAATGAGCTTTTTTGCATCGCCCGGCTTGGGTCTACCACCATTGCGATATAGACACTCCTTTGCAGCAAAAGCAGGCGGACAAAACTGAACAACTCCGAACTCTCGTAAAGCCTCTAATGCCCGGTTAATCTGTTCATATCGATATTGATGACTGCTAATTTCAATGAATTCCTCCTCTTCGAAGAACTCTTTTAGGGTAGTTTTCGCCGGTGCTTTTACTACTGAATAGAACCTTGAAAACGAAGCAAGTTGGTTCGTGAATTCCTGTGGTCCAATTTCAGCTGCGTATCCCTTCAATTTCTTATAGAGGATTGGTTTTGAAACATATCCCTTACGAGAAACGTAGAAATACTTCAACATGCGTAGGATTGTGCCGCCGGAATTTGTTGTAATCTGATCCCACATTTCTTCGACGGAATCGACTTTCTTTGTGAAAAGATGATTTTTGAGCAGGTCTGAAATCTCTAAATCGAGTCCTCTGGCGTTGGTTCTTTCAAATATGCTTAGCGCCTCAACGTCGCTCTCTACCTCAATTCGCGCCACATAGGAGTTATAGATAGCACCCAGAAATTTGCTCAAATCTGTTTTATCGAATTCAAATGTCTTTCTAAGGAATGCGTCGTAAATTGGCTTGATTTTGTTAAGTTTTCGTTTGGCCAACTTTTTGTTTCCGGTAAATTCGCCGTCCCACGTGTCAGCAGCCATGTGCTCAAATACTTCCCTAACCGATTCCGAAGCGATGAGCCTGCATCCAAGGGAATCTCCGGTTTTCGAGTCCATGAACGTAATTTTTTCCTGGATCTTTGGTTCCAATTTAGTTAAGCCGAGGTTGCGCGCCCTCATCTTACAAGCTATAAGCAACACCATAAGCGTGGTGAGTCTCTGCTGACCGTCGACGATGAATGTTTTTTGGCCCTTGGATCTTTCAAAAATAAGATTGCCCAAAAACAAGTTTTCCCCTTCCGCATCCATGTAGCTTTCTAGATCTTCAATGAGTTCTAACGCTTCTTCTTTGCCCCACTTGTAAGCCCGCTGGTAAATGGGGATTGCAAATTGAGATGGGGAATTAAAGACGTCTTCCAATCGAGTGGGGACAGGGTTGAACATTGGCATGGTTGTGCTACTCCTAAAATGAACGGCTAGCAGCTCCGTTCTTTTGATTGCCCAGTTATATATGAACCCAGGTTGGTACCGGACCGCTCTCCGATAGCAAATTGCCTATTAAGGTACTCAGATCAAAGGCGGGCTCGATCTCCCACTGCTCGTATGAACGCATCAAGAGTACTTTGGCGAACTGGTTTCCCACTAAGAATGGGGTAGACGGCTTTTTGGCTTAGGCGAGACTTGCGCATCATGTTGCGCACGCCTGCCTTTTTCCATCTACGCCTGTCCGATACTTCTGCTACCACCATCTTCGCGGCCTTCCGGTATTCCTTAAGTTTGAAGTCTAGCAAGCTGGGATCTTCGCCTTGCTCCCAATGCCGGTCCGTTTCTTTGCCCACGGGGATGATTTCACGTGCGACGATTGATGTTCGCCCCAGCAATCCACGCGTGCTGCCGACGCACGCAGTCCCGTCCGGAGCAAAGGATTTGGCTTCAGGATGTCGCAAATACCGGGCCAAGATAATTCGGAGTGATTCTGGAACGACAGTGGTTCGCCTGCCGTTCGGGCGCATTGCGATCCGATAGATTTGTTCGTCCCACAAGTTGATGCCTTCAAGGGTCTTCCATTTTCGCCGGTCCGGCTCGAATGGGACGATGAAGTTGAAAGTGGTTCTATCCAATCCGGGTGGATATCCACCGAGATCGGATATGAGAGGGAACAAAAAGAAGTTAAATGGCGCTAGCCAGTCGGGCCGGTGGTGACGCATGACATTTGGAGACGTCATGGTCATGCGCATCATCGCCGGGAGAGTGAGCCACGTTGGGTTTTTTACGTTCAGTTTCAATTCGCGACGGATTAGCCATTCCCAAGCTTCCACCACCCAGATCGGGACCTCATTATCAGCTTCGGCTTCGTCATCGCTCTTCTGATCGCGCTTGTTTTTCTTAGGTGCGAACAAATAGCCGAGACCATGGCCGCTGGCCTTGACGACCGAGATCTCATTCTTATTTTCCGTGTAGAGTGCATACCTCTTCGCAGCGATGGCGTAGCCAAAAAGTTGCCGAGGAGGTTTGCTTGGATCGGAGTCGGTGAAGTTGACATCTTCAATTTTTAGAATGTCTCTCACACATTCCGGATCGTAGGGGTTTAGCCGATTAAATCTGTTAGCGATGGACTTTATTTCGTCGGATGAGAGAGCCCGTATGGCTTCCTTTCCATCGAGCTTTTGTGTTCCGCCGACGCAGGGAACCTCTCCGCCTTTCGCCGAACCCACAATGCACATCGAGTCTGTGTCGCAGAAAAGGTAGCTGCCGCCAGCCTGCTGGATACATCGTTCAAGCATGGCCAAAAGTAACCGACCACCCGATGTAATTAGCGATGCGAGCGGTGGAAAATACCAGGGGCCAGTTTTCTCGACGTAGCGAGATGGTTGCGAGAAACTTCTCTCACCTGAATAGACCCTTACGTTTTTAGGTTTTCCTAGGGTTTCGGGATCGACCTGGACGAACAGACCGTAGCTTCCCGAGTTTCCCACCACCTTCAGAAAATCTGACACAGATCGATCTGAGCGCTTTAGACGGTTCCGTTGTTCGATAACCCGGACAAAGAAGTCATCCTTCCTCGGGTCAATCGGGACCATCCTTGCTAAGTCTGTGTTGGCAAGGTTCTTTTGCTGCCCCGATGGCTGCATGCGAACAGCCTTTAAGACGCGTGGGATTTTGCCTTGGAGCAGGGCCGAAGCAACGATGTCGGGCCCCGCATACCAGATTGGGTTTTGAGAGCTCAGATAATTAAGCCCGATATTGCGCGTTCGACCGTTATAGACCGTCCTTACCGGTAGGATGTCTTTTTCGGGCTTGACCAGTGCAAAGAACGACAGGTTCTTCCAAAACGCTGGATTGAACCCGTCCTCGAAAGTCATCTTCGATAGCCACTTTCTTACTTTTCCAGTGCAAGGCCTAAATCGAATATCGCTTGCCTTGAGCACGTCCCAATTCCCGAGAAGGGCATTTACGGTCGGATACTGGCTCGTGAAATCAGTGAGTATCACCGGCACCGGCGTTTTCCTGATTCGGCATTCGGCTCTGCCGCCGTAGTAGGCCTGCATCGAAATTCCGTGGATTCTGTTGGCGACTCTGAAATGCTCTTTAGGATGAGCGATGTTCATCGCATCCAGATAGGCTTTAGCAATCGAAGCGGGTGAGTATGCTTGGTCAGGTCTGAGCTTGATCGGATGCCGGTCAAATTCCTTTTTCGCTGAGTCCAGCAATCTTCCCGTCGCGGCTACGTCCTCGCGGCAGTAATCAATTTCCTTTGGCGTGACTTTTCCCGATGGCGTGTGGCTCATCTTTCCCGGAACACCGAACGCCTCGCAGGCGGACGAGAGACTGTAGGCCACATTGCGAAGGGCAAAGGTCAGCGTTCTCAGATCAAGGAACCTTGGCTCGTTGGGCCATTCCTTCGGGCGCCATTTACTGCTCAGCTTGAAGAACGCCATCTTGCTGTTTATGGAGGTGATCACAATCCGGGGACGCTCAATGTCTATTTCCGATTTTCCGGTTCGTCGGCTTTTCCGAAGCGTGAGTGCCAAGGACCATCCACCCTTTTGCGCGTTCGCGAACTTTACGGCAAGGCGCGAGAGATCGAAGGGCAAGTTAAATCCAACGATGAGGTCTGCTCGGCGAACGGCTCCCCAGAACAATTCACGCACAAACAAGTTTCGACTCATCAATTTCAACTTCAACTGTGGTGGGAAGGTTTCTGTCTTGGGAACGTTTAGCGGACTAGCGACGTAACGCTCCAAAATGGTTCGATCCACGCGTCTGAGATCGTCGGCAAAAAATAGTCCTTCTTCGACGCAAAAGTAGTTGTTGCGCTTCAATTCGTAGCGACGGAAACACCCTAAAGTGAGCCTTTGTGCAGGGTCTATCGTTGTTTCTGTATCGAAGACTAAGGCAAAGTCTGGCCATTTCTTACGATGGAAACCACGCCATGGCTTTTTCGATGGCAGGGGGGCATGGGCGCGCACGAAAATGTCGTGACGTTCCTGCACGCCCCTTGCCTCCGCTTATTTATTAATTTCCAGTAATCTCGCTTCGTGCAGCGCATCTTGGACGAAGCACATGAAAATACTGATGGCCTTCGTCGCGCGAATCAATCGTTCGACAGGGTCCGCTGTATATTCAAGGTCAACACCGGCTGTCTTGAGAAGTCGGTGGAGTTGGTTGTGGTGGACAAGGCACAGCGGAGCGGTGAGCCAGACCAAGTGGCTCCGACCACCTAGATGGTGACGTTCCACAGTTGCGCGAGTGCCACATATGACGCAATGTGGACTCGCACGTTTGGTGGACGCATTCACCGGCCACCGCCGAGGGAGTAATAGAAGGCATCAAAATCGAGCTGGCCTGCTTCTTCGAGTCGGATGAGCGTTTCGGGATCGGTGATAAGCACATATCCGGCTACCTTTAGTCCTTCGAATTTCGACATCTCTTCAGCGGCCCCATCTTCCGCAGCACGCCATTTGCGGAGTGCAACGTAGTAGCGTGATAGACGAGTCCGCTCAATCGAACTCCGCACCGTCGTGAAGAGCGGGCCCTGTTCGGTTAGAACCATCACCTTCTCTGGCAGCCGATCACTCTTGGTTGCTTTCCAAGGTTTGCCGGGACCGCTACGGTATAGTGCCTTGCCGACGTGCCGAAGAACGGTTTGCGGCTTGAGGTGCTCTTGCTTGGCCGCTTTGTTCAGCGACCAGCCTAACCGGCGCATCACGCCCAATGCGGCACGCGCTTTGCGATGAGAAGCGGATTGCCGCCGAGTTTTCGGAATCAAGAAGCGCCGATTAATTGCCGACCGAGTGCGCCGCTTGGTCACCCGCTTACTGTTTTTGCGAATGTGCGGTTTCCGAGTCCTTGGTCGATTGCTCTTGCCTCTGATTTTGCCGGATTTGCGCTTCTTCTTTAGAGTTGAGGTGCGGCGATTCATAATGCGGTGAGCCTACCAACTTGGAAAACCAGAGCCGGACGCAAATACGAATTTTCATGTCCGGTCCGAAGGTAGTTGGAAAACTTGACACTCTAGAGGACGCAGCATTGAATGCTCGATGTGAACAAGAGTCGGCACCGTTGGAAGTTGTCGCTCGATCTCCCGAATCGCCACACGCTTGAGGAGTTTGCAGAAACGCTTGCGTGGGCGTGGAAAAGGGATATGAGAGCTCCAAAGTCATACCCAATGAATACGGAGTACGCATTTTCTCGGATCAAGAAACACATCAGGGAAAGTAAATCGGCGGGCAGACCGCATCCGAAGCGACAGCTTTTGAGGATGCCGCCTCCCCCACCGCCACCAAAGTGCCTTTTGGAATTGGTTAACGAGGGAACCATCTGCGCGGCCTACGAAGACCACAATGCAGGGAGCTACCGTGATGCACTGAAACGCGCGGCCCGGGATGATGATACGACTTTTCGCAAGATCTTGAACGCTATAGAGCGAGCGTATCTCATCGACCGATTCGGACTTGACGCCGCTCCGCAACCACGCATTCATTTTCTGCATAGAAATCTCCTGGAAATTGCAGGTTTATTGGACCTAGGCGATTTGAAACACGAGGGAATTCTGGAATTCCTGGATGACCTATGTCCGTGCGGGAAGAAGCATCGACCGGATGCAACTCGAAAGCTCAGAAAGCGCTTGGCGACAAAGTCAGATTCCAAATCGTGAGCCAATTCTCGCTACTACAAATGGATGTGGTTCCTCTATGTGATTGATATATAATGAGATAGCAAATTACAGGTCAGCTGCGGGCCTGTCGCCTGTAATCAGCAGACGACAAGCCCTAACCACCAAAGGAGCGTGAACTCCAATGGCAGCTACGCAAACCGTACCTCAACATCTCAAACACTGCAATTTCACTCCAATCGTGACGCAGCGTGGAGTCGTAACGCTTTTTGGTTACGGAATCAAAGCGCAAGTAGACCGAGGCCATCTGATTCTGGAAGACGGGATCGGTCCAGAGCGCCGCGAGGCCCGCTTCCCTCGCGTCGGTCATGGCCTGCGCCGCTTAGTCGTGATCGGTGCCGATGGGTTTGTTTCGTTGGCGGCTCTCCGCTGGCTGGCCGATCAGGACGCCTCGTTTGTCATGCTGAATCGAGACGGATCGGTCCTTGCAACCACGGGACCGGTTCGCCCGTCAGACTCTCGGCTGAGGCGTGCCCAGTCGCTAGCGCATCAGACCGGCGCAGCCGTCCATATTAGTCGAGGACTTATTTCTCAGAAGCTGGAAGGGCAAGAACGCATTGTTCGCACTGGCCTACAGGATGCAGCCCTCGCAGACAAGATAGCCTCTTTCCGCTCACTATTAGCCGAAGCGAATACAGTTGAGGCGGTTCGACAGCTAGAATCTCAGGCTGCACAGGCTTATTGGTCCGCGTGGCGCAGTTTACCAGTCAATTTTCCAGCGACAGATTACCGCCGCGTACCCGAACACTGGCGTACCTTCGGCACTCGTAAATCAGTCCTAACCGGATCACCTCGCCTCGCGGTAAATCCACCAAATGCCATGCTGAACTACATGTACGCCCTGCTTGAATCGGAATCGCGCTTGGCAGCTGCAGCGGTAGGGCTCGATCAAGGTATTGGCGTTCTGCATGTTGATACGGATGCACGCGACAGTCTGGCGTGTGATCTCATGGAACCGGCTCGGCCTCACGTTGACGCTTATTTGCTTAAGTGGATTATGGAAGGGCCGCTGCGACGGGAATGGTTCTTTGAGCAACGCGATGGCAACTGCAGACTAATGGGCTCGTTTGCCAAGCGGCTTTCCGAAAGTCTATCAACATGGAGTCGAGTCGTTGCGCCGATTGCCGAATGGACTTCTCGCATGCTTTGGTCGACGGCACGGAAGCCCGCGAGGCTGATGCTTCCACCTACACACCTGACTCAGAGTCATCGTCGCTTAGTTAAAGGAAAGTCAAATCCCCCCATTGCCGATCCGCCGCGACCCCCGCGACTGTGCCAAACCTGCGGGGTTAAAATCACGCCCGGACACCGCTACTGCGCATCCTGCGCGGCTGCGGTCAGCACTGAAAGGTATCGCAAGGGGGAACAACGGGGCCGAGACGCCTCACACAGTTCCGAAGCGCAGGCGCGCAGGGCTGAAACAAGTCGCCGACACACTGCCGCTCGATGGGCTTGGCTACCGTCGAATCAACCAGCTTGGCTTAATGAGCAGACGTATCGCGAAGGAATTCATCCTGGTCTGGCAGGAGTGACTGTCCGCGCCGTAGCCTCAGCACTCGGCGTCTCGATACCATACGCATCGAGTATCCGATCCGGTAAGCGACAGCCTCATCCACGACACTGGCAGACGCTAGCACAGCTAACCGGAATAACGACCTGAATCCCGCTAGGTGAACGATACCATCCGACTGTCAAAACGTTAGGTCAAATGTCCCTCATGTATACGATGAAAGAGATCTGAGCAGTTCATCGATGCTCAACTACCTAGACAATCCGACGGTGAGTTGTAGTTGATAGCGTCGAATGCTAGTCGACACCAGCTTTAGTGACATACGCCTAGAGCGCGCTGGCGCTGTAATCTCAAAAGGGAGAAATAACTGTTGTTCTGTAGCTTCTTTGCGTTTCTTGCTTCGCTTTGCAGACATGGTGCGGGCGATCTCGACAGAACCGTATGGAACCGAAATACCGAATACCGCGTATGCCAATGCGATGGTCCGGATGCTAGGTGTGCCGCCTGATAGCTGCTTCTGCAACCCAGCAGCGGTCACTCCTAAACTGGACGCCACATCTGCGAGAGTTTTTCCCTTTTCCCGCTCGCGCACTACATAAGGTTCTAGAGCCGCAGCAAAGCGAATAGAAAAAAGCCGGTCTTCATCAGTTTGTTTCATTTGGCATTCTTCAGAAAGTCAGATTTTGTTGTGACACAACTTAAGTTATGCTACAACTTAAGTTGTATCTAGGAACAGACCAATTTCTATGATAGAAGCCAAAAATCAACTACCTCCTATGTGGGAACGATTACGCAAATGTCGGTATTGCGGGCAGGAAGTTGTCAGTTCCGCCTTGGGCTATGCGGAGAATCCGTTTTGTTCAAATTGTCTGTCCGAAAGAATCGCTGACTCGACGAAACACCTTGGGCTAATAACGTGGAGTAGTGTGGGCGATTATTTTGTTCCTACGAGTCTAGATCCGAGAAAACCGCAGTAAGGTGTTTCAAAGCATCTTGGTAATTCAACTTGGTTTTCCAATAGTCGCTTACATTACGCCTTCGCCTGACCTGGCCCTCTGACGTCCAAATCTGCGCGCTCCAACCAGAGGAACTCTTAAGCAGCTCGACCTCTAAATCAGACTTACCCGGGCGTTCCGCCCGCCATCGATATGCCCCTGCCCCCAGAGAAGTGGTGTTCCAGTCCAGTGGAACACGCATTCTGCCTAAGGAATTGGCAAATTCAGACGCCGAATGAAAGCGGTCCGTCGGGACAACGTGCAAAGCCTTCCGAATAAGTGTCTTCATTCGTTTAGGCACATGAGGAAGGAACGATCTCGAATCAGGAAATCGACCACGCTGAATTCTGTTCAGTAGATCGCTATCATTCGCTATTGCTTTCTTTTGCATTTTATAGAAAGGATCTCCGTTGACGACCCTGTATAAAAGTGCACCCATCTGGTAGATATCAGACTCGACCGTAGCGGCGTGAGAGGCCCAAATCTCCGGCGGCATCGCCCATTTGTACATCGGTGGATAGTTGACTATCCCGGTCGACGACATTTTGCGACTCTGCCCAAAGTCGCTGATTAAGGGTTGGTCAGCGCCGTCAAACAATATGTTTGAGGGTTTAATGTCCAGATGCAAATATCCACTTACGTGAATCCGTGACAGTCCGGCGAGGACACCATGCGCGACCCTTAATGCGTCGTTTAGCCCCATTGGATGCTGCTTGATTTTCGACAACAGTGATCCATTCGAATACAGAGGTAGGGCTAGATGAAATTCGTCCGTTGTCTCGCAAACATATTCGATCTTAACGATATTGGGATGGGCAGCTGCAAAAATGCTGCGTGCTTCATTGCAATAGGAATCGAAATCATTTCCGAATTTAGCTTTGCTGACAACTTTTACTGCAATGTCCCGGTTTAGGTATGGATCGAACGCGCGATAAACGCTGGAATTCATTCCTTCGCCGACTCCTATGAGTCCCGCTTGTTGATAGCGAATTGTTCCCAGAACTTCGAACATATATTTCCTTCATTCCTTCGGAAGCAATGAAGCTGCTACCAAGATTGCCTCACGAAGTTTATCTTTATGCTTGGACCAATCTAGGCCGCGTAGGTCTTCGGAAGCTAAGTCTTCCTTCGGAGATTTGCTGCACAGATGCTTGCCAAAGGTATTTAGCGCCCCTGTAATCACAGATAGATTATTTGTACTCGAAACTTCCACCAACACACCCTCAATACGACACCGCGATTTTGCAGAGTCTTTGTTGAAACCTCTGGCGACGCGTTCCGGATAACGCACTGCGACGGCATTCGGCCTAAATACCTCAATAACTTGTGCCGCCTTTTGTCGAACCCAAGCGAGCGCTTCACCTTCAGAGAAAGTCTTCGGGGCGGTTTCTGATCCTGACCCTTCCAATACGGGCTGCTGCAACGTGCCCGTCACAATTGCCCAATGAAACCCCTCTGGCTCTGCACGCAGACCAAGTATCGTTTTCCCATGAACCACTCGATTCTGACTCACCGACGGCCTCCGTTTTCGCGAGAGGGGAAAATCACTTAGTAGTCGTCCAGTTAAATTTATCACTCGGCGATTATTGAAAGGTACCTTAGCTCCTGCTAACTCCTGCCGCTAATGCCCAAACGGTTGTTACAAGATTCGTGCCCACCAAGGTCCTTGACATCATCAACTCCAGTAATATAGCATATAAACGGATCACAGTATAGTTTTTTGGAGATTCTTATATGAGACAAACTCAAACCAAAGTAATCAACATTCTGCCAGATCGCAGCCTCATGCCGAAGATCGGCCAAACCGGCTACTCGGTGAGTCAGGCGATAGCTGAGTTGGTTGATAACTCGATAGATGCCAGAAGCGAAGGAAAGCTTCTTACTGTCGAGGTTAGCCTTAACGCTGAAAAAGATCTGGTCCAAGTGGCCGACGACGGAACTGGAATGAGTGAAGACGTTGCAGCTAATAGCATTCGGCTCGCCCATTCCGACAAAAGAAACAAGCTCGGAGAGTTCGGACTAGGTCTTAAGACAGCAGCGACCAGCCTTGGTAAAAAATTCCGGATCACCACCAAAGAACTCAATAGCCCCGAGGAATACTCACTTGAATATGACGAAGAGAAATGGCTTAAGGAAGGAGACTGGACGAAGCATGAAATGAACATCAGGTCCGGAGCTGACAAAAGCAGATCCGGTACAACTATTTCCATCACAGCTCTCCATTTTCGGATTTACCCAAACTTGCCGGGGAATATTAGAAAGGATCTGGCGACTCGCTTTGCTCCATTCATTGAAAACGGCGAAGTGGCAATCAAAGTAAATACGAAATGGTGCGAACCTGAACCCCTGATGTTGAAGACCGAATATCACCCGCCGGACGGAAAAGAGGAATTTCGCCTAAAACTTGAAAGCGGTAACGAGGTATGGGGATGGCGGGGATTGCTGAAACAGGGATCTGACAAAGGGGAGTATGGATTTCGAGTTTTTAGGCGCGGGCGGCTTATCATGCAGTTCGCGAAATTAGGATTTAATCCACACCCTGAGGCGCGCCAAATCGTTGGTGAAATTCACCTGGATCATGTTCCGGTTACACATAACAAGAGGGAGTTCATGCAGGAATCTCCCCTACATCAGGAAATCGTGACCGAAGGCAACATTTTCTGGGAGTTCATGCGGGAACTCGTGAAAGAAGCGCGCTCCTCTGTTAGAAAGACGCAAATCGATCAAGGAATCATCGACAAGGTGTCGGTACAAAAAGACAACATAATGAAAGCAATCAAAGGGATACCGGAACTTAAGGAATACGCTTTTCCGGATCTTAGCGAAAAAATCAGAGGGACGGCTGACAACAACGATGGCGTTTCGGCGTCGGAAATCGAGAAGCGTGATCCGCGGAGCATGGTCACCGTTGTCGAGGAACCTCAGATAACCTCTGAGCACGACCGAAAGCCAAAGAAAACCCAAATCAAGCGCACGTACTTTATTACGGTCAATGGAAAGAAATTTAAGGTTGAGCACAGTTTCGTAGACCTTAAGACCGATCATGTCCTAAAAGATAAAACTGTCGATGAAGAGAAAGGAATCCAAGTTTTTACGAATATAGCTTTCCCAGCATTTGCGAACACCAAGGATCATGTCTTTTACGCAACTTGGCACATTGCAGAAGCAATCGCGGAGGTTATGGTTGAACGAAACCAAAAACCCACTGACGAAGTGTCCAAGATCCGGGACCTGATCCTAAAAAAGAGCTCCGAGTTAACCCGACAGCTCGACGAAGTCGAAAAAGAAAAGAAGTTAGCCGATATGCTGAAAAAAGAATGGGAAGCAAAGATGGCGCGCATTAACCAACTAAAGGCCCAGAGTGAGGATCTAACGATTTAGCAACTCGATGCGACTACGCTTCTTCGGTAATTCGTGTGGCAGACTAGAAAAGAGATCGTTAAAGGCTGAGGGAGATTCGGATGGAGGGTAAATTTTTGGGCAGGGATGGCAAGTATCACCCCGAAGGTTCTTTCCTAGGTAGCGATGGTAATTATCATCCGAAAGGGTATTTCTTGGGTCAAGATGGAAAATATCATCCCGCAGGATCTTTCGTAGGCACCGATGGAAGATATCATCGCAAAGGCGAGTTTATCGGAGCCGACGGCAAGTATCATCCTCAGGGTCAGTTCGCGGGACGCGATGGCAAGTATCATCCGGCAGGGTCCTTTTTGGGACGCGATGGCGGCTACCATGAAGAAGATGCCTTTCTTGGGCAAGATGGTAAGTACCATCCCCAAGGCTGTTTTCTCGGGCAGGACGGTCGGTATCACTACGCAGGCTCTTTTCTAGGAACCGACGGGCGATATCATCTCCCAGGATCATTTCTGGGAACGGACGGACGATACCATCCTGATGGTTCGTTCATGGGCGTCAACGGTCGGTACGAGGAACCAGAGGGCTCAGCTGAAAGGGACCGTCGGAATCAGCAAGGTGTGGATTGCTAGCCGCTCAATGCGCTGTGAGTTGAAAGAACGCATTGTCATCTCCTACCTCCTACTTTTTGAGAACTGGAGTCATCTGCAGTCCGTTAGTCGAGAGGGGCGCTAAATGCAATCAGACAAAGCCGGATCTGCTGGAATAGGATGCTGGGGTTTTGGAAGCATTCTTGCCATCACGCTTTCATGGAGTGTGAACCATTCTATCTTGTGGATGATAGTGCACGGCATTTGTAGCTGGTTCTATGTAATTTATTTCGCAATTCGGAAATAAGTTTTTTTTTTTAAAATCGCGCCCAGTGTGTATCGCGAAAATGCGCACTTTTCGCTCTCGACGCGCGCAAATGTCCCAACCCTGTAACAGAAATCTTCACTTTTGCCGCCAGTGCGCAAAGCGTTTAATCGTCAGTTTTTAATTTTCTTTCGATCTGAGGCTTTACTTCGGTTGCTCAGTTTGGCGTTAAGAGCGTCCACTTTAGCCAAAATAGCACGGTCATTTGATTCCAAGTCATTGATCCTCTTCTGCAAGTCGCGCATACCGTCGCTAAGTGCTTGCGTGTTCGGTGTGGATGTTGGTTTTTCTGCCTTCGGGCTACCGCAAAACACAGAGACTGCGACTAACAAAAGACCTGCTAAGGCGAGGATGGCCTGAGCATTGAATTGTCCGCCATCGGTCCTGAAAATCCAGTCACCATCAAACCCCCGCCTTATCAACTGCCCGATACCCTTCCCGCCGAAATAAATGCTTAGTGTTGATGCAGCGAGGCCCAATCCTGAAAAAAGGACGAACCAAAACAGGTTTTCACGCTTGTCGAACACGAAAGTAACAATCACCACCTCGGCAGCGATCACACCGAGAGCAACGGTTATAAGGTAGCTGCTCAGTGAGGCTGTGATATTTGACGCTGCGCGCCTATCATCGATTGTTCCAGGCATATTAGATACCTCACAATCGTTCAGTCTTCCCACAGTTTGAGGCGGGATAGATTCAATTTCTGCCAATTCTTATCGACTGCTTTCAGCACAGCGTGACTTGAAATTTCTCCGTCTCCAGATGTCTCTGCCGCTGACTGCTTCAGAAGTGTGACAGTATCTACGAACAGAAAGCTCGGTAAACTCGGATCCTGCACCCGTCCGGCCAGCCAAGCAGGTAGCGCAACCATTTGGAATAAGTTAGTCAACAGAAATAGCTTGGCGTCTGGCCTGACTCTTTTCATTCGGGGATCAAAGGTTTCGCGTTCCGCATCGTCAATCATTCTGCGCATTAGTTCTGCGTTGAACGGAAAATTTGATAATCGACTCTGGAAGTAGGAGTCAAATGGTCGTCCCTCGCGCGGGTCCAGTTGAGCCGAATCGTATAGTCGAGAATAGATCTCTCTGTATTCATCATTCATCGTTTTTCACCTCGCCCCGACATAGTACGATACTCGTGACGTATATGACGAGGAACCTCTAGACGAGGGGCAGAATGAGTGCCTTTGAAAAGAATATGTTTTGTGCGCAAGAGGATTTCGACAAAATCAATCTTCCGAGATTTAGCGAACGATTGAGACGCGCAACCCTTGGCAAACGAATGTCGGGAACGCAGGGTGTATCACTTTTCCCCGCCCCATAAGCTACCCCGCCCATTTCTTGACCCTGCGCGCAAGGGTCGAATACACTACTAAATTCGGAATCAGCCGCTGGAGAGGGTAGTGGGCGGTTCTGCAGTGCGGGTGAAAGAGACCGCTGAACGATTGCGTACTACCTAACGGAAGCAACAAGGGGGTTTGTTTTGCCAAAGCGCACATTTCAACCGCGACGCCGCCGGCGCGC
>Ga0307479_10003087_pt1 | contig 15136 bp, 16 predicted proteins | sample atmos_gasesECM4C_FD_203743 | JGI IMG/M metagenome (GOLD analysis project Ga0307479, IMG submission 203743) | Hardwood forest soil microbial communities from Morgan-Monroe State Forest, Indiana, United States - atmos_gasesECM4C_515 | ecosystem: Environmental > Terrestrial > Soil > Temperate... | reverse complement strand
CGGAACTATCGCCATCCGTCTTCGCCGTGATGATCGCCGTCAAGTCATTGCGTGCCAGCCAGTCGCGCAGACGGTAGATTTCGCGCATTTCGGCGCCTGGGTCCTGCAGCAGCGCCAGCAGCACATCGATTCCATCGAACACGATCCAGCTCGCGGCGAGATCCTGTTTCTTGGCCTCGAGAATGGCCAGCATGCCGCTCAGCTCGAAGTCGCCGGACTGCACGACCGTCGGTGAGAGTCGGGCATCGAGGAAAAACAGGACGCTCTTGGCCAGAGAAGGCAGGCCCCAGCCGAAGGTACCGGCATTTGCGAAGATCTCGCGCGGGCCTTCCTCGAAAGCGACAAAGATGCCGGCCTGTTTGCGTTCCCGCGCCGCGTTGACCAGGGTTTGAAGAGAGAAGACGGTCTTGCCCGTGCCCGGGCCGCCCATGACCAGGCAAGTCCGGTTGCGGGGCAGTCCACCCCGGCTGATCGCGTCAAAGCCCTCCAGTCCGGTGGCCAGTTTGGACAGGAGGCGCGGCGTCACACTCTTTTTCACACCTGATCCTTTCGCGGTGCGCCACAGGTTACGCCGAATCCAGCAACGCGTTCTATACGCTAGCGCACATAAGGGCCGCCTCCGAGCCACTGTGCGCTACCGAACAGAAGAAGTCCCGGCGTCAGCGCAGGTTGGCGATTGGAGATGTACGTGCTTCGGAGGAAGGAGCTATGCGGACTGTAGCGGCGTGGATACGCGGGATGCGCGCAAGTAATGGCGCGCGCATTCCGGCTCTTGATGAGGATCGAGCCGTAGCGATCCTGTTCGTCGGTAGCACCACCGAACCCGGTCCCGCCGCGCCGCTGCTCGCTATCGACGAGGACGGCATGTCCGGTGTTGATGCCGAGCCTTCTGGAGGTCACCGGCAGCAAACCAGGAATTGCCCGGAATGGTGAATCGTCGAGGTAGCCTGGCACGCCCTCAGTCGGGGTGCGATCCGTACGAAGTGTGGCAGACCCACCTCAAGCGGCCCTCGAGTTGCGACGCCGGAGCGCGAGCCGATTGGGGGCATATCAGACCGATGCCCCGACGGCTGTCACGCGATCGTCTTTATGCGTGCAGCATCGGCTTTGCTGAAAGGACCTCTTGGCTGGCTGCTCTTACGTCGAGCATTTCATCGAACAGCGCGCGGTAGTGCACCACCGCCTGGCGCAGCTCCTCGGTGGCCCTGTAAAGCGTTCCAAGCCTGACTGAATCTGGCGGCCTCAGCAGGTGCCAACGGTGCGATAGTGAGCTGCTCGACGCGCTTCTCGCGTGCCTCATTCATGTGCAGGTCCTATGTTGGGTTTTGCAGACTGTCGGTACGCGCTCGGACTATTGCAGATGAAAGCTGCCGCTGCCGAACAGTCCCACGAGACCGGTAATGATCAGATAGGCCGCGACGATATATCTCAGCAGTTGCGGCATCACGAGGATTAAGATGCCAGCGACCAGTGCCACTAACGGCCCGATCGTCAGATGGAGATTCATTCGACACCTCGCTCAAGTGAGGACAACGGGTTGCATGCAAACTACGCATTCAGTGCGAAACAGTGTGAGGGGCGGCGCTGCAATGATCTGTTCGGTGGAGCACTGACTGCGAACCCCAGGGGACCAGCGGAGACTGTGAGCCGCTCGTCCGCAGCATGCAGAGCAGCGACACTCGGGCTTGATCTACCTCGTCATCAGTAGAGTCGCCAAGCCGACGAGCCGCCGAGCGTTCAGGGCAGGTTGCCGAGCGAGAAAGGGCATGGTGCGGCTGCGCGGGTAGCTACCGGGCACTACCTCGCGGCACTCGACAGCCTGCCGACCGTCCAGGGTTCTGTGTCTGGTGCCGTACAGACCGTGCAGCGTGGGCGTGCGAACCTGTCTGGCGACAGATCGAGCGGTAATTACGAGGTACGGTGATTCGTGATGCAGCACTCCACACGTGCCACTGGCGACCGCACCGGCTCCCGCCGCCGCGCGCAAAGTGTCGACGCGACGCTCCTTGCTGTAGTCGCAGTCATCGTCTTTTCGCTCGGCGGCTGCGTGTCGCTTCAGCCTGGTGCGAACTTCCCGAAATCAGTTTCCGTTGCGCTCGTCCATCCAGAGGAAACCCACCTCGGCGCGCAGTTTGACAATGCCGCGCTCGCGCACGGCGGCGATTCGGCGTTTCGCATCATATCCGTCGGGGTCGATGGGTTCCTGATGCGTGCACAAATGATCGATGCCGCCGAAAGCACCCTGGATCTTCAATATTTCATCTTTCGGGGCGATGAGACTGGCCGACTCCTGACCGACGGTCTGCTGCGCGCCGCCGATCGTGGAGTGCGGGTGCGGGTGCTCGTCGACGACGGGGACACGTTGGCCGGCGACGAGCAGATCAGCGCACTGGACACGCATCCAAACGTTCAAGTGCGGATCTTCAATCCGTTCGCCTATCGCGGGCATAACAGTATGCGGCGGACTCTGGAATTCATGTTCCACGCCTCAAGGCTCGACTATCGGATGCATAACAAGCTGCTGGTTGTCGACAATGCGGTCGCGCTCGTTGGCGGGCGCAATATAGGCAATCAGTACTTCCAGATGGACCCGGAGTCGCAGTTTGCGGACGATGACGTCTTTGCCGCCGGTCCGATTGCCATGCAGCTGTCGGCAACTTTCGACGAGTTCTGGAACAGCCCGTTTGCAATTCCAGCCGCGGCACTGGATCGTCACCAGAGCTCGGCGAAGGCTCTGACGGAGCGGCGCGGCCGTGCAGCCGAACGCTCGGAGCAGCAGTTGCAGACACTGAACTCGGACGGCATCGACTACGCCGCCCGCGTGGCAACCGGAGAGCCCTACGCCGGAATCCTCTCGGGCCGACTACCGCTGGTGTGGGCCCGGGCCGAAGTGGTCAGTGACAGTCCGGACAAGAAGAACATTGAGAGCGGCGATCAGCGCGGCCGTTTGATGGCGCGGTCAGTCCTCAAGGCGGCCCGCGCGGCGCAATCCGAGGTGCTGATCGTCACACCTTATCTCGTACCGGCCGACGATGAAATCGCGCTTCTGCAGGATCTGCGCAAGCGCCAGGTGCAAGTGCGCATCCTGACCAACTCGCTGGAGTCGACGCCTGACCCGATCGCTCAGGCCGGCTATGTGAAATACCGCATTCCGCTCCTTAAGGACGGCGTGGAGCTTCATGAATTGCGAGCGCTTCTGGGAAACACCCGGGGAAGCGGGCAAACGGCCGTAGTATCGCGCTATGGAAACTACGGGTTGCACGCGAAACTGTTCGTGTTTGATCGTGAGAAGCTCTTCGTCGGTTCGATGAACTTTGATCAGCGCTCCAAGCACCTCAATACCGAGATCGGCGTGATCATCAACAGCCCGGAGCTCGCCGAGCAGACTGCCAGGCGCTTCGAAAGCATGGTGCAACCCGCCAATGCCTACGCTTTGGCGTGGCGCACGCTGGGAACGGGGAGTTCGCAGCTGGTGTGGGATTCCCAGGAGAACGGTAATGCCGTCGAGTACACGCGGGAGCCGGCCCGCACCGAATGGAAAAGGCTGGAGCAGAGCCTGCTGTCCTGGTTGCCGATTGCCACGGAACTATGAAACATCACCGCCCGCAGCTGGCATGACACGCAACGGAACCATATGAACAGCCGATTGTGGGCGGTACTGTGCCTGGTGCTTGGACTGGCGCTTGCGCCGGTTGCGCGCGCGGCACCACCGGCGATCGCGCAGACGGAAATCAACTATTTGCTCGGGGTTGTTGAGAGCTCCGCTTGTGAGTTCTTTCGCAACGGCAGCTGGTATGGCGCGAAAATGGCCGCAGCGCATCTGCGCGACAAGTACCGAATACTGCTGGCAACGGGGAATCAAATCAATTCGGCCGAAGACTTTATTGAAGAGGCCGCCTCCAAGAGCAGCTTAAGCGGTCAGCCGTATCAGGTCAGGTGTAGCGGCGATAGGGCGATCGCGACTAACGGATGGCTCCGCGACATGCTGGCGCGCTATCGTGCGCGCACCGGGCTACGCGCACCACGCGCAAGTGCGCTTGGGACCGTTTGGAGACTCACCCTGCGAGGGCCTTGAACTCGACTTGGAGTTGCACGGCCTTCATCTTCCCAGGTAAGTAGCCGCCTGTCCCCATTTCGTCTAACGACGCGCATGCGGGACAGGAGCGGCCCGGAGACTACGCTGCCTAGTCTGCAGCGTGGTCCTTCAGGCGGACGCCACGCATCCTAGCGCGCGTGCCCGCGCTCGGGCTCAGGAATGCGACCAGTGGAGCGCCGTGCTCTCTGTGCTCAGCGGCGACCTTTAGCGCGACCAGACTGGGAATTGCGAGCACGATACCTGCGACGCCCCAAAACCAGCCACCGAACCACAGGGACAGGAAAACAATGATCGGGCTTAGTTTGTGTCGCTGTCCCACGAACAGAGGTTGGACGACCTGCCCCTCGATAGTCGCAAGAGCGAGGTAAATACCCGTGACGGCCAGAACGTGCTCAACGCCGTCGAAGGAGACCAGGGCCACGATGGCCAGAACGATCAAGGTCGTCGCGGATCCGACGTAGGGGATGAAGTTCAGGACGCCCGCCAGGACGCCCCAGAGCAGTGGATTGGGCATTCCGAGCACAATCATCGCCCCAAAAGTCGCCGCCCCCAGCGCGACGTTGATCAACGCGATCGTGGCATAGTAACGGCCAACTTCGCCGCGTACGGCCTCGATGACTCGCAGCACGTGGCTCGCATGCGTGTCACTCGCGAAGGCGGCAGACATGCGTGCGAGGACCGGTGGGCCCGCAGCCAGCAGAAACAAAGTCAGAATGACCACGGTCACGGCAGCGACCAGGGCAATGCGGGTCTCGGCGAGCAGCCCGACAGACTCAGACGGTGCGGGGGCCGCCTTGGGGGGTGCGGGCGCTGCGCCGGCGCCTGTGTCGGTGAGATGTCCGGCTCGACTAGTGACACCATCGATGCGATCCATGACTCGAGCGACAGGCCCGAGCTTTCTTTGAATGATCAGCGAAGTGCGAGGCGCAGCCACCAACCATTCCTGAGCCGGCTCCCACAAGAGATTGACTGTTCCACCCACCAACCCAAGGAAAAGGGCCAGTATCAGCAGCGCGCTGACACTGCGCGGAAGTCCCTTTCGATGAAGGGCTTCAACAGGACTGGACAGCAGGAGTGCGAAAAGCACCGCCAGAGCAACCGGGATAAACGCACCACGGGCAAAGTAGAGCAGTGCCCCCGCTAGTCCGGAGACAAGCAGTCTCAGCGCCACAGAACTGCGGGGACGTGGCGGAACGGCGCTCTCGGTGCTCACACCAACGACGCAAGAAGCAATCGCGGCCACGAAACCTGGTGCTGTCTTGATTGAGTGCTTATGACAATTCCCTTGCTATGGATTGCCGAAGAACGCCCCGTGCGGCCAACTGCGGACGCCTGCCATGCTTAGCGCCCCCAGCTTGCGCCCCGCTGCGGTTCGTGTCCGTGCGCTGTCGCACCAATGCTCCCACGTTGGTGGAAGGTGTCTTCGATGTCGATGCCGAGACTGGACGTATCAACGCCGGAACCGCGATTCCGGAGCTCCCCCGCTCTCACTTTCACGCTTGGTGTGCTAGCGAACGGAGAATAGTGGAAGCGAGCTCCACAATCAGCGCTGTTTATAAACTGAGGAACGAACATGAAACGAACATTTGCAATCAGCTGCGTGCTCTTCGGCACGTTGCTCGCGCCCGCGGGGATCGTGGTCGCCCAGGACTCCGATAGGGACCGCACGCACCCGTTGGCATTCGTGAAGGATTCGGCCATCACGACAGAGATCAAAAGCAAGCTCGCTGCAGAGCATCTAACCAGCTTGGGGCGCATTCATGTCGACACCGACAAGGATGGAGTCGTATGGTTGACTGGCAGCGCTCGATCCCAGGAAGCCGCCGACAAGGCCGTGTCCATTGCGCGCGACACCGAGCACGTCCGGGCGGTTCACAGCGACCTTAAGATCAGGCAGGACGACTGACAGTAGGTCCGGACCGGATGTCGGTCCCAAGCGCACCACGCGTTGGGCGTGGTGCGCGTGCGCGGTGACGGCGGCATCGCAGGGGTGTAGAGACTCCTCGTTGGCGCACGCGTTGAGATAAGGATAGGCAACATGCTCTACACCATTGCAGTCATCCTGGTGGCTCTTTGGCTTCTCGGCCTTGTCAGCTCCTACACTATGGGCGGGTTCATCCACGTCCTCCTAGTGATCGCGATCGTGGTGATTCTGATTCAACTCATTCAAGGTCGACGCGCGTAACCGATCGACCTGTCGTTGCAGTAGCGCTAGCGCGGACCCGACCTGGCGCTCCGTCGTCAAGTCCCTGCTCACGCGGTTCGCGGCGACTACCCGTCGCGGGAATTGTCTCGCGGGTTGGCAAATCATCGTCTTTGACGCGACGGCGCGCCGGACAATCCCCGACAGCCGTTGAGGAACAGATTGACGGCATCGTCGGCCCAAGCGTCGAGCTCGCTCGGTGTCATGGGTGAGCCCAGACCCATGATGCGACGCTGCGGCAGGGCAACGACCATGTGCAGAAACTGTGCGGCTGCAAAGCTTCGAAGCTCGACGGTCAGGCGGGGATCTCGAAGCTCGCGCGACAGCAGATCGCCGATCAACGCCGTCGCCTGCTGAGCCCATCCCTCGTCGTAGACCGCACGAACCAGATTGGGAAAGCGCGCTGACTCGGCCGTAATGAGGCGGTGCAGTGCCATCGCTTGAGGGGAGAGCGCCGCGCGCAGGATGAGTCCGGCGAGGCGGCGCAAGATCTCCTGCAACGTCGCACCTTCAAGGAGGGGCACTCCGGGAGGCGGACGGATCTGCTCGATGATTCGATGGACGACCGCGGCGAACAACGCGGCCTTGTCATCGAAGCGGTGATAGAAGGTTCGCTTCGAGATACCGGCGCGGGCGGCCACTGCCTCAATGGATGTCGATCCGTACCCCTCCGTCAGGAATAGCTCGCTAGCGACTTCCAGGATTCGATCGCGCAGCTGCAGTGCGGCAGCGCGCGACGGCCTGCCGCCATGGCGTGGCTTGCGAGTCGGCGAGCTGCGGTGATTCTTAGCGGCCGCGATGGGCGAAACCGCCCGATTGGTGGAAGAAGCCCTGGGCACCATAGGAACCAGAGTAGGGCATGCGCGTGGAATAGTAACCACGCGGCTGCGCGTAGAGTTGCGGCATCGGGGGAGCATACGCGACCGCGGGCCGGTAGTAAGCCTGAGGCGCAGGGTAGTACCCCGGGGGCGGCGGGTAATACGCCGAGGGCCGTGCATAGTAATTGGGCGGCGCATAGTTGCCGGCCGGCCCCCCGTAGTAGCCGGGAGCTTGTGGGTATTGGGCCGGCGGCTGCGCTGCGGAGGCTACAGCCGAAGCCATGACCAACGGGAGTGTGGCGAGCCTCGCCCCGGCCACGATGATATGCCCCAACGCCCATGGGGCGAAGAGCAAAGGACCGCCAGCGACGGCTGGCGCGACCGGTAGACAAAAGAGCGTGACGGCGGCGGCCGCGGCATAGACCGTCTGCTTGAGTCCGAGCATGGCTTCCCCCTCACTGGCTATTGGGCGTGCGACGCAGCGCACGCAGACGGTACTCGCTCTTCAGGAGAAACGCAACGGTACCGTTGCGTTATACCGAGGCGATAGCCTTTCTGGGTTGATATGTACGATGGCGCACAGACCCCCGCAGCACTCGGCGCATCCTTGGCCAAACCCACATGATGAGGGTGCGGCAACCATGTCCCGGAACATACTCCTGATCGTGGCAGATGCCGCGAAAGCGAAGGCCGTTGGACGGTTCCTGGGCAACTCACGCGACGGTTCCTTCAGAGTCGAGTGGGTGACTGGTTGCGGCGATGGTGTCAAACGACTGGGTCGCCAAGGAGGGGAAGAAATCGCGGCGGTCGTGGTCGATCTTTTCCTGCCTGATAGCCAGGGAATCGAGACCTTTGACACGCTCTACCGCGCATCGCGCCACGTTCCAATCCTGGCTTTGAGCCATGTGCGCCACGAGGATGTGGGACGGCTTGCCGTCCAGCACGGGGCTCAGGACTATCTGCTCGAAGAGCGGCTCGACCGTTATTCGTTGCGCAAGGCTCTGAGCAGCATGCTCGAGCGCTCAGCGTGCTCAGAAGCCCTGCTCCTGGAAAGGGAGCGTGCACAAGTCACGCTCAACTCGATCGGGGATGCGGTGATCAGCACCGACGTCGCGGGCAACGTCGCTTACCTCAATGCGGTAGCTGAAGGCATGACCGGCTGGTCGCGACAGGAGGCAGTCGGCCGGCCGCTGCAGGAGGTATTGCGGATTATCGACGGGGACAGCCGCGAACCGGCTCTGAACCCCGTGGCGATGGCGATGCTGCACAACAAAAGCGTGGGCCTGAGCGCGAACTGCGTTCTGATCCGCCGCGATGGGTATGAATCCGCTATCGAGGACCGCGCCGCCCCCATTCACGACCGGCGCGGCCAGGTGACGGGCGCGGTGATCGTTTTCCACGATGTCAGTGTGGCCCGTGCGATGTCGCTCAGGATGACCTATTTAGACCAGCACGACTTTCTCACCGGACTGCCCAATCGCATGCTGCTGAATGACCGACTGACGCAGGCGATAGCATCCGCGCACCGCCACCGCAGATCGCTCGCGGTTCTCGTTCTGGATCTGGATCATTTCAAGCAAATCAACGACTCCCTGGGTCATGCGATCGGCGATCAGCTTCTAAGGTCGATCGCAGGACGCCTGGTGGCTTGCGTGCGCAGCTCGGATACCGTCAGCCGTCAGGGTGGGGATGAATTCGTGATTCTGCTCTCGGAAGTAACTCGTGCAGAGGATGCGGCCTTGACCGCTGATAAGATACTCGCGGCGGCGAGCAGACCTCACCGCATCGACCATAAAGATCTTCAAGTCACGGTAAGCGTGGGCGTTGGCGTCTACCCCGATGACGGCTCGGATGCCGAAACACTGTTGAAGAATGCGGACCTTGCCCTGTTTCACGCCAAGGTCCACGGCCGCAGCAACCATCAGTTCTTCAAGCGGGACATGAGTGTGCGCACGGTTGAGTCGCGGCCTGAAGCGACGACCTGAGTCGCGAACGTCGCCGCGGCAGTCTGCGCTTGCCCCTCTCGGCGGCTCAGTGAGCGGCGATAAAAGACTTGGCGGCCGCGACGCAGAACGGTGCCACGAGGCTTACGTGGTAGGCCTGTGCGACAGCGAACGCGCCGCCGTCCGTCGCACCGTGTGCGATCGCATCCGCCGCAACGGCCGCTTTTGCCACCTGAAAGCCGTCTTTCAGGTTGCCATATGGGTCGCCGGCGGATCGCGCGGATTCAAGATCAAGGAAGGAGACCGATGCGGACGGGGCTTGCGATGCCCAATAGCTCTGCATGAGCTGGGTGTTGAGCCAGAAGACGACCGGATCCATCCCGCCGCCGCAGAGCAGCACCGGGGAGCTCGGACTCCAGTCGCGCAAGTCGTTCAGTTGCAGCGCCTGCCGCCACGGGAGCCCCGCAGAGGCTGCCGCAGTGCCCGTGGTCAGCGTCGGGAAGCCACCGTCGGGGTGGGCCTGCGCGTCGCGCAGGTAGCTGAGCCGATAGCTGTTCTGGAGCAGATTGCCGCTGCCGAAGCCTAGTGCGAAGACCGCAGCGAGGTCCGCGGGTGTCGTTGGTGGCGTTATGCCTGCAAACTCAGGAGCGGGCGGTGTCGGGCTGAACAAGGCGTATTGCGGCAGCTCCCCTCCGGCGTAGAGCTGACTTCTCAGCAACGTGGTCGGCAGCAGGGATTCAATGCCACTCGCATACTGGGGTTCGAAAACCTCGGCGACACTCGTGTAGACATTCCCGTAAGCATGCTGATAGGCCGTCAGTAGATAAGTGGAGGATATCGTCGCACCGCCGTTGACCTCGCCATAGAACACCGCATCGACGAAGGCGGCGAGCGCATACGGCCCCGACATGGGCACCGCCGCGTCTACCCGCATTCCGGCGGCCTGCATGGCCCGATGCGTCGCCATGGCCACGTAGCCTCCCTGCGAGTAGCCGGTGAGGAATAGCTGTCCACTGTCCCGGGTGAGCAAGAGGGAGGCGAGCGGCAGGGCAGTGCGCGCCGCCTTGAGCGCGTCGATCATGTCCTTCGACTGCTGATCAGCGATCAGATAGGGATGGTACGGGAGCGACGAGATGTCATAGCCGGCGTAGTTCGGCGCGACGACGATGTAGCCCTGCGAGGCGAAGAGCGCCGCGAGCAGCAGCGTCTCGGCATTCTGCATGTCCGCCATATTGAAGCTGCGGTCGGTGGTCGTGCCGTGCGCGTATTCCACGATTGGACGCTCGCCGGTGCAGCTCGCACCCGCTCCGGTGGGTACGATGAGTGCTGCCGATGCGGTGGTGGGATCATTGGCCCCTCCCACCGTCTCGTACTCGATGTGGTAGATCAGGATGTCGCACACCGGGGGACCGCTGAGGGCGAGTACCTGCTGATTGGCCGCCGCGCTGTTGAGCTCGAGGAGCAGAGTGGACGTAGTGACGGTTGACAGCAGCTCGGGTGGGGTCTGCAGCAGCGCGCCCCGCGGCGGGGTCGTACTGGTGAGGTTCGACTGCATGCCGCCGCCGCAGGCTGCAAGGACCAGCGCCGGCACCGAAAGCCAACAGGGGTTCCTCAGCAGACGCGTGCTCCTCCGGGTCCTCCCGCGGGTTGAGGTCCCGGAATTCGGACTAGGCCGGCTAAGTCTCAGTGCTGCCTATCCTGATCCCCGTGATCTCTCTCGTGCCCGTGATCCCGGTGGTCTCTTTCGTACCCGCGATCCCGGTAGTTTCTCTCGTTATAGCGGCGACGGTCGCCCCAGGATCCGCGGCCATAGTAAACCACGGGAGGAGGGGAATAATAAGGGGCAGGCTGGTAGACCAGCGGCGGCCGGTATTCTCCATAAGCGTCGTAGGGATTGACGCCCACACTGATACGTACCTGCGCGCTTGCGGTCGCGGCTGCGGTAAGCGCGAGAGCGGAGAACACTAATGAAAGACGTTGCTTTTTCATGATGGGTCCTTGGAATTCAGCCGGACGGAGAAATTCCGCGTGAGGCCCTCGCGGGCCTCCAGGCTTACTTGGTTACTTTCTTGCTTCCTTCATGTGCGCGGTGAGCAAATAGAGCGTCGGCCGCTTTCTTTTGTTCGTCCGACATCGAGGCGTACAACGGAGCAAAGACCGCCGCGAGTCTCTTGACACCATCGGCATGAGCCTGGGCGATGGCGCCATAGGCATTCAGGTTATCGACAGCGCTCGCGCTGTTAACGAATGCTTCTCGCTTGTCGATCGCCTCATCGGTTTCGATTGCACTATCACGCATCGTCTTCGCCACCGCGGCCCACTGAGTTTCCTCGGCGGGAGTAATTTGCAGCCGCGCATGCATATCCTTGATGTGATTCTCGACCGCCATATCTCGTTTGGCATCTGCCTTCGTCATAGCGGCGGTCGAAGCGCCAGAAGGCGTCATAGCTGAAGATGAACTCGGCGCCTGCGCATTCGCGCCGGTGATCAGCAATACGGTTGTGAGTGCTGAAATGATTGTCTTCATGATATTTGTCCTAGGGCAAGCGGGTTGGCCGGAAATTCGTGCATTCAAAATCGCCCACGATGCAACCATACAACGTGCTGTCGTTCTGTGCGGTAACGAACGCAGCCCTCGGATCTGACTCGCGCAAATGGCTTCTGCCCGGATCGAGCCACGAAACTTCGCACCTTTGGTCCAGGCGCGCGCGGGGACCGGACTGTCCGGTCGCATCAGCATTCGCATGGAGGAACCGTTGAGGGCACCATTATTTCCCAGGCCGGGGCTTCGTTCTCTCACTAAGCCCGGTGGTTGCGTTGGTCAATACAACGATTAACGTACCGCTGTGACGCTCTGAAGTGCGAGGGGGCCCGGCAATGAGCGCGCTCATTGCTCCCCTCCACGATGTACTCAGCTGACACAAGCGCAATCGCTTGGGCGGTCTTATGTGTCCCAGCGTACAGACCCCGTTCACGTGGGGACGCCACAGTTCTAAATTGTTGGTGTGGCGCCGTCCCCGAGGATTGCCGTTCGGTCATAGCTGTCTCTGGCGGCTTTGAAGCGCTGGCGGTGCGCTTGGGGCGCGGGCTCGTGCTCAGAGCGCTCCTTCGGTCGTCTTGGCACCATCGCTAACGCGCGTCTGCGGGATCGAAACATGCTCAACAATGCGAGCGGGACTGGTGCTCTCGGCGACCATGGCGTCGCCGATGATGCTGCCGCAGTGTCGTCAGAAAATGAACGACTCAAGACAGAGGCTTTGCAGACCGCCATTCTTTCGAGTGCCACTTTCTCCATTATTGCCACCGACAGCCAAGGCATCATTCAATTGTTCAATGTCGGCGCCGAGCGCATGCTCGGCTATCGAGCGGTCGATGTCGTAAACAAGATCAACCCGAGCCACATCCATGATCCACAGGAGGTAGCGGCGCGGGCGCAGGCTCTGAGCCTCGAACTCGGAACCACCATTGCACCCGGGTTCGAAGCGTTGGCCTTCAAGGCATCGCGGGGTATCGAAGACATCTATGAGCTGACCTACATCTGCAAGGATGGCAGCCGCCTTCCGGCGATCGTATCCATCACGGCGTTACGCGATCCCCACGACGCCATCATCGGCTACCTGTTGATCGGCACCCACAATGCCGTGCGCAAGCGTGTCGAACTGGAGCTGAACAGCGCACGAGCGGTTGCGGAAGAAGCCAACCTGGCGAAATCGGAGTTCCTGTCGAGCATGAGCCACGAATTACGCACGCCGCTAAGTGCGATCCTCGGGTTTGCCCAACTCATCGAATCCGGGTCCCCGGCGCCGACGACCTCCCAGAAGCGAAGTCTCGATCAGATTCTAAAGGCCGGTTGGTACCTGCTTGATCTGATCAACGAGATCCTCGATCTCGCGCTGATTGAATCCGGGAAGCTGTCGCTGTCCCTGGAGCCGATATCGCTCGCCGAAGTCATGCGCGAGAGTCAGGCGATGATAGAACCGCAGGCGCAGAAGCGGAGCATCATCGTCAGTTTTCCCCAGTTCGACACTCCATACTTTGTCAAAGCCGACCGGACACGGGTTAAGCAGGTCCTCGTTAACCTTCTTTCCAACGCCGTCAAGTACAACAAAGAAGGCGGAACGGTCCTGGTGGATTGCATCGCGAGTGGACCGGACCGCGTTCGCATCTGCGTCAAAGACACCGGCGAAGGGCTGACGGCGGATCAATTGACGCAGTTATTCCAGCCCTTCAATCGCCTCGGGCAAGAGGGCAATGCCGAGAAGGGCACAGGCATCGGTCTTGTGGTGTGCAAGCGGCTGGTTGAGCTAATGGGAGGTACCATCGACGCCCGCAGCACGATCGGGAAGGGTAGCGTGTTCTCGATCGAGCTCAGCCTGACGACTGAGCGACAAGCTGCCGCCGCCGCAGACTCAGCCGTGGACGCTGCGCCGCCAGTCCTGGGCGACGCGCGGTTGCGCACGCTGCTCTATGTCGAGGACAACCCGGCCAATCTGATGCTGGTCGAGGACCTCATCGCGCGCCGACCCGACATCCGCTTGCTGAGTGCGCGCGACGGTAACCGCGGCGTCGAGATTGCACGGACCTCCCGCCCGGATGCCATCCTGATGGACATCAATCTGCCGGGCATCAGCGGTGTCGAAGCGCTGAAAATCCTGGCGCTCGACCCGGCAACTGCGCACATCCCAGTCATTGCGCTCAGTGCCAATGCCGGACCCCGGGACATCGCAAAAGGTCTGGAAGCTGGATTCTTCCGTTATCTGACCAAGCCCATCAAGGTTGCCGAGTTCATGGAGACATTGGAGGTCGCACTGAAAGGTGCAACGCCGGGGTCGGACCGCACCCACTAGAAGGAATGAGCGCCGTGGTCACCGAGGCCGATATTCTCAATTCCAGCATCCTGATCGTCGACGATCAAGAGGCCAACGTCACGCTGCTCAAGGAATTGCTGGCCGAAGCCGGTTATGGGTCCGTGGTCTCAACCATGGATCCGCACGAAGTGTGCGCGCTGCATCGTAGGAACCGCTACGACCTGATTCTCCTGGACCTGCAGATGCCGGATGTGGATGGATTCGAGGTGATCGAAGGCCTCAAGGCCAACGATGCAGACTCCTACCTGCCGGTCCTGGTAATCACGGCCCAGCCCGGCCACAAGCTGCGTGCGCTGCAAGCCGGAGCCAGGGACTTCGTCAGCAAGCCGTTCGACCTGGTCGAAGTCAAGACGCGCATTCGAAACATGTTGGAAGTGCGCCTTCTTTACAAGCAACTTGATAACTACAGCAAGGTACTTGAAGAGACGGTGCGGGAACGCACCGCCGAACTGCGCGAAAGCGAGGCGCGCTATCGCAGCCTGACCGAGCTGGCGTCGGATTGGTACTGGGAGCAGGACGAGACCGGGGCCTTCACGCGGGTTTCAGGTCCGGTCCTGGAGATGCTCGGTATCCGGGTCAATGCTCTTGTGGGTGAAAGCAAGAATGACGATTTGGCCGGCTGGAATGAGGCCGAACGGGCGGTGCTGAAGTCAAAGATCGAAGCCCGCGAGCCGTTCCTGGACTTCGTATTCAGTCGCGTGAATGCCGACGGTTCGCGTCAGCAATTTCAAGTCAGCGGGGAGCCGATGTTCAACCGGTCATGCCGTTTCATCGGCTACCGCGGAATCGGCATAGAGCTTATCGGTAAAAAAGTCACCGCATCACCTCGATAGGCCACCATGTCGTCGCCGCATCGGTCAGATCATAATCATCTTCTCGCCGCCCTACCGGACGCGGAGTTCGGACGCATCAGCCCCCATTTAGAACTCGTTCCGTTGCAACTCGGTGACATGCTCTACGAACCGGGAGGCCAGTTACAACACGCCTATTTTCCGACCACCGCGGTCGTCTCGCTCCACTACGTGATGGAGACTGGCGCCTCGGCAGAGGCCGCTGGAGTGGGCAATGAAGGCGTAGTTGGGATTTCGTTGTTCATGGGAGGGAGTACCACTCCGAGCTCTGCCGTCGTCCAAATAGCGGGCGACGCCTGCCGACTGGAAGCCCGCCTGCTAAACCACGAGTTCAAACGCGGCGGGGTAATGCAGCGC
>Ga0307479_10003086_pt1 | contig 15138 bp, 12 predicted proteins | sample atmos_gasesECM4C_FD_203743 | JGI IMG/M metagenome (GOLD analysis project Ga0307479, IMG submission 203743) | Hardwood forest soil microbial communities from Morgan-Monroe State Forest, Indiana, United States - atmos_gasesECM4C_515 | ecosystem: Environmental > Terrestrial > Soil > Temperate... | reverse complement strand
TCTTGGAGAAGCTTCACGCGCTGCTCCCGTTGCAGCCGTGACCCTTCTTGTTGCACGCGCTTTTGCAGTGCGAGCAGCGTCGGATCGCCCGGGTATGGGTTCAACGCCTGCTCAAGCAGCGATTCAGCGGTGCGGATGTCCCCTTCATTCAGGCTTTTGTTGATCTGTTCGACGGCCGTGCGCACGAAATTGGCTCGATCGAGGCCCTGGCGGCACTGCGCATACGCCCGTTGGAAATCGTCGCTTTTGAAGTAGACTTTGGGGGCAGTTTCGAACAGCGCGACTGCCTTGACCGCTTCACCCGATCCGAGCAATTGCAGGGCGCTCGCGATGATCTCTTTGCGCCGACGTTCAGAGCCTTCTCTCTGCTCCCGAACGGTGGCGAGAAGCTCCTTGAGCTCGTTGCTCTGGATTTCTTCCTGAGCGCGTGAAAGAACCTTCTCGGCCTCGTCATACTGCTGCTCGCGCAGGAAATTCTGAGCTTGGGCCAAGACGGATTGAGTGCGGTCTTGCCGCTGTTGCCGCTGTTGCTCCGCCTGGCGCTCACGCACGAACTGGAGAAGATCAGTCAGCTCAGGAGATTGCCCAGTCTGAGCCAGGCACCGTTCCAAGGTTTCGATCGCGGCGGTGAAGTTCTGGGAGTGAATCTGTTCGTTCGCTTGGCGGATGGCATCCCGACGAGAGTCTTCTTTGGTGGTCCGCTCGTAGGACTCCTGCACGACCTTCAGAAACGGATGCAATCGCGGGTCATCCGGGACAGCCTGAATTGCCTGTTCCAAGATTGCCAGGGCCGACGAGAATTGACTCTTTTGCATCAACTCGTGAGCTGCCTTAAGTTGTTCGTCTACATAGCTGCGTTTTTTGTTGGCCTCGACGCGGCGAAGCACTTGCGCATGTAACCGGAGGATCTGGGGATCATCCTGAAATTCGTGAAGCGCCTGCTCAATGGAGGCGAGCGCGAGATCCAGTTGTCCTTTGCCCAGGTTTTCCTCGATGTCGGCTACGCGCTTGGTCAGCAACTTCCGCCGCTCCTCTTTCTCCTGACCGTCGCGCACCAACCGCGTTAGCGCATCGATTTCAACGTTGGCCGCATCGAGCTCTCGCGCTCGGTCAAGCAGTTCGAGCGCCTTTCCGAAATTTTTCTCGCCCAATTGCGCGCGCGCTCCCTCCAGGAATTGCCGCACTTGGCGAAGCCGCTCCTGCTCGGCGAGCTCTTTGGTAACCCAGTTCAGCATCGTAAGCGCCGACGCATTCCGCTGATCCACCCCGAGCACGGCTTCGAGTTCCTCTTTTGCCCGCTGAAAATCGGCTTCCGCCGCGAGTTTTTCCGCCCGCTCGAGGTGACGCCGAATTCCTTCCGACCGGTCTCGTTTTTGGACAGCAAGCTGGCGGTGTTTCAGCGCTTCCTCATGATGGGGATCGAGACGGAGTACCTCGTCTAGAGCCGCAATCGCATCTTCGTATTGCTCGGTTTCCAGGGCCTCCTTCGCCTGACGAATGTGGCTGCCAATCTTTTCCTCGCGCTGGCGTCCCTGTATGCGATCCCGGACCTCGGCAAGCAAGCTTTTGGCCAGCTGGTGACTGCTATCGATCTCGAGAACCTTTTGCAGCGACTCCTTGGCAATTGTCAGGTCACCCGCCTGGAGCGAGCCCTGACCTTGCTGGAGATGGACGTCGATTGTCTCGCGCCTCAATCCATCCGCGATGCGCTGCAGATCGAAAGCCATATCCTGGGCAGATTGGTAGCGCTGTTCACGATCTTTGGATAGCGCACGCTGGACAACTTGCTCCAATTGGGGCGGGCATTGAGGAATGTACTTGGTGATGGGCTCCAGAGGCTCGTTGATGATCTTGAAAAGGATGGAGGGAACGTCGTCACCCGGGAAAGGCGTCTGGTAGGTGAGCAGTTCGTATAGGACGATTCCAAGAGAGAACACGTCCGTTCGAGCGTCCACCGTTTGGCCTTGAACTTGTTCCGGAGACATGTACTTCACCGTACCCAGCACCACGCCCGTTTGCGTCATCGATGAAACACCGACTCGCGCGATGCCAAAATCGACAATTTTGACTTGGCCGCTGTCCGATACCACGATATTGCCGGGCTTTATGTCGCGGTGAACGATGCCATGTTGGTGGGCGTAGTCCAGCCCTTTGCAGGTGTCGATGATGATCTGAACCTTTTTGAGAACCGGGATATCTTTGTGGTCGGCGATGATCTTCTGCAGATTCTCCCCTTCAAGAAACTCCATGGCAATGAAAGGAACGCCGTTCGCTTCATCAATCTCATAGATGGTAACGATATTGGGGTGGGTCAGCTTGGCAGCTGCCTGGGCCTCGCGGTAAAACCTCTTCAAAAGACTAGGATTGCCTGCGACTTCTGCGTTTGTAGTCTTGAGGGCGACGAGCCTGCCGAGCCGCGGGTCTTCAGCGCGATAGACAACACCCATCGCCCCACTGCCGAGCTCGCCGTGGATTTCATACCTACCGAGTTTAGTTAGCATGGCGGGCTGGGATATATACCTCGCTCAGGCCGTGAACACAATCGTCATAGAGTGCCTCGCGATGGCGCGCATATATTAGCATCCCGCCGTGGCTGCTCAATCATGCTGGTTCGAGGGTCGTTCCGCAAGCACACGCAGCAACTGCTTGCCGATCATCAGCGTATCTCCGTCGCGTGCAAGCGCGCGCTTTCGAATACGCGCGAAAGTGCCGTTGGTACTGTTCAGATCCTCCAGCACATACTGGTTGTCATTTCGCCGGATCCGCGCGTGCATAGAGGAGAGGTATGGATCATCCGGGAACGTATAGGTGCCCTTCGAGCGCCCCAATGTGGTTTCGGCGGCGCGCAGCTCATATTGTTCCGTTTCCTCATCCTCCGAATTCAACTTAAGCAGCAGCGCGGCTGTCTGCGGAAGCCCCGCCGAACCCGCAGTGAAAACAGCAGTGCGATCGAGCGGAACGCTCTTTGTCGGAGAAGAGGAATCCGCGTTGACTACAAAGCGCAGTCGCTGGCGTCCGATTTGAAACATATCGCCATCCTTCAATCGATGGGATTCGCGAACCCAGAGATACACACCCGGAGGACTGCCCAGATCCTCGACATAGACACCGTCGCCAAGCTGGGTGAACCGGACGTGCTGAGCCGCTACGAGTGGATCATCGGTGAGCGCGATTTCACCTTTCTGACCGGCGATAATCCCCGGGTGATCGAGCGGAAAACGTTTGCCGAGAGAACCGTTGGGGGATATGCGCACCACTGCGAAGCGCACCCCTTGGGCGGGCGCTTCCTCGTCTTCCGGCGCACCACGGACGATGGTCTTGTCTGCGCTGGCCGCGGCTAGGGAAGAAGTCGCGAGCTTTGCCGTCCCCGGCTGGGCGACCGCGCCTCCGGACTTAGCCGCATCTGGGACGAGCGGCAGCCCCGTCGCTATGACTAACTGCTCGTTGGAAGGACGCGGGGGTGCGGGTCCCGCTGCTTCCCCCACCCGCCACACCACCGAATACAAATCCAGCTTCTCTGATTTGCCTCTTAATTCTACGCCGGATACCTTCTTCCGAACGGAGAGCTCGGTCCTGTGTCGGATTTTTTCATACACGGTAGGCGAAATTGCAATCTCGTCTGGATCTGTAGCGGCTTCGATGCGGGCGGTCACATTCACAACGTCGCCGAAGACATCGTTACCTTTCAAAAGAGCGAGTCCCAGGTTGATTGCAACGCGAACATGAATTTGATCGCCAGGCGGGCTGTTGCGGTTGCGCTCCTCGAGGCCGCGTTGCATGTCGATAGCGGCGCTAATCGCGTCTTCGACTTCACAAAAACGAGCTAGAATCGCATCGCCGATCGTCTTTACCACTGTTCCGTCCTGTTGCTCTATGATTGGAATCAACAGGTCAAGGCACTTCTGTACCATTACCAGCCCGGCGATGTCTCCGTGCTGATCGTAAAACTTCGTGGACCCCGCGATGTCCACGAATAAAACTGTAACGATCTCCTTGCAGCGCTCGAGTTCCACATCCAGACGAGCCCGCTCGCGGATCAAGTCTTCAAGTCTTCTTGAGGGTGCCTGTTCCATGGAAGTCCTGCCCCATTTTGCCCGAGTGTAAGCAGATACTATACCTGACTGCTCCCGGGGTGAAACTAATCAAAAAGGAGAAAGTGTGCAAATAAGATGCCGGGGGCAAAGGGTCGAACCCACGGTTTCAACCCCGGAAGCCTCGGCGGCTGAAGCCATCCTTCCGCATTGGTTGGTGGCACGCTTGAAAGCGGGCCCTGACGCCCGCACAAATCTTCCGTTGAGATTGGGACAGGCGATCGGAAACGCTTTCCGCATGGAACAATCTCTGGTAGCATCGAGATTTGAATCGTTCGAAAAATTGAGGCAGGGAGCAATTGAACTATGGCACTCGTCTGTGAAATCTGCGGGAAGAAGCCGAGCTACGGCAACGTCATTAGCCACGCGCACAACGTCCGCCGCCGACGGTGGAATCCGAATCTGCGGCGCGTAAAAGCCGTGATCCAGGGCGTGCGCAAGCATGTGCGCGTTTGCACGGCTTGCATCCGCGCGGGCCGCGTAAAGAAAGCCGCGTGAAGAGAACTCCCTCCGGAAGGAGCCCCATTTGAAGCGCAGAATTTCCATCCTTATGGCGCTCGCGGTGTGCGCCATCGTGGCGTCGTGCAAGAAGGAGGCCGCGCCCGGACCCGACGTCTGGGCGGTGGTGAATGGCAAGGAAATCCCGCGCACCGAAGTGGAGAAGTATTATCGCTCGCGCGTAAACGCGGAGGCTCCAGCGCCTTCTCAGGAAGAATCGCTCTCCCTCAAGCTGAGCATTCTCGACGAGCTAATCAACAACGAGATCCTTCTCGAGCTCGCCACGAAGAACAACCTGATCGCGAGCGACGCCGAGGTGGAGGATAAGTTCACCGAGTCGAAGAGCCCTTACACGGAAGAGGAATTTCAGAAGAAACTTCGCGATGCGGGTCTCACGGTGGATGACCTGAAAGGAGATCTGCGGCGCCAGCTCTCCATCCAGAAACTGCTCAATCGCGAAGTGGTGGCAAAGATTTCGATCACGGATCAGGATGTCACCGATTTCTACAATAAGAATCGCGCGCAGTACAACATCGCGGAGCCGCAGTATCACATCGCACAGATCGTCATCACGCCGCGGGCCGATCCTACGGTTCACAATCGCAAGAACGACAAAGCCACGAGCGATGCCGAGGCCGCCCGCAAGGCGGGTCTCATCGAGCAGAAACTTAACGGCGGCGCCGATTTCGCCCAGCTTGCAATGGACTATTCCGAGGATTCAACGGCTTCCACGGGCGGCGACATCGGCTTCGTTCCAGAATCGGCTCTCAATCAGTCCGATCCCATCCTGAAGAAGACCGTCCTCGGGATGAGGGCAGGCGAGGTTACGCGGCCCATCCCCGTTAACAAGGGCGGCTACCGCATTCTGAAAATGATCGGCAAGGAACCGGCGGGACAGCGTGAGCTTTCCGATGCGCACGTACAGCAGTCAATTCGCGACATGCTGCGAAACCGCAAAGAACAGGTTTTGCGCAAGGCCTACTTGACCGAGGCGCGAGACGAATCGCACGTTACCAACTATCTCGCCATCCAGATTATCGAATCCTCCGCGAAGCTCCCCGTCGCAAACTAGCACTCACGCGCGCTCCGCGGGCGAGTCCCGTCCGCCGCAACCTAGTGCGGCGCCGTATGCAGGAAGAGCGCCTTGATTGATTTCGCCGTCGCCGGATCAACGTGCCCCTTCGCATCGCCGCCGAAGTTTGCGGGGACAAGCGGATCGGTCGACGCCACCAAATCAATCGAAATTGGCGGGATATCCGCGCGCAATCGTGAGTCTAGTTTTGCGATGAATGTGTTCGCGATTACGGCATAGCCCGTGTTCGTCGGATGAACTCCATCCAGCGAAAAAAGTCCGCCCAGGAACGCATTCGTTAGCGTCTCGCCGTTCGCCTGCACCCCTTGCACGCGCAGCTGATGCGCGAGCCGATGGATGTCCACCACTACTGCTCCCACTGCCGAGGCCTGCGCCTGGATGACGCCATTGTAAGCGTCCACGATTTCGCGAATCTGGACGGCCTGTGCCTTTGTCAACACGAAACTGGGCGGAATCGGTCCGGTCGAGGGATTGGCCAGAATGCCGGGGATGAGCGCCACGCCTTCCGGCGTAACGAAATCGCCCGGTGCGATTCCGAGAATCGGCTCGAGTACGCTGATTGGCAAGCCGGTTTCCGCCTCGATTACCGCTGTCGGCGTAAAGAATGGAATCATGGTCACATCGGGAATATTTCCCACCACGATGGTCGCGCCCGTTGCCGATAGCGTTTGCATGAGAGTTTGGAACTCAAACCGAAACACGGGAACTGGCGTTGCCAGCGACGGATCCGCTGCGGCTGCCGCTCCCAGTACGTCGTTATTCCCGATCCAGACGAAGATAGTTGTTGGCTGCAACGCCACGGCCCATTCTGTTTGGCTCAGCGAGACGCCGGTCAAGAGTCCGGGCAGGCCCAGCACGAGATCGGTAAGGTCATCGATCGGAAGCGAGGGCACTGTGGTGAGGGCATCTTTGAGAAGGTGGCCAGGCACAGCCAGATCTGTCGCCTGAACGAAGATATCATCACGGCCAATGGAGGTCCCCGGTGCCGTGATGATGATCGGCGGCGGGCCCGGGCTGACGAGTTCAAGGACATTGGGAATTCCCGGCGGCGCGATCAGCGGAAGCACCAGCGGCACATTGGCCTGGCTTGCCACAACAGCAGCCCAGCCGTGCGGCTGCGCGGTGTCCAGCAGCGAGTCACTCTGAAAGCCTGCTGAGAGCGAGTCGCCGACCACCACAAGCCGCGACAAATCCACCTTGTGATGCCCGCGATCTTGCGCCTGAGAGGACACAGCAGCGATGCAAGCAAGCGCGATGACAATTGTTGTTGTTCGCGCGAATTGAACGAATTTCATAAGGACTCCTTTTTCTTCGGCGGGTTGGCGGCAAAGCAGAAAAAAGCTCGGCTTGCAACATACAGGAAGCATACCGGACTGCGGCGAAACTGACGCGCGCTTGTCTGCTCTCGCTCGGCAAACCATACGCCTGCCTCTGCGTGATTGCAACCAATACCGAAGCAGGACTGGCAGAGTTCCTTGTGTCAGTGCTTCTCAGTGAATGCAAGAGTTCTATCAGTAATAGAACCAGCACACAGTAATTCCATCGCGCGAAAAACAGCAGTGTAGGCTCCGCAAACAAACCGTATTGGCAAGCCGGCCTAAGAAACGATCCCAAGTATCTCGGCTGCGTTTACGGTCTGCCCTTCATTCACGAGCAGTCTCTCAACCGTGCCGGATTTCGGCGAGCGAACTTCGTTTTGCATTTTCATGGCCTCGATCACCAACAAGCCCTGGCCCGCCGCGACCGTTTCACCTGCCTGCACAAGAATGCGGATAATTTTCCCCGGCATCGGCGCAAGCACTTGCTGCCGCCCTTCCGCTTCCCGCGCCGCGCCGCCATGGCGTTTCCATTGGCGAGGATCGCGTACTGAAGCAGAGTATTCGCGTCCCGCGATGACCACGCGGGCGCCTCTGGGCGCCGGCTCGATGCGTGCTTCGAACGATTGGCCCTCGATCAGAATTGAATACACGCCGGCCGAGACCTCCACGGCATCGGCCTCAATTGGCTTGCCATCGATGGCCCAGCTGAGACGTTCGCCAATTCGCGAGAACCCCACCGTCCGGGCCTTGCCGCCGATTTCGACTTCGAGTTTCACCGCGCGCTCACTTCGCCCTTTCTCTTGCTCAAATTCTTTCGGGGGGCATTTCACGAACGCGGCTCGCGATTCATTTGCTCCTGCCGCCCTTCGGCCTTCCAACGCGATTCCTTCACGGCACCAGCATTCAGCTTGTTATCAGCGCCGTTTCCGTTTCCTGACATATGCCAAAGCGCCATGGCCAGTGCGGCGGCATCCGTTTCTCGTGAAGCGGCCGCGCCGTCTTGGAGAGCTATGCTGGCATCGCTCTTCGGCGAGCGCAGAAAATCGTCCAGCCAGCTCGTATGGATTTCGCCTTGCTGGAAATCGCGTGTTGCGAGGATGCGCCGGAAAAGCCCGACGTTCGTCTTGATGCCGCTCGCATAATATTCGCCGAGGGCCCGCTCGAGCCGGGCAATCGCCTCGGCGCGGTCCCTGCCCCATGCCACCAGCTTGCCGAGCATGGGATCGTATTCATTGGGCACCGTCCAGCCGCCATAAACACCGTCATCCAGGCGGATCCCCGGGCCGGTGGGTACGCGCAGCTCGTGTATTTTCCCGGGTGACGGGAAGAAGTGATTCTCGGGATCTTCGGCATAGATGCGGCATTCGATCGCATGTCCCCGAATGGTGATGTCTTCCTGTCGGAACGGCAAAGCGTCGCCCTCTGCGATGCGGATCTGCAATTTCACGAGATCGAATGAAGTGACCATCTCCGTCACCGGATGCTCCACCTGAAGCCGCGTGTTCATCTCGAGAAAATAAAAACTCTTCTCGGCGTCCACCAGAAATTCAACGGTGCCTGCGCTCGTATAATTCCCCGCGCGCGCGAGCTTTACAGCGGCTTCGCCCATGGCGCGCCGCAGCTCCGCCGTCATGATCGGCGACGGCGCTTCCTCGATTACCTTCTGATAGCGCCGCTGCACGGAGCATTCCCGCTCGCCCGTGTACACGATGTGGCCGTGATGATCGCCCAGCACCTGAATCTCGATGTGGCGCGGCCGGCGCAGGTATTTTTCGAGATAGAGGCGGCCATCCCCAAACGCGTTCTGCGCTTCGGACGCCGCATCGCGCCACGCGCCGGCGAGTTCGGCTTCGCGCTCAACAAGCCGCATCCCTTTTCCGCCGCCTCCCGCGACGGCCTTCAGCACTACGGGAAAGCCGATACTCCGCGCGGTTTCGAGTGCATCTTCCAGCTTTGTGATGGGATCGAGCGTGCCGGGCACGGTCGGCACGCCGGCTTCACGCGCGATCTTACGCGCCGCGGTTTTCGAGCCGAGCTGCTCCATGGCCTCGGGCGTTGGCCCGATAAAAGTGATCCCCGCTTGGGCGCACGCGCGGGCCAGCGCCGGATTCTCGGCCAGGAAGCCGTAGCCGGGATGGATTGCGTCGCAACCCGAGTAGCGCGCGGCGCCGATGATTTTTTCGATTGCGAGGTAGCTCTCGCGGGAAGGCGCCGGGCCGATCGGATAGGCTTCATCCGCGAGCCGGACGTGCAGCGAAGCGCGGTCGGCATCGCTGTACACCGCGACGCCGCGCACGCCGAGTTCGCGGCACGCGCGCAGAATCCGCACGGCGATTTCGCCGCGGTTGGCAATTAGGATTTTCTTGAACATGGAACGCTAACTTCCGCGAATTCTAGCACGGCGCCAGCACGACGATTGCCCCAGGGTTGGCAAGCTCCCGTGGACGGGCTATCATGGCCGCCGTTTGAGCAGCACAACTGAGGGAGCTGCTATGACGAAACCGATCGAAGCTTCGCCCCAGGATCAATGGAAGAAGGCGTCGGCGGTGGCGGCAGCGGCGCTTGTCGAAAACGGAATGGTCGTGGGTCTGGGCACGGGGTCCACGGCGGCATTCGTTGTCGCCGAGCTCGGACGCCGCGCTGCCGAGGAAGGCTTGCGCATCGCCGGCATCCCCACGTCCGAGCGCACGGCAGAGCTGGCCCGCAGCCTGAAAATTCCGCTCACCACATTCGCCGAAAACTCGCAGATTGATCTCACGATTGATGGCGCGGACGAAGTCGAGCTTGGATCGCTCTACCTGGTGAAAGGCCACGGCGGAGCGTTGCTACGCGAAAAAATCGTCGCCTCGGCAAGCAAACGCATGGCCGTGATCGCGGACGATACGAAGCTCGTCAAACATCTCGGCACGCGCCAATCCGTACCCGTCGAAGTGGTGCCTTTCGGCTGGGAAGCGACGGAGCGAAAACTGAAAGAACTGGGCTGCACGCCGAAGCTGCGGCCTGCCGCGGACGGAAAACCATTCGTCACCGACGGCGGCCACTACATCCTTGATTGCACGTTCGGGCCGATCAAGGACCCGAAAGAACTCGCGCAACATCTCGACCAGATTGTCGGCCTGGTCGAGCACGGCTTGTTTCTGGATCTGGCGTGGCAGGTTTTCGTCGGCGGGGCCGGCGGCGTGAAGATTCTGAAGAAAGAGCCCGAAGCGCGGACGAGAAAACCCGCGCCTCGCGGCGAACGGCGAAGATTCAGGAAATAAAAACCCTTCTCTAGTTTCTGGACGCGCAGCCCTGCGGATACACGGCGTCCAGAGCGCCCCAGAGCGCCTTCAGCGTGCGTTCGGCCGCGCAAAGAACCGCAACCTCATCGAGATTCTTTTGGGCAGCGACCCACTCGCGCCAGGCGGCGCGGTGTCGAACGTCGGCTTCCTCGTGCACGGCAAAATAAGCGAGAGCGCGCGTTTCCGTGACGCCGTAGAAACGTCGCAGCCCGGAAATTTTCTGCGTGGCGATTTCCGGAACTTGCGATTCGTACGCATAAAACGCGGCGATGGCCTGGGCGATGCTTCCGTGCCCGGCGAGTTCGTCGAAGTTGTCGAGAAGCGCCGAAATTCCCGGCAGCGGGCGCGCATCGTCGAGCGCCGCTTCGCTCACCCCGAGCGACTGCGCGAACTGCCGCCACAGCATCGGGTGCGGCGCCACGGGATCAAGCTCTTCGGCGAGATTTTCCTCCACCAGCTTTCGCACCGTGCCGTTCGCGCGCGCCGCCAGCTGCTGCAAGTTGTCCGGAAACGCGCGGACGTGCTGGTAGTACTGCTCGGCATAAAACGCCAGCGACTCCTGCGAAAGTTTTCCTTCCGTCCATGCGCGGTAAAACGGGTGCTTCAGCAAATGATGTTTTTCCACGAGCGCGTCGAGCGATTCGATCAAGGTTGCAACGGGTTTCACTTTCTTTGCCACAGTATTCCCCCAATTGTCTCTTTATGATTGCCAGAGGCAAAGCCGCGCTATGCTACGCGAAACGGCTCCAAAAATCCACCTACTGTGTGTCTTGCGATAACCTACTGGGCTTACGGCGTTGTTGCGGGCCAAGATGTTGCGAGAAAAGCCAAGGCAAAAGCTCCGGATCGGCAAACGTCTTTTCCCACACGTTGTGGCCCCAGTTCGGAATTTCCGTGTACTTCGGCGCTCCACCGGCTTCGCGCAGAGCCGCCACCCAACGCCTGGCATTTTCAACCGGCACGATGGGATCCGCATCGCCCTGCCAAATCCACACAGGTGTTTTTGCATCGGGCGCAATTTGGTCGTCGAATCCGCGCGCGCAGAGTGCAATCGCTGCCGCGAACCTTCCCGGCGCCGAGGCCAGCGCCGCCCACGCACCTTCGCCACCCATGGATTGCCCCGCAACGTATTCGCGCTCGCGGTCAATGCTGTAATTTTTTTCGATCGTATCGAGAATTTCGAGCGCGAGCCGCAGTGAAACTGGCGGCGTATTTGCATGAGGCCGCGCCCACGCTTTCGTTTCCTCCACCTGCGGCGCCAGCACGAACGCATGATATTTCGTCTGGTTTTCTGGCGTGGTCCACACGTGCGTCCCGGGAAAATTGTCGCCCGAAATCTGCAAGAGATTGTCCGAACCTCGCCCCGCCGCCCCATGGAGCCAAAGCACCACCGGATACCTCTTCGTTTTATCGTAGTCCGGCGGCACAAATAGACGGTACTGCATTGTTTCGCCGCCGGGGCTGTGATATGCCGCCGCGAGGAATCCCTTTTCGGGAGATTCCTGCTGCGAACTCGCCCCCCAATTCGGCGCCAGCGAGAAAACCACAACCATTCCGCGCATCGCGCTGCGAGAAAACCGCATAAGGGAAGAGGCTCCGCACTAACGCGAATATTTCCGCACGTGTTCCGGCATTTCAACGCCCGCGATCAATTTCGGATCCGCCACGGGCGCAGCCGACGTCAGCCGCAGCGGAATAACGCCGGCCCAAATCGGCAGCTCGTAATCTTCGGCTTCGTCTTTGGGCGGACCTGTGCGGATTTTCGCGGAAACTTCAGCCAGCGGAAGCGCGAGCACGATCGTCGCTTTCAACTCCCCATCGGTCACCGGGCGCAGCCCGTTCCAGCGCCCAGCGACAATATGCTCGGTGAACGCTTCGAGCGCCTTCAGTTTCTCGTCGCGTTCCTCAACCGCCGTCGCGCGCCCCAGAATTACCACTGACCGGTAGTTCATCGAGTGATGGAACGCCGAGCGCGCCAGCACCAGCCCATCCACCAGCGTCGCCGTGACGCACACCTGCACTCCCCCGGCCAGCGTGCGCAGCATCCGGCTCGCAGCCGATCCATGAAGGTAGAGTGTGTCGTCCACGCGCGCGTATCCTGTGGGAATTACGAAAGGCTGTCCGTCCACCACGAATCCTACGTGACAGAAAAATCCCTCGTCCAGAATTCCATAGACAGTTTCGGAATCGTATTTCCCGCGGTCGGGCAGCCGCTTGACTTGCGTTCGCTGTGTAGGCGTGAATTGGCTCATCCATCGAGCGTAGAATCACCTCGCCTTTGCCGCAAGAGCCAATCTGGATGGATGCCTTGCGCCCTTCATCGCACCAACCAAGGCGGCGTCGAGTGTGCTACTTTCGAGTGCAACACGGAGGATTTGCGATGCCGACAAGCAGGGCCCAAGCGCGCGCCGAGCATACCGCGAACAACACGGGCCACGAGCAGTTTACCGAAACGATCTACGGCGTCATCTGCTCGATGTGCCACAACTATATTCTGATAGACCAAACAAACGATCCGCGCACTTGCCGCGAGCACGAAACCTGCCGCCAGGCGTACTCCTAACCAAGGTTTTTCCCGGTTTCTTCCCCCGCAGGCTATTTCGTGCGCCCGAGGCGGCTGTGTTTCCGCCCGTACGTGAAATAAATCATCATTCCGATGATTAGCCAGACAATCAGCCGCAGCCACGTGCTCAAGGGAAGGCTCGCCATCAGCAGGAACGAAATCCCCATGCCGAGAATCGGCACGAGCGGAACCAGCGGAGTCTTGAACGGCCGCGGCAAATCCGGCCGCCGCACCCGCAGCACCCAAATTCCCGCGCATACGATCACAAACGCGAGCAGCGTCCCGATGGAAGTGAGCTGGCTCAGCACCTGAATGGGCAGCACGCTCGCGAAGAGCGCCACGCAAAATCCAACCACAATGGACGAAATCCACGGCGTGCGGAATCTCGGATGGATGCGCCCCGCCCATTCCGGCAGCAGGCCGTCGCGCGACATCGAATAGAAAACGCGCGATTGGCCCATCAGCATCACCAGCATCGTGGTCGTAAGCCCCGCGAACGTCCCGAGCATCACCACCACGCTGCCCCAGCGAGCCCCGGTCGCTTGGATTCCGAGCGCCACGGGTGCGGCGGTGTTGAGCTGCGTGTAGTTCACCACGCCTGTCAGTGCGGCGCCCAGCGCGATATACAGAATCGTGCAGATTATGAGCGAGCCCAGAATGCCGATGGGCATGTCGCGCTGCGGGTTCCGCGCTTCCTGCGCAGCCGTTGAAACCGCGTCGAAGCCGATGTAGGCGAAGAAAATCACCCCCGCGCCCCTCGCCACTCCCGACCAGCCGAATTGCCCGAAGTTCCCCAGGTTCGGCGGAATAAAGGGATGCCAGTTTGCGGCGGAGATTTCCGGATGGCGCATCAGAAATCCGGTGACGACCGCAATGAACGTAAGCACCGTGCCCACTTTTACGAACACGATGGCGGAATTGAAGTTCGCCGATTCGCGGACCCCCAGCACAAGAATCGTCGTGATCAGCGCGATCACGAAATATGCCGGCAGGTCCAGCACGCCGCGCGCATGCACGAGCGATGCCGCGCTGACGCCCGCGCGGTCCAGAACGGGCTGGATGGCAACAAGCGCGGCCCATCGGCCCTGATAAAAAACCAGGTCGGTTCCGGGCGGAGCCGTAAATTGCGGAGGAACGTGAATGTCGAAACTTTGGAACAAAGCCACCAGGTTGCCGCTCCATCCGGAGGCTACCGTCGCCGCGCCAAACGCGTATTCGATAATCAAATCCCAGCCGATAATCCACGCGAAGATTTCGCCCAGCGTCGCGTATCCATATGTGTATGCCGAGCCGGCGATCGGAATCAGCGAAGCAAACTCCGCGTAGCAAAGTCCCGCGAATACGCATCCCACTCCCGCCAGCGTGAACGAAAGAACAATCGCCGGGCCCGTGAAGTTTGCCGCCACCGTTCCCGTGAGCACGAAAATCCCGGCGCCGATGATCGCTCCGATCCCGAGCGTAACCAGATTCACGGGGCCGAGCACCCGCTTCAGCGAATGCTCGCCCGTCTCTTCCGCTTCGTGCAGCAGCGTATCCAGTGGTTTTGTCGCAAACAGATTGGACACTCGGGTCCTCCGTCATCGCGGTGTGCCGCTCCGGCACAAACGCACCGGCCAAATCGGCGCGTATTGTAGCGATTCTCTCCCCTGGCGGCTACGCGCAAATCGCGCGAACCGCGGAATGCCTTTGCGGTTTGGCCGGAAACGGCGCTCCCACACAACGCACTCGCCGCGCGTCGCATCTGCTTGTAAAATGACCGAGAGCGCTTCTGGAGTTCGCTGATGAAGGTTGCCGATCTTTTCATCTCCAACCAAAGCCTCTTCTCCAATCAAAGCCGCGGTGATGTGCGTCCGCGAGTTTGTATCGCTGGGGTCACGCGCTGGGCGTGGATTGCTCTCTTGATCCTCGCGTGCGCCGCGGGCGCGCAGGCTCAGGACGTTCAGCCGCCTCCCGCGAATCCTTCTGCTCCGGACGCCGCCAACCCGGAGGTTCCCCCTTCGTCGAAATCCGATTCCATCTCTCTGACGGTGCCAAAGGGCACGCCGGTGGAGGTGGTGCTCGATCAGGAGGTCCGCCTGCGAAAAGTGGGCCAGCCGATCCATGGCCGCGTCGCGGAGCCTGTCTACGCGTTCGACAAGCTCGTCATCCCCGTCGGCGCGGAAGTGGCCGGCTCGATCACGAAAATCCAGGAGGTTTCTCGCGGAAAGCGCACGGCCGCCGCGCTCGACGCGGATTTCACGCCGAGCCACAAAATTAATGTCGCCTTCGACGAAATGATTTTGCCGGGCGGCAA
>Ga0307479_10003084_pt1 | contig 15142 bp, 18 predicted proteins | sample atmos_gasesECM4C_FD_203743 | JGI IMG/M metagenome (GOLD analysis project Ga0307479, IMG submission 203743) | Hardwood forest soil microbial communities from Morgan-Monroe State Forest, Indiana, United States - atmos_gasesECM4C_515 | ecosystem: Environmental > Terrestrial > Soil > Temperate... | reverse complement strand
GTTTAGTCCTACGACCCTAAGCGGAAGATCGACCTAACCTCGCTTGGTGCCAGAAGAGGTCGTTGACGGGACCAGCCTGACCGCGAGCCTCTTCACGTCATGGATGAGAGGTGTTCAAGTGGTTATTCGTGAATGGCGAGGACGCGCGAGTCTCTCGCGAGCGGAGGCCTATCCGAGGCATTTCCGTGATAAGGTTGTGCCCGAACTGCGCCGCGTGCCCGGATTCGTTGGCGCACATCTCAGTCAACGCCGATTTGATGACACGGTTGAGTTTCTGGTGCTCACGCGGTGGCGGTCGATGGATTCCGTACGAGCGTTTGCGGGGCCCAATATTGAGAAGGCGGTCGTTGAGCCCGGAGCCGTTGCCGTTCTCATCGAATTCGATGCCGAGGTCCGTCACTACGACGTCATCGAGGAAGTGCCGCTGCCATAGACCGACCGCTTCGGGTTCGGTTTCGGAAAGTCCGAAGCCCACTACCAGCGTCGGCTGTTAACCCTTACAATCGCGTCGCTTCAAGCGCGTGAAGTGAATATCCGCCTGCCTCCGATTACCAGACCCCCTTGGGATATCGGGCCGGCACGTCGCCGATCCCGAGCGGCCAGCTGTCGCGCAAGCCCAGTTAGGCGGCGGCGAGCATCTCGTACCCGGTGGATCTCGTGATGAACTCGTCGAGGGTCTGGCAGACGATCGAGGACGGGGCACGACCCTTCGCAAACTCCTTGATCTCGGCATTCCGGGCGTAATATGCGTCCTCGATCCGGCGATAAGGATACCCGCGGGCCACCCCCTTGCCCGCGGTCCAAGTATCGAATCTATACCCGTCGGCACCTATCAGAACCGGTCCGATCACGATACCCATGTCTGCATCCTCCACAACGAAGCGCCGTGCATCTGATTACAGGTGGAACGTTGCCTGGAAACTACCCCTCGCCGAGAAGGAGCAGGGCGGGGAGCATGCTGCTCACCCCTAACGCGATAAACACGGCGACGATTCTTTCGACCCGAGTCCATCGCCGCCAATCGGCCTTCAGGTCCCTCATCACAGCCTCTCAGCAGGCTCTCTAATATAAAGAAAACTAGGGCGCTTTGCCTTCGAGGCCTAATTAAGCTGAGTAAATCTCGGTAAATGATGGTGAAACGGGCTAACGAGCGTGCCGGTGCCCCGGCCTACTCGCACTGGTCCCGAGGAGGAAGCGCGCCGCACCCTTGTGACTAGAACTTTCATTGCCTCGGCAGCTGAATGTTCGCAGCGATAAGATACTGTGCGGAAGGCTCTGCGAATTCGTGCGCTGGCTCACCGAAGCCATCGAGCAGTCTCTGACCAAGGAAGAGCGTGCGCTGTAATCAAGGCCAGAGAGAGCTACTCGATCGCGCCCTCGGGCGTGACTCGGGGGACGACCCTGCCGGCCACGTGCTGGCGCATGAGCCGTGGTAGGTGGTGCGTCTGCCGGCGATCGCCGATGACGACGGGCTGCACCGGGTCGAGACGGTGCTCTCTGATCATGCCTCAAATGGCAACCCGACGTACTGTTCGGCTAATGACGCCTGGGCGTGCTCGGAGGCGTGCAGGTAGTCGAATTGATTAAGCCGCATCTGTTCCTCGAAGGCTGTCTCAGCGGGAAAACGGTGCAAAAGCATTGTCAGCCACCAGGACATCCGTGCAGCGCCCCACACGCGACGCAACGCCATGTCCGAATAGCACTCGAGGTAATGCGTTCGGCCTGTGCGGTAAGTCTCAGTCAACGCTCGGGAGAGATAAAACACGTCTGAGACCGCGAGGTTAAGACCTTTCGCCCCGGTCGGCGGGACGATGTGGGCGGCATCGCCGGCAAGGAACAGGTGGCCATAACGCATTGGTTCGGCAACGAAGCTGCGCAATGGCGCGATGGATTTTTCGATCGACGGGCCGGTGACGATACTGTCGGCCATGTCCTTTGAACAGCGCGTCTTGAATTCCTGCCAGAAGCGGTCGTCCGGCCAGTCTTCGAGCCTCGCTTCGAGATCGCACTGAATGTAGTATCGGCTCAGCATCGGATTGCGCATCGACGCAAGCGCAAACCCGCGGCGGTGATAGCAATAACAAAGGTCTGGGAACGGCGGCGTCTCCGACATAATGCCAAGCCATCCGAACGGATAGCTCTTTTCATAAGTCCTTAGCACCGAGCTCGGGATCGATGGCCTGCTGACGCCGTGAAAGCCGTCGCAACCGGCGACATAATCGCAGTCGATCCGTCGGACCGATCCTTCCTTCTCGTAGGTCAAATATGGCTGGCCCGAAGTGAGCTCGTGCAGTCGGACGTTGCCGGCTTCATCGATGATCTGTCCGCCGGCCGCATCACAGACGGCATAGAGATCTTCGGTGATCGCTGTCTGGCCGTAGGCCATCATTGCTTTCCCAGTAAATTTCTTGGTGTCGATAAAGAAACGTGGCCGCCCCTCCCACGCGATCGCCGAACCATTATGGGGATGCCCCTCGCGATCCATCCGGGCGCCCAATCCGACTTCACGCAGGAGCTCGACCGTGCCGGCCTCCAGCACGCCGGCGCGAATTCGCTTCAGCACATGAGTGCGGCTCTGCCGTTCCAGTACGATACTGTCGATACCGTTTCGATGGAGCATATGGGATAAAAGCAGGCCGGCCGGACCCCCGCCGATGATAGCCACTTGTGTTCGCGTCGCCATCTTCATCGTCCATTGAGCCAAAAAGGGCCGTCGCCCGTAGTGCAGTGCAAACAGCGGACATCAGCCAATCGTTCGTCAACCCATCGCGGCGGGGATGCGGAATAATCGGCCGGCCGCGTCCAGGTCGGCCAACGTCCAGACACCGCCCACGCCGCGCAGCATCCAGCGCAGGATCGCCCAGAGATCGCGGTCGACCGCCTGCTCGTCGAGCGGCTCGAGCGCCGGGACGAGGGCATAGATCTCGACGCCCGCGGGAAACGGCTCGCCGCTGCGACCGATGAAGACGAGCGCATATTCCGTCCCCGACGGTGCCGCGAGGTAACCCGGCTCGTGCAACCCGACCCGGTCGAGATCGAAGATGTCGGCGAAGAACGTGCGGAACTCGGGATAGTGCCCGATCCTGTCCTCGGCGAGAATGAAGGCGCGGCGCCTGCTTTCGAGGGATGGGGTTGCGATTACTCTGACCTCGCTCATCTCAGCCCTTCCTCAGATTGCGCGCCAGGAAGTCAACGATCAGTGCTGCGATCTCGCTGCCGGAATCCTCCTGCAGGAAATGTCGCCCGGTGACAAGATGCGGTCCCTCGGCGTGCGGAATGAGCTCTTTGAACCGGGCCGAGAAGGTCGCATGATCAAAGACGTCGTCCTCGCGCCCCCAGACGATCATGGTCGGCAGATGGCAGGCAGCGAGCTCGCGTTCGAGCCAGCTGAACCGGTCCAGCGCCCGCGCGGTCGCGTCGAGCGGGATCCAGCGCGGCCAGGTCCAGGTGAGGAGGCGGCTCGCCGGATCGGGCAGCGCCCATTCGTATGCTTGTTGCGCGCGCGCCCGGAACTTTTCGCGGTCGACGACAGAGAGGTAAATACCGCGCCCGGCGAGCGCGTTGTGGCGGCCGAGAAGGTAGGGGCCGACGAGCGGCGCATGCATCATCCGCCACGGGAAGATGCGCGTGTGGAACTCGGCGGGCGGCAGCGGCCAGGCCCAGGTGCTCATGACGACGAGCGCCGCCACGCGGCCCGGGTTCGACAAGGCGAAGCCAAGCCCGGTCGGCCCGCCCCAATCGTGGCAAACGAGGGTTGCCTGCCGGAGGTCGAGCCCGCGCAGCAGCGCCGTCAGGTTCGCGATGTGCCCGTCGAGGCTGTGCGCCTCCTCCCGAGCCGGCTTTTCCGAGAGGCCGAACCCGATCATGTCGGGGATGACAACACGGTGCCCGGCCCGCGTCAGCGGCTCGACGAAGTCGCGGTAGAGGAAACCCCAGGTCGGGTTGCCGTGCAGCAGGACGACCGGGTCGCCGATCCCCTCGTCGACAAAGTGCATCCGCCAGCCGTTGACCCGCGCGAAGCGCGGTCGCCACGGCCATTGCTCGCGGATGGCGGCGGGCAGCAGGCTGTCGTCCATGCGCCTCTCCTCGTCTCGCTTTCCTCGGCGGACCTTGCTCAGTCAGGATACCCACCGACTGGCCGCGGACCCGTCATAGAGGTCGGCTACTTCATCGTCCTGCCGATCTGTCTGATCGCCGAGAAGGCCGCTGCCGTCGTCCGGAAGGAGAATGGTGCGGTCACCATGCCGGGCTGACGCCCGATCAGTAGCTCGGCTTGGCCGGAAATGGGGTCAGCTGAAGCTCGTGCGTCCAGCACGACCGGTCCTGGGTGTGCAGGTACCAGAATGCCTCGGCGATCTTCACCGGGTTGATAATCAGATCGCGGCGGTTCTGATTCCTCGGCAATGCCCGGGTTCCGGGTGAGTCGATGGTGCCGTCGATCACCACGTTGGCCACATGCACGCCGTGCTCGGAATACTCCTCGGTCAGCACCTGCGCCAATGTGCGCATCATGACCCTGGGGTAGTACAGCGACTGCCCGGTCATGCGCTTCTTGCCGCGCAGCGAGCTGGAATTGTTGGTGAAGAAAAACGACCCGGCGCCCTTCTTGCGCATCGCCGGCAGCACTTCCTTGGCGACCAGAAACGGCCCGCGGCAGGCAATGTGCTGCGTGGTGTCGAACATCTCGACCGGGATGTATTCGAGCAATTCCTTATCGGGCGGAAGATCACGGCCCTCCAGGTAGCCCGCGTTGTAGACCAGAACGTCCGGATCCCCGGCTTCGCGGCGGATCGTGGCGAACGCGGCCGAGATCGAATCCTGCGAGACGAGATCCAGCTCGACGATCATGCATTCGCCGCCCTGCTCGCGGATCGCCTGCGCCAGCGGCGACGCATTGGCCTCTTTGCGGGTCGTCAATACGGTGAAGAATCCTTCTTTGGCGAATTTCTGCGCGATGGCACCCCCCACACCCCAGCGCACGCCGATCGGCAATTCGCTGTCGTCCACTGTCCTGCCGTGCGCCAGCAAGGTATTGCGGCCGTCCGATTGCCACTTGGAGGTGGCGCCGATCACCACCGCAACTTGCTTGCCTTTCGTGTTCGTTTTCATCCCGGGATCTCCTGTTGTGAGCCGCGTTCGAGCGAAGGGTGACGCCGTCGCGCCGATAAGAAAAGCGTAATCCGCCGCCAACCTCGGCGGAAGCCGCTAGGCCCGCCCGCGCTGCGGTCGCAGACTTCAGTCGAAGCGTTCGAGCCCGTAAGGCTCGATCAGAGCGTCGCGGAGGCCGGTCAGGATCTCGGCGGCGGCGAACCGACCGATCGCCGGAGCCAGCGTGACGCCAGAGTGCATGACCGCGACGTAGAGGCCAGAGGCGCCGGCGGCACGTCCTATAACTGGGAAGCCATCACTCGGCACCGGACGCTGGCCAACGACATGCCCTTCTGCCACCGGGTGGGCGATAGAGGTCATCATACCTCTCATCTCATCGAATGCGGCCGCGGCGGCGTCCGCCGCGTGGACGTCACCACTTCCGCCGTCGAAACCCGCTGCGGCGAGGAACCGGCCTTCCGGCGTCTGCCGCAGCTGCAAGGCGGGCGACATCACCAGCCCGTTAAGGCGCCTGGGATGCGGCTGCGTTCGCACCAGCAGAGCTGGCGACGCGGCGATCGGCAAGCTGGCGCCGACGGTCGCCACCAACTCTGCCGTCCCGATGCCGGCAGCGACGACGACCTCCTCGGCTTCGATGCGGCCGTTGCTTGTTTCCACACCGGTAACCCGACCGGCACGCAAATCGACACGGTGGGTCGGATTGTCGGCGATCACCGTCGCGCCCAATACCTGCGCCGCGGCCAGCAGGGCCAGCGTTGCGGCAAGCGGCTCCACGGCTCCTTCCGCGGGCGCATGTACTGCGAGTTCCGGTGGATTGGCGAGATAGGGCTCGATCCGCCGCGCTTCGCCGCGCTCCACGAGCCGCGCGTCATAGCCCCAGGCCGCGTGAGCGATCTGGAAGGCCTTAAGCTGCTCCGGCGGCAGTTCCCACGACAGGCCGCCGGTCCAAGCAACGCCGAGGTCGGGCACCTCCTGTGCGAGCCTGTGCCACTCGTCCATGGCGCGGACGCGTAGGCGAAAATACGGCTCGGGACTGCCCCAGCTGGCGTTGATCCAGCCCCACGAGTTCCGGGTCGCAACGCCGCCCGGCGCGTGGGCGTCAACGACGGTAACGCGTGCGCCGGCGCGCGTCAGGTGCCAGGCGATCGAGGCTCCAACTATCCCGGCGCCCACGACCAATACATTCGGCCGATTGGCCATCCAGTCAGGCCGTTCGGTCCCAGCCCCACCAGGCGCAGAGCGCCTCTCCCATGATCAGTCGCTTGTCCTCTTCACTGAGCCACGGCAGCTCCTCGGTGAACATCGTCAGGCATTGGCGCCAGGAGCAGGACATCTTGGTGATGTCGGTGCCCCAGAACATGCGGCGCGGACCAAATGCATCGTATACCTGCCGCAGATACGTGTGCAGCGCCGGAAACGGGTAAGCCTCGCTCGAGTAGTGAGGCACACCGGTCGCCTTGACCGCCACATTGGGGAACTTCGCCAACGCCAGAAGCTCCGGCATGTGGGTCATCGCTGCGGCATCTTTCAGCGTGGTCGTCCCGCCTCTGCCCCCCAGGTGATCGATCGTCAGGCGAAGTCCGGGGTGGCGCCCGGCAATACGGCCGAGCTCCGTCAGCGAATCGGTCGCCAGCGCAGCGATCGGAACGCCTGCCCCTTCGGCCGCCGCCCACAGCCAGTCGAGGGTGCCGTCGCGCAGCCACCGCCGCGCGGGATCGGCGAGGAACCCGTACCGTAGACCGAGCATGCCCGGTTGTTCTCTCCAGCTGGCGATGCGCGCGCGAGCTTCCGGTCGATCGAGCGGCACCGCGCCCATGATCGCGAACCGGCCAGGGAAGTTCTGCACCGCCTGAAATGCCAGGTCGGCTGAACCCGGGTCCCAACCCGGCGGATGGACGACGGCGGCGTCGACACTTCCTTCGTCCATCAGGAGGATGGCCTCCTCGGGGGTAAAGGCCGTCACCTGGCGATGCGAGAGGTTGCTCGGCAAGCCCGATCCCCAGAGGTGAATTTGCGCGTCGACGATCTGCATCGGCGATTCTCCCTTCATCGACCGGCCGGATAATACCGCGGGTATCCGCGGCGCCGCACAAAGGCGATAGCGATGATGCTGAGCGCCGCGGTGAACATGATGTAGAAGCTCGGCGAGAGGTTGTTGCCGGTAACGGCGATCAGCGAAGTCGCGATGAAGGGCGTGAAGCCGCCGAAGATCGTCACCGCGACGGCGAAGCTCAACGACACGCCGATCCCGCGGATCGGGGTCGGAAAGAGCTCGGCGAGTTGCGACGGCAATACCCCGCTATAGCCGGCCTTGACGAGGCTGAGCCAGCCGGCGGCAAAGATCGCCGTCGCGAGCGAGGGAAAGGCGACCATCAGGAAAAAGAGCGGGTAAGTGGTGAGAAAAAAGAGCCAAGCGGTTCCTGTCAAGATGCCGCTGCGTCCGAACTTATCGGAGAAGTGCCCGGCAAACGGCGAGGCGACGCCGAGAATGACGGCGCCGACCAGGGTCGCAGTGAAGCCGGTTGCCTGCGGCAGGTGCAGCTCCTTCATCGCATAGGTAGGGATGTAGAGGATGATATAGGCCGAACTGTTCGAGATGGCGGAGGCGCCGATCGCCAAGAGGCCCTCGAGCGGGTGTTCGCGCAGCGCGTCGCGCACCGGCGTGCGGGTCGGCTCGATCTCGACATATTCCGGCGTCTCATCAAGCCGGCGGCGGATATAGAGCCCGACCGGGCCGATCAATATCCCGAACAGGAACGGGACGCGCCAGCCCCATTCGACGAGCTGCTCCGGCGACAGAATGCTCGTCAGCAAGATCCCGAAACCCGACGCCAACGCGCCAGTGATCCCGGTGCTGGCCCATTGCCAGCTCGCAACAAAGCCTTTGCGCGAGGCGGTTTGCTCGGCAAGAAAGGTAACGGCGCTGCCAAACTCGCCGCCGACCGAAAACCCCTGCATCAGTCGGGCGAGAAGGATCAGGATGGGTGCCGCGAGCCCGATCGTCGCATAACCCGGCATCAGCGCCGTCATCGTCGTGCCGACGACCATCAACATGATCGAGAGGGTGAGCCCGGCCTTGCGGCCGGCGCGATCGGTATAGGCGCCAATCACGATTGCGCCCAGGGGGCGCACCACATAGGCGGCGCCAAAAGTGCCGAGGGTCAACAGCAGCGACGCGGTCTCGTTGCCGCCCGGGAAGAACACTTTCGCGATGGTGATCGCGAAATAGCCGTAAACGAGGAAATCGAACCATTCGAGCGCATTGCCGAGCGAGGCGGCGACGATGACCCGGGTCAGTGTGGGTCTGGCGCGGACGGCCGGCGGGGCAAAGGCTTCGGCGGTCATGATGGCTCCCAATGAATTAGGACAGTTTCTTGGTCATATAGAACCGCGTATGGCCGGGCGGCTCACAATCGATCCGGGCGGCGACCTCCCAACCCTGCTTCAGATAGAAACCGGGCGCCTGAAAGTGGAGTGTGGATAACACCGCGCGGGTACAGCCGCGGCGCCGCGCTTCTTCCTCTGCCATGGCGAGGAGCCGGCTGCCAAGCCGGTCGCGCCTCAAATCCTCCGGCAGAAAAAACCGCTCCACCGTCAGCAGGCCGAGATACGTGCGGCCCAGCAGGCCGCCCGCGACCCTCTTTGTTTCGAGATTGCAGACGAGGATGGCGAGCGGACGTCCGTCCGAACCTCCCGCTTGCGCCTCGTTGTAGGCGCGCAACCCATCCGTGATCACCGCACGCTCGTCGTCGTCCGGTGCATCGGTCAGCGTGATCGTGGTTTCGGCTCGATTGGCCACGGCGCATCCTCCTCGACTGAATCACTGTCACAGCCTAATCCTTTCCGCTTCGTCTTGCTGGAGGCGCTAATTTGTCCGGTTGTAAAAAAGCTCCGCGGATGGGTGGCGCACCCCGACCGGCGGGCTGTATCAATCCCCGCGGATGCCACAGAGACGATCAGCTTTCCCTCGACGCGAGATCTTCGACGACTCGGCCGACCATGTCCGTCCCAAAGTGATCGGGCTCTACGTGCTCCTGCTCGCCGCCAATTTGCTCGCCTGGGCCTGGGCCTTCGCGGCGTTTCACGGCTACCCTTTGTTATTGGCGACGGCATTTATCGCCTACGGCTTCGGATTGCGGCACGCGGTCGATGCGGACCACATCGCCGCGATCGACAACGTCACCCGCAAATTGATGCAGGAAGGCAAAAGGCCGATTGCCGTCGGGTTCTTCTTTTCCCTCGGCCATTCGACCGTCGTGATAGCGGCGGCGATCCTGATTGCGCTGACCGCGAGCAGCCTTCAGCGGAGCTTTCCCGGCCTGATCGAGGCCGGCAGCCTGGTTGGCACGTTGGTCTCGGTGATTTTTCTCTTCGCCATCGCGATGATCAACCTCGTCGTGCTTGTCGGCGTCTTTCGGGTCTTCCGCCGGGCAAGGCGCGGGGAAGATTACGCCGAGGAGGAGCTGAACTTCTTTCTCGCCCAGCGCGGGCTGCTCAGTCGGCTGCTCCGAGCCCTGTTCGGGTTGATTTCCCGCAGCTGGCACATGTATCCGCTCGGATTTCTGTTCGGGCTAGGCTTTGACACCGCGACAGAGATCGGCTTGCTCGGAATCTCGGCTGCCGAAGCATCCAAAGGGCTATCGATCTGGTCGATCCTGGTGTTCCCGGCGTTGTTCACCGCCGGCATGTCGCTCGTCGATACGAGCGACGGCGTCCTGATGGTCGGCGCTTATGGCTGGGCGTTCGTAAACCCGCTCCGCAAGCTCTACTATAATTTGACGATCACCGGCGTCTCGGTCATCGTCGCCGTGGTTGTCGGCGCGATCGAAGCCTTGGGGCTGGTCGCGGAAAAGCTCGGTCTCACCGGTGGCATATGGAACGCCATCGACTTTGCAGCCGGCAATTTCACTGCACTCGGATACCTCGTCATCGGGATCTTTGTGGCGAGTTGGCTCGCCTCGCTCGCGCTCTATCGGGTGATGGGGTATCACAAGATCGGCTCCGCCTGACTGATGGCCGCCCGGATGGATGGCCGGCGGCCAGGTCCCCAGCACGCTGACCACCGCGAGGACCGCGAACCCCAGCCCCTGCTCGCAAAGCACCGAGCGAGCGAGAGCGGCGGTCGCCGCTGAGGTTCGTGTGTCCCGCCGCAGGCGCGGCAGCAGGCGAAACCGGTTGAAGAGCGCGACAGCGACCATTGCCAGGAACAATAGGATCTTCAGACCCAGCAAGCGGCCGTAGGGCGTGCCAACCAATGCTTGGGTGCTCCCGACCAGCAGCAAGGTGTTGAGCGCGCCGGTCGCGGCAAGCAGCGCCACCGCGGCGTAGCCCATCTGCGAGAAACGCGGCACCACGCCGCGCGCGACCGAAATCCAAGCCGTGCCCGATGAGGACCGCGCCCTTCCGAGCAGCCAGGCTAAAGGAAACAGGCCGCCGAGCCACAGCCCCGCGGCGAGCAGATGCACCATCTGATTGATTTGATGGGCGAGCCGGACCTTCCCTTGGCCCTCCACGGCGTGCCCGACCCAGCCCAGGCTGACCAGTAGCAAGAAGGAAAGCACGAGGATCGCCGGCATCCGCCAATGCGTCCTCGGTGCAATGCAAACGCCGATTGCGAGGATGGTAAACACGAGATGCCAGCACCACACCCGGCCAAAGCTTGTGCCGAACAGGACCTTGCTTATTGTGCGGGGATCGAGTGCCGCAGGGGCCGAGCCGACCATAGCGGCGGTGGTTGCGAGCAGCAGGCTCAGCGCCGATACCAGCACGACGATGGTGCCGACGATCGTCACCCGCCAGAACCAGGCATCGAAGGTGGCAAGAGCGTTGACCGAAGTCGTGGCAGTGTCGACGCCGAGCCCGTAAAGCCGAAAGGCGCCGCAACCGAAGACTACGAACACGGCCGCGAACTGTAGCAAGCGTGATAGGATCAGCGCCTCAGCCACGTCTTGGCCCGGTGCCTAGGCTCACGGCTTGATTTCGAAGGTGAAAGTCCCTTCGGTCGGGTGGGTATCGACCGAGACGACGTGCCAGCTGACCAGGTAGGTCCCCGCAGCCAGCGGCTTCAGCCCGACATGGAGCTCGGCCGGACTGTCTCGAGGAATCTGAGCGTTGCCGAGATCGACCCGCTGCCCCGCTTCATTCGTCACCGTCACGCCGCTGAACGCGGGTTCGAGGTCCTGTGTGAACCACAATGTGACGACCGGCGGCGAAGCCGGCACCTCGCTGCCCACCGCCGGGCTCGCATGGTCGAGGAAGGCGTGCGCCCGCGCCGACGGGGCGGCGCCGATCGCCATCGCGCCGGCAACCAGTGCCACCAAGATCGTGCGCATCACCACCACTCCGATATCGGCTTGCCGATGCTGCGCGGGAACAGATCGTCGAGGTAGAAATGAAGTTGGACGACGCCGCCATAGCCGTGCCCGGTGAGGCGCGTCGTCGGCAAGATCGCCTCCGCGCCGATCTGGAAATACGGACCCGCCCAGATGATCCCCGGCTGGATCGTGCCTGTCGTCTGCCCTCCCAGTCCTCGGTTCATCGCCGTCGAGAAGGAGACCTCGACCAGCGGGAACAGTTGATTGAACGGCGCCCGAAGCCCGATGTCCTTCACACAACATTCCAGGTAGGGGAAACTGTATTCGAAGGCAAAGCCGTAAAAGAAGTTGGTCGGGTTCGGCGAGCCGGCGCTCTCGACCTTGGTCGGAAAGTCGAAACCGAGATTGCCGGTGATTGCAAACGGACGCAGATAGGGGAGCGACCGCGGGAGATCGCCGAAGCCCTTGCCGAAATCGAAGGTCGGCGACAGGGTCGTGAAATCGGGCGCGCCCAGCGCCTGGACCCGTCCGGTATGCGCCCAGGTCGCGGTGAGCCCCAAAAGGCCTAGCGCCTGGTGCGGTCCGTTGACGAAGAGCTGGTACTGGGCAGTGGTCCGCAATGCGCCGAGCCCGGTGACCGCGGGCGTGTCCGTCGGCTTCAGGCGTTGCCATCGGTCGCCGATGATGACGCCGATGTCCGGCGTTATGCGTTTGGCAAGATCGATTTCGACGTCGGTCCCCCTTGCGCCGTCGGGTGCGGGCGGGCTGGTGGTAACCTGCGGCAGGGAAATTTCGTCGGCGACGAACGGATCGTCGGTCAGGATTGTCGCCGGGAAGAACCGTTCGCCGGCGATGCCGTGAGCAAGAGCACTGCTGGTCTGTGCGATGACAAGTGAAGCCGCGAGCGCAAGCTGCGCCAGCTGGCCGTAGTAAAGAGTGGGACGCATCGGGTGTTCCCCAATCCGGAGAGAGCAAGCGACCCGCAGGCAGCGAACCCGGTGGGCTCAGTGACCTGCCGATCAGGCGGCGAGGGTGTTAAGCTCCCGGGGCGGGGCGCGGGCGCGAGCGGCGCTGTAGAGGCGATTCGGGATGTCGGCCGGCGGTGCTGTGAACGCGACATGGGATGCAGCGAAGGCGACCGGCTCAACGTGCACAGCGGGCGCCAAAACGGCCACGACGCTGCCGTGCGAGACACAGCACGCAGCAAAATCGTGATGTGCCTTAGGTGCTTTGTCAGCCGGCGCTGGCGCGCCAGGCGCGGTGCTGTCCGGCACCAGGCACAATGCGCGCGCGTCAAAGGCAATCGCGAGTTTGCCGACGCCATTTGCCGAACCGATCGGTGCAGGGTGGAGTCCCGATCCCGCGATCTGCGCCAGCAGGGCGACGACCGCGAGAACAAGGCCGATGCGCGAGCGTCGGCGACCGCGCCGTGCGACCGAGGCCGCCACCGAAGCCCCTGGAGCGCCGGTCATCTCGATTCGGCCGCTACGGCGCGGCGCCACAGGCGGCCGCCTTCGAGAAGCTGGCACGCGGCGAGCACCGGCAGTCCGAGTGCCAGGTCGCGCGCTCGCTTCAACAAGGAGAGAGCGAGGGCCATCTCCGGTGTCAGCCCAAAGCTCCCGCCGAGCATGATATATGCCCCTTCCTGCACGCCGACCGCATTCGGCACCGCGAAGGCGACACTACGCACAGCGTAAAGCAGGCCCTCGATAACCAGCACCACTCCGAAACCGAGTGGCGCACCAGCAAACCGCAAGGCGAGCCACGCTTCAATCGTGGCGGCGATCCAGCAGACGAGGTGGAGGAAAAAACTGGCGCAAAGTCGAAGCCGCCGCCCGTAAATAGCGGTGATGGCCGCATGAAGCGCGGCGGCGCCAGCGGCGGTCTTCTCCAGCCAATCGCGGCCGAGTGTTCCGGCGAGGCGGTCGATCAGACCAAATCCGCGCTGCTGGGCAGCCAACAAGCCCGCAGCGAGGATTCCCGCGGCGGCAAGCCCGATCGCGACAGGGACCGCGACCGGCGCACCGGGCCACAGCCGGATCAACCACCAGAGCGCGAGCCCTGTGAAGGCAATTTGAGAAACGAATTCAAGGCTGACGTCGACGATGGTGCTCGCCGCGGCGGCGGCGGCGGGGACGCCCGCGAAAGCGATCGCTCGAGCCCCGAGCAGGTGACCGCCGACCTGGGAAAGCGGCAAAACTTCGGAGCCGGCATCGCGGACAAAACGCCCCCAAATCGAGATCCATAACCTCGTTCCGGGCAACAACACCCACCAAGCGATCCCCATCACCCCCATCAGGGCGAGGTGGATCAGGCAGATCGTTGCGAACCCGGCCCATCCGACGGCGAGCAGCGAGCGGATAACGGCGTCAGCCCCGAAATAGCCGACCAATATGCCGATCAGCGCCAGGCCAGCCATTGCGGCAAGCAGCGAGACGAGCCTCACATGCTTTTTTCCCGCGCCATGCGGGGAGAGATCCCGAAGCGGGACGCAGCGAGCGCAATGCCCGCGAGCCGCGGAAGAAGGTGGGGCTGCAGCAGATCGGGATCGAATCCCGCCATGCGTCTAGCGTGCTCGGCGCGGCACTCCTCGACAAAGCCGCGGAACGTAAAGCCGTCGAGAAACACGCTCGCCTGCGTCGCCGAAAAATCCTTCCCGTCACTCGCGCGGCGCCCGCGCCAAACAGTTCCGAGCAAGCGCCCCATCGCCCGGGCATAATAACGGGTTGCCGTCGCACCGCGCAGCCACGGCGCACCGAGGCCGCGAGCGACTTGTTGCCATGCCATCCAGTTGATGAAGAAGACGATGTGGCGCGTCTCCTCGTGGATCAATGTCTCGAAGATTTCGAACATCGCTTCCGGCAGGAAGCCGGCCCGGCGCGCGATATTGAACACACCGAACCCGAGAAATGCATCGAGGCACTCGCCATACCCGAAATCGGCGAACGCGCGGAGCAAGTTGCCGCTCGGTGGATCCGGCGGGCGCTCTTCGGCCACGACGCCGTAGCGCTGGATCATCAACCGCAACAGCTCGGCGTGACGCGCTTCTTCGAACCCCTGGAGCGTAACCGCCTCGCGCACCAGCGGATCGGTGATCGTCTCGGCATAGGCGGCGACAATGGCACCCGCTCGGCGCTCGGTGTAGAGGACTTCCTGCCAGAACGGGATCGCGCGCAAACGCCCAAGCGCGGTCTCGTCAAGATCGGGCCACGCCAAGGCCGCGGGGTCGAATTCGCAATGGCTCGCGATAAACTCGCGGCAAAACCGCTGTTTATGCTCGTCGGAGCCGACTTTCATGACGCCGACGCACCCGAATTTGATCGCGGCAAAAAGCAGCGGACGAACCGCAGGAGGCAAGGCACCACCGCCGGCCGCAATAGGCGCGGATCATACCCCGAAAGGCGCCGATCGTTCTCTGCCAGGCACACATCGATCAGCGTCCTGACGGGAAGATCGACGGTACTAAGAGACTTGCTGCCCGTCAGGGTAAAGTTGTTATCCCGGGGCGCCATTCCCCCCTCCCCATCGCCGGCATCGCCGAACCCCCGCGCGATGCCGATCCGCTCCCAAACAAGAAAAGCCCAAACGCCAAGGATTTTGGCCCAAAAGATCGGGCGCCGCCATAGCGGCACGTTCCGCCGATGCCACGCCACCCAATTGACAAAGAAGAGGATGTGGCGACCTTCCTCCTGCATGACCGGCTCGAATGTATCGACGAG
>Ga0307479_10003083_pt1 | contig 15148 bp, 13 predicted proteins | sample atmos_gasesECM4C_FD_203743 | JGI IMG/M metagenome (GOLD analysis project Ga0307479, IMG submission 203743) | Hardwood forest soil microbial communities from Morgan-Monroe State Forest, Indiana, United States - atmos_gasesECM4C_515 | ecosystem: Environmental > Terrestrial > Soil > Temperate... | reverse complement strand
TCTCGTAGACACCGAAGTGCGAGTAAGGCGCCCGGACGCGCAGCACGGTCTCCTTGGCACCCATCGGCTCGCCCTCGCCGATCGCGTATGCCTCGTCACCTTCCTCGAGGATCTCGCTCAGCAGCCGAACGGCTTCGGCCACGCCGCACAGCACGCCCGCCTTGCTCGCGAAGAAATCCATCGCCACGAGCGCGTCGACCTTGCCGCCGGACAGGGTTTTCTGGGCGCGCTGGAAGTAGACGTCCGAGGCCGCGTGGCCGTAGTAGGCGACGAGATCGGCGGCGGGACTCTCGGCCGTAGCTTGCTTGGTTCCCACGAAATCAGAGGACCGGCGACCCGAGCCGCTGGTCGGCTCGGCGAGCCGCTCGCCTGCGATTTCGCGGGGGCCCCTGATTTTCACAGCGCCATGAACTTAGCAGCCTCGGTAACATCCGGACGCGATGACCGCGCCATCCAACCACCAGGTGCTCGAGGCGCTGAGCCGGATCAAGGACCCCGACCTGGGCCGCGACGTCGTCAGCCTGGGCATGATCAAAGAGCTCGACGTCAGCCCTCAGGGGAAGGTGAGCTTCACGTTCGAGCTGACCACCCCCGCCTGCCCGGTGCGCGACCGCTTCAAGACGCAGGCCGAGGACGCGGTCAACGAGATTCCGGGCGTGAGCGGCGTCGAGGTGCGGATGACGGCCAACGTGCGGCCGGCGTTCATGCGCACGAAGCCGTCTGAGATCCTGCCCGGGGTGAAGCAGACGATCGCCATCGCCTCCGGCAAGGGCGGCGTGGGCAAGTCGACCGTCGCGGTCAACCTGGCGGCCGCCCTCCGCAAGAGCGGAGCCAGCGTCGGGCTCCTCGACGCCGACATCCTCGGCCCCTCGGTGCCGGTGATGACCGGCTCACTCGTCCAGCCGGAGCAGTCCAACGGCCGGCTGCAGCCCATCGAGGTGCACGGTTTGAAGGTGATGTCATTCGGACACGTGCGACCTCAAGGAGAGGTGACCGTCTTTCGCGGACCGATGGTTGGCAAGATGATCGAGGAGCTGCTGCGTCTCACCGATTGGGGCCGGCTCGACTACCTGGTCATCGACTTGCCGCCCGGGACCGGCGATGCGTCCCTCACCCTCGGCCAGGTAATTCCCCTTACCGGCGTCGCGATCGTATGCACGCCGCAGGACGTCGCGACGAACATCGCTGTCAACGCGCTGCAGATGTTCCGCAAGCTCAACGTCACGCCCCTCGGCCTCATCGAGAACATGAGCTGGTACGTCTGCCCCGAGTGCGGACACCGCCACGAGATCTTCAGCCACGGCGGCGCGGAGGCGGCGGCGAAGCGGCTCGGCGTTCCCTTCCTCGGCGCCATCCCGCTCGAGGAAGGAATTCGCGAGGACGCCGACAGGGGCACACCGGTCGTCATCTCGCGGCCTGAGTCGGCGGGTGCGAAGGCATTCGTAGCGATCGCGTCGCAGGTCGCAGCACGCACGTCGATCCAGTCGTTCCGTCAGCTTCCTGTGCTCAACGTCCACTAGGTAGAGCGCCTGCAAGACCCCGATCCATTTCCCACGAACGTCGACGTCGACCGCGAACGTCAGGTCATGGAGATCACGTGGGAGGACGGCACGAAGTCGACCTACACCGGTGAGCAGCTGCGGTGGGCATGCCCCTGCGCCGAGTGTCGCGGTGAAGCCGGAATGCCGGGCCGCCTCTCGCGCGTGAAAACTCTCGGTGATCCGGAGCTTCGGATCAGCGACGTGAGTCTCGTCGGTCAGTACGCACTGCAGATCGGATTCGAGAGCGGGCACGCCCACGGCATCTACACGTTTTCCCTGTTGAAGTCCTTGGTGCAATAATCTCGGGCGGCCCGTTGTCGATCTCCACGCCCATCCCACAAGTCGAGCCACCGCTCCCCGTGGCCCCGCCCCTGAAGCGACCGGCACGCCGGCGCAAGACTTTTGGGCGTCGCGGGTGGCTCGCGCTCGGAATGGTGGTTCTCGTGCTGCTGGTGAGCGTCGGCGCGTACCTCGCCTACGAGAACACGCTGCCGACGACGCTCACGACCAACGTGAAGAGCGGTCAGAAGGACGTTCCCGCGGACGGCGCGTTCATCCTCAGCTACTCACGCTCCGTTTCCATCGACGCCGTTCGGGCCGCATTCTCCATCACGCCTGCGACAGACGGAAACATCACGTCTGTCTCCGGCCAGCAGCAGTACGCATGGACGCCGGCCAAGCCACTGCAGGAGCTTGCGACCTACACGGTCACGCTGAAGACGACCCTCGACACCGCGCATCACCATGTCAACGGCGGCGCATGGACGTTCACCACGCTGATCATTCCGCGCCTGCTGAGCGTCACCGCGGGCGACGGAACCGCGCTCAAGGACGGGATGGAGATCGACCCCGGCACCGCGATGAAGCTGACGTTCAACGACGTGATGGAGCCGGTGACGATCAAGGTGACGGTCGGCGGACAGATCGCGAGCCTGAAGTGGGCCGCGGACGACAAGAGCGCGACGTTCTCGACGTCGGGAATGCCGTCTGGACCGCTCGCGGTGCAGATGGCCGCGGGCGGACGCGACCAGACCGGTCACCTTGTCGCCTCGGCGTTCACGCTGAAGACCGGCGTGTACTGGCATGACCGAGAGCACACGGTCGCCCTCAGCTATCCGGCCCTGATCCAGATCCCGAACGACGAGAACGCGCGCGACCAGAACGGTCTTCAGGCGGCGGACATCGTGTTCGAATACCTGGCGGAGGGTGGCATCACGCGCCTCACCGCCGTCTACGAGAAAGTGCCAGACGTCGTCGGCCCGATGCGCTCCGCTCGCTTCATCTCCCTGAAGCTTGGCCGCCACTACAAAGGTCTGCTGTTCCAGTCCGGCGAGTCGGCGGCCACCCAGGCCCGCGCCTCGAGCGACCCGACGCCGCAGTTCTTCGACACGATCGGCTACCAGTACCGCACCTACGCCAACGGCCGGTACGCGCCCGACAACCTGATGATCAACAGCGACCGCGTGCAGGCCGCGGAGGGTCTCTACGGGATAGGGCCGTACACGATCCCGAAGGCACGGCCCAACGTCAGCGGCGGCGCGCCGGTCAACTCCTTCAACGTCGACGAGCACTACTCGACGTACTCCTACGACGCGGGAACCGGCACCTACACCAAAACCGAAGAAGGTCATCCTTACCAGGACCTGAGCCTTCATCAGCCGCTGCGCATCGAGATGCTCATCACCCTGCACACGCGCGAGCAGCTTCTCGACGTCGGCGACGGCCACGGCTCACACATTCACGACTACGACCTCGACACCAACGGGCGCATCGACGTCTACTACAAGGGTCTGCACTACACAGGCAACTGGGCATCGACCGACAGCCACGGACCACTTACGTTCGCGCTCGACGGCGGCCAGGCGCTGACGCTCCCGCCCGGTTTAGTCTGGATCGACGTCACGCAGTAGATCCGTCTCCGTGACCGCGGCGTTGACCATCCTGAGCTTGCAGACGGCTTGCGGCCCGGGTTCGACCCCAGGCGCGTCGGCGCCGCCCGTGTGCGCGACGCTCCATGTGGTCCAGCAGCGCTCGACGCTCGCATCGGAGGACCTGCAGACCCCCGGGTTGGCGCTCCCGTCGGGCACCCAACCAGTCGGGATCGCCGCGGACCGCGACGGCGCTTCCGTCTGGGTCCTCGGGACCGGCTCGGACCAGGTCCTCCACGTGATGGCGGACGGTTCTGCGACCACCTACCAGCTGCCGCGCAGCAACCTCGGCCTCCAGCTGACGCAGTCCCTTGACGGCACAGTGTGGGTTCCGGAGAAAGACCGCGACGCAATCGCCGCGCTGGGAGCGGACGGCTCGGCCCGCGAGTGCCGATTGCCACGCAAGAACTCAGGGACGGCCGCGACATCGGCGGCCGCCGACGGAACGGTGTGGGTCAGTGAGGACCACGGCGCCGCCATCGCGCACCTCGTCGACGGCCGCTTCGTCGAGTACCCGATCGGCGTACCGGGAGCTGAGGTGCTTACCGCGCCTGGCGGCGGCGCCTGGTTCACCGTCCACGGCGCGCCGATCCTGGGTCGCATCACCGCGTCGGGCGCTGTGCAGAGAATCCCGATCGGCGGATCAGGGACAGCGCTAGGCCTCCTTGCCGCCCCTGACGGGGCAATCTGGGTCGCCGACTTCGGCGGCGACCGCATCGTCCGAGTCACCGCGGACGGAAAGATCTCCGAATGGAAGACGGCGGCCGGCGCCAAACCCCAGAGCCTGGCCGTTGGGCCTGGCGGCGGCATCTGGGTGACCGAGAGCGGAACGAACCACCTCGCTGTCGTGCGTGGAGATCAGCTCGCCGAGGTCTACCGCACCGGCGACTGGCCCGACCACATGGTCATCACGGCGGATGGCTGGGCTTGGTTCACCGAGTACTACCAGGACCGCTTGGGAAGGGTTCGAGTTACCGCGTAGCTACTTGCGGTCGAGCTCCCAGACATGCCACATGCGCGGCTTGATCCATGCGCTCACGCGTTTGGCGTCGCGGTTCCTGAAAGGCCTGCCACCGTAGCGCCTGGCGAGCCGGTCGATGTCGGCAAGATCCGGGTCGTCGTGAAATGAGACGACGTCGCCAGTGAAGCTGACGTGCCGGTACCAGTCGTCGTCGAAGACGGTCATGCTGACCCGCGGGTTGGCGCGCATCCAGCCGAGCCTGCGTCTTTCGCGTGCCATGTTGACCAGCACCTGCTCGCCGTCCCAGTCGTACCACGTCACCACCGTCATCGGATAGCCGTCGGGTCGGACGCTTGCGATCACGGCCGCGTTGGGCCGGCGAAGAAATGCGTCGACCTCAGGCGGCGCTTTCACTGCAGCCCGTGGAGCAACCCTGCCGCCGCGTCCACGAAGCCATCCAGGGTCGGCCGCGCCAACCGCATGACCACATGCTGCGCGCCCGCCTCGACGTAAGCAGCGATCCACTCGGTCGCGGAGTCGATCGTCCCCGCATGGCTCGCCTGCAGGCGGGCCATCACCTCACCGGGAACGCCGTAGTAGGCGCGGATGTAAGCGTCGAACTGCTGGGCGGCGGCCTGCCTGTCTTCCGCGATCGCAAGCGTCAGGTAAACGCCCGCGGTCACGTCGGATGGATTGCGGCCGGCCCTCGCCGCGGCCTCCCTCACGACGCTCAGCCCGGCCGCGTAATCCTCCGGCGTGGGGCTGAACGGCAGCCATCCGTCGAACCGCGACCCGGCCTCGCGCAGCATGCGCGGGCCCTGCGCACCGAGCCACAGTGGCGGGCCGCCCGGCGTCAAGGGGGGCGGCAGCAGCTTCATGTCCGGGTCCTCGTCGCGCCACAGCGCGCGGCAGCGGTCGATGGCGTCGAGCAGCGCCGTCACGCGACGGTCACCCGGCATGTCGACGGCCGCGAGCTCCTGACGCGTTCCCGGGACGTCCGCTCCCGGGCCGACGCCAACGATCACCCTGCCTTGCGAGACGCGCTCGAGGGTGACCAGCACGTGTGCGAGCTGCACCGGACGGCGCAGCAGCGGGAGCAACACCGCCGTGCCCAGACGCACGCGTCTGGTCGCGCCGGCAACCGCGGCGAGCACCGTCAGCGGCTCACCGCGCGGGCGCGCCAGCAGCGAGTCACCAGCCCAGACCGACTGGAAACCGAGTCGCTCCGCTTCGACTGCGGTATCGACCAGGAATCGCAGGTTGCTGTCGCCCCATAGCAAGACCTCCCGCGACGGCAGCAGGAGTCCGAGGTCGACTTTCACGCTAAGAACCGTAGCCTGAGACCTATCATCGGCGCGCCTTGCCTTTCAGCGTCGAAGACTTCGCGCGAACGAGCCTTGTCCGCATCCTGCCTCGAAGCCGGTACCGCCTCGCCGCCCAGTCGGACGGCCGATTCCAGTCGTTCGCCAGCAACACCACGCGAATCGCGTACCGCCAGCAGGGCGCCACGCCGGCATTCCTCCTGTTCTCCGGGCCCGGTCAGAACCCCCACGCCGCCGCGATGGCGGCGGCATCGTGGGCCGAGGCCAACTGGCGCCCCAACGCGATCCAGCGACGGGTCCGCCCCGGCGTCGTGGCCGTGCATGTCGCGCCCGGCAACCAGCTCACGCCGGGCGGTCCCGTCGGCGGCGCGATAGTTCCATCGGCCGTCTGGACCGTCGACTCCGCGACAGGGAAGGTCGAGACGACCGGCAGCCCGCCGGGCTCTCCCTCGGGCTCGGAGATGCGGCGCGCCGCGGACTCCCTGATGCGTGGCGCGCCTGCTCCATCCCTGGGTGAGCTGGACCTTGCGGAGAAGGGTGTCATGCAGCTTCGCACCGCGACCATGCCCCGGGCGTTTGGCGGGCTGCTCGGACTTGCCCTGCTCTACCTCGCCTTCCGCTACGGGATGGCCGGGCTCCTCGGTCTGTTCGTTCTTCCCGAGCTTCTGAGCGGCAACATCTCGGGTGACAGGCTCGTCCTTGCCCTTTCGTTCGGCGCCGACGTGCTGGTGCTCGCCGGGATCGTGCTCGGGGCCGCGCTGGTCTTCAACTTCCGCAACGCCGCGATGCGCCTTCCGGGGTTCTCGAGCTCCAGCGGCTCGACACGCAACCTGACCTGGGGCGGCTACGTGGCCGTCATGGTCGCGCTGGTGGTCGTGCAGGAGGCCGTCGTGCCTGGACTCGAGCACCGCAACCCGGTAACGGCGGCCCAGGGCGCCTACACCCACGTGACCGTCACCGCGGCTGACGATGGCTCGGAGACCTACGTCGACGAGAACGGCGACCTCACGGTCGACCTCTCGGGGTGGCCCTCCAACGAATGGGCGGGCGTCACGTTCAAAACCAGCAATCCAAGCGTGCTGTCCCTCGACTCGACGCCGGCAGCTGGCGCGGCTCCGACGGCGAGGTATACCGCCCATCAGGCGGGGGCGGCTCGTGTCGACGCATCATCGGCAGACGGGAAGTACACGTTCCAGATTCGCGTCGACGTGGGACCGCCCCCGAGCTAAACGGGGGGTCAGGCGCGGGCGGCGTCCTTCAGGGCTGTGATGTGCTGCGCCGCCGCGACCGCGGCGGTCGTTCCATCCCCAACGGCGGTGGCGATCTGCTTCGTCAGCTGGGCGCGGACGTCGCCCACCGCCCAGATTCCGTCGACCGAGGTCTGCATGTTGCGGTCGGTGACGATGTAGCCCGCCGCATCGTGGTCGACGTGGACCTTCAGCAGCGACGAGTTGGGCACGAAGCCGATGAAGATGAACACGCCGCCGACATTCAGCTCTTTGTTCTCACCGTGCTGCTCGTACTGGATCGAGTGCACCTTGCCGTCGCCGGTGATCGTCTTCACATGCGCGTCGAAGATGAACTCGATCTTGTCGTTCTCGCGGGCGCGATCGATCAGGATCGGCTGGGCCCGGAGCTCGCTGCGCCGGTGCAGGATGTAGACCCTGGACGCGTACCGGGTGAGAAAGTCGCCCTCCTCCACGGCCGCGTCGCCGCCGCCGATCACGGCCAGCTCCTGGCCCTTGAAAAAGGCGCCGTCGCAGACCGCGCAGTAGCTGACCCCTCGGCCCCAGAACTCCTTCTCGCCAGGAACCTCCAGGTACCGGGGCAAACCGCCCGCCGCCATGATTAGCGCCGGGGCGCGAAGCTCGTCACCCGACTCGAGCCGGACGACCTTGGTGTCGCCCTCGACGTCGATCTCCTTGACCGGCTCGAAATCGCGCACCTCGACCCCGAACTTCCGGGCGTGCTCGCCCATCTTCATGGCGAGCTCCGAGCCCAGGATGGAGTCGAAGCCGGGGTAGTCCTCCACCAGCTCCGTGTTCAGCAGCTGCCCGCCCAGCGGGCCGCGGTCGAGGATGACCGTCTTCAGGTTCAACCTGGCGGTGTAGAGCGCGGCCGCCAGCCCGGCGGGCCCGCCCCCCACGATGATCACGTCGTAGTCACTCATTGGCGCCAATAGGAAGTATTCCCGGTTCCGGTTGTATTCCTACAACCCCCGATCGTCGCGACCAACCGAACTTTTCGGGGCGGCAAACCCTCGGATGGTCCGGACCATCCGGCATCGGGCGTCCTATCCGTGCTGGTATCGGACCCCATAGCCCCCTCGCGGGGAGTGGCACGAGATGTTGTCGAACGGGCATCCGATCGAGCAGGCGCCGCACTCGATGCAGTTCCCGAAGCTAACCAGAGTCTTCTTCTGCTCCTGGTTCCACTCGTACACGCCGGCGGGGCAGAAGTGCGTGCAGTACTTGCCCGTGCACTTGGACAGGCACACGTTCTGATTGATGATCTCGATGTGCGGCTTGCCCGTGTCCTCGTTGTACTTGACGGTGAAGAGCTTGTCGGTGAGCTTGTCCATCAGCTCGCTCCGAAGCGCTCCCATACGCGACACATGAGGCGCACCGCGTTGATGTAGTCGGCGGCGTGGATGTTCTCGTTGGGCGCATGGATCCGGTTGTCCGGCCGCCCCACACCCACCGGCAGGACCGTCGGCACGCCGAGGTCGGAGACGACCGGATGCATCGGCCCGGTCGCGGGCATGAAGGGCCACAGGACCGGCTCGCCGTACATCTCTCGCACCGTTTCGATCATCACGCGGCCCACTGCCGAGCTGGGGTCCGAGCGCGCCGGCTTCTCGCCCTCGCCCTCGAGGATGTCCACCTTCTCGAAGCCGTGCCGGTCGAGGTGCTTGCGCACCAGCTGCCGGATCTCCTCGGGGTCCTGGTTCGGAATGAGGCGGAAGTCGAGCTTGGCGCTCGCCTCGGCCGGGAGGACCGTCTTGGAGCCCGGGCCCTGGTAGCCGGTGGTCACGCCGGCGATGTTGCACGTCGGGAGGAACAGCATCTGCTCGATCACCTGCTCGGGCTTGGGGTCGCGCACCAGCTTGTCGAATCCGACGAGCTTGCGGCGCTTCTCGACCTCGGGGTCGATGGTCGCCATCATGCGGCGGTCGGCCTCCGTCGGCTTCACGACCTTGTCATAGAAGCCCTCGATCTTGATGTTCATGTCCTGGTCGCGCAGGCTCGCCAGCGCGCCGATCAGATACATCGCTGCAGACGGATAGATGGACGCGAAGCCCGAGTGCTGGTCGAAATCGAGCATCTTGACGCGCAACGTGAGGTAGACCAGGCCGCGGCAGCCGAACTGGATCGTCGGCCGGCCGGCGTCGTCGAACGAGCTACCCGACTCCCACAGGCACCCGTCCGCGCGCAGCTTGTCGGCATGCTCGTGCGCGATCTTCTCGAACGTCTTGGATCCGATCTCTTCCTCGCCCTCGATGAGAAAACGAAGGGTGACCGGGACTTCGCCGAGCTCCTTCAACGTCTCCAGCGCGTGGATGCGCGCCATCACGTCGGCCTTGTCGTCTGCGACCCCCCGGGCGACGATGCGACCGTCCTTCTCCGTCGGCTCGAACGGCGGCGAGCTCCACAGGTCGATCGGGTCGACGGGCTGCACGTCGTAGTGCTGGTAGAGAAGAAGCTTGCGACGACCCGCGCCCTTGACCTCGGCGTAAAGGGCGGGCATGCCGCCGGCCTCGAGCGTCTCGACGCGGTCGGTGAATCTGGTGAGCCTGCCCGCAAGCCAGTCGCGCGCCGGCTGGATGGCCTCGCGCCCGTGATTGGAGATGCTCGGGAACGAGCACAGCTCTTTGAGCTCATCGATGAAACGGCGCGAGTGCTTCTCGATGTATGCGTCGACTGCGCTGGTTGAGATCACGACCAAATCGTAATCTTCAACGCGTGGCGGACGCCGCATCCGAATTTCACTTCTCTCCGCGGCCCAACCGGGCTTCGGAGATCCGCTGGCACTCGTGGTCGCCAGGTGCGTTCGAGGAGGCGCGCGCGACCCGCAAACCCATCCTGCTTTCCATCTCGGCCGTGTGGTGCCACTGGTGCCACGTGATGGACGAGACGACCTATTCCCATCCGGGCGTGATCGACCTGATCAACAGCGATTACGTGCCGATTCGCGTCGACAACGACGTACGCCCTGACATCAACCAGCGATACAACATGGGCGGCTGGCCAACGACCGCCTTCCTGACCTCCTCGGGCGACGTCCTCACGGGAGCGACGTACCTGCCTCCAGACCAGATGGCCAGCGCGCTGGCGCGCATCGCGACCTACTACCGCAACAACCAGGCCGAGATCGCAAGCCGCGTCCTCGAAGCACGCAAGCGAAGCGCGGGGGTCGTGGCGCGCAGCGCCGGGTCGCTTGCACCGGGCCTGGTCGATTCCGTGCTCGACGCGGTCAAGGCCGCCTACGACCCTGAGTACGGCGGCTTCGGCGGCGCGCCGAAGTTTCCGCAGACCGACGCGCTCCTGCTCTTGCTCGAGCAATCGATGCTGCGGTCTGACGAGGAGCTGCGCAGGATGGCCGTGCACACGCTCGAGCAGATGACAAGCGGGGGGACCTACGACCACGTCGAGGGCGGCTTCTTCCGCTACTCGACGACCCAGGACTGGAGCGTCCCCCACTTCGAGAAGATGCTCGAGGACCACGCCGGGTTGGTCGAGGCGCTCTCGCTTGCGGGGATGCGCGACGCGCTTGCGAAGACGACCGGCTACCTCGACCGCGTCCTGCGTGACCCGGCCACCGGTCTTTATGGGGGCAGCCAGGACGCCGATGAGCACTACTACTCGCTGGACGGTGCGGAGCGCGAGAAGCTGACACCGCCGTACGTCGACCGCCGCGTCTACACGGCCTGGAACGCGGCGCTCGCGATCAGCTACCTCGACGCGGGACTGGATGCGGAGAAGCTGCTCGACTCGCTCTTCGCAAGCGCGTATCGCAAGGGCCAGGGCATGACCCATGCCGAGGGCGTCAGTGGACAGCTCGCCGATCAGGTCTGGTCGCTGTGGGCCGCGGTGCGCTCCAACCGGCTCGAGATCGCCGTCGATCTCGCGTCACACATCGAGGAGCGGTACGCAGACCACGAGCTGGGCGGCTACTTCGACCACGCGGGCGGCGACGACCTCGGCCGTCTCGACGAGCGCATCAAACCCCTGGCCGAGAACTCGGTCGCGGCGATGGCGCTGATCGAGCTCGACACGCTCGTGGGAGAACCTTCGGCACCCTATCGCGAGCGCGCGCGCCGCGCCCTCGAGTCGGTTGCGCAGCTCCCCCGGCAGTACGGTCTGATGGCGGCCGTGTTCGCGCGTGCTCTTGATCGGCTTCCGCACGCGATCAAGGTGACAACTCGAAATCCAGAGCTCGCCCGCGCGGCGCGAGCCGCGCATCCCTACGCCGTGATCGATCCGACCGGGCCGCCGGGCGCGCGCAGTGCGCACTCAGAACACGGCGGCGCGGTCGTGTGCGTCGGGCAAATATGCTTGGCGCCGGTGTCGACACCAGCCGAGGTGGCGGAGGCCATCAGACAAGCAATCACGACGCGTGCCTGAAAGTCGTAGGCACTTTTCCGGGCGGGTCGACCAGGCACTAGGCGATCCCAAGCTGCAGCAGGCGCTCATCCACGCGATGACGGGCTTGCGCGGCCGGCGCGACGTCGCGTTCGAGTCCTTCGATTTCGCAAAAGGGCGCGCCGACCTGAAGCGCAGGCGCCAGGCCAACCTCGATCGCCTGCCCGAGCTGCTGGAACAGTTCACGCAGCGCCTGTCCGCTGTCGGCGGCGTCGTGCATTTCGCCAACGATGCGGCCGAAGCCCGCGAGATCATCGGCCAGATCTGCTTCAACGCCGGCAGCGACCTTCCGGCCGGCAAGAGGATGGTCGTCACCAAGAGCAAGTCGATGGCGACCGAGGAGATCGAGCTCAACAAGTACCTCGAGGGGCTGGGCATGGAGGTCGTCGAGACCGACCTCGGCGAGCGCATGGTCCAGCTGACTCATACGCATCCCTCGCACCTCATCGCACCGGCGATTCACCTCACGAAAGAGGATGCGGCCAAGGTGTTCGGCACCGAGCCGACGGTGGAGGCGATCCAGCGTCACGCTCGTGAGTCGCTGCGCGAGAAGTTCATCGAGGCGACTGTCGGAATCTCGGGCGCGAACATCGCGATCGCCGAGACGGGGACCATCGTGCTCGTCACCAACGAGGGGAACGCGGACCTCACGACGACGCTTCCGCCGGTGCACATCGCTGTGTTCGGCTTCGACAAGATCGTCGCTTCGCTCGACGACGCAGTGGCAATCCTGCGGATGCTTCCGCGCAGCGGCACCGGACAAATCATCAGCAGCTACGTCAACTGGATCACGGGCCCGTCGCGGTCGGCCGACATCGAGCAGTCGCTGACGATTGGCGTGCACGGGCCGCGCGAGATGCACTGCGTGATCCTCGACAACGGCCGCGACCAGATGCTCGAGAGCCCGCTCTTCCGCGACGCGCTCACGTGCATCCGCTGTGGCGCGTGCTCCAACGCTTGCCCTCCATTCATGGCCGTCGGTGGACACCGCTTTGGTGGCCCTATCTACAACGGCCCCATCGGTCTCGTGCTCACGCCCTTTCACCACGGCCTGGAGGACGCCGACCTCGCCAACACGCTGTGCGCGCAGTGCAACGCGTGCCAGGAGATCTGCCCTGTCGACATCCCTTTGCCGCGCCAGATCCTCGAGCACCGGCGCCAAGGAAGGAAGTCGATGCGCAAGCGCGCGGTGTTGGAGCTCTGGAAGCGGCCGCAGCTCGCCGACACCGTGATGCGGGCCGCCGCTCCCTTCACCAGGCTGCTGCCGGGAACGCCGCGCCTGGCGTCCACGCCCTACCGCGACCGGGTCCGTGCCGGCGCCGGCGAAGGTGAGCCCCTGACGATCTTCGCCTCGTGTCTCGGCGACCGGGCGTGGCCCCAGGCGGCCAGCGCCCTCGAGCGGATCGCGAGGGCGGCCGGGTATGCGGTTGGATTTCCCAAGGAGCAATGGTGCTGCGGCCTCATCGCGGCCAACGCAGGGGACTTCGCAACCGGCAACAAATTGACGACAGAGCTTGGCGCGGCCCTCCGAGATTCCAAGGGCCCGATCGTCACACCCTCGGCGTCGTGCTTCGGCGCCTTCACGATCGACGCCGCCGACTGGGGCCCTGCCCCGGACGTCGACGTGCGGGAGCGCATGCGTGACTCGACCCGTTTCACCCTCGAGCTACTGGAGTCGAGGCCGAACCTGGTGGACTCGGAGCGGATGAGCTTGAAGATCGCGTACCACGATTCCTGCCAGTCCCTGCGCCAGCTCGGCCTGAAGAGCGAGCCGCGCCGGCTGCTCGAGCTGGCGGGCTACGAGGTGGTGGACCTCCCCGACATCGCCAACTGCTGCGGATTTGGCGGCACGTTCAGCCTCGAGTGGCCGGGCGTCGCCGACCGGCTGGCCCAATGGAAGCTCGACGCGGTCAAGAAGACTGGATGCGCGGTCGTGGCCTCGGACAACCCCGGCTGCCTCATGCAAATCGCGACCGCCGCGCGCAAGAGCGGCATGAAGCTTCGGGTGGCACACGTTCTGGAGCTGGTGGCCGAACACCTGGCTTGATAGCGGGTGCCGGTCGTTAACCTGTAAGGCGCCGTGAAGATCTCCCTCGTCTCGGCGGATCCCGCCGGGCTGAACGTGGACGCGCTCGCGATCCCGGTGATCACCGGCCAGAAGCTCGGCGCGGCCGCCCTCGACCTCGACAGCGCGATGGGAGGCGTCCTCAACGAGATGGTCGTCAACGCGGAGTTCAGGGGCCGTATCCACGAGGTGCTTCCGATTCCCGCGCAGGGCAAGATCAAGCCGCGACGCCTGATCCTCTACGGCCTCGGCGCGCTGCACGACCTGGACGGTCAGCGGCTGCGCTCGGCGCACCACGAGCTCGTGCGCGCGTCGCGCACCTGGGGCTACAAGAGGATGGCGATCCTCCGCACCGAGGCGCTCGGAACCGACAGCCTCAAGTCGGTGGTCGAAGGCTGCGTGCTCGGCACCTTCGAGCGGCGGTCGCGCCAGACGGGGGCGGCGCCCGAGCGGCGTGAGATCGATCAGGTCTTGCTCGCGGGCTTTGGTGATGGCCGCGAGCGCGAGGTCCTCGCCGCACAGGAAAACGGTGAGGCCACCAACCGTGCCCGCGAGTGGCAGAACGCTCCTCCCAACGAGCTGACCCCGGACGCGCTGGCCCAGGAGGCGACGCGCATCGCACAGCGACACAACCTCGAGATCGAGGTGCTGGGGCCAAACGAGCTCAAGAGCGGCGGGTACAACCTGCTGCTCGGCGTCGGCCAGGGGTCGGCCAGGCCACCGCGCCTCATCCGGCTCCGACACCATGGGAATCACCAGGTCGAGACCCATGACGGGCCGGTGCTCGCGCTGATCGGCAAGGGCATCACCTTCGACACGGGCGGCATCTCGCTCAAGAACCCAGAGCACATGAGCCAGATGAAGGGCGACATGGCGGGGGCGGCGGCGGTGCTGTCAGCGATCGACGTGATCGCGTCGCGAAAGCTGCCCGTCGACGTGATGGCAGTGATCGCCGCGGCCGAGAACATGCCCGGCCCCACCGCCCAGCGACCGGGTGACGTTCTGGTCAGCGCCGATGGCAAGACCGTGGAGATCGTCAACACCGACGCGGAAGGAAGGCTCGTCCTGGCCGACGCGCTGACGCACGCGCTGCGCAACGGCGCGACGCACATGATCGACCTCGCCACCCTGACCGGAGCCGCGACCGTCGCGATCGGTCACGGCGCGAGCGCGGCGGTGAGCAATGACGATGAATTCTGGTCGGCGGTCGAGCGCGCGTCGCGAGAGGCGGGAGATCGCGTGTGGCGCCTGCCGATGTACGCCGACTACCGCATCCTGCTGCGCAGCCAGATCGCCGACCTGCGCAACAGCGAGTACGGCGAGGCCGGGACGATCATGGGAGGCATGTTCATCGCCGAGTTCGCGGGCGGCAAGCCCTGGGCGCACATCGACATAGCGGCCTCGTCCTGGAACACGAACACCGAGCTCACGACTGTGCTTCTCGGGCCGAGCGGAGCGGGCACACGGCTCTGTATCGAGCTGGCCGAGCTCATGACCCCCAGGCCGACCGACTCGTGGCCGCCGCCGGTTGCGGAACGCACCAGGGCGGTTGGGCGTTAACGAGGGGTGGCCATCCTCGAGACGATCCACTCGCCCGCCGACCTCCGCAAGGTGGACGCCGCTCGACTTCCTGAGCTCGCCGAAGAGATCCGTGCCTTCCTCGTCGAACAGACATCCCGCACCGGCGGG
>Ga0307479_10003082_pt1 | contig 15149 bp, 8 predicted proteins | sample atmos_gasesECM4C_FD_203743 | JGI IMG/M metagenome (GOLD analysis project Ga0307479, IMG submission 203743) | Hardwood forest soil microbial communities from Morgan-Monroe State Forest, Indiana, United States - atmos_gasesECM4C_515 | ecosystem: Environmental > Terrestrial > Soil > Temperate... | reverse complement strand
GTCCACGTCTCCCGGCCCACCAGCCGCAGCTCCGCTCCGCCATAGCCTGCCTCGTGCTCGCGCAAACTCGCCTCGATGAGACGCCGCCATCATGCGCCTGTGCAGCGCCGCGTGCACGAAACCCCTGAAGCGCGGAACAATCGCGGCTTGTCTGCGTTATTGCTCTGCTAGCATCCGCCCCGGCGAGGAGGGGACTGGGAGGGACCTGGTGCAGATGATCGAGGGGATGGGCCGGCAGGTCGCCGCACTGGGTGTCGTCGCCTGCGCGTTCTCCGGTGCGCTGCTGAGCCTCGGCGCCACCACCGTGCACGCCGACCAGGCGTCCATCGAGCTGGCGGTGGCGCCGGAGTGGAAGGGCACGATGGCGGTCGGTGCCTGGATGCCGCTGCAGGTGAGCGTGCACAACAAGGGACAGGAGTTCCGCGGCCGCATCGAGGTGAGCACGCCCGCGCCGGTGGGCAACAGCAACGGGACTCACTGCACCGTGACCCCCTCCGGCGCGACCAGCTGCTACACCAACTTCAAGAGCGGTGGCGGCACCGCGGGGATGGTCACCGATGCGGTGCCCGTGGTCCTCGCTGCCGGGGTCACCAAGACGCTCACCCTCACCGTGCTGCCCAGCAGCGCCTCGGTGCACACCGCGGTGATCGGCGACGACGGCGGCGTGGTGGTGAGCGTCGACACCAACCTCGACGTGAGCTTCGCCTCCGACCGCGCCGTCATCGGTGTGGTCTCGAGCGACGGCGGCGCGCTGGACGCCATGGGCGCCGTCCGCCTGCCGGGAAGCGCCCAGGTTCAGGTCGTCCACATCCCGGCGGCGACGCTGCCGGACAGCACCGCGCCGCTCAGCGGGTTCGACGTCATCGTGCTCGATCAGGTCGCCACCGACACCCTGTCCGCTGCGCAGGTGCGCTCGCTCGACGGCTACGTCGCCGGCGGTGGCAGCCTGCTGCTCCTCGCCGGGGACGCGAGCGCCAAGGCCACGCTGGCCGGCCTGCCCGCCGATCTCCTCCCGGCGACGCTGGGCGGCAGCACCGCGCACGTGACCCTGGCGACGCTCAGCGCCGAGATGGGCGTGTCCGCACCGTCCTCGCCGGTGACCGCCCAGGTGGTGCGCGCCGGCGGCAGCGTGGCCTGGCGCGACGGCGGCACCCCCATCCTGGTGGTCGGCCACCACGGCTCGGGCCAGACCGCGCTGCTCAGCATCGACCCCGGCGCCGAGCCCCTGGCCTCGTGGAGCGGCACCGCCACCCTGCTCCGCGAGCTGGTGGTGCGCACCACCCACGCGATCGGCCCCGGTGGCAGGGCGCGGTACACGACCAACGGCCTCCCCGGCAACAACCAGAGCGTGCGCGCGCAGCTCGCCAACGAGAACGGCGACCTCGCCGGCGCGGTCAGCCTGGTGCCCGGGGTGACCCTGCCGGTCGCCCTGACCCTGGGTCTGCTGGCCGCGGCCTACGTCGTCGTGGTCGGACCGCTGAGCTACGTGGTGCTGACCCGGCTGCGCCGCCGCGACCTCTTCTGGGTGACCGTGCCGGTGCTGGCGATCGGCACGACCTGGGTGGCCTACGCCACCGGGCTGGGCGCGTCCGGCCGCGGACTGACGCTGAGCGAGGTCCGCCTGGTCCATCTCACCGCCAACAGCGACCTGGCCACGGTGGACAGCTTCACCGCGGCGTTCTCACCGCATGGCGGCGGCTATGAGCTCACCCTCCCCGGCTCGTCGATGGTCACCGGCCTGCCGGCAAGCAACGACCCCGGCGACGTCCGGGTGGCGGCTGCCGGCGACCAGGTCGTCGCCCAATTCCAGTCACCCGCGGCGGCGCTGCGGGGCTACAGCGCGACGCGCGACGCGCAGCTCGGTGGGCGCCTCGACGCCTCGCTGCACGACGACGGCCAGACCCTGTCCGGCACGGTGACCAACCACCTCGGCGTCGATCTCAGCGACGTGCTGGTGCTCAGCCCCGGCGGCGCCAGCACCACCATCGGCGAGCTGCGCAACGGGCAGACCACGTGGGTCTCGGCGTACCACCCGATCAACATCGGCGGGACCTCGTGCTGCGGACCGGGGTTCTCGTGGGGTGGCCCCGGCGTGACGACGAGCGACCCCACCGCCTACCGTCGCAGCCAGCTCCTCAACGCGCTCAACAACCTCGGCGTCGAGACGCAGATCCCGGTGCTCGTCGGCCTGGCGCGCTCGCCGCTGCTCGGCAACGACGTGCACGGCAACGACGTCGACGTCAGCGTCCTCGACGCGGTGATGATTCCGCTGTCCGGCGACGCGTCCGCCACCGCGTCGCTGCGCGCTCTGCCCGCGACACCGGTCGACACCACGGACGCGGCCGATACGGGCTCCTACGCGCCCGGTGCCCAGGGCGACTCGGTGTACGAGCTGTCGTTGCCCGGCGGCCGCGCCTGGGCCAACGTTTCCGTGCACGTCGCGCCCAACAGCTGCACCGGGTTCTGCAAGGGCGGCATCGCCTTCGGCGGCAACGGCGGGCCGATTCCTCTGCCCGTGCAAGGGCCGGCGGGGACGTCATACGGCGGGGTGCAGGTGCAGCCGATGCCATCACGACCGGCGAACGCCGGGAGCGGGTTCTCGGTGCAGGCATTCGACGTGCGCGCCTTGCGCTGGGTCGAGATCCAGAAGGCGCTGTCCGGGTCCGTCGACGTTGCCGTCAGTGACGTGACCCGCTTCGTCGACGACGACGGCAACCTGATGGTGCGCGTCATCGGCGCGAGCGGCGCGCAGGTGAACGTCAGCGCCGACCCGGCGAGGGCAGCATGATCCACGTCGACGACCTCACCAAGCGGTTCGGCGCCACCAGGGCGCTGGCGGGACTCAGCTTCGACGTCCCCGAGGGCGAGATATTCGGCTTCGTCGGTCCCAACGGCGCGGGCAAGACCACCTGCATGCGCATCCTCGCCGCGCTGATGTCGCCGACCGGCGGCGTCGCCGTCGTCGACGGCGTCGACGTCATCGCCCATCCCGACCAGGTGCGCCGGCGCATCGGCTACATGCCCGACTTCTTCGGCGTCTACGACCAGCTCACCGTCGCCGAGTACCTCGCCTTCTACGCCACCTGCTACCGCGTGCCGCGCGCTCGCATCCAGCGCACCGTCAGCGACCTGCTGGAGCTGATCGGGCTGCCCGAGAAGCGCGACGCCGCCGTCGACACGCTGTCGCGCGGCATGAAGCAGCGCCTCTGCCTGGCCCGCGCACTGGTGCACGACCCCGCGGTGCTGCTGCTCGACGAGCCCGCCTCGGGACTCGACCCGCGCGCCCGCGTCGAGATGCGCGAGCTGCTCCGCGAGCTGCAGTCGATGGGCAAGACCATCGTGGTCAGCAGCCACATCCTTCCCGAGCTCGCCGAGATGTGCACCCTGTTCGGCATCATCGACGGCGGCCGCATGGTGGCAACCGGACCGCTGGAGACGCTGCTGGGGGCGTCGGCGCACCGCCGCGCCCGAGTTGCGGTCGGTGGTGACCCGAACGCCGCGGCCCTGCGGGCGCGCCAGGTCTCCGGGGTGATCGACGTGAGCGTCGCCGGACAGGTGCTGGAGATCGCGTACGAGGGCGACGACGAGGAGTCCTCGCCGATGCTCGCCGCGCTGGTGCAGGCGGGCATCGCGGTGCAGTCGTTCACCCCGGTGCAGGCCGACCTCGAGCAGATCTTCCTGCGCACCACCCACGGCGAGGCGACGGCATGATCGCGGTGCTCTGGAATCCCATCGTCACCAAGGAGGTGCGCTCGCGGATGCGCACCTGGCGCGCGCCGGTGGTGATGGCCGCGTTCCTGACGGTGCTCGCCGCCGTCGGCTACGCCGCGTACCGCGCCACCGCGCCGCTGGTCAACGGCACGTCCAACCGCGGCCAGGTCGGCGTCGCCGTCTTCGCCGCGCTGTCGGCCACGGTGATGGTGCTGGTGGCGCTGATCGTGCCAGGCCTGGTGGGCGGCGCCGTCAGCGGCGAGCGCGAGCGCCAGACACTCGACCTGCTGCTGGTGACTCCGGTGGGACCGGCGCGCATCATCGCCGGCAAGCTCGCCTCCGCGCTGCTCTTCGTGCTGCTGCTCGTCGTTGCCGCGCTGCCGCTGTTCAGCGTCGTCTTCATCCTCGGCGGCGTCGACCTCGGCTCGGTGATCGCCGTCGTGGTGGTGACGCTGGTGACCGCGCTGACGCTCGGCGGACTGTCGATGTTCTGCTCGGTTGTGCTGCGGCGCACCACCTCGGCGACGGTGTCCAGCTACATCGCGGGGTTCCTCCTCTTCGTCGGGCCGCTGGTGGCCGGGGCGCTGGTGTACTCGTCGTCGACGCCGCAGCAGCTCAACGCCATCACGACCACGCCGGGGGTGATCAGCATCGGCGGAAGCAGCGGCGCCAGCAGCCGCGGCCCCGTCGCATTCGGCAACCCTGCACCTCCCGCCCTGGTGATTCCGCAGAAGTCCTCAGGACCGCCGTCGGTGATCCTGGCCAGTCCGGCGACGGCGATGTTCGGCACGGTGGCCGGCGGGTTCGGCACCCGCACCCTCTGCTACTCGACCGGGATCGTCAACCAGGTGACGCCGGGCTGCACCACCACCAACAACGGCATCGTCGCCAACGACACCATGCCGGACGGCGTCTTCGGCGGCTGGAAGTACTGGCAGGCGTCGTCGCTGATCGACGGCATCATCGCCGCGCTGGCCATCGCCGGGAGCGTTCTCGTGCTGCGCGGCCGGCGACTGCGGCGGCGGACTGCGGGCGTCGTCGCGTGAGCGGCACCCAGCTCCGCGCTGCGCTGGGCAGGCTGCGCCGTCGTGCCGTGGCCGACCTGGCGGTGCGCTGGGCGCTGCGCTGGGTGATGGCGGCGGCGCTGTGGTGCGCTGCAGTGCTGTTCGAGGCACGGCTGCGGCCGGAACCCGACGTGGCCCTGATCGCCGGTTGTGGCGCGCTGACCCTCGCCGTTCTCGCCGTGGTGGGCTGGCTGATCCAGCGGCCGCCGCTGGCTCGAGTGGCTCGCGTCGTCGACGCGCGGCTGGGGTTGGACGAGCGGCTCGCGACCGCGCTGGCCGTCGGCGACTCCCGCGGGGTCCTCGACGAGGCACTGCGTGCGGATGCGTTCGTGCGCGCGGAGGCGGCGCGCCCCGGGGACGCATTTCCCCTGCGGGGGCACCGGCGTGGCGGGTTGATCGCGGTGCTGGCGCTGGCGGCGGTGGCCGGGCTGGCGGCGGCGCCCAACCCCCAGGACGCGACGCTGAAGCAGCGGGCGGCCGACCGCGCCGCGGTGAAGAAGGCGGCGGACGAGATCGCCAAGCAACTCGCCACCGTGCAGGGCGCGGAGAAGAAGCAGTCGGCGCCGTCGCCGGCGTTGCATCAGCTGGAGACCGAGCTGCAGCAGGCGCTGAAGGACCTGAAGGCGGCGCAGACGCCGCGGCAGGCCGTGGAGGCGCTGTCCAACCTGGGCGACAAGCTGCAGCAGACGCAGGACCCTGACGTGGCGGCGCGCAGCACCGGAGAGCAGGCGGCCGGCGATGCGCTGGCGGGCACACCGGGGGCGGGACAGCTGTCCAAGGACCTGGCGGCGGGGCAGAGCGCCGGCGCGGCAAAGGACCTGCAGGGGCTGGCCTCGGCGCTGCCGGCGATGTCGGGAGCGCAGCAGCAGGCGCTCGGCCAGGGGTTGCAGAAGGCCGCTGACGCCGCGCAGGCGCAGGGCGACTCGGCGCTGGGCTCGGCGCTGTCGGCGGCGGCGAAGGCGCTCGCGGGCGGCGACGTCAGTGGGGCGCAGCGAGCGCTGCAGGGAGCGGGGTCGGCGGCGTCGGGGCAGGCGTCGGCGGAGTCGCTGCAGCAGCAGATCGCGGCGGCCCAGGCGGCTGCCGACCGCGCACGGGCGGGCGCTGCGGCGCAGGCGGACGCCGATACGTCGGGGCAGAGCGGCCAGGCGTCGAACCAGGGCCAGGGCCAGGGACAAGGCCAAGGTCAGGGTCAGGGCCAGGGCCAGGGTCAGGGTCAGGGCCAAGGTCAGGGCCAGGGTCAAGGCCAAGGCCAAGGCCAGGGCCAGGGACAGGGACAAGGCCAGGGTCAAGGCCAAGGCCAAGGCCAGGGCCAGGGACAAGGCCAGGGCCAGGGCCAGGGCAGCGGCGGGAGCGGCGGCACCGGCAACGGCAACCCGGCGCAGTCCGGTGACCAGGTCTACGTGGCCGGCCAGCCCGGCAGCACCGACGTCCCCGACCCGCAGCCCCTCGGCCCCGGGCAACCCGTCCCCCACCAGGACTTCGCCGGCGTCCTGCAGCAGTTCGAGCAGTCCGCCCTCGACGCCCTCGACCGCAGCGCCGTCAGCCCCGACGACCGCACCCTGGTGCAGGGATACTTCTCGCAGCTCGACGGAGGCAGGCAGCAGTGACCGCCCACGTCGACGGCGCCGTCGTTTCTGACAGAGATGACACCATCACCGCCGACGACTTCGCCCGTACCCTCACCGCCCTGGAGGCCGAGCTGGGCAAGCTCATCGTCGGCCAGCAGCAGCTCGTCCGCGACACCCTGACGGCGCTGCTCGCCGAGGGACACGTGCTCATCGAGGGCGTCCCCGGCCTGGGCAAGACCGCGCTGGTGCGCAGCATCGGCGACGCGCTCGACCTGCACTTCTCGCGAGTCCAGTTCACCCCCGACCTGATGCCCGCCGACATCCTCGGCACCAGCCTGATCCAGGAGGGTGACGGCGCGCGCCAGTTCGTCTTCCAGCCGGGGCCGGTGTTCGCCAACCTGGTCCTCGCCGACGAGGTCAACCGCGCAACCCCGAAGACGCAGAGCGCGCTGCTCGAAGCCATGCAGGAGCGCACCGTCACCACCGGGACCCACACCCGCCCGCTGCCCGACCCGTTCTTCGTGCTGGCGACCCAGAACCCCATCGAGCTCGAAGGCACCTATCCGCTCCCCGAGGCCCAGCTGGACCGCTTCCTCTTCAAGCTGCTGGTGCCCTTCCCCAGCGAGGATGAGCTTGCCGAGATCGCCAGGCGCACCACCGGCGCGCGGCTGCCCAGGGTCGAGACGGTCGCCGACGCCACCACGGTGCGGGCCATGATCGAATTGGCCAAGGCTGTCCCAATCGCCGACCACGTCGTCGACTACGCGGTGCGCCTGGTCACCGCGACGCATCCCGACCGCACCGGCGTCGCCGAGGTGAAGGACGCGGTGCGCTTCGGTGCCAGCCCGCGCGCGGTGCAGGCGATGGTGCGCGCCGCCAAGGTTCGCGCCCTGTCCGCGGGCCGGTTCAACGTCGCCTTCGACGACGTCCGCGCCACCGCGCGCCCGGCGCTGCGCCATCGCATCTTCCTCAGCTTCGAGGCCGAGGCGGCGGGCATCGACGCCGACCGGCTGGTCGACCGGCTGCTCGACGCGGTCGTCGCCGAGCCGGTCGCCTCCTAGCGGCACCGGCGTCCGTGAGCGACGCGGCCGCCCTGCTGGGACTCACCCCCGAGCTGCTGCGCAGCCTCGACCGCATCACGCTTCCCTCGCGGCGGCCCATCCTCGGCGCCATCGCCGGGCAGCGTCGCTCGCCGCGCTCCGGCAGCTCGGTGGAGTTCGCCGACTTCCGCAGCTACGTCCCCGGCGACGACGTGCGGCGCATCGACTGGAACGCGGTGGCCCGACTCGATCGCCTGGTGCTGCGCCTCTACGCCGGCGAGGAGGACGTCTGCGTCAGCTGCTGGGTGGACACCAGCACCTCGATGGACTTCGGCGAGCCGAGCAAGGCGAAGTGCGCACGCGGCGTCGCCGGCGCGCTCGCCTACGTCGCGCTGTGCGCCGAGGACCGCGCCGCCGTGATGGGATTCGCCGCCGAGATCACCGCCCGCACCACGGCGGTGCGCGGCCGCCGCGCGGCCCCTCAGTTGTGGTCAGTGCTGGCCGCAATGCCCGGAGGCGGGGCCACCGACTTCGGCGCGGTCGCGCGCGCGGCGCGCCGCATCCCTCGCGGCATCGCGGTGATCGTCTCCGACTTCCTCACCGACAGCGATCCCGCACCCGCGGTGGCGGCGCTGCGCCAGGCGCGGCACGAGGTGCTGCTGCTCCAGGTGCTGGCGCCGCAGGAGGTCGAGCCGCAGGTGCGCGGCGACGTGCGCCTGCGCGACGCCGAGACCGGCGCCCACGTCGAGATCACCGCCACCACCGCCGTCCTCGACGGCTACCGCGCCGGCCTGCGCGGGCACCAGGACCGGCTGCGCAGCGTCGCCCACGCGCACGGCGCCGGCTTCGCAACAGTGCGCAGCGACACCCCGCTGCGCGACCTGCTGCTCGGCGACCTGCGCCGCGCCGGCGTGCTGCGATGAGCCTGCTCTCGCCGCTGTCGGCGCTGTTCGCGCTGACCATCCCGGCGATCATCGCGCTGTACTTCCTGCGGGTGCGACGGCCGGAGGTGCGAATCTCCAGCACCTTCCTGTGGCGTCGCGCCATCCGCGACCGGCAGGCGAGCGTTCCCTGGCAGCGCCTGCGCTTCTCCTGGCTGCTGCTTCTCCAGGTGCTGACCGCGGCGCTGCTCGTCGTCGCCCTGGTTCGCCCCGCGCTGGCGACGCACGCCACGCTGGCGCGCCACACCATTGTGGTCATCGACGACTCGATGTCGATGCAGGCCACCGACGTCAGCCCCACGCGCTTCGAGGAGGCGCGGCACCGGGCGCGCAGCATCGTCGACCAGATCACCCCGGGTGCACGCATCACCCTGGTCGCGCTGGACGACCACCCGCGCGTGCTGGCGTCGAGCACCGGCGACGCCGGGCCACTGCGCAGCGCACTCGATTCGCTGCACGCCACCAACGGCGGCGCCGACCTGCAGGGTGCGCTCGCGGTGGCGTCGTCGGTGGCGGGAAGCGGCGCGGGCACGCGGCTGGTGCTGCTCAGCGACGGCATCACCGACTCGCTGCGTGCACCGCTGAGCCTGCCCTTCGACGTGCAGTACCAGCCGATCGGCAGCAGCGGCGAGAACCTGGCCATCACCGCGCTCGACGTCGTCGTGCAGCCGGGCGAGCGCGACGCCGTGGCCCACGTCGAGAACCTGGGACGGCAGCGTCAGGCCACATCGGTCGAGGTGCGCGCCGACGGGCACCTGCTCGACGTCAAGAGCGTCGACGTCGAGCCGCACGGCGGGCGCGACGTGGTCGTCCCCGTTCCCGCGACGGCGGGCACGGTGACCGCGACCCTGTCGCCGCACGACGCGCTCGGCGTCGACGACACCGCCACCGTCGACGCCTCACCGGGTCGCACCTACGCGATCACCCTGGTCACCGCGCGCGACGTCTTCCTCGACCACGCCCTGCGCCTGCGCAGCGACGCGCGTGTCACCACGATCACCCCGCAGCAGTACAAGGCTGACCCCGCGGTCGACATGTACGTCTTCGACGGCTTCGTGCCCGCCAGCCTTCCCCCGCAGCCGTACTGGCTGGTCGGACCGCCGGCGGCGAGCGCCGCACTCGGCGTCGGCGACGTGGTCTCGCCGGGCCGCCCGCGCGCGGCGACCGCGGGCGATCCCCTGCTGCACAACGTCGACCTGAGCGGCGTGCACATCGCGCGGACGCGCGACCTGCGCGCCTCCTCGTTCGGCCGCGCGGTGATCGAGAGCGAGGCCGGTCCGCTGCTCACCGTGCACGACGCCGCGCCGCGGGCGGCGCTGCTCGGCTTCGACGTGCACGACTCCGACCTGCCGCTGCGCACCGCCTTCCCGCTGCTGGTCGACCGCATCTCCACCTTCCTGCTCCCCGAGCCGCTGCCGGCGCGCACCCACGCGCCCGGCGAGCTGGTGCAGGTCCCCGCCCAGCCCGGCACCACCGGGGTGACGGTGACCAAGCCCGACGGCGGCACGGTGCACTTCACCGCCGGCGGTGGCCAGGCGGTCAGCTTCGGAGATACGGACGAGGTTGGCCTGTACTCGGTGAGCCAGGAGCGCAGCGGCAAGCCGGCGCTGCAGTCGCACTTCGCGGTCAACGCCTTCGACCCGCTGCGCTCGGCGATCGCGCCACGCGCCTCGCTCGCGCTGTCGGGAACGGCCACGGCGGCGGCGGTCGGCGCACCCTCGGCGCCTTCGGACCTGTGGCCGTGGATCGCTGCTCTGGCCCTTTGCCTGCTGTCGCTCGAGTGGCTGGTGTTCCACCGTGGCCGTTAGCCTGCTGCGCCCGCTCGGGCTGCTGGCGCTGCTCGCCGCGGTCGTGGCAGTGCTGGTCTGGCGCCGGCTGCCGCCTCCCCTCTCGCGCCGCGGCGCGCGCGTGGCGCTCGGTGTGCGCCTGGCGTTGTTGCTCGCGGTGTCGCTCGCGCTCGCCGGGCTGCAGGTCGGCCACTCACCGAGCGCGCAGACGCTGCTCGCCGTCGTCGACCGCAGCGCCAGCCTGGAGAGCGGCCTCACCGGAGAGCGCGAGCAGGTGCTCGGCCTGCAGAACACCCTGCGCGCCGACGACCGCTTCGGCGTGGTCACCTTCGGTCACGACGCGGCCGTCGAGGTGCCGGCCGAGCAGGGCGCCGGCTTCACCGACTTCGGCACCAGGCCCAACGCCAACTACACCGACATCGAGAGCGCCCTTCGCCTGGCCGGCTCGGTGCTTCCCGGTGACACGCGCCGCCACGTGGTGCTGATCAGCGACGGCCGCCAGAACAGCGGCGACGCCCTGCCCCAGGTGCGCCTGCTCCGCCAGGAGGGCGTGCGTGTCGACGTGCTGGCCGTCGACGTCCCCGCAGGCCCCGAGGTGCGCATCGACGGCGTGCGCGCACCGGCAACGGTGGCGCCACAATCGCGCCCGCACGTTCAGGTCAGCATTGTCAGCAACGTGGCGACCACGGGAACGCTGCACGTCGACGTCGATCGCACCGGGGTGGCCGACATCGCCCAGGTCATCCCCGCCGGGCAGACCGACGTCGACATCGCCCTGCCCGCGCTCGGGCCCGGCCTGCACACCGTGCACGCCAGCCTTGATCCCGCGCTCGACACGCTGAGCGAGAACAACGTCGGCGAAGCCCTCGTCCAGGTGCTCGGCACCCAGCGGGTGCTCGTCGTCGACGGCCATCCGGGCGCCGCCGCGAACGTCGCCGCCGCGTTGCGCGCCGCGGGTGTCGACGTCGCCGAGGTCGATCCCACCCAGGTGCCGCACGACGTCCCCGGTGTCGCCGCCTACCAGTCGGTGGCGCTGGTGGACGTCAGCGCGTCGTCGCTGGGCCAGGACCGGATGCTGGCGCTGCAGCAGGCGACGCGCGACCTCGGCGTCGGCCTCGCCGCCCTCGGCGGTCCCGACACCTTCGGTCCCGGCGGTTTCGCCGGCACACCGCTGGAGCAGGCGCTGCCCATCGACATGCAGGTGCAGAACCAGAGCGCCAAGCCGCCCGTCGCCGTGGTGCTGGTGCTGGAGTCGGTGGAGAGCTCGCAGGGCGACGCGGTGGTGCGCGGCGCGGCGCGCTCGCTGGTCGACAAGCTGACCCCGCGCGACATGGTCGGCGTCACCGACGCCACCACCGGGCTCGCCGTGCCGCTGCAGAAGGTGACCGACCGCGCCCGCGTGGAGAACGCCATCCTCTCCATCCCCGCCTTCGGCGACCCGCCCAGCTACGAGCCGTATCTGCAGGACGCCGAGCAGGCGCTGGTCAGCCATCCCGAGGCGACCAGGCACATCATCCTGCTCGGCGACGGCGACAGCATGACCACCTCGCCGTCGCTGATCGCCGACATCGTCAAGCACGGCATCACCGTGTCGACCGTCGGCGTCGACGTGCACAGCTCGGCGCAGGGCATGGCGGCGATGCGGGACATCGCCACCCAGGGCAAGGGCCGCTTCTACCAGTCGGAGTCGCCCGCGCAGGTGCCCGACATCCTGTTGCAGGAGACCGACAAGTCGCTCAAGCCGTGGATCGTCGAGAGGAACTTCGCGCCGTCGTTGGGCGCACCCAGCGCCGTTCTGGCCGGCGTCGATGTCGCGCACTTCCCTGGGCTTGGCGGCTACGTCGCGTCGACGGCCAAGGCCGCGGCCGAGGTTGCGCTGCGCGGTCCTGAGCGCGATCCCATCCTGGCGCAGTGGCAGTACGGGTTGGGACGTGCGGTGGCGTGGACCAGCGACGCCGAGGGACGGTGGACGGGTGATCTGCTGCGCTGGCCGCAGGCGGGACGGCTGCTCGCCCAGCTGGTCACCTCGACGTTGCCGCTGACGCCCGATCCCGCCCTGGACGTGTCGACGTCCATCGAGGGCGATCACGCCCACGTCATCGCCGCGTTGAGCAAGGCACCCGACGACGCCTCGCTGACCGTCGATGCGGTGGCACCCGACGGCACGGCGCAAGAGGTCCTGCTCGCCGCCACGGCGCCCGGGCGTTGGGAGGGCGACGTCGCCGCCACGTCGGTGGGCAGCTACCTGCTGCGCGTCAGCGCCAGCAGTCGCGGCACGGTGGTGCACGCTGTCACCACGGGGGTCGCCGTGCCGTACTCACCCGAGTACCGATTCGTGGGCACCGACAAGGCGTTCCTCGCCGAGCTCGCCGCCGCCGGCGGCGGTGTGGTGCTGCGCAGCGCCGCGGACGTGGCGTCCGCTGTTGCGCCCGCGGTCACCGAGAACGTCGACCTGTCGCCATGGCTCCTGATGCTCGCCGCGTTGCTGCTGCCACTCGACGTCGCGGTGCGCCGGCTCGCGTTCCGTCCGGGCGATGCCGCAGTGTGGGCGCAGCTGGCGCAGCGGCGTGAGGGCGCGCAGGCGGCGCCGGACCCGGGGCTGGAGAGGCTGCGCGCGCGTGTGGCGCGGGTGCGCGCAGAACGCGGTGCTCCCGGCAGCGGAACGGAGACGGCCACCCGCGAAGCGGAGCAGCCCGCCGGCGCATCTCTTCCCGACGAAAGGCGGCGTGCTGCTCCGCCGGACGAGGGCGACCTGGCGGCACGCCTGCTGGAGCGACGACGCCGGCGCTGACCGTCGGTCCAGACACAGCATCGTGGCCAAGCTGACCCTTCGGTCGGTTGCGCTGAGCACCTTCCCATTTCCGAGACGCGGCGCAATACTGTCGTCTCTGGCGGCCGTGGACGCGGGCGCCGCAGCACGCAGACCGAGGGGTGCCACACGGCATGACGCGGCCATACCTGATCCAGTGGCTTCTCCTCCTGCTCGCCGTGCTGGGGTTCATCGGCAAGCTGGTCGCCTTCATCTGGCGGTGGGGGCTGGTGCTCGTGCTGGGACCCGCGGTGCTGGCCGCAATCCTCGAGCGGAGGTCGATCGGGGGGTGGGCGGTAGTCATCTGGTCAGTGGCCGCGCTGGTGGTGGCGGCAATCGCGGCCAGGTCGATCGCCCACGCGAGGCGCCAGCTGGTCATCGAGACCTTCCTGGACCACCGCCCGACGCAGGCAGCCACCAGCCTGTCCTCCGGTAGCGTCGCATCCCTGCTCGCACTCGAGATCGGCCGTCTGGCGGCCGCTCATACCCAGCACGACATGCCGCCCACGCCGACGTCGACGGATGGCGGGGACATGACACGCGTCGCCACGCCATTCGAGTTGAGGCCGGTCCTCGGTACATCGGACCTGGCCGCGTTCCTGAGCAGCGCCGTGACTGCCGACACACAGCTCGATGTGGGACCTGTCAAGCTGCCGCTGCGCCCGCTGACCGCGCTCCTCGGCCGAGTCGCCGAGGGTCCCCGCCTCGGCGGCGCCATCTTCGCTGACGACCGATCCGTCAGTATCTGCGCCCACCTCAGCGGGTCATCGACTCTGCGCACGTGGGAGGTGCAGCGCAGTTTCGAGGACGGCTCCGAGAGCGACCTCGAGCGCACCCGCGAACTGGTGCGTGAACTGGCCTGCCGGGTCTTCACCGACCTGGCCAGGCCGGGGACGACGCGATGGCGCGCGGCACGCGCCTTCGTCGCCGGCCTGGAGGCCTATCGCGCGGCGATGCCCCACCCGCAGCGGCGCCTCCTCAGCTTGCACAAGGCCGCCGCGCATTTCCTCGACGCCATTCACGAGGACCCTACCTATGGACTGGCCCAGTACAACCTGGGCCTCGTCAACGGCTGGCAGATCATCGCTCGCGGCCCCGACGCGGAATGTGACAGCGCCGAACCCGTCCTGCTCGCCGCCATCGCCACCGACCCATCCTGCTGGTACACCTACCATGCGCTTGCCAGCCACCGATATGACACGGCGGTGCGGCAGCCGGCGCGCGCGCCCGGCTTGATGCCGAGTGTCATCGACCTCTGTGACCACATGCGCGCCGTCGCGCCGGATCGCATGGTCGTGGCCCGCGCGTTGATGCTTCGCGGGCGAGCCTGGCAGAGCTGCGGGAGGACGAGCCACGCCAAGCTGAGCTACTGGCGCGCCGGACTTGCGGCCTTCTCGTCTGTTTGTGACCGTCTGGTCAATACCGCGGGACTGGCCCCAGCCGACGCTGCCGCGCGAGTCCACGAGGCGCGCACGCTGGCCGGCAGCGCATGGGCTGCCCTCGCCGACGCGGACTCCGGCCGACCGTGGTCTGTCGTAGCCGGTTGGTTGTACTGGCTGGTGCTCGCCTGCGATTCGACGAGCGCGTCGGGATGGCGCGGCAAGGGCCTGCTCGATGAACGCAAGGGCAGGTCGCGGCATGCCGCGCTGGCCCTGCGCGAGGCTCTGAGGATCCATCCGGATGACCATGTGGCCCTGGTGCACCTCTCCGTTTGCGAAGCAAGGTCTGGACGCTGGAAGCGCGCACTGGCCGGCGTCGATCGCCTGCTGGCGCATCCGTCGCGGCTCACCGTCACGGAGATCGCCTGGTTGCGCGCAGAGGTGCTGTCGATGATGCGAGCCCTCACCGGGCACTGGCGATTGCCGTGGCGACGAGGTGGCCGGAGCCAGGCAGCGGCGACGTTGCGACGCGACTGCGCATCGCGACTAGCGTCGCTTGCCGACGTGACCAGAATGCGAGCCCTGGCTGCGCAGATGCCCTACACCACCGGCACGCTGCGAGGCATCGCCCGGCGCACGTGGCGCGGGCAGACGTTCGACGTCTGGCGGTCGGCGTTCGCGTCCGTCGCTTTGGCAAGTGACCTACTCGGGGCGCCGGGATCGTCAGTGACGAGACGGTCAGCGTCGCGCGCAGAGGCCCTGCTGCTGCGCCAGCGTGGCCTGCTGGCCCGTTCGTTTCCCACCGAGCTGGCCGCGCTGGGCGTCGACGATCTGTTGGCGCGCGCTCAGC
>Ga0307479_10003081_pt1 | contig 15153 bp, 13 predicted proteins | sample atmos_gasesECM4C_FD_203743 | JGI IMG/M metagenome (GOLD analysis project Ga0307479, IMG submission 203743) | Hardwood forest soil microbial communities from Morgan-Monroe State Forest, Indiana, United States - atmos_gasesECM4C_515 | ecosystem: Environmental > Terrestrial > Soil > Temperate... | reverse complement strand
TGGCGTTCAAGACCCAGCTATTGCCGCCGTCCTCGGAAACATAGACAGGGGCGTTGCCACTGCTCGAAACGGGATTGGGAGTGAACGCCGAAGCGACCATAACCTGCGGGTTGGCTGTTTGGATAGCTAGGAAAGGCTCGCTGTCTTGATTGGTTTCGCCGCTGAGGCTTGCGGGAATGAGGTCCACGAGCTTGACCTGGGTTGGTGAGGCATAAACAGGGCTCAATGGGCCAGCGGACTGGAGGCGATCGGCGCGGGTGCCAGTTTTGGGGGAAGAATGCTTCTCAATGAACAATGTTCCAACAGTCAGGGCCAAAAGAGTGAAAGTCAGCAAGCGCATCGAAATTCGAGCGAAAGCTTTCATGACAATGGTCTCCCCCAGTCAGGCGGCTACGCACCACAAACAAGACAGGCCAGCGGGCGGGCGGGGTTCGCATGGCAGTCGCATATCGCTAGAAAAATAGTTGGGCGGGACACCAACATACACCCTAGCAATGCCGCAGACAATGGCCTAACTTACCCAATTGTCGGGGGGCGGTCTGCGAGCATCTTGCAACGAAGCGCTGGCTGGAGGTTTCAGGGTGCCGACGCATGAGAAGCTGACACATCGGAAATTGGTGCCGTAACGCCCGAGACCCACGAGCGAGGAGGGAGCTGGGCATTGTGTATAATAGACGACTAGGGGAAGCCCAAAGATTCATGAATAAGGGTTATGGGAAATCGCAGGCTTCGCTGAAGGTGTCGCTTAGGCGCGCGGGGCGCTTTTTCCACACGCGTGTGCGCGAGCTGAAGATGATCGGGAAGGCGCTCGTTTCGACGAGGCACCCCATCCTGGTGCACATCATCCCCATGCGGCAGTGCAATCTGGCGTGCACGTACTGCAACGAATTCGACGATTTCTCGAAGCCGGTGCCGCTGGAGGAAATGAAGAAGCGGCTGGATTTGTTGGCAGACATGGGAACTTCGATCATTACGATCAGCGGGGGCGAGCCGCTGATGCATCCGGATTTGGATGAAGTGATTCGGCACATGCGGCGTCGGGGCATGATCGCGGGGCTGATCACCAACGGTTTCTGCCTGAACAAAGAACGCATCGAGCGGTTGAACGAGGCGGGGTTGGAGCATTTGCAGATCAGCATTGATAACGTGGCGCCGGACGAAGTTTCCAAGAAAAGCCTGAAGACGCTGGATGGCCGGCTGGTGATGCTGTCGCAGTACGCGGTGTTTCAGGTGAACATTAACTCGGTGCTTGGCAGCGGGGTGAAAGACCCGGAGGATGCGCTGAAGATCGCGCACCGGGCGGTGGAACTGGGGTTCACCAGCACGGTGGGGATTATTCACGACAACAACGGGCAATTGAAACCGCTGGGGCCGCACGAGCAGGAAATTTTTGAAGAAGTGATGGCGCTGGGGAAGAGGTCGTTCTCGCGGTTTAATGAGTTTCAGCACAACGTGGCGCGCGGGCAGGAACACAACTGGCGGTGCCGTTCGGGGTCGCGGTATCTGTATGTTTGCGAAGACGGGCTGGTGCACTGGTGCTCGCAGCAGCGCGGGTATCCGGGGATTCCGCTATCGGAGTACACGCCGGAGATGCGGCACCGCGAGTATTCCACCAAGAAGTTTTGCGCGGCGCGGTGCACCGTTTCGTGCGTGCAGCAGGTGGGCATTCTGGATAACTGGCGCGACCCGCAGAACCTCCAGCCCATGCCGATGTCGCCGGCGGCAACACCGCAAGCGGAGCTGGTGCAGATCGGGCAACTGCGCGGCGACTCTTGAATTCGGACGGTTTCATCTGAGCTGTGGCCTTCTTTGTATTTTCTCTCCGTGCACATCCTCGTGCTGAGGGATTGACGGTCAACCCCGGCTTGCCAACAATGAACACATGCCAGATATAGCGATTGAAATTGAAAATCTGACCAAGGAATATCCCTTCGGGTTTTTGCACCTCAGGAAGAAAACTTCGCTCGAAGGACTGAACATGCAGGTGGAGACGGGCGAGGTGTTTGGTTTTATCGGGCCGAATGGCGCCGGTAAATCGACGACCATCAAGCTGCTGATGAGGCTGATTTTCCCGACGGCGGGGAGCGCGCGAATCCTCGGCAAGCCGATCAGCGACGTGGAAATGCACCGGGACATTGGTTATCTGCCCGAGCAGCCCTACTTCTACGACTATTTGACCGCGGCGGAAGTGCTCGACTATTTTGCGCGGTTTCACGGCCTGACCGCCACCGACCGGAAGGAACGCGTGGCGCGCATGCTGAAGAAGGTGGGGCTGGAAACCGCGGGCAAGATACAGCTTCGCAAGTACTCGAAGGGGATGCTGCAGCGCGTAGGGCTGGCGCAGGCGATTCTGCATGATCCAAAAGTAGTGATTCTGGATGAGCCCATGTCGGGGCTGGACCCCGTCGGCAGGCGCGAGGTGCGCGACATTATCCTGGAGTTAAAGAGGGATGGAAAGACGGTGATGTTTTCCACGCACATTCTCTCGGACGCAGAAATGTTGTGCGACCGGGTGGGCGTGATTGTCGGAGGAAAGCTGCGCGGGGTGGGGGCGCCGGGCACGCTCGTGGACATGAAAACGCAGGGGATGGAGATTCTTTTTGAGTTGAAAGGGACGAGCAAGGCGCCGCTGCTTTCCAAGGCGACGCGCACGGGCGACTGTTACCGGCTGCAAGTGGCTGAAGAAGAGCTGTACTCGGCGATCGAGCAACTGCGAGCGGCCGGGGCACGCATTCTGTCCGTATCCCAAGTGAAAGCGACGCTGGAGGAATTTTTCATGAACCTGGTGGACGCGGATCGCGCGCAGGCCGCAGCGGTGGAGGTGAGCGGGAAATGAGGAACGCCGGCGTGGTAGCGCTGAACACGTTTCGCGAAGCGGTGCGCGACCGGGTGCTGTATAACCTGGTGTTCTTCGCGCTGCTGATGATGGCGGCGGCCATCGCCGTGGGACAGATTTCGATCGGGATCGAGCAAACGGTCATCGTGAGCCTGGGCCTGAGCGCCATCTCGGTGATCGGGCTGCTGATTTCGATGTTCATCGGCGTCGCGCTGGTCTCCAAGGAAATGGACAAACGCACGCTCTACGCGCTGCTGGCGAAGCCGGTGGGGCGCTGGGAATTCCTGCTGGGAAAATTCGCGGGGCTGGTGCTGACGCTGGCGGTAAACACGGCCGTAATGGCGCTGGGACTGCTGCTGGTCATGCTTTACGTGAAACATTCGCTGGTGCGAAGCGACGCGGCGGTGCTGGTGGCGGTGTATTTCATACTGCTGAAGCTGGCGTTGATCGTCGCGCTGGCACTGCTGTTTTCCTGCTTCACGACTCCGCTTCTGGCTATTTTGTTCACCGTGGGCTTATACATCGTGGGCTTGTACGTGCAGGAGCTGCGGAATTTGCCGGTCGAAGTGATGAGCCCGGCGATGTCCGCCTTTACGAAATGGCTCTCCTATCTGCTTCCGAATTTTGAGAATTACAACGTGATGGCCATGGCCGCGCACGGGCGAGTGGTTCCCGGGGCATTGATCCTGCAAAACACGCTGTACACGGTCGTTTATTGCACGATCGTTCTGACGGCCGCAGCCGCGGTGTTTTCGCGGCGGAACTTGAAATGAAATCGCGGAATCCCATCGCATGGATGCTTTTGCTGGTCCTGCCGGCTGGATTCGCAGGCATCTGGCGTTTGCAGCACGTCATCGACGCGCAGCGCGCTTCGTTAAGCCAGGAGCGCGACGACGTCCTGCTGCGCTCGAGAAAGCTCGTCAAATTGATGAGCCTGGAATATGCGCCGCTGCTGGCGGACATCTACTGGACGCGCGCGGTGCAATACTACGGAAACAAACACCTGCGAGGCCAGGCGAATCTGGAGTTGCTCTGGCCGCTCCTGGATATCACCACGACGCTCGATCCGAATCTGCTGATTGCCTACCGGTTCGGGGCGATGTTTCTAAGCCAGGCGGCGCCCGGAGGCGCCGGAAGGCCAGACCTGGCGGTACAGCTGATCCAGCGCGGCATCAAAGAGAATCCGGAGTACTGGCGCCTGTACGAAGACCTGGGATTCATCTACTACTTCGATCTGAAGGATTACCAGAAGGCTTCGGATGCCTTTCTGGAAGGCAGCAAGAATCCCAATGCGAAGCTGTGGATGAAAGTGATGGCCGCCAAGATTGCCGCGGAAGGGGAGTCCTTCGCGACCTCGCTGTTTTTGTGGAAGGACATTTACGACTCGACACCCGATCCCACGATCAAAAAGACCGCGCTGCTGCATCTGCAGTTGCTAAGAGTAAGGGAAGACTGCAAGCAGCTCGACGCGCTTGCCGATGAATACGCGAAGCGCTACGGTACACGCCCGGCACGCATGAGAGAGATGGTCCAGGCCGGGCTGCTTGATGCCATCCCCGTCGATCCTCTGGGTTTCGCTTATGTTTTCGGCGAGGACGGAAAAGCGGAGCTGAATCTGGATAGCCCCCTTCTCGAACAACAGTTGCTGCTCAACCGTTTGAAGTAAGTTGCGCCTGAGGATCCGAATCCCATCCCTTTGCTGCAAAATCCTGCTTGAAATTTGAATTCGAGGCTGCGCCGGGGCAGCAAGAGTTGCTCGACAAGGGCTGGGGTAAACCGCGTCGGTCCAAGTGGATTGCGGGCTCCATTATTCCGAGGTGCACAGCAGCGTCATTTGGGGATCAATGACTATTTTGCGCGGAAGATTCGGAACGACAAAGCGGAATGACGTTTCCGGCCCGGCCGCTACAACCGCGCCGAGGAGGGCGTTGTGCCCGGCGCCACCAGCATAGAGCGGAACGCTGGCGACAAACGAGCGGGGGACACCGGTCTGAAAGAGCTTCCCGCGAATCTGATAGCCCTTTTCCGTGTGGTGAGCTGTAAATTCCACGCGATAGTGCGGAATGCCCGTACCGCGAACCCACTCTTCGAAGAACCATTCCATGGAGCGCCCCCCTTCGAGATCCATGCCGGGCGTCATGACGGCCTCCACTTCGTGCCGCAAATCATCGGTAGAGAGGGCGCGATAGGCGTACTTTGTCACCAGCGTTTGCAACAGAGCGGTGAATCGCGCATCGGGATTCCTGGCGCCGGGCTGGCGAAGCATTTCCCGCAGCATGTGAACGATCCAGGAGCCCTTGCTGTAGATGATGTCTTCATAGCCATTGGGAGACTTCGAGGAATTGAGGCGTGAGCCGAGGATCAGCGCGCCAGTGTCCCCCGCTGCTTCGGTGGCGCCCGGCAATTTCTCAACAAGCTGCTGGCGGTAGCGCGTCAGCCAGACGCGCAAAGTATGGTCCGGATTTTTCTTGGTGTCGGCGAAGAGCACGGCGAGATAGTTTGCGATGGCTTCGTCAATCCATTGGTCCCGGTAGCTAGACCATGCGACGACGTTGCCCCACCATTGATGCGCGACTTCGTGGTAAGGAACCAACTCGGTGAAGTGCTCCTGGCCGGCGGTGCTCAGGCCCGCGCGCTGCTGGGCTTCCGGACGCAAGAAAGAATAGGTGGAAACATAGAGCAGGCCGGGCCAGCCCTGCCCGAAGGTTCCCGGAATCTGCGAAACACTGAGGTCATGGAAGGGAAAGGGACCACTGAATGTTTCATAAAAGCGGATCGAGGAATCGATCTCTTTGCCAAGTTGCTTGAGCGCGTCGGCCGGGCTTGCAGACATGGGAGAAGAAACGACCAAGTGTCCCGCCGAGGCAGAGCCTAATCGCGCGGAAGGGAAAATGAGGGCGCTCACGTCCTGCGAAGACAGGCGCTTCCGCAGGTCTTCCTCGAGTTCACGATTCGCATAAACCTCGATGGAACGAGCCTCGGAGGCAACGGGGGCCGAGGCGTATTCACCGAGATTGAAGCCTGCCACGGACGTGGGCTTCTCCGTCTTCCAATGGCCGGCGTGGTATTCTCTTTCCTCGTGCTCTTCGAGTTTAGAGCCGGTGGCGATCAAACGGAGCTTGCGCGGCCAGCGCAGGAGCAAGTCATAGCCAGAAAATTCCGCGCTGTCCCCCAGGTGCGGATACCAGCTTTCCCTCGCCCCGACGAACAGCACGCCGTTTCCTGCGTCCTGGATGACGTTGCCCCGGTAATGAAAATGAAGAGTGAATTCTTGATGGCCCGCAGGAGCTTGCGGAAGAACGACATCCAGGTAGTCGTTGCCGCGCGTGCTCCGCTCCTGGAGGCTCATGCCTTCATTCTGAAAAAAGGGGAGCGATTCGCCATGCTCGCCGGTGACGCTGTCGATCGTCAGAGCCCGGGAAAGCTGAAAAGCGAGAACGCGCTCCGTTCCGGTTTCCGCGCGCAAACGCACGCTGGCGGTGGCATCCAGCGAGTTGTTGAGGGAGATCGTAGTCTCAATGGAGTAGTGCAACGCGCGGAAGGGGGCTGGAAGAGCAGGAGAATCCGGAACTTGATGGGAGGTCCAAACATCGTAAAACGATTTGCCGCCGGCTTTGCGAAATTGTCCGAGCAGGAATGGCTCGTCACGCTGGGCGTCAAGCACCACATCGAAAGGGCCGGTGGCCACGCCTTCCAGCCCGGCGTAAAAGCAGGGCTTAGGGTTGGGCGATAGACGATCAAAGAGAATGCGCAGGGTGTAGCTGGGATTGAGCTGAGTTACGGCGGAATCCCATTGCGCACCGACGGAAGCATCCGTCTGAACGGCAAGATTCGCGGCGCGGAATTGGCGGAGAAGTTCAGCGGCGGTGTCGTCCGTGAAGCGGAGATAACCGCTGATAAATTCCTGATCGAGGACGGGAGCGCCGAGAAAATGGCCCATCTGCTGCTTTTCGACGGGATCGCGCGGGGCCGCGAGAACATGACCGCGCCCGGAAAAAACAGCTCCCGTAATCTGGCCATCGAGCGGGGAGAAAAAGGCGAGCGTACCCTCGTCGAAGGACAGAACGGCGTCGCCGCGGCGCAACTGGATGTGATTGGCGGGAGCGACGCGGTAAACGTTAGAGGGATCGACGCGCAGCGCCTTGATCGCGTCATACAATTCATGCGGTGATTGTTCCGTGGCTGGAACAACGCCCGGCGCCAGTAGACACCACATCGAGAAAAAGATAACCCCCACCCTCATACAAGAAGTGTAGTCACATTCGGCATGAGGGAACAAGGCGGAGCACGCAGGCTCGGGGCGGCAGTTTAAAATGGAAAGACACGGCACATGATTCCAGGTTTCCGAATTCGCGCGGTTCTGCTGGGCATCGTGCTCCTCTCGGTGGGCGGAGGGGCGGCGGCGGATACGATTGTCCTGAAGAACGGCCGGCGCATCATGGCTCTGAGCGCGGTGGAAGAGGGCGACAAGGTGAAGTATCTGACGTCCGCCGGGGAATTGAGCCTGCCGAAATCCATCGTCGATCACATCGAGAAGGGTGCCGCGGGACTGATGGGCGGCTCGCCGGGAGCCGCTGCCGCGAATCTGGCGATCGCTCCGCCGGCCATGGAATCGAGCGAAGCGATCGCCGAGGTCGAGCCCGGCACGGTGCACGACGGGGCGATCGACCGGGAATACATTGCGAAGTTGGAAAGCGCGGCTCGCTCTGGCGAGCGGCAGGCCAATCAGAACGCGGCGCTGGGTCATCACGTGGCAGCGAACTTCGAATTGGCCCACGGCGATATGCAGCATGCGCTCACTGACGCACGAACGGCATTAACCTACGCGCCGGAAGAACCCGTGTTGCTCATGAACGTAGCCTTTCTCCTCCTCAGGCGCAGCGAGTTTAAGGAGTCCCTGGAATACCTGGAGCGTGCGCGCCGTTTTGCTCCGAAAAACGCGGACGTGCCAAAGCTGGCGGGCTGGGCGTACTACGGTTTGAACAAACTGGACCAGGCGGTCGCCGAGTGGAAGCGCGCGCTAGCGCTGCGGCCGGACAACGAAGTGCAGGTGGCGCTGGACAGAGCACTGGCCGACAAGCAGGAAGAAGAAAGTTACAAAGAAAACGAGAGCAGCCATTTCAAGCTGCGCTACAGCGGCGCAGCCGCGCCGCCGCTGGCGCGGGACGTGCTGCGAACGCTGGAGAGGCACTTTTCGGCGATCGAATCCGAACTGAACTTTACGCCGCCGGAATCCATCGGCGTGATTCTGTACACGCAAGATGCTTTCAGCGATATCACCAAGGCGCCGGCGTGGGCCGGAGCTGTGAACGACGGCCGCATCCGCGTGCCGGTGCAGGGACTCGAGAGCGTGGACGCGGAATTGTCGCGCGTCCTGAAACATGAGCTGACGCACAGCTTCATTGCGCAGAAGACACGCAGCGCTTGCATGGGACTGGCAGCGAGCTGCGCGATTCACGCGCCGACCTGGATTCAGGAAGGATTGGCGCAATGGATGGAAGGCAAGCGCAGCGGAGAGGATGCCGCGGTTCTTCTGCAGGTTTACGGCGCTGGTCAAGCCATCCCGCTCGGCGGCCTCGAAGGCTCGTGGATGAACATGAGCGGGGATACGGCGCGCTATGCGTATGGATGGGCGCTGGCGAATATCGAATACATCGTGCAGGCCGATGGGATGGGCGATATTGAACGAATCCTCGACCGCATCGGGGCAGGAATGGCCGCCGAGGCGGCGTTGCGCGAAGTGCTGCACAGCGATTACAACGATCTGATGCAATCCACAGCGGAATATCTGCGGAAGACCTACGGGCGCTGATCCACTCTTCGTGCGGGCATTTGCTTCCTCGTCCCTCAACATCATTGCATGTTATCCGCGTTTGTTATCCGCGATTTGGCAGCGCTAGGTGGTGGCAAGAAGAGCGGCTAAAAGAGCGGCGCGGGCGGGCATCTTGTTTATGAGGATGTGTTCGCGCGAGGAATGAGCGCCGTCGCCCACGGCGCCCAGGCCGTCGAGGGTGCGGACGCCGAGCGCGGCGGTGAAATTGCCATCCGAGCCGCCACCGACGGTGCATTCGCCCAAGGAGAGATCCATTTGCTTCGCGAGAGATTTGGCGCGGGTGAAGAGAGCTGCGCTCATTTTGCGTTCGAGCGGGGGACGGTCGAAGCCGCCGGTGATCTCGAGGCGGGCTCCTCGATGAAATGGCCGCAGAGCTTGCAGGCGGCGTTCCAAGTCGCGCATGTCGGAAACGCGAAGCGCGCGGAGATCCAGAACGGCACGAGCGTGTTCCGGAATGACGTTGATGCGCGTGCCGCCTTCGATGCTGCCGGCGTTGATGGTGACGCCGCGGCGAAAATCATTCCACCCTTCGATGCGCGCCAGCTGCCGCGCCAATTCGTGGATGGCGTTGATTCCTTCCTGCGGTGCGAGGCCCGCGTGCGAGGCGCGGCCGTGCACGATCAATTCGGCCTCGCCGACTCCCTTGCGAGCAGTCTTGAGCAGGCCGCGCGGGCCGAAGGAGGGCTCAAGGACGAAAACGGCGTCGCTGCGGCGCGCTTCCCTTTCAAGAAGTTTGCGGGACGATTCACTGCCGATTTCCTCGTCGGAAGTCCAGAGGCAGACGAGGCGTTTGCGAAGCGGTATTTGTGCTTGCTGAAGCGCTTGCGTTGCGAAAAACGCTTGAACGATTCCGGCCTTCATGTCGAAGGTTCCCGGGCCGTAAGCTTTGACGCCTTCCAACCGGAAAGGCATTTTGGCGAGGGTTCCAACCGAGTAGACCGTGTCGTAGTGCCCTAAGACGAGAAGTTGGCCCGATGGACGAGATTGGCCGGGCGAGTGAGTCATGCGAAGGAGATCGCCGCGATGCTTCTGAGCGATCCGCTCCACGCGCGCGCCTTGCTTATTCCATTCCTGCGCGATGAGGCCACAACAATGATCCGCGGCGCTTTTATCCAGGCTGGGGGATTCCGCAGTCACCAACCGGCGCAGCGTCGCGAGCATCTGCGGGAGGCACGGCATCAGGAGCCGCAACAGTTTTTTTGGAAGATGGGAATCTGGCATGGCGCAGAGATGCTATCAATGAGCCTCGACCAGAGCAATCCGGCAAGAATCAAAGCGGCTAGCGACGGGGCCCGCGGCCTGAGCTTCCGTCTCCTCTTCGGGCAAGAAACCGCGGCCATCGAGCAAGAGCGCGTATCGCGGAGGGCGGGGGTTCGCATATAATTAGAAGTTTGCCGGGGAAGGGCCAGGCGCCGCTGGAGGGGTGCGCGGCGAGACGGAGAGTGCGAATGTTACTGGACGTGGTCGCGATACAGAAAATACTGCCGCACCGCTATCCCTTTCTGATGGTGGACGGCATCCTCGAGATGGAGCGGCTGAAGCGTATCGTGGGCGTGAAAAACGTTACGATCAACGAGTCGCACTTTCAGGGACATTTTCCGGGCCAGCCCGTCATGCCCGCGGTGCTGATTATCGAATCCATGGCGCAAATCGGCGGACTCTTGCTGCTAACGGAAGTCCCCGATCGCGAAAACAAGCTGCTCTACTTCGTGGCCGTCGACGGCGCGCGATTCCGCAAGCCGGTGGTGCCCGGCGATCAATTGAGAGTGGAAATGACGGTGCTCAACTGGCGCGGGGACTTCTGCAAGCTGGAAGGCAGAGCCACAGTGGAAGGAAAACTAGCGGCGGAAGCGACACTGATGTGCAAGATGGTGGACCGCGACCAGATGGCGAAGGCTCAAGAACCCGCGAAATGACGAGGCGCAAAATTCATCCGCAGGCTGTTGTGGCGGCGAGCGCCAAGCTTGGCGAAGGCGTTAAGATTGGCGCGTACGCGGTGGTTGGCGAGGACGTGGAATTGGGCGACGGCTGCGTGCTGCACGCGCATGCGATGGTAACGGGGCCCTCGAAGTTCGGAAAGAACAATGTATTTTATTCGTTCAGCGCGATCGGCGGCGACCCGCAGGATTATACCTTTCGCGGCGAGCGCACCGAACTGGTGGCGGGCGATGGCAACATTTTCCGCGAATACGTCACCGTGAGCCGCGGCACACAAAAGGGCGGCGGGAAAACTTCCCTGGGCGGCGGCAATTTTCTCCTGGCGTATTCGCATATCGGGCACGATTGCTCGATCGGCAGCAACACCCTGTTTGTGAACGGCGCAACCCTCGCGGGGCACGTCACGGTGGAGGATTTCGCGACGATTGGGGCGTTTTGTCCAGTGCACCAGTTTTGCCGGATCGGCCGCTACGCGTACATCGGCGCATCGACGGTGATCACCCAGGATGTGCCGCCGTTCTCGAAAATCGTTACGGAGCGCGAGACGAAAAGTTTCGGCATCAATGCCATTGGCCTGGAGCGCAAGGGATTTTCGCCCGCGCGGTTAGAGGCGTTGAAGCGCGCTTATCGTTTGCTCTCGCGTTCGAAACTGAATACGTCGCAGGCGGTCGCGGAAATGCGGAAATCGCTGGGCGATTCCGCCGACGTTCAGGAATTGATCAAATTCATCGAGAGCGCCGAACGCGGCATCGTGAAGTAACTCCAGATTGCACATTTCATGCCGGATGCCAACACCAATACGACAGGCTGGGGACTGATCGCCGGAAACGGGCGCTTTCCCTTTCTGGTGCTGGAGGGCGCGCGCAGCCAGGGCATCGATATGGCGGTGATCGCGCTGAAAGAAGAGGCCTCCGCGGAGCTGGAGAAAATCGCCAAACGGTTGCACTGGGTGAGCCTCGGCGAGTTGAGCAAGACCATCGACTTGATGCATCAGGAAGGCGTAAAGCAAGCGGTCATGGCCGGGCAAGTGAAGCACAACAAAATATTCAGCGCCATCCGGCCGGACTGGAAACTGGCCAAGCTGCTGTTTTCGCTGCCGCGCAAAAATACCGATGCCCTGATCGGCGCAGTCGCTCGCGTGCTCGAGGACGAAGGCATCCGCCTGGTGGACTCGACGCTGTTCCTGAAGCCGCTGGTGCCTGATCCTGGCGTGCTTACGCGGCGCGCCCCGAACGAACACGAAGCGGAAGACCTGGCTTATGGGCTTGGCATGGCCAGGCAAATCGCCGGTATGGACATCGGACAAACCGTGATTATCGCCGATCGCGCTTGCGTTGCGGTGGAAGCGATGGAAGGGACCGATGAAACCATCGCGCGCGCCGCTCGAATCACCGGCGGCAAGCCTCTGGTTGTCGTTAAGGTCAGCAAACCTGGCCAGGATATGCGCTTTGATGTACCCGTGGTCGGTTTGCCCACCATCGAACAGATGAGGGGTGCGGGCGCGACCGCTCTTGCCGTGGACGCCGGGCGGACGTTGCTATTTGACCGGGCAAAATTGATCGAATTGGCGGACGCAGCGGGAATCGCGATTCAGGCTTTCCCTCCGCTCGCCGTGCCGGAACCAAATGATGCTTCGAAGGGAATAAACAAGAAATGAGCGCGGCGGCGGGAGAGTCCATGAGAATCCGTGTCGCCGTCGTGGGTACCGGCGAATTCGGGCGCCACCACGCGCGAGTGTACAGGGACCTCGAAGGCGCGGACCTCGTTGGAGTCTTCGACGAAAATCCTGAGCGGGCAGCGGCCGTTGCGGCGGAATTTCACACCCAAGTCTTGAAGACACTGGATGAGCTGCGCGCACGCGCGGACGCTGTGAGTGTTGCCGTCCCGACGATTGCGCATGCGGAAGTCGGTTGCCGGCTTCTGGAAATGGGACTCGACGTCCTTGTTGAGAAGCCCATGGCCGTCAATCTAGCGGAGGCCGACGCCCTGCTTCATGCGGCGAAGAAAAACGGAGGGATTCTGCAGGTGGGCCACGTGGAACGCTTCAATCCTGCCGTGGTTGCCGTCGAGCCGATCCTGAACCGGCCGTTGTTTTTCGAAGTGCACCGTTTAGGCGTCTTTACGCCGCGCAGCCTCGATGTGGACGTGATCTACGATTTGATGATTCACGATCTGGACATTTTACTGGCGCTGGTCGACGAATCGGTTACGGAAGTCAAAGCCGTCGGCATCCCCGTCCTGACGGATAAAGTGGACATCGCGCATGCGCGCCTGGAATTTGCGGGAGGCGCTGTGGCCAATATCACTGCCAGCCGGGTTTCCACCGAACGCGTACGCAAGATGCGCTTCTTCCAGCAGCATGAGTACATTTCGCTGGACTACGCGCGGCGCGATGCCCTGCGCATCGGCGTTAGAAAGGCAGGCCCGCAGCCGGAGTTTGCATTTGAGAAGCTCAATGCACCCGCCGTCGAGCCGTTGCATGCGGAACTGGAAGCGTTCGTCAATTCCGCGCGCTCGCGCAAGGAGCCGCGCACCAACGGGGCTGCGGGACGCGCCGCGCTCGAATTGGCTGGCCGCGTCATGGCAAGCATCCAAGAGCACGCCGCGCGCGTCCAAATAGGTACATTCGCCACACAAGACAAAACAAGATGATTCCACGGATTCTGGTTCCGATCGATGCTCGTCCAACCGCGGCGGTGGATGCGCCAACGCAGCGCCGCCGTCCCACCACCATGGATGAGCGCACGCTGATGTCGGCCATGCTGCCCATCGTGCAGTTGAACGGGCACTCGGCGATTCCCACGAACTTGCCGCTCGAGTCCATTGCCGCGCGCGTTGTGGTGCCCCGCGATGTGAATCGCGAAGCCTACGGCGTCATGGAAGACCATTCGACGCCGGTGCAACCGACGGACATGGACGAGCGTATCGCCGTGCCGTTGGGCGCTGCACCGCCGGAAATGAGCGCCCACCCCCTGCGTATTCCGGAAGACTTGGTCAACCCAGACATTTTCATTACCGGCGAAGTCAATCTGACCGTTCCCGAGCATAAGGAGGAAAGAGCAAAGGCCAGGTGGCAGGTCACCATGCGGCTCTTGTTGGCTTACTCCCTGCTGATTACCTTGATTTTGTTGCAATCGAAGCTGTTTCCGCCGCATGAGCCGACCCAAGCCGAAATGGAGCTCGCGCAAAAGCAAATGACCGTGCTGCTTCCTCCCGGTGCGCTGGAATCGTTGAAGCCGTCGACTCGTCCGGTGCAACCTGCGCCCAGAGTGCACGTCGATCCACGGGTCTTGCGGAAAGTCGCGCCCACCTACGAACCGGCGCCAGCGCCCGCGCCGCAGCCGGAACGTCCCGTCAGAGAGTTGCCCAGCGCACCTGTACCCAAGGCGAACGCCGTTCCGCCCGATCTGCAGCCCAGCGCGCCAGCGCCGAAAACGGATGCGCCCAAACCCGCGCTAAGACTCGAAGCGCCGGATACTCCCCAGCCGCAGCATGGTCTGATCTTGCCGAAGAATTCGGCCAGCCGTTCGCTTCAAGATACGCTCCGTGACGCTGCCAGGAGTCCGTCGGCAGGTGGCCGTTCCGGGGCCGTGATTGGTCCGATGCCGCGGTCCGGCGGGGCACTCGGCGGAGGCGGATCGCAAGGAGGAGGCGGCGGCAGTTACGGCAATGGCTATGAAATTCTCACGCCAACGGAAGGCGTCGATTTCAGTGACTACATGGCCCGCGTCATCGCTGCCGTGCGGCGGAATTGGTATGCGGTCATGCCGGAATCGGCGATGCTCGGCGACCGCGGTCGCGTGGCCCTTCAATTCCGGATCATGAAGAACGGCAGTGTTCCGGACGGAGAGCCCGTGCGCCTGATCGGTTCCGGAAAAGAACCGCTCGACCGCGCGGCGATTTCCGCTATTCGGTCGTCGAATCCGTTCGAACCGCTGCCGCCGGCCTTCAGCGGACCCTATATCGAGCTCCGGTTTTATTTCCTGTACAATTTGCCGATCGAAGCCGCTTACCAGTGAAACTCCCGCGTCAACAGGTTCTTGGCAGCCTTCTTCTCGCACTCTTTGTGCTCATCTTTCTGTTTGTCCGCGCGCGGCATCTCCTCTTTCGATGAGTGAAAACAAAACGCTTCTGCCTCTCGTTGCCATCGTTGGCCCGACGGCTTCGGGAAAGTCGGCGCTCGGTGTGAGACTCGCGGAGCATCTCGGCGGGGAAGTGGTAGCCTGCGATTCCACGCAGCTCTATCGCGGCTTCGATATTGGCACCGCGAAGCCCAGCCACTCCGAACGCCGTGGCGTTCCGCATCATCTGATCGACGTTCTCGCGCCAAAGGAGCATGCAACTGCGGGAGGCTACCGCCAGTTGGCTTTGCAAATTCTGAATGACCTCCGGCGTCGCAAACGCCTGCCGGTATTTACCGTCGGCACGGGATTGTATTTGCGCGCGCTGCTCGAAGGCCTTGCGGACGTTCCGCAACGTTCGGAAGAATTGCGCGAGCGCCTCCGTGCAAGCGTTGAGGAGCATCCGCCCGGGCATCTGCATCGTC
>Ga0307479_10003080_pt1 | contig 15155 bp, 14 predicted proteins | sample atmos_gasesECM4C_FD_203743 | JGI IMG/M metagenome (GOLD analysis project Ga0307479, IMG submission 203743) | Hardwood forest soil microbial communities from Morgan-Monroe State Forest, Indiana, United States - atmos_gasesECM4C_515 | ecosystem: Environmental > Terrestrial > Soil > Temperate... | reverse complement strand
AACCGTTGGATTGATCGTTCACGTCCACACCGTCAAGAGTGACGTTGCTTTGATCGCTTCGCGCGCCGTTCACCGAACCGTTGCGGGTGTCCTGATCTTTGTCTCCAATGCGGTTTCCGGTGTAGGTCACTCCGGCTTGCAACGTGAGGAGGTCCGGGACGTTGCGGCCTTCAAGCGGTAGCTCCTTCACTTGCGCCTCGTCAAAGGAATTTCCGATCGAGGCGTCCACTAAATTCAGCGCGGGCGCTTCGGAGCTTACCGTAACCGTTTCGCTGGCACCGCCGATGGTCAATTGCACGTTGGCGGTCGTAGGGGTATTGACCAACAGTTGCAAATCCATCTGCTCGTAGCGCCGAAACCCGGTAGCTGTCACGGTGAGCCGATAGGTGCCGGGAGGCACAAGAAGGAACTGATATTCGCCCTGTTCCTCCGTCGTTGCGGTGCGCTCGATTTTGGATTCGGAATTGGCCAGCACTACGGTGGCTCCTGCGATGGCCTTGCCGCTGGGGTCTACGATCGTGCCGCGTACCGACGTGGTGGCTTGACCCCAAGCGGAAACGGTGACAAGTAAAAGCGCCGCCGCGGTTCTGCAAAAAAGCCACGAAGTTGAGCGAAACACCATGACCCAGAAAGTGCGGGACTGTCCGCCAACACGTTCCTGGCAACCAGACGCGCTCGTGGTCGGTAGCGATCTATGTGTGCTCATATCCCCTCACTTTCCTTCGGACAATTTGCAACACCCGTATCTCTGGCAAAAACGTAAAAGAACGTTAATGAACTTTCCCCGGGGCATGGACAGGCGTCTCTAGTGGATTGGTCCAAAGTCCTATTGTCAGTGTTGGAGCGATACAAGAAGGATTAAATAAAGATACAGTAAACAATCTCGTCGCTGACATCACCCACCCCGGATTGTGTCGGACGCGAACCTTACTATAATTTAACAAACTAGAAATTGTTGGCACGAAACTACATTGAGCATTGCGAGACTGTCAAGCAGAAAACTCGTTTGTCGAGCCATTCAACCTTTGAGTCGCGAGCAAAAGGGTTCAGCAAGTTCGTTACACCGCAGCTATTTGTAGAAAGCAGATAGATAGAATCAAAAAGATTCATGCTACTAAGCGGAGTATGTCCCTGGCAGGGAAGGAAGGAACCTCGTATTGCCGATCTCGAGCAAGGCCTTGAAGATAAAATGCGTACTGCCAGGGAAAGATATAGGAATGGCTTTATGTCACTCTGGACTTTGCGGGCAGCGTTGACGAGGGGGAGTCCGTCAGCAGCGCTCCCGAATGTTTAACGCTCGTATATTGGACGAATCGAACATTGCATCGGAACTGCTTTTAACTATGCAAAAAAAGAGGGATATCTCATCGATATCCCCTTTTCGTTAAGCTTCATCTTTTACGCGTGCTACACGACGGGAAAGTAAACGAAGCGATGCGGGTGCTCCAATTGAAGGTGCCGTTGTTCATTAGATATTCGTTGGTATACCAGAAGGTGCAGTCATCGACGGGGTCAATGCTCATGCTGCTGTAATCTCCCCAGCGATTGAGGTTGGATAGTTGCGAACCGGCTCCGTTCAAAATGGTGTTTTCGCCTTGCAGCGTTCCCAAAGGATCGCTTGGCACGCGTCCGGTAAAGCGGATCGACGGGAATAAGCTGCTACTTGATACGCTATAACCCACGGCGATGTCTCCCGCGTTGTCCATGGCGATGCTTCCCATCCACCTGGAATTGGTGTCGGGCGAGAAAGTTCCTTGCTGAAATATTGCCGGGGAGCCGTTAGGGCTGCGAATTTCGTACCAGCGAACTCCGACGACTTGAGAGTGTTTGTTGCCGCTAACAAAAATGGAATGGTTCGCCAAAAGCGATTCGGTTCCACTGTTGTTGCGATAGGCCAGGCGGTACATCAAGCGGTCTCCCAGTGAATCCAGATTCTGGCGTGTGGATGGCTGTGGAACGCACGCGCCGCCACCGCAGGCCTCGGTGAATGCGGCCACGGGAATTGTGATGGGGCCTGTAAATGTAGAATTGCTAGTATTTGAGAAATCGACATGGAAACGGAAGAGGTTGAGCGAATTGCTTCCGAAATCCAGATAGAAATTGGGCGATCCGGTGGGCGGCGCGGTCGCTCCGTCCAAGTCTGAAGGCAGCAAGCTAGGCACGCTCGAGGATTGTTGGAAGCAAACCATGGTGGCCGCGGCTCCTGCCAGCATGGCGCTGCGGTCGAAGGCGCAAGCTCTTGCTCCCACAAAGGAATTCCCGCTGAACATGTTGAACGAGGCGTAATAACCGTCCGGCCACACCGCGAGTTTTGGATAATCCGGAAAATTCGGCATGGAAAATGCGTAACGGTTGTAGGTTCCGGTTGCGTCTGAGCTTGTCGAAACGGCGAAACAGTACATGAACGGTGAACTAAAAACGGGCTGCGCCAGAACCCATCGTCCCGCCGCCTTGTCGTATTGCGCGATAGGATCGCCGTCATTGCTGGTTTCGCATGAACCCCCAAAGCCGGCCCACAGCGAGTTTCCAGCGGCCGGACCGTATGTCACGTTTCCTGTGGCTTTGTCGAACACCGCAAATGAGAGGTTCACCCACTGGACATACTGCGTCGCTCCGGGAGCGCCGTTGGTGTCAGGCGGCGCGCAACAATCCGAGAAGCTGCCCAAGCCTACGCCGACACCCTGGAAGTTCTGTCCGGGAGTCGTGCTCACAAATGCGCCGGTGGAGCTCTGTAGCGCGGGGTCCGGCTGGGGAGCAAATGCGGGAGGTACATGCGTCAAACGAAGCGGTTTTACGTGCTTCGCGGCGCTTGAAGCCTGTATCTGTGGCATGTCTCGCAGTGCCGGCGAAACATCGTGTTTGGTATTCGCGAAAACTTCGGGTTGATTCTGGGACCGGGCCTGAGTAGGGATGAACAACAGAGAAATGCCCAACAGGAAAGAAATCTTCCGAATCACACGGACCTCCATAAGAATTAAGTAAATGAAAAGGACAAGCGTTATCCAAGGCCTGAGACACAAAGCTCGGATAGTTTGACGGACACGGCGTACCAGACCCGTAGAGAGACACGGCACACCCCAGGCTAGGTGTGTACACTCTATCTAAGTGACTGGTGCTTATTCAAGAAGTAAATCGTGAAGACGCTCGGGAGCAAGTCGTCGAGTTCTCGAATCTTGCGATGCTTGTCGCAGCACCAAACTTCGAAATCCGCATTCAATGGTACTCAACAGAAGACAGGGCTTCTAACCAACACAGGAAATTGGACATCTAACACTGTAAAGACAGTTGCCTGAGAGGTTTGTGGGATGCGAACGGAAGAAGTAGCCGACAGGTCTCGGCTTTCGGCCGCCGCGCGATATGAATCGCTTGTGCGCGTGTCGAATGCTATAGGAACGCATCGAGATGCACAGGGGCTGTTCAGCGCGCTGGTTAGGGAACTGCGTTCTGTCGTGCGGTTTGATTGTGTCGGGGTGTTTATTCGTGACGAGAAATCGAATGCGTTTCATAGGCATTTTGTCCAGGCGGTGACGGAAGAACCTATTCCTCCAGACCCGGAACTGCTGATGGAGGACACCGATGCCTGGTTTGTCTATCAGAACCAAAGGCCTTTGGTCACTTCGCTCGATGAGCGCTACGCTCGGTATACCAAATTTCAAGAAGTTTTGAAGAAGCATGAAATCCGTTGTTTGTGCACTTTGCCCTTAACTACAGCTCACAGCAAAGTCGGAACGCTCACCCTTGCCAGTAAAGCTCCGGATATTTACACCGGCGAAGAAGTTAACTTTCTTTCCGTGGTGGCTGAGCAGATCGCGCTGGCATTCGACAATGCGCTGCACTTTGATGCAGCTCAAATCTCGCAGCAGCAATTGCTGAAGAAGAACGAGCGTCTTGGACTTCTTCTTGAGTTGACCGACTATGTGGTTTCCAATCTCGATTTCCGAGCCCTTCTCCGAGCGGTGGTGGCGAGCACCCGGAGGGTTATGGGCTGCGATGGCGCCGCCATTATTCTTCCCGATAGCGACAATAGGCACTTGCGGATTTATGCGCTGGACTTTCCCTTCAGCGACGAAGGCTTTCACGAGGAGAGCCTGGTCCCCATCGATGAAGACCTCTCGGGAGTGGTGTTTCGCACCGGCAAAATGTGGTGCGGCACGCTCCAAGAGGCAAGGCAACTCGGAATGAAGGACATCTCGCAATCGCAGAGTGGAACCGTCTGCGTTCTTCCCCTTATTAGTCGAGGTCACGTCCTGGGAATTTTTGGGGTGGTCAAGTACCAGGAGAATGCGTTCTCCAACGACGATATCGACTTTCTCACGCAAATCGCAGGTCAGGTTGCGATTACCGTCGAAAATGCGCTGGCCTTTCGGGAGATTCGAGAGCTCAAAGACCAGATCTCCAAAGAGAAGCTATATCTTGAAGATGAAATCCGCAGCGAAATGAATTTCGCGCAAATCGTCGGTAAGGGTGCGCAGCTGCGGCGAGTGCTGAAGCAAGTGGAAACGGTCGCTCCCACAGATTCGACTGTGCTCATTTATGGCGAGACGGGCACAGGTAAGGAACTTATTGCGCGGGCCATCCATGATTTGAGCTCACGGCATTCCAAGCCATTCGTCAAGCTCAACTGTGCTGCGATTCCGACGGGCTTGCTGGAAAGTGAGCTGTTCGGACACGAGAAAGGCGCATTTACGGGGGCCATCGCACAGCGCACCGGCCGCTTTGAAGTGGCTGATAGCGGGACAATTTTCCTGGACGAAGTAGGAGAAATTCCCCTGGAATTACAAACCAAGCTGCTCCGCGTACTGCAAGAGAGAGAGTTTGAGCGGCTGGGAAGCTCGCGCACGATTCGGACCGATGCGCGGTTGATTGCCGCGACGAATCGCGATTTGGAAGCGATGGTGAGCGAGCAGCAGTTTCGATCGGATCTGTTCTTTCGCTTAAATGTTTTCCCGGTCCACGTTCCGCCCTTGCGGGAACGCCAGGAGGATATTCCGCTGCTGGTGCGGCACTTCACGCAGCAATTTTCCCGCCGTATGAATAAGGCAATTGAAACGATCCCATCTGAGGCAATAGATGCCCTTTGCCGATATCATTGGCCGGGGAATATACGCGAACTTCAGAACGTAATCGAGCGCGCTGTAATTATTTCGCCGGGTCCTGTCCTGAGGGTTGATGTAGCCGATCTTAAATTTGCGAAGGCTTGGTTTCCGGCGGGGAAAAGCGTTTCTTCGAAATCGACAAATGGCAATCTCCACAATGTTTTGGAGGAAACGGAACGTCAACAAATTCTTAAAGCTCTCAAGGAATGCAATTGGGTGGTGGCCGGCCCGCACGGCGCAGCGTCACTTCTTGCCATGAAACGATCCACCCTACAGTTGAGAATGCATAAGCTCGGGATCGCACGCGGCTCTATGTAGCCCGCGACGCATGCGCTTGCTGTGCGTTTTTTCTGAGAATTTCTAAAAGACCTTGCCGGCAACTGCACTTCTCTCCAGGTGTGACCGCAGACTGAAAGTGATCGTGCGTTTAAGCTTCCCAGCGCCCGTTTTTTCCCTGAATTCTCGATCCGTTGATTTGGTTCAGTGCCAGAAAACTGGCAGCGTACCACGCCGCTGGCAGTGCCAAGCTGGCAGTTCTCAGGCTAAGAGCGTGCCGCGCCTCGCCATCGCTATAGCAGTCAGTAAGTTCCGCAGCCTCCGGTGCTGAACGCCATTTGGCACCCCCGATGCATTTGTCCTGATTGTGAGGCATTTGCCATGAATGGAATGCGAAGCCTGAACAGCGCAACGAATTCCCAATCGCAAACCTCAAGAAAACGGCCTGGTTCGTCCATCCTGGAAATTGATTCCTGGATGCCTAGCAAGATTCAAGCCATCTCACCGGTAGTTAAGCGATTGATGGGCCTGATCGAGAGATTGCAGTGCGTCCCGGGAGCGGAGTTCGATGTCGAGGTAGCGATTCGCGAAGCGCTGGGAAATGCCGTGGTGCACGGCAACAATGAAGATCCACTGAAAAAAGTTCACATCCGGTGCCGCTGCGAAGCTGGCGGGGAAGTATCGGTCATGGTGAGCGATCAGGGTAGTGGGTTCGACTTCCCGAAGATACTCGGCAACGGTCTCGCATCGAATGCCGGGGCCGCGTATGGGCATGGCATCGAGCTGATGAAAGCATATATGGACGATGTGCACTTCGAACGAGGCGGATCGGAAGTCCATATGCGCAAGCGCTTGCGAGCAACGGCCTGTTCCTGAATGTCGCGATTTACGGAAAGTCCAGAAATTGATGCCACAAGCCGACTGTCGGGCAAGGAAGACCACTTTTGGACGGGGTGCGAGTCATGGGAATGCTACGGATCACGATCGCTGAAACGCTGACGGAACAAAGGTGGACCCTTGAAGGCCGACTCGTTCACCCATGGGTTTCGGAGCTGAGGTCCAACTGGGCGCGAACAGGAAGCGCTCGAAGAGAACGCAAGTGCGTGGTGGACCTTACAGCTGTCACCTTCATTGACAAGACCGGGGAGAGGGCACTCACCGCATTATTCAAACAAGGGGCGGAATTCATCGCCACTGGTGTTTACACCGGATACGTTGTGCACAACATCGAGAGCTCCAAACAGAAAAAGTTAAATCGTTAACTGCGAGGAGAGGAGTGCTCAATGAATAGGGAAGGTTTGAAGCGGTTATTGCATACACGCAACGGCGCGAAGGACACAGCGCCTTTCGGGTTAGCCCAATATGAGCGCGGAAGAATTATCTTGCGAGTAGCGACCGACGTGTTGCAGGAACGACTTCTGATCAGCCGGGATTTAGCTGAATTTGTCTGCATGCTGGTCTGGGATTTGATCCAATACGCGTCGACAAAGGCTCAATCGCTATCCGCTGATGGGAGTTTCCGAATGTACGTGCAAAATTTCAAAACTAACAGCGGGAGAGTAACGGGCGAGCCGGGTAGCGGACACACAGATACGAGAGACGAGTACGCATTACTTGCCGCCGCAAATGCCTTCCAGAATCAAACCGCCTGCAGCGCCGGCGATTAGAGCGAGGTGAAGGGGGGTCTTCATGATTACGTTTCTGTTTATCGCCGTATTGGCTGTTTTGGGATTTCTGACTTTCACAGGCCCGGACGGCGCTATCCGGTTGACACGTCGTCACTGAGGACTCCTGGTCAGTATTGAATTAATTTTGCGATTGAGATTCCAGCCCTCCGCCGACATCGTCTATTGGTTTTTGGTTTTAAACCAGCGATGCCGTCATTGTAGCCACGAGCCCCGACCACCCCGTCGGTCGGGGACGCGTGGCGCGGAGATGCCGTGGTGCACATGCAAGGGTCCGGTATGGGTTGCGACTTCTTATGAGCTAGGACCGTTAGGTTCTGACTCTCACGTGCGTTGGACCTTCAAGGGAACTTCAGGAAAGCTACCCGGACGGGCATCGAAAACGTCATTTGTCGACACGGGGCCCCAATTCCGCGTTGCTGCTGAACCGATTCGCGCCGATTGGCCTCCGCGGAACCGTGCATTCACAATTTGCGGACGACCTTCATGAAGTCGTCCACTTTTTGGTTCATGGAGGCCTTGCTGCCTTTCAGGTGCTGCTCCATGCTGATGCCGGTAAAGAAGGTCATGATCATCTCGGCGAGCGCTGCCGGTTTCATCGCGGGCTTCTCGGCTTGGACATTTCTCGCGATCAGGTCTTTGAGAAAAGCGCGGCTCTTCGAAACGATTTCCCGGGCTGCGAGTGGAAGCACCGCGAACTGGTTCATGGAATTGACCGAGAAACAGCCTTTCTGACCCTCTAGCCTACAGGGCGCAAGTTTCAGAAAGCGCTCGATGTTTTTCCAGCCAAGCGGCTTGGCGGTTAGTAATTCTTCCTCCTGCCGTTTCCTCAAGTAGTGCCGCAAACTCTCCAAATACAGATCGCCCTTGTCCGCGAACTCGGTATAGAGGCCGGACTTGTTGACACCGGTAGCCTTTTCCAATTCCTGCAGGCTGGTATCCGCGAAGCCGTATTTCCAGAACACAGCTAGCGCCTTCTCGAGCACGCCCTCCCGGCTGAAGTTCTTCGGTCGTCCCATACACATATTATGACGTATTGAACTGGTCGGTGCAATATTCTTGTAACCAGGGGGATTGTCATGCATCATATTGAACTGCACGGTTCATTAATAGGACGGGGCAGCGGGCATGGAATTTGAACGCCGCCACATAGCGCATCCGTACTGATGAACACGAGTGCCCAGTACAGACATCTGTTTAGCGGAAAGGAAACGATCCATGATTCTCACGGGCAACACGATTTTCATTACGGGTGGTGGTTCGGGAATCGGGCGCGGCCTCGCGGAGGCGCTGCACAAACGCGGAAACCAGGTGATCATTTCCGGTCGACGAAAATCGCACTTGGAAGCAACGACGAAGGCGAATCCTGGAATGGCCTCGGTGGAGCTGGATCTGCAAGACCCTAAAAACATCGCCTCGGTGGCGAAGAAGCTCATCGCCCAGTATCCGAAGCTCAATGTGCTGATCAACAACGCCGGTGTCATGCAAATTGACGATGCTGCGAGCGTGATCGACGACGCGCTGCTGGTCTCCACGGTGAACACCAATCTGGTGGGGAGCATTCGAGTGACCTCGGCGTTCATCGAACAGCTGAAAAAGCAGCCGTCGGCGACGATCATCTACAACACTTCAGTCCTTGGATATGTTCCGCTGGCGTTTACCGCGGTGTACTCAGCGACGAAGGCGGCGTTGCATTCCTATGTTCTCTCGCAACGCTACAAACTCAAGAACACGGCGGTCAGTATAGTGGAGATCGCTCCTCCCTGGGTGCAGACCGACATGATGGGCAGCAACAATGAACCGCGAGCGATGCCCCTGGCCGAATTTATCGAGGAGACGATCGGGGTTCTTGGGACGGATGCGCCGGAAGTCCTTGTGGAACGGGCGAAGCCGCTGCGCAACAATCCAGGTCCAAACGAAGGGGCGCTGGTTACGCAGTTCAACGATTTGATGTTGCAGCCACAGGCCCGAACGGAGATTGCTGGTTAACCGGGCCGCGAAGCTCAGGAACCGGCCGCTGGACTGAAAAGCGGAAGGCTGGCGGCTTGCAGCATGGAAAAGAGGCGAAATGAGTGAATCAACAGCAGCAAAGAATAAGGCCATCGTTCTTAAAGCGTTCGACACCCTATTCAATAAGCGTGATTACGCGGCAGCGGAAAAATTCTGGTCGCCGAATTACATTCAGCACAGCGCGCACATTGCTCCGGGCCGCGAGGGACTCTTCGGGCTGATTAAGAGTCTGCCGGACACGCTGAAATATGAGCACGACATGATCGTGGCCGAAGGCAACCTCGTGATCGTTCACGGACGCTTTTCCGGTTTCGGTGCGCCTGCCAGTTGGATTGCGGCCGACGTCGTCGTGGTGAAGGACGGGATTTTGGTCGAGCACTGGGATGTCATTCAGGATGAGGCGACACGTGCGCAGTCCAAGAGCGGGAATCCGATGTTCGGGAGTTCGTTTCCCGCCTAGGTCGGGTTGCCTTGCCGGAGATCGAAATGCGCCAACCGTTGCTTGAGCCATACATGCTGGGCGGCCTTCAGCTCCGCAATCGTGTCGTGATGGCTCCTTTGACGAGAGCACGCGCCGACAATCCTGGACACGTGCCTACCGACCTGATGCGCCAATATTACGAACAACGCGCAACCGCGGGTCTCATCATAAGTGAGGGTGTGTGGGTCAGTGAGTCGATCTACGGCAAATCGACGGCGCTGCTGCGTAGGGAATGGTTACGGTTGTTGCCGGTGTCCACTGCGTAGATTGTTGCTAGTTTTTCTCAAACATCAGGAAGTAGTGATAGGGAAGGAACTGAAAATCCTTCACGAATTTGAAGCCGGCCTGTTGGGCTTCGCTGATGACCTGGGAACGCGGCACTAGTTGCTCGGGCTTATGCGGGGCGTGTGGACTGTCGGGAGGATAGTCGATGATGGCCATGCGGCCATGGGCTTTGACGGCTGGGGCCAGCTTGCGATAAAACGCAACGCGGTGATCGATGTGGTGCGTGGTATCGCAAAAAAACACTAAATCGACGGAGTTGGCGGGAAGCATGGGGTCGTCCGGTTGCGAAACGATGGTCACAATATTGCGGAAGCCTTCGCGGTCAGCGCGCTCCTTGAGATAAGCGAGGATGTCGGCGGCCACGTCCACGGCATAAACCTTACCGCCGGGCGCCACAACCTTGGCGATGCGACGGGTGAAGTAGCCGCTACCTGCGCCCACATCCGCCACGACGTCGCCCGGTTTCAAGCCCAGGGCTTTGACAACTTCATCGGGCTTTTGCCATTCATCGCGCTGGGCACGCTCCATCGACTCGATGCGTTCCTGCAGCGGGCGGTCTTGCGTTCGGGGTGGCATGGATTTTTGTTGCGCGCTCGCGAACGTGGAGAGAAGCAGTAGCGAAAGCATGGACAACAGACCGATCCTCGGGCGGACCTTGAAGTGCATCATCGAATCTCCCTCTACTTGGCGATAATTCTTTCTACGTCGGTGCAAGCCATGTGCATGGACTTGAGCTTTTGTCCGTAACTGGTCAGCCCCAGCTTCCCGGGAACAATTTGATGGCAGGTGGTGCAACCAAATTGTTCGAAGCGCGCCACTTTATGTTTTTCGTCGTCGGTGCGATTCGCGGGCTTTAGCTGGGCGATTACGTTCATGGAAGTAAGCAGCGAGATGCAGCCTTCGAAACCCTTGCCCACTTCTTTGCCGCGTTCGTTGAATCCTAACTTGCCGCCCGCGCCGATGGTGTGGCAATTGTTGCAGTGGTGGTGTTCGAAGATGTAAGCGGCTAGCTCCTCGGGAGATTTGCCGGAGAGGTTCGCGTCTTCCGGAGGCTTGGCGCTGTTGTGGGATTGTTGCTCCTGCGCGCTGTGCTGAATCACGGGGGCCGCGGCTGAAATATTCGTCAGTCCGGCCGACGAAAACGCTGCCAACCCAAAGCTGCATGCCAGTATCGAGAGAATCGTGAGCGTTCTACGGCGCGATTGGGCGGTGAAAAACAAGCCGAAGCGTTCGCGAATGGTTTTTTTGAGATTTTCTTGGTTGGTCATTTTGTCGCGCATCTTTCTCCTTGTGGCTCCTTGTGGCTCCTTGTGGTCCGACCGTTTGAATATCGGGCCGATCTCGGTAGCGAAGCTCATCATCGATCGCGTTGGTTTTCCTTCTCAACCGTTTTTTTCGATAAGGTGGATTCCTTCGAAAAAAACTTAGGCGCGAGAAAGGTGAACAAACCGTTGCGTACGCCGTCAGTCACAAAAACTTCGCCGGCCTGGGGATCAATGGCTACGCCGGCAGGATGCACGAGATAGCTGCCGGCCCCCTTGATTATTCCGCGCGGAGGAACGTCTCCATTATCGTCGATGCTCCACATGCCTACGAATCCGGGCGCGCCGGTATTCCACGGGGAGGGCAGGTCGGTATCGGGTGGCAAATCTTTTCTGGGCATTTCGAGCGCGTACGGTGGATGATTTTCGTTGTTGATGGCGGCCACCAAAACGTTTCCCTGCGCCGGATCAAGTGCAAGCTGCCAGGGGCGAACAATTCCGGTGCGCGGGCCGGCAATAATTCCGCGCGGCGCGACATCTCCCTGATCGGTACGATTAAAAATAAACAGTCCGGTAGTGCCTCCGCGCACGCTGGAGGCGCTGGCTGCCACGATGCGGTTATGCACCGGGTCAACCGCGACGCCTACGATAAACAACAGCCCAGTTTTCGGTCCTGCAATAATGCGCTTTGGCGGCGCATCGCCCTCGGCATCCCGGGCAAACACCAGAATGCTGCGGCTGCTGGTGTCGGCCACGATGATCTCGTCATTTTTTTCGTCGACTGCGAGTGTGTGCGGACGAATCAGGTGAGTATTGGGACCCTGAATAGTTCGAATGGGGGGCTCTTCACCATGAGCGCCGCCGCGGAACGTCAACACCGCTGCGCCCAGTGCCACTGGAACGACGACTTCGTCGTGAGTGGCGTCATAGGCGAGTCCATGCATCGTTCTACTCAAATGCGTTGATTGTCCCTCAATGATCCTCACCGGATTGGAATTTCCGTTTGCCGACCTGGCAAACACCGCAATACGCGGCTGGCTTACTCAATTCGGAACTAAAAGCTGATCGCGTTTCGAGTCGTAAGCCACCGCGTACGGGTTGCCGAAGCCGCCTGTGGGCGTTCCTTGCGGAGCGTTGCGAATTATCCGCTTCGGTGCGACGTCGCCATTGGCCGTCCGCGCGTAAACCGCAGCAGTGTGATCGCCATAGTTGGCAACCCAGATCTCATCGTTTTTCACGTCGATGGCAACGCCCATGGGGCTGGCAATGCCCGTACGCGGTCCGCGAATGATGCGCAGTGGTACGGCGTCGCCGGAATCCGAGCGGTGGAAAATTACGATGGAGTTATCTCCGTTGTCGGCCACGGCGATTTCGTCGTGTTGTTCATCGAGGTCAACACCCATGGGCCAGTTGAGATGCGTATGTGAACCTTGAATAGTGCGAACGGGTTTCGCGTTGCCTTTCGCGGAAGCTTCGAAAATAGTGAGCGATGGCGGCAGGAAATGCCCACCGGCGGATAGCGCTTTACTGGAAACTCCCGCGTCGTATGCCGAATACGATGCGATCACCGAAGAATTTCCGTGGTTAGCTACGATCAGTTCGTGGTGCTGCACGTCCCAACGAATGCCGTGCGGGTCGGCCAACCCGGTGTCGGGACCCTCGATGATGCGCAAAGGCGCTTCCAGGCCCGAAGCTTCGCGGCGATAGAAGGCCACCATGCTGAGCTGCTGAACAGAAATTGCAAACTGATCGGTAGCGGGATTCAGCGAGAGTCCCCAGGCTTGATGCGGCACATACAAGCGTCTCTTGGGCTTTACGTCGCCGCGCGCGTCGTCGTCAAACACCACGATGCGGTCGTCGAGATCATTATTTACGGCGTAAATCTCGCGGTGCGCCGAATCAAACATTATTCCCGCGATGTAGCCGATTTGCGATTCAGGACCAATGATTTGGCGGAGCGGGGAAGTGACCGCGGCGGATTTGTCTCCGGCGGCGCGATCGTAAACGAGAACACTCTTACGATTCTCGTCGCTCATGGCTACGCGATTATTCGCGGGGTCCAGAGAAATTCCGTTGAAGGTCGGGTAAGGATCAGCGACCAGGTGGATAGGCGGGAGTTCGCCACCCAAGGGCTCTATGTTGTCTTGAGCCGCTTTCCCAGCGCCTTCGAAGTACGGCGCCAGACACATCTGCACCGGAACCGAAGCTGCCAGCAGCGCCTCAGACGGAGAAGAAAATGGAGCTTGCGATGATTTACTGTCGTCGAAGCTGAGGAGGTAGAACGCGGCGGAAAAGAAAATCAAGACCACGACTAACGCTAGAAGCCGTCGAGTCCTGTTCACCGTGCAGCACCTCTGTGCCCTATGATTCCACTTCGAACAGATGAACGACTTAGCGAGCCGCGAATGATTACTCGCCGAAGGCCTGGCGCACGCTGGACGATGCTAACTTGCCCGCGAACCTGCGGCCTGCAACAATCCCGCGCGAGCCAGCACCGAATCCAGAACTGGCGCTTGTTGCGCATCAATAGGCACCAGCGGAAGCCGCAACTCCGAAGAATCCAGCAGTCCCAGCCGGTTCATCATATATTTCAGCGGAATCGGATTGCTATCCAGAAAGATAGACTCGTTCAGTTCAAAGAGTTCGTCGTGCAATTTGCGCGCGGCCTTAAAGTCGCCCTGATTCACCGTGTTGTACAGAGCGGCAACGCGCATCGGTGCGAGGTTGCTGACGGCATTCATCAAGCCTTTGGCTCCCACGACTAGCATCGGGAGGCTGAGGGCCTCGAGGCCGCAGAAGATTCGGAACTCCGAGCCCAAGGTGAGAATTAACTTTGTTACGAATTCCAAGTCGTTGGCGGCGTGCTTAATTCCCACCAGGTTGGGAGCGCGCTCGGCGATACGCGCTACCGTCGCGGGAGTTACGGAGACCGCAGTGCGTCCAGGGATGTGATAAATCATGATGGGCAGCGCGGTACGTTGGGCGACAGTGACAAAATATTCCACAAGTCCGCGTTGCGAAGGCTTGCAGTAGTAAGGAGTAACGACCAGGAGAGCATCCGCGCCAGCGGTCTCCGCACGTTTTGTGAGCTCTAGAGTTTCTGCCAGTGATTGCGAACCGGTGGCAGCCACGACCGGAATCCGTTTCGCGGTGACGTCCAACGCTACTTTGAGCAACTCCGTGCGTTCGTCGACGGTGAGGCTGCTGGGCTCGCCAGTGGTTCCGCAAACCAGGACTCCGTGCGAGCCCTCGCGAATTTGCCGTTCGGTCAACTCCGCAAATTTCTTGAAGTCCACTTTGCCGTCACGGAACGGCGTCAGCAGCGGCGGGTACGAACCACACAGAAATTTCTTCTGCAGCTGAAGCATAAAATCGCTTTCCCGATTCGCGCGAAGCTGGCGCGCAGACCGAATTCAACAAGGTTTATGCGGCGCGATTGGTGGAAAAGCCTTCGTTGGCTCCGAGAGATTCGATGGGCTGGTCGAGGCTTTCCTGCCATAGCAGTGAACCCATCCAGATATTCAGTGGGCTGTCCTGGATAGTGAGTTCGTAGACGTCTTCCTCGAGAGAGGCGTGATTGTGGACAGCCCATCCCGGCGCGGAGAACATCAGATCGCCGGCCTTCCAGGGGTAGCGCTTGCCCTCCACCACACTGAAGCCTTTGCCGGCAAAATAATAATTCACCGCCGCGCCTACGTGGCGATGAGGGCGGTCCACGATATTTTTGGGCCGGATGGTGATGGCCGCAAAAAAATTACTGGTCGTGCCGTTGGTGTGTTTGGTGTTGGGATTGTAGAGCAGGTACAAACGGCGGCCCAGATAGCGCTTGCCCAGCGCCGCAAGTTTGTCCAGTTCTTGTTGCACGCGGCCCCACGGAAAATGTAGCGGATGGTGTTTGACCACATCCGGGCTGATTAATTTTTCATACGGCATCAACTGCGCGCCGTCATCCGAAATCGGGAAGGTTCCGAAGGGGCTCTGGGCGGCGGCATGCTCATCCTTGAATTTCTTGGTTTTCTTCACTTCGGTCAGGGGATTTTCGTCGACGATGTAGACTTTC
>Ga0307479_10003078_pt1 | contig 15157 bp, 15 predicted proteins | sample atmos_gasesECM4C_FD_203743 | JGI IMG/M metagenome (GOLD analysis project Ga0307479, IMG submission 203743) | Hardwood forest soil microbial communities from Morgan-Monroe State Forest, Indiana, United States - atmos_gasesECM4C_515 | ecosystem: Environmental > Terrestrial > Soil > Temperate... | reverse complement strand
CGCCGATCTCGGTGAACGTGAGTTCGTCGTTGACCTCGGTGACGGAGCAAAGTTTCAATGTCGCGGAGTATTTACCAAACACATCGTGGAGCAGCTCACACGCCGGCACAGGAGCCGGGGGAGAAACTCTTTCCCCTGTGATTCCGCGGACTCAAAAGAAGCCAAGGACCAAGAGTGAACCTGAGTACGCCTCGATCCTACCCGATTATCAAGCAGACATGTGTGGGGAGCGAACCGCACCGACAGTCGGCCCTTAGAGGTGCAGTCCACCAACAGTGGGTAGTTCACCCGCGTGCTGATGCCAAGTGCGAAGGTCGATCATCTGTCGCGTTCGCCCTCGACAGTTCTGACACCAAGTTAACCAGTAACCCACTTGCGTCTGGATTCAGCGATTTAGCACGCAGAAGGTTTGGCATGGGCATTGCCCTTCCATGGGAATCGAGGAGCAAAGCCATCATGTTCAAGGTGAAGACAATTACCACCAAACACAGCGGATATTGGTTCTCGGTAGTCTTGTCGGCCCTTGGCTGTCAAATCTTAAAGGAAAATGGGATGAGGAGCTCCGGACTCATGAAGGCGCCACGTTCGTGGTTGATCTGACGAAGGTCACGATCGTCAGTCAGCATGGAGAGAATATTCTGTTTCAGATGTTCACCGGCTGAGCGCGTCTGGTGGGCAATAGCCTTCTCGCTCGACTTGTAATTCAGCAGGTCGAACGGAGACGCAACTTACAATACGCGGAAAGAAACAATGCCGATAGTCGGCACGCGGGGTTGACCACGGAACAACAAAGAAAGGTGGAGGATGCGCGGCGTCAGCAAGGCGATCAGCCCAAGAACCCGGATCAGTGACACCTGTCTCAGCAAATTACGTTGGACACGAGATGCTACGTGCCCTCGAGGATGTTCGATATTTCATACCAGAGCGAGAGCTTGTCTAGTTCCAAGCATCTCCCGCCCAGGATGCAGCACCAGATGTCAAAGAACTATTCAACACCTTTAACACTTCGATCTACCATCGCCTGATCTCTTCTAACAACTTCAACCACTTAGCACGGCGATGCGTTTGGCATATGCCTTGCCTCCCTTCCAGCGATGGCGCGGAAGTACCAAATGGAATCAGAAGATATGTTTCAAACGCACACGCTCGCTCTTTCGACCCGGATATTGCAGTGCTGCCCTCATGTCGAGCCGGAACAGTCCTTGCCGATTGAACTTACTGCTATCTCGCCTTTCGCCGACCAACTCATGGTCTTCATCCACCAGTTTCGGGAGGCAGACGGAGGCGAAGTTGACATTGAAATCGCCTTGCGTGAGGCCCTCGCAAATGCGGTGGTGCATGGAAACCATGAGAACCCTAACAGGCGCGTTCACGTTACCTGCCGCTGCAGCACGGAGGGAGAAGTCTCAATCACCGTCAGCGATGAGGGGCGAGGATTTGACAACCGCGCGGTCCCGGATCCGACAGCCCCAGGAAATGTGGAGTTCACCCATGGGCGCGGACTCTACCTCATGCAAATGTCGATGGACGAAGTTCGCTTTGAGAGAAGCGGCGCGGTTGTTCATATGAGAAGGAAGTCCGCCAAGGTCAGTCCCGCCCCGCCGAGGCAGTTGTGACGAAGGAAACACTCGCAGGCCAGGCGCATTGACTTATGGCAACAGCGTGTTGATAGCTGCCCTGATTTCTATGGTTAGACGTATTGAAGACCTCAACGGAGACATATAGATGGACAAAATCAATCCTCTTTTTACGGCGACTGCAACCGCCATCGGCGGTCGCAACGGGCATACCGAATCAAGTGACGGTTTGGTTCAGGCTGACCTTTCGGTGCCGAAAGCAATGGGCGGGCCAGGTAAGCTCGGAACAGCAACGCCCGAGCACCTATTCGCCGCCGGCTACGCAGCCTGCTTCGGCGGCTCGCTTGATTTCGTCGCCAAACAAAAGAAAAAAGACGCGTCCAAGGCCAAGGTAAGGTGCGCGGTAACGATCGGCGTGCGCGAGGCCGGTGGCTTTGGGATCTCGGTGAAGATGCGCGTCGAGGATAAGAGCATTGGAGAGGCAGAGCTCGCCACGTTCGTGCAGGAAGCACACGATAAAATCTGTCCCTACTCGCATGCGACGCGCGGCAACGTGGAGGTCACGTTCGATGTGGTCGGCAGTTAGGGACGCGGCCGCTGCTTTCGAGCCGGAAGGGGCAGGCGGCGCACGAATCCAATGGACACGCTTTGCGCACGCCATTCCGACACCACGCAGCTCCTGGCGTTGCTGCTGTCCTGGCTCAGTTGCATGATTCAAAACGGCGCCGGTTCGTGCTGGCGTCGTGGAGATTCAATATGGCAAGAAACACTGGTGACAAACAACCGAAGGACGAAGAGACCATTTCAGAGCAAGAGATCTGGTGGACCATTCGCTATCTCGATCCGGACGTAAAGGATGAAACGAGTGACCGCGGGGTCATCATAACTTTGTTAGCCCTTCTCATTATGGTTTGCGTAGTTGTTGTTGTGCTCTACAGTTGCGGATTGTGAGATTCGGTTCACCGAGTCGCTCCGAAGGGGGCTATAGCCTCAAGGACGAGGAAGTAGGAGTCCGTCAGCAACGGTGCGGGATTTACTCAATCAACCGCATCGGATCTTTCGCCGCTCTGACGCTTCGGAGGTTGATTGTTCGCACGTACGATCCCACTTATGGCCAAGCCCAAATCATGCTGCAACATTGTGCTACCAGGCGGTCTCTTCTGCAATCTCATGGATGTGCGCGGAACGGTGTCGTTTCTCTCGTAGAGAGGTCCGCATCGGACGACTTTCCGAAGCATTGGCTAGCGAAAAACGGCTTTTAATCGTCAAGGCTGTCGCTAGCGACAAGGAAATCGCAGCCGACGCGGGCTATTCGTAAACAACCGCATGCTGCCGAAGGCGATCGAAAATTATCTCTGTGCGCCGTACAGGCTCTCAAGGACAGGAAGTAGTGGCGGTTTCGCGAGAACGGGATTGCGTGGACCTAACGTTTCCCCGGCCGGAATTCGGGACCAAAGAGGTGAAGCAAGATGCGGATCTTAGTTGTGGGTGCGGGAAGTGTCGGTGGCTATTTCGGGGGAAGGCTCTTGGAAGCAGGTCAGGACGTTACTTTCCTCGTTCGCCCGCGGCGTGCCGCCGAACTTGCCCTACCGGCCTCGTAATTAGGAGCCGATCCGGCGATGTCTCTGTCTCCAATCCACCGACCATTCTAGCCGAAGACCTTTATGAGAGGCCTGATCTTGTGTTGCTTGCCTGTAAGGCCTATGACCTAGAAGGCGCGACTAATTCCTTCGCAGCTGCGGTGGGGCCGAACACCGCCATCCTCCCACTTCTCAATGGCATGCGCCACCTTGACATCCTGGACACGCGCTTCGGAGCGGATCACGTGCTTGGCGGTCAGTGTCTGATTTCCGTAACCCTCGACGAGCGAGGTGAAATCGTTCACCTCAATGAGACGCACAACCTGTCCTTCGGCGAACGGGACGGTTCTCGCTCAGCACGAGTCGAGGCAATTGCCTCTGTGCTGTCGAACGCTAACTTTCAAAGCCGACTGAGCGAAGCGATCCTTGAGGAAATGTGGGAAAAATGGGTTTTCATCGCGACGAGTGCGGGAATCACCTGTTTAATGCGTGCCGCGGTTGGCGATATCGTGGCTGCCGGAGCAGCCGACCTGGCCATTCGCCTCCTTGATGAATGCTGCACGATCGCAACCCAGCAAGGCTTCCCCCCGAGCAGTCGCTTCATCGAGCTAAACCGAGCCGTGTTCACAACCGCTGGTTCTGGGCTCACGGCTTCGATGTTGCGCGACATCGAGCGTGGCGCACCCATCGAAGCTAACCACATTATTGGCGATCTCCTGGGGCGCGGTGACGAGAACTCAAGTCCGCTTGTGCGCATCGCCTATGCACACTTGAAGGCATATGAGGCGCGCCGTGCGAGAGAGATGACATTTAGCGGTAAGGCTGCTTGAAAGATACGCACCTCGACAGAGACGGGGATCACAATGACATCCCACCAATTATCGGTGAAAGTGGCACTCAATTCTTGGAGACTTGGTGTGGAGAGGGCCGACAAGATTTTTTCAAATCTTGCCGAAGACCAACTTTTGAAAGAAGTCGCACCAGGAAGGAACCGCCTCATCTATCTTTGGGGACATCTGACGCTATTCATGACGCGATGTTTTCGATTCTGGGCTTGGGACAGCGGCTGCACCCCGAACTAGATGCCATTTCCTCTCCCATCCAGATAAAACGGTGGCGCACCTCCCTTCCGCTCGAGAGCTGAAACAGTATTGGGACGAGGTAACGCTAAACTGCACGCACAGTTCGCAAGTCTTTCGGCGGACGAATGGTTGCAACCACGCTACGCCATGTCCGAGGAAGACTATGCGAAAGATCCGACCCGGAACCGATCGGCTGTACTGCTGCGTCGGACGAACCATTTGTCCTACCACTTGGGGCAGGTTACTCTGGCGGTTAAGCAGCCGGGCCAGATCGCGGACGGCTGCTGTGAACGTGCGATTAGCTCCGCTAGCTTTTGCCTGCGACTAGAGACCACGCGGTCTCATCGAATGTTAGTATAAATGCAATTAGCGACCAGATAGTTGCCAGTTCATCACTCGGAGAATCGACTGTGCGCAAAGGCGAGGAAACCCGGCAGGAGATCATTCGCAAGGCGGCCCCGATCTTTAACCAGAAGGGGTATGAAGGCGCCGCCCTATCCGATCTGATGCGAGCTACTGGGCTCGAAAAAGGCGGAATCTACCGACACTTTGAGAGCAAAGAACAGCTTGCGGTAGACGCCTTCGACCACGCATGGAAGATCGCAGTCGATACGCGCTTCGAAAAAACGGAGGAGATTCCCAATACCGTTGATCGTCTCAAACAAATCGTGCGGAACTTTCGGGACCGGCGCACCGGGCTGGTACCGGGAGGGTGCCCGTTGCTCAACACGGCCATCGATTGCGATGACGGCAATCCCAAGTTGCGGGCGAAAGCTCGCCAGGCTCTCAGTTCATGGCTTGACCGTCTGCAGTCAATTGCCGAGGATGGAAAACGACGAGCCGAGGTGCGTGCCGATGTCGATTCGGTGAAATTGGCCACTTTGATCGCAAGTACGCTCGAAGGCAGTCTAATGCTGAGCCGTCTGCAGAAGAAGGAAGAGCCTCGTGATCTTGCCGTCCGTCATCTGGAGGAATATCTCGAAACCAAAGTTCGTGCGCGGAAATTGAAGACCGGAGCCGCCAAGTCATGAGTACTCGAAAAATTTCCTCGCAGTCGGACTTCAGGGAACGCGCAAACACGAACGAGGTTCCCATTGCGCGGTTGATTGGATTTGAGGCAAGAGACATCGCTGACGGGCGGGCGACGGTCGTCTTGGCGGCCGGACCACAGCATGCAAATCCCCTGGGAACGCTGCATGGGGAAATTCTTTGCGATATTGCTGATGCCGCGATGGGCATTGCGTTTGCAAGTACTCTCGCCCCAGATGAATCCTTTACTACCGTGGAATTTTAAAATCAATTTCTTTCGCCCAGTGTGGCAGGCGCAACTCAAAGCGGAAGGAACGGTCGCGCGGCGGGGCCACACTATCGGCTACGCCGAGTGCGCCATGGCCCACCCGACGGCGAGGGCGACCGGGCGCACCGTCCATCACCTATTTACTGGCCGTCTCGTGGCCGAGAACGGCCAGATCAAGCTCCTGCGGGAGTCTCTGAGCCCGGTCGCCGTGGCCCAGGCCCTCCTGCCGGGCGGCGTCAAGGACCTGCCCGATCCGGAGGAAGTGATCTTCTCGATCCCCCCAGACTACCGGACCTGAGGCCGTCGAGAGTTCGCCCGAAACTTGAGCGTTTTGGTCACGCAAACTGCATTCCGATTACTTCGGCGGCCCGACCGCGCGGCGGTATATGTCGGCAGCACACAGGCGGTGGAAGGCCAGGAAACAAATCGAATTTTGTCGAGGCACACATTTCCACTAAGCGGATGGGCACTCCCGAAGAGATTGCCAACGCCATCGTCTTCATTGGCTCTGACAAGGCCTCCTACATCATCGGTGCGTTCCTGGCGCAGGTCAACGTCTTCTGTATCAGACACGAGTTCTTTGGCTTCACCCAGCAAACGGGAACATTCCAGGCGAGTCCAGGGCCGTTGCCCGAGAATTGCAGAACGAACGTAGCCTAGCGCGATGAGGCGGTCGAAGGCTTGGATAGATCCAGCTATCTAGCGACACGTACGGTGATCCCATGTTCTTGGGATTCCCTTCGAACTCGGGCTTGTTCCACGAGTTCGTCGGCGACTGCGTGGTCTTAGGATCCGGCATCTGAGGCGTCATTTCGTTTGGCGAAGGAGATACTAGCGGCGCCGACTGACCTACGACGGTCAGCGTGCCAACGAGAAGGAGTGGCGCGCCGATTGCCCTGGCCTGACTGAAAATCGAAATCCTGGATCTTGCTTCAACCCATCCCCTCTGGCTCTTCATGCGGTCTGCGTTCCCTTCATTTTGAAAATGCAATGCAAGAGCCCTAAGCTGAGCGGAAACACGACACGAGCAGTGATGACTCGATCAGCTCTTGGGCATGTCCGGGTGGTTCCACCATCCTCCGCCAAGAGCCTGAAACAGCGCCGCCGTGTCGGCATACCGGTTCGACTGGGCCTGCACGAGGTTAAGCTCGGCTTGCTGGTAGGTCTGCTCCGCGCTCAACAGCGTGAGATAGCTCACGTAGCCCACCCGCATCTGTCGCGTTGTGAGATCGAGGGTTGTCTTAGCGGCATCTCGTGCGGCTGCCGCGGCTTTCACGGCATCGGCATCCTGTTCGAGCGCATGCAGCGTGTCCGCGACATTTTCAAACGCTGTCAGGACCGTGCTGCGATATTGTTCGGAGGCCTGAACGTAAGCGGCTCTTGCGGCACGCTCGCGGTGAACCAGAGTGCCGCCTTGAAATATTGTTTGCGTGGCGCCCCCAGTTAGATCCCAATAGCCCGTGCCTGCTGCGAACATGCGGGTAAAGATCACAGCTATGCTGCCCGCGTCGGCAGTCAGAGCAAAACTTGGGAGGCGGTTTGCACGTACCACGCCGATCAGGGCGCTGGCTGAATGCAGGTTCTCTTCGGCTTGACGGACGTCCGGACGTTGCTCGACGAGTTGTGAGGGAAGACTCAGTGGTAGTTCCTCGGGGAGTTGCAAACTCGACAGTTCAAACTTCTGGGCCAAATCGCCGCTGGGGAACCCGCCCGACAGAGCAACCAGAAGGTCCCGCTGTTGCGCCAACTGCTTAAGCAGCGGCGGCAGTGTGGCGGTCACTTGTGCCAGTTGCGATTCCTGCGCCGCAACGTCGAGTCGGCCGACATAACCTTTCTCGAATTGCTTACGCAATACGTCAAGCATATGAGCGTTGATTTCGATGAGTTGATGCGTCGCATCAATCTGAGCTCGTAGGGACGCCTCTTGGATGGCTGCAGCGGCGACGTTTGAACTCAAGGTGATATGGGTCGCGGCCAGGGCAAAGCGCGCCTGTTGCTCCTGTGCTTTCAGCGACTCTACAGTCCTCTTGTTCAGGCCGAACACATCTGGGACGAATGACACGCCGACCTGCGGCGTATAGAGGCTGTAATACAGCGAACTCGTAGCGGTAACGGGTGATATTTCAGTCGATGACTTCGAGTGGTCTGCTGAAAAGCTGCCCGTTACGGCGGGATAGTAAGCGCCCCGTTGCGCCCGCACATTCTCTCTTGCCACCAGCAATGCGGCTTGCGCGGCCTTCAAATCGGGACTGTTCTTGAGCGAGCGCTCAATCAAGTCGTTGAGCGGCTTCGAATGAAAGAGTGTCCACCATTCTCCGGGAATGTCGGCCCCTTGGGCAAACTGCTGTGCTTCTCCGCCGGGGACGTTGGGCGTGCTGCTTGTTGTTGAAGGTGGGGTCGGTGCGTAGCCCGGGACCTTCGGAGCAGCAGGCGTCTTGAAATTTGGACCGACTGCACAGCCGGAGGTAAACAGCAACGTTGTTGCCACAGCGAGAGCGAAGGTCGATGATTTACGAGTAACTGTCATACGCATTCAATTCACGTGCCTGCGGTTCATGGTGGTTCCCTTGATCGCCGCCGTGCTCCTCGGTGCTTTCGCCGGTCCTCCGATGGTCGCGGGAGCGGCAGCCGGACTGCGCGCCCTCGCAAACTGTTGACCACCCAGCGCAGCGACACGTGTGGTGCCAAGAGGCGAAGGGCGATTGTGGGCGATTTTGGCCGCACGGGCCGCAGGTGGACTCGAACCCATCTGACGGACATTCGTCACATTTTGCGTCGAACGTTCCCGGATCTTGCGCGGTCGTTTCGGATGATTCTCCTTGACTAAGCTGGCTCGGCTTCCCGTTTTGGCATTTTGTTGGGGTGTCGAACCAGCAGCGTAGGCACACCTCGATCCCATCAACCCCAAGCTAGTCATCACCAAGACAAGACTGGCAATCTTCATTCTTGCTCCCCTTCTGCCACGTGATTCTCCCCGCCCAGAAAGGTCATTCTTAGCGCGGGCACAGCGATTAGGAGCATGAAAGGGCCAACCAACATGCCCCCCACGAATACAGTCGCGAGGGGTCGCTGAACCTGACTGCCGATACCCGTGGAAATTGCCGCGGGGAACAGGCCAATACAGGCGGAGAGGGCCGTCATGAGCAGCGGGCGCATTCGGCTAGATGCGGCCCGGAACATTGCATCAGTCGGGGTTCCGCCGCGAAGCTGGCGCTCATGGTTGTAGTACGTGATCATCAGAATGCCGTCCATGACGGACACTCCAAACAACGATACAAAGCCAATGGCCGCGGAGATACTGAAATTTAATCCTGAGACGTAGAGGGCCAGTACGCCCCCGGCTACGGCAAAGGGGATTCCCGCCAGCGTAAGGAGACTGTCACGCAGCGAATTGAATTGGGCATAGAGCAGCCCAATAATCAGCACCAGACTGATTGGAACAATGATTTCAAGCCGCTTCTTCGCTTCCTGAAGGTCTCCAAACTCACCCGCCCAAACCAAGCGGTAGCCCGCCGGAAGCTTCACATTCCTTTCGATTCGCTGTTGAGCTTCCTCGACCGTGCTGCCCAGGTCGCGGCCTCGGACACTTGAACTTAACGGGCATGAATCGCTGCACGCTCTCGTGATAGATCCAGGCCGCTCCTGTATCCAATGTGATGGTTGCCAGTTCACTCAACGGTATGTAGGCATTGACGCCGCTACCAGTCGTATAGGCCACTTTGATATTGCGGATTTTGTCGACGCTGTCGCGGTATTCCGGCGTATAGCGAACCACGAGGTCGAATTGGCGATCGCCTTCCAGGACAGAGGTTGCTACGGCCCCACCCATCGCCGCTTGAATTACGGAGTTGACGTCACCGGAATTGAGACCATAGCGTGCTGCCTTGGCGCGATCGACCTTGATGTTCAGATTCGGCTGCCCGAGCACCGGGAAGATGCCAAGATCGGCCACGCCGCGAACCTGGTTCATCTGGTCCCGCACCTGCTCGGCGAGTTTGGTCAGTGTTTCAAGCTTGGGGCCGACGATCTTGACGGAATTGGAGCCTTTGACACCGGAAATTCCTTCCTCGATGTTGTCCTGGATGTACTGCGAGAAATTGAAAACCACCCCCGGCAACTCGTTGTTGAATTCTGTTTGAATCTGCTCTGTCAGCTTTTCTTTGGTGAGGCCGCGCGGCCATTCGTCGAACGGTTTCAGAGGAGCGAACAACTCCACATTCGAGAACGGAGATGCATCACTGGCGTCATCTGGGCGGCCGTGCTGGGAGAGCACAGTAATCACCTCGGGGTGTCGAAGGAGAATCTCGCGCATTTTTCTCGCGGCAGCTTCGCCATCCTGCAGGGACAGCGTGATCGGCATGGAGGCGCGTATCCAGAAATTGCCTTCTTCCAGATGGGGCAAGAATTCGCTGCCCAGGCGAAAACCAAGAAGCAAGGACAAGGTCAGGAAGGCCACGCTGATCGCGACAGTAAGGGGACGCCGGGCGAGGGCGAAGCGCAGTGCGGGATTGTAAGCGCGGTGCAGAAAGCGCACGACCATGGTCTCGGCCTCCTTGGCATGCTCAGGAAGCAGCATGGAAGCGAGAACCGGCGTAATGGTGAACGTCGCCACCAATGCTCCGGCCAACGCGTAACCATAGGTGCGCGCCATGGGACCAAAGATCTGACCCTCGACGCCCTCCATGGTGAACAGTGGAACAAAACCAGCCACGGTGATGAGCGCGGAAAAAAGAACTGCCTTGTCGATCTGAATTGCGCTGATCAGAATCAGACGTAAGCGGTCCGTCCATCCATGAGCCGACGCTGTCTGTCCCGGAAGTCTCGTCGGGTCAAAACCCCAAAAGCCCTCGGTGAGGCGCTGAAGCAGACGCTGTTTTTCTTCCTGCGGCGCTTGGAGATGGCGGAAAATGTTTTCCACAAGAATTACCGCCGAATCCACGATGATCCCAAAGTCCACCGCACCGAGGGAAAGCAGATTTGCGCTTTCGCCGAAAATGAGGAGAAGAATGATGGCGAAGATCAGCGCAAAAGGGATATTGACGCCAACGATAATCGCGCTGCGAAGATTGCCCAGGAAAATCCATTGGATCAGGAAGACCAGCACGCATCCAAAGATCAGATTATGTAAAACGGTGTGCGTGGTTATTGCGATGAGCGACGATCGATCGTAGAAAGGCACAACCCTGACTCCGGGGGGAAGGCTGCCGTCGTGATTCAGCTTGTCAATTTCCGCCTTGACCTTTGGAATCATGTCGGCGGTTTTTTCCGTGCGCCTCATGACGACAATCGCTCCAACAACGTCGTCCTGCCGGTCGCGGCCCAGGATGCCAAGTCTGGGTCTATAGCCGACTGAGACATTTCCAATATCTTTCATCAGCACCGGGACGCCGTTAACCTGGGTCAGAACCACATTCTCGATGTCGTCAACCCTGTAACCCTCGGACAAATCGTCACTGCCGCCGTCATCGATCAGACCGACGCCACGAATGTTGATGGATTGCTGACCAATGCGAATCTCGCGTCCACCGACGTTGATGTTGGCGTTGCCAAGAGCGGTCAGGATTTGAGGCACTGACACGTTGTAGGCTTCGACCTTGTGAGGATTCACGTCGACCTGAAATTCCTTGGTCGGACCACCCCAGCTGTTGACTGCTGCAATGCCGGGAATCGTCAGCAGTCGCCGCGCTACTACCCAATCCTGAACCGTGCGAAGATTCGTGATTCCGAAATGCTTGGGTCCGACAACCTGGTAGCGGTAGATTTCGCCAGTCGAACTGTTGGCCTGAATGGTGGGTACCAGGTTGCCAGGCAGGCTGACGTTCTGTTGCATTGCGGTCGATGCCTGGCTATAGGCGAAGTAGTAGTCCACCCCATATTTGAAAGTGACACGCACAAAAGACAGACCATAGAAGGACGTGGAGCGGATCACGTCAATGCCGGGGGTCGAGTAAAGCCCAATCTCCATGGGGCGGGTGTAATAACGTTCCATCTCTTCGGCGGAGAGGCCTGGCGCCGGCGCTGTGATCTCCAGAATGACTGGGGTCGGATTCGGATACGCTTCGATATTAAGTTTCTTGAACGCAACGAAGCCGGCGCCGGCAAACAAGAACAGTCCCACGACAACAATCGCGCGTCGTCCTAGGCAAAACGCGACAAGAGACTTGAACATGACCTGTAGTCTTTACTTGAAAATGGGCGGTCGTCCCATCTAATCGGATGGTGGTGCTTCCAGCATGTTGCTGAGAAAGACCGCTCCATCACTAACCGCCAGTTCGCCTCGCTGCAGACCATCGAGAATCTGAACCCGGTCGTCTTGTCGAAGGCCCGTTGTGACGACTCTCTGTGAAAAGTGGTGGCGATCCGTGGTGACCCAAGCCACCATCGTGCCATCTGGTTCGCGTACCACACCGTTGGCTGGTACAGCGACCGCTTCGACTGGGCCGTCGACACCAATGATGAAGTTGGCGAGCATCCCCGGACGCAGCTCATCCTTGGGATCGGCGATCTCGGAACGGATCGTCACTCGATGGGTATTGGGATCAACCGCCGCGTAGATTTTGGACACCTTGCCCTGGAACACACGTTTCGGATAGGCCATGACCTTGACCTGTACTGGCTGGCCTAAATGAAACACCGGGATATCGCTCTCAATGACATTTGCCAGCATCCATTTGATCGAGACATTCGCGACCGTGTAGGGTGCTGTTCCGCTTCCCGGCTGCACCAACAACCCCGGTGGTGCATTGAACGAAGTGACCCGGCCGGAAATAGGACTACGGACGACTAGAGCGGGATCGATCTTGCGCGAGGCAATCATCTGGTCAATCTCAGCGTCGGTCTTGCCAAAGACGCGAACATCATCTCGTGCTGCTTTGATTGCGCCATCTGCCGTCTGTTGATCGGAAATTGCCTGTTCCAACTCTTTCTGCGGGACACCCACGTTCGTTGTGTAAAGGTCTTTGGCACGGGCCAATTCTTTGGTGGTCAGTTCGTAGGTTGCCGCAGCGCCAATAAGGGTCGACTCTGCTTGGATAAGGTCGGGGCTTTTGATCGTGTACAGCGGCTGGTCTTTCTTTACTTGCGTGCCGAGCTCCACAAAGGCTTTGAGGAGTGTTCCCTGGTAAGCGGGAAAGACGTCAACCGTCAGGTCATCGGCGAAACTGATTGTGCCAACCGTTTCCTTCTCGACCGGAAACTGGTAGGTGCCCACCGGCTCGATTTTGATTGAGCTCAATTGGCTCGGCGACAGATCCACAGCCGGATCAGACTGCAACGAGTTCGACGCTGAACTGTTTGCCCGTGTCGGGTTCGTATTTGTCGACTGACCACACCCAGGTAAAACAACGGCGGCTGCGATGATGATCGTCGCGACTGTGACAACCGCTACGACTGTTCTCTCGTTTAGGCGTAAGAAATCTTTCATTGCGGCACCTTTTTTCGGCTCAACTTCCTGGAACTTTCGGGTTCCGCAGTCTGGGAGCCGAGACCCGACTCCGAGAACGCTTCTTGTGTTTGCTGCCCTTTGATATACATGACATGAACTCAGCAAAACCTGCGTAAATCAAACCGACGTACAAGAGCGCGGCAAACAGGCCGATGGCCATCAAAACGTATCGATTCCCCGCCTCATAGTTCACCTGTATGCTCCGGTGAGGATCTGGACCTTCGTCCGCAGTTCGGGCTCTCGACGTCACTGCCAGAACCGACACACCCGCTCGCAGCTCCTGGCAATCGTGTCTGGGGACTTGAGGCGCTCCGGTCTCTTCCGCTCCAAGCAGTTCAATGATTGGCTTGAGTTTAAGTCGCTGAGCAGGAATGCAAACCGTATCTTTCAGATCCAGAATCGTATCTTTTGGAACTCCGAGCCTATCTTTTGGCTAGTCGGGGAAAAATTGTTTCCAGCAGATCGGTAAAGAGCGCAAGATTTAGGGGTGATCATGAAAGACCTGCTATCTGTCTACGCGCCCGCAAACCGGATGAGAATGCTCGCCGTGGCTGGCGTTCTCACGGCCGCGATCGCGGTGGTCGATTGGTGGGCAATCCACTACATTTCGTTAGGGTTCTTGTATCTGTTTCCGATCATCATTGTTGGCGGATTTCTATCCAGACCTCAGATTGTGGGTGTTGCTCTGGTTTGCGCAGTTCTTCAAGAAGTCTTCAGCAATCTGCCGCAGAATGAAGCTGTTGTCCGTCTGGGTTTCAGCTCGGTCGGCTTGATTGGAACAGGGCTCCTCATTTCGGAGATGGTTCGCAACCGACGCATTGTTCTCAAGCACGTCGAGGAACTGGAAGACCAAGTAAAGCTACGCCGGGACCTCGAAGAGCAATTGCGGGCCCTCGTAGAAAGCAGTCCGGCCGCGATCGTTACGATTGACTCCGAAGGAAAGGTTGTGCTGGCCAACGAGGCCGCGAACCAGTTGCTGGCACCAAGCGGACCTGCTCTGCAGGGTCAGGCCATTGGCGGCTATCTTCCCGCCCTCGAGACCGTGCTGAAGACTCAGTCTTCGCGCGCTTTTCGGACTACCCTGCAATGTACCGGGATGAGGAGTGACGGGGAAGTATTTCTCGCCGGGGTTTGGTTCTCCACGTACAACACAATATCTGGTCCCCGATTGGCTGCGATCGTCGTGGACCTCTCCGAGGATCTGCGCAATCGGGAGGAACTCAGTCTGGACCATCTCTTGAAGAACACGAGAATTCTGATGAGTACTGTGGCCCATGAAATTCGGAACCTCAGCAGTGCGGTTCTCGTAGTTCACAAGAACTTGTCGCGCATCAAGGAGCTTGAGACTAACGAAGACTTCAGGGCTTTGGGCGGACTGCTCCAGAGCTTGGAGAGAATTTCGGCATTGGAACTCGGCGCCGCGCCCACTCAGAACGGTGAGGTTGTTGAACTCACGTCGGTGCTCGATGAGTTGCGAATCCTGATCGAAACTACCTATCACGAGTCGGAGATCAAGGTGGAGTGGGATATTCAGGAACCGCTGCCCTTGGTTTGGGCCGATCGGTACGGGCTGGTTCAGGTTTTCTTGAATCTGGCCAAGAACCGCCAGCGGGCGATGACGTCGACCGAAACAAAACGTCTTCGCATCGCCGCAAGCGAGGAAAACGGCAAGGTCGCAATTCGCTTTGAGGATACCGGCACGGGCGTAGTGACGCCCGAAAATCTCTTTCGGCCATTTCAACGAGGGGCCCAGTCCAGAGGACTTGGTCTCTACGTTTCGAGGGCGATTATGCGAAGTTTTGGCGGCGAACTCGCCTATGAGCCAAGATCGGAAGGGTGCTGTTTCGCCGTGGTGTTGCCCTTGCACGTCGCCGCGGAGGATGCAGTCAATGCCTAAGACTGCGGAACAGACGCTTCGTATTTTGTTGTTGGGACGACCACGCCTTATTTCGAGAGAGCGTAGGTCGGCTTCTCGGGGCAGAGCCAGGGTTCGATGTTGCTGCCGACTGCGGGACGATTGAAGAGGCTCTCCAAATCCTTCGACAAAAGACCATTGACCTGGTCCTCCTCGATTTCGATCTGGGCGAGCGCGACGGCCGTGAATTTCTCCGACTGGCCAAGGACCAGGGCTTCCATGGAAGGATTCTCGTGGTGACTGCAGGAGTGGATGCTGGAGC
>Ga0307479_10003077_pt1 | contig 15158 bp, 10 predicted proteins | sample atmos_gasesECM4C_FD_203743 | JGI IMG/M metagenome (GOLD analysis project Ga0307479, IMG submission 203743) | Hardwood forest soil microbial communities from Morgan-Monroe State Forest, Indiana, United States - atmos_gasesECM4C_515 | ecosystem: Environmental > Terrestrial > Soil > Temperate... | reverse complement strand
ATGGGCTACTCGAATTGAACCGCCGGTAAGACGCTGGTTCCCTCCTTACGAACGGCATCAAGAGCCCGAGGATCAAGTCCCAAGGCTTTGAGGATGGTAGGCGCCACTTGGGCAGTCCCCACTGCGGCTTTGACCGTCTTAGGGTCGAAGCTCGGGTTAGACAGCAACAGAATGACATTCGTGTCGTCATGAGCGAACCCGCCGTGCTCAGCCTGTTTGGCGTGGCTGCCGGAGTAAGTGACGCCGACGTTCGGGGTCACGATAATGTCCGGCGTGCGCGGGTCTTTGGTTGGGTCGTTGTAGTTAATGGCAAGCGAAGAGCCGTAGTAGAACTGCCCGAGCGCGATTCCGGCAGGAGAAGCATTTTCTTCGAGTAGCTTGACGGCGGCGTCAGTATCCGAGGAACTCTTCAGCCAGAGCAGCGAGACGTCATCTTCCGTCGGTCCGATGCCGTTGCCAAGGGGCGATTCCGAGTCTGGAATGTAGCCGGCCGTAGCGAGCACGGTGGCAGGTGAAGTGCCGTTGCGTGTCTGAGCGACGTACCGAGCGGGATCGATGGGCGACTGGCCGTGCTTGGCCGTGATCACGATCAGGGTTGAATCGTAGCGGCCCGTGGCCTTCAGTTCGCTGACGAATGCGCCAATCGATGCGTCGACGAACTTGAATTCGTCCAGCAGCGCCGCGCTGGGGGTCCCGGTGGCATCCAGATATCCGCCCGTCACGTTGTCGCTCGCCTCAATGAGCTTCTGGCCAACACTGACGGCCTGGAAGTTCATGCCGAAGATGTTGGGAACCTTAGTCGTCTTGGTGCCGAGGTGGTTCTTGCCGTCGATCCAGTTGAGGATCGCGTCGACCTTCAAGGTGTCGTAGCACTGAATGTTCTGGAAGCTGTTGGTCCAAGCCGTCAGGTCCGAGCCAGGGTCGCGGACTGTGACGCAGGATATGCCGGTGGGCGTTGTGACGCCGGGAAGGCCGATCACGACGGAGTTAATTTCAGGAGCGTAGAAGTCATCGAGCGCAGCAGGGCCCAGGCCGGAGGCAGCTGAGGAGTACGCGGGGTGCTTGTCGGACCATGCCGCATATCCGCCAGCCTGGTGAATGACGCTGAATATGCTGTTGGCGCGGACAAACTGCCACGGGTAAACCGGCTTGCAGCCGTTGGCTGGGTCGCGGGGCAGTCTCTGGGGATCGATGGAGGCGATGGTGCCGTCGGTTAGAGCTGCGCCGGGCGCGCCGCCGTTCACCTTCGACTGGTCGATGTCGATGCCTTCTTCATATTCGGTCGTGGTACCTGTTGGCGGCGCGCCCGTGGTGCAGGGGCCAGCCTGAACACCGTTGCCCGTGGTTTTCGCGGGGGCGTCGAAATTACGGGAATAGGCGACGTCGTAATAGACGCCAGTCAGGGCAGGGCTTCCGCCGGTGATGATTGCGGTCAGGCCCGGGAACGAGTCCGAGGGTTTTGAGGTGCTGGCGGCGACATAGTTGATGCCGGTTTTGCCGAGGGCGGCAATGGCCGGACAAAAGGGAGCGCCATTGTTGACGGTGCTCATGCCGTTGGCGCAGTTCGCAAAGTCAACTGCGTGCATCCCGTCGACGCTGATCAACAGGACGCGCTTGATGTGGTGGTCTTCCTGGGCGGTTGCGATGCCAACCGAACAGAGGGCTGCGAGGGAGAGTAGAGCAAGTGTCTTTTTCATTTGTATCCTCGAGGGACGATGGTAAGAAAAGTGGTAGGACCAGAATGTTGCGGGGAGTTTAATTTTTCGTGAAAAATCGATGAAGAGGCAGCAGTTCGAACCTGCTGGCTCGACCTGCTAAGTGCCGAGACTGGCCGGACCGACTAGGCCAAATGAAATTTCACGCCGGGTCCCAGTCCCACGATGAACAGTATCGCTAGGACAACGGCAGCGATCACCGATCCTAGGCAGCGTTCGACCTCGGGAATCTGGAGTTCGCTGCTGGGGATGCGCGGGCCATGGAGCAGGGTCCACATCCATGCCAGCCCGGAGTGCCCTCCAAACGACGCAGCCGCGGCGGAGATCAGAATTAATAGCGGACTCACCGGATTCAGCGCGCCAGCAACGCAGTTAAGGATTCCGCCAGTGAGATAAGGCACGAGCGTCAAGCGTCGGGCGCGCCGCACACGGATCTCTGAGTCGATGCCCAGGAACGGCCGTAGTTCGCGCAAGCACAGAGGCACAAACAAAAAGAAATAGGTAACTGTTCCGAGTGCAACCAAGCCCACGCGCCACGCCCAGGCTGGCTGCCACCCTGCCACTACTGCCGTCCAGTCGCCAATGTTGCCGATACCGGAGAACAAAAAATATCCACCTGCCTGAAACAGATTAAAAGTCATCAGGAGCCAGAAGAAGTAGCGCCAACGTGCAGCCCGCTTGACCGCACGGGCGGCCGCCCAGAACAGCGCTCCAAAAATCAGATTGGCGAGGGTCCCGCCCGCCGCCACTAGACGCGTTTCTGCGCCGCACTCGAAATGCACCGTCGAGATCGCCAGCGGCAAGCCACCCGTGGCCACGCACAAACCTCCGTGACCAAGCCCTTCGTGGATAAAGTTCGTGATCACTGTGGCAGCAATTGCGATGGCAGCGATGGTCAGTAGATCGGGTTTGGTCGCTGCGGGCCAGTCGGGCGGGCTGGACTCTGCCGTTGCGTCCTTCGAAGCATAGGCGGTCATGCGCTGCATTGTAGCAGCGGCATGTGTTTTCCATCGCCGCGGTTTCGGCAGCGATCTGCATGGATCTCAGTCTTTTACGCCAAGCGCTTCGCGGGTTCGCGGGTAGCTTCGGCCAGGTCGGCCAGGAACATCGCCGCGCGGGCGCCATCGGCGACGCGGTGGTCGCAGGAGATGGTAAGCGTCATCATGGGGCGGACTGCGGGCTTTCCTTGCACCGCTACGACCCGGTCGGCGATGCTGCCTACGGCGAGAATTGCGACCTGCGGCAGGGTAATAATGGCGCTGAATTGATCGACGTGATACATGCCGAGATTGCTGATGGTGAAGGTGGCATCGGCGATGTCGGCGGGGCGCAACTTGCCGGCGCGGGCGCGTTCGGCGACTTCGCGGCGGTGGAGGGCTATCTCGGCTAGGCTTGCGGTGTGAGCGTTCGGAATGACAGCGGCGACTACACCGTCATTCACGGCGATGGCTACGCCCATGTGGACGTGGTCACGTAGGCGGATGCCTTCGGCGGTCCAACTGGCGTTCAGGCGCGGATGTTTGAGCAGGACACGGGCGACCAGCGCCACCAGGAGATCGGTATGAGTGACGCGGATCTGATGGGTAAGCTCGATTTCGCCAACCATGCGTTCGCGATATTCGTTGAGGGTGGTGGCGTCGATCTCGCGGCTGACAAAGAAATGAGGGACGGTGGTCCAGCTCTGTGTCGTGCGTTCGGCCATGATACGGCCGAGCGAGGTGGGGACTTCAAGCTTAGCTGACGGTTTTTCAGAGGCCATCGCGCTGGCTGGGGCGGAGGCGGCCGCCTGCACATCCGAGGCGAGAATCTCTCCGCCGGGACCTGAGCCGTGAACCCCGGCGATGTCGACGCCCAATTCTTTCGCAAGGCGGCGGGCTTTTGGGGAAATCTTCGCCCTTGATGCGGGGGCGGGAGCACTGGGCTCGGGTGGCGCGACATGAGGCTGTTCCGACCTGGTGTGGGATACGGCCCTGGCGGCGGGTGCGGCCGTTGATGACGTGCCGTCGGACGGAGGCTGTTCGCCCGGAGCGACGATCCACGCGATCGTCTGCCCAACGGGGATCTCGGCACCTTCCGATGCTTTGATTCCGGCGAGAACGCCGTCGGCGGGGGCTTCGACTTCCACCACCGCCTTGTCGGTTTCGATTTCGAGGAGAGGCTCACCCTTACTGACGCGGTCGCCCTCCTTCTTCCGCCAAGCGATAAGCTTTCCGGTTTCCTGCGCCATCTCGAGTGCGGGCATTACGACGCTGAAGGCCATAGTTGTGATCGATGGTCCGACGGGAAATAGTCGCCTTCCCCCGGAGGTTATGTCGCAGCCTTTCTTTCGCCCCTTCGGGGCTTACTCATTTCCCCGCAGCTACCCGCGGCTTGCGCCCCTTCGGCAAGCTCAGGGCAGGCTGCGGGCTTTATTCTTGCGCCGCTTCGCGGCTACCGGGCTCAGCGGGAGACTTCGATCCGCTCGGCTTTGGCACTGGTCTCGATCATCTCGAGTACGTGTTCGCTGGGGCGAGCCTCGCTTTCTCGCGTCGTTGGCAGTGGGCCATTCACTGTGTAGTAATGGGCTCCGGCGACCAGCAGCTCTTCTGCCGGGAATTTGGTGATGACTTCGTGTCCGGTCGAGGTGACCACGATTTCCTCTTCGATGCGAGCGGCGCTCCAGCCGTCGGTCGATGGCCAGAATGTTTCCAGGGCAAACACCATGCCGGGCTTGATCTCGACCGGATGCTCGAACGAGACCAGGCGGCTAATGACTGGCTTTTCCCAGATGGCGAGGCCGATGCCGTGGCCGTATTGCAGGGCGAACGCGGCTTCTTCGTTGGGGAAACCAAAATCTGTAGCTTTCGGCCAGACGGCGGCGATTTCAGCCGTGGTGCGACCCGGGCGCACCAGTTCAATCGCGGCATCGAGATAATCGCGGCAACGCTTGTAGGCGTCGACCATGGCGTGCGATGCGTAGCCTACAGTGAAGCAGCGGTAGTAGCAGGTGCGGTATCCCATGTAGGAGTGAAGGATGTCGTAGTAGACGGGATCGCCGGGGCGCAGCACGCGATCAGAAAAGACGTGTGGGTGCGGATTGCAACGCTCGCCGGAGATGGCGTTCACGGCCTCGACGTATTCGGAACCGAGATCGTAGAGCACCTTATTGACCAGGCCTACGGCTTCGTTTTCGCGCAGGCCGGGCTTCATGGCGCGGTAGAGTTCGTCGTAGGCGGCGTCGACCATCATGGCTGAAGTGTTGAGCAGCGAGATTTCATCTTGCGTCTTGATGACGCGTGCCTCGGACATGAGTTGTTGTCCGTCGACTACTTCGAGGCCTTCTTTTTGTAGCGCGAAGAGAACTGGCAGCTCGATGATGTCGATACCGACCGGCTCTTTGTGCAGGCCGCGCATTTCGAGCTCAAGGCGGATCTTCCTGGCGACGTCTTCGGCTCGGCCCATCTCGGGTGTCATCGCGCCGCGGAGCATGGAGATGCCGGGGCGCGAGCGCTCGCCGAGCCAGGGGCAGTTCAGTTGATGATGCTTGGCAGCTGAACCGAAGTCCCACAGGATGGGCTCGTCATTTTGCGGCAGCAGGGTGAAGCGGTTGGCTTTGTCCTGCGCCCAGGTGCCGATGTGCGTCGCCGTGAGATAGCGGACATTGTTCATGTCGAAACAGAGCAACGAGCCCATCGACGATTTGGCTAGCAGCTCTTTCGCTTTTTGCAGACGCTCGCGGCGGAGGCGATCGAAATCGATCCGGTTCTCCCAGTCCACTGCCATCGTTCCGTGAGTTTTGAGTCCCATAGCGTCTCCAGTTCTTGGCCGCTAGATCAAGCGGCGGTGTTCAATCGATCTTCTTTCCATAAACAGCGAATGCTGCGGTGAACGCGGTGTATTCATACCATCCCTGTCCGTTGTTGAACGCGAAGTTGCCCTCGATGCCCATGGGACTGAGGTCCCACTCCATGCGGGTATCATCTTCCCCGGCATTTGTCTGGGCGACGATCCAGTATTGAATTCCTTTGTGGACGCGCACGCCCTTCTCGTCTTTCGCGACGTCGAGAGTGCAGCAGGTTCCAAATTTTGGTGCTTGCTTCACGCTCCAGCTGTGCAGGGCTTTGCCGGGTGTCTGTATTCCGTTATCAGCGTTCAAACTCAGCACGAAAGAATTTGGCGATCCGGAATTGTGCTCGACGGCGATCGCGATCCGCGTAACCTCGGCGTTGAAAGCAGGAGTAAAAGCCATTGCCACCCACTGTTGCTGTACACCCGAGTCAGGGCCAGCCACATCCCAGGCTACATTGCCTTCATACAGGTGGCCTTTCGGGCCGAGGTTGCTGAAAATTACACTGCACCGGTCGGGATTCGGATTTGCCATTTGAATCGTCCCAGAAGGTTTCGTTGCCCAAGCCCAGTTGACCGTACCTTTAAAGCTCATGATCGCGTCGTCATCAGGGCCGGCTGCTCTTACGCTGAGGTTTGTCATGGATGCAGCGCCAATGCCGATCAGAAAGCAGAGTAGGGTAAGCTTCGTCATATGCTCTCCTTTTTCTCATTGAGATGACGAGTGGCAGCCGATACGGAAAGTATGCTCCGCTTCGGATGCGACCTAAGTTACCCCTCTGCGTGAAGACCAAATGTCAAAACCATGTAAAGATCTGACCGGTGAGCCCGTTCTGGGCTACGACTTGCCGCACATTTCGCGTGCGGCTTCGAATACGGTTTCTTCCCTCGGGACGGTTAGGTCCTCGAGCGGTGGTGAAAACGGGATCGGGACGTGCATGGCGCCCATGCGCTTTACGGGTGCGTCCAGATCGTAGAACGCGCCTTCGGCGATTACGGCTGCGAGTTCGGAGGTGACTCCGTAACGGCCGTAGCCTTCGTCGAGGACGATAACGCGGGACGTCTTCTTCGCCGAGTCGATGATAGTTTTTTCGTCGAGCGGCCAGGTTGTGCGCGGATCGACGACCTCGGCGCTGATGCCTTCTTTCTCCAGCAGAGTTGCCGCGCCCAAGGCGATCTGCACCATGCTGCTGGTGGCGACGAGCGTGATGTCGTCCCCGGCGCGCTTGACGTCGGCTACACCCAGCGGAATCGTGTAGTCTTCGGCGGGCACGGGGCCTTTCATCTTGTACATCATCTTGTCTTCGAAGAAGACGACCGGGTTCTCATCGCGGATCGCCGTCTTCAGCAGGCCTTTGGCGTCATAGGGGGTCGAAGGAAGCACGACTTTCAAGCCGGGAACATGACTGAACCAGGCATGCAGCGACTGCGAGTGTTGCGCGGCGGAGCGCCGGGTCGCGCCCAGCGTAGTACGCATCACCATGGGAACGCGCCAGTGGCCGCCGGACATGTAATGTGCCTTAGCCGCCTGGTTGACCATTTGATCCATGGTCAAGGTGATGAAGTCGCCGAACATGATGTCGACGACGGGGCGCAAGCCGGTCATGGCGGCGCCGACGCCGATGCCTGTAAATCCGGCTTCGGAGATGGGCGTGTCGAGGACCCGCTCCGAACCAAATTCCTCCACCAGGCCGGAGAGGACTTTGAAGGGAGTGCCCGCCTCGGCTACATCTTCGCCGAAAATACAGACGCGGGAGTCGCGGCGCATTTCCTCGGCCAGCGCCTCGCGAACCGCCTGCGCGAATGTCAGTTCACGGTCAGGCATAGACGTCCTGAGTGACCTGATCGACGCTGGGATACGGCGCGGCGACAGCGAACTTTACCGCGGCCTCCATCTCCGTGCGCGCTTCGGCGCTGATCTGATCGAGCGACTCCTGATTCGCATATCCCTGCGCGATCAGCCACTTCCCATGCAGTTGGATAGGATCTCGTTCCGTCTTCCAGTGCTGCTCTTCCTGCTTGGAGCGATAGTATTCGCGATTGATGTCGCCAACATGGTGGCCGCTGTAACGGTAGGTGTCGGCTTGGAGGAACGCCGGGCCCCCGCCGGCGCGGGCACGATTGATCAGACGTGATGCGACTTGGTTCACCGCGCGTACGTCTTGCCCGTCGACGGATGCGGCTTCAAGTCCGAACGCTCCCGCGCGGGCGAGAATCGTTCCCGCGGTGGTCTCGCTGAAGTGCGTGTACTCGTTGTAGAGATTGTTTTCGCAGACGTATATGACGGGAAGCTTCCAGAGTTGCGCCAGGTTCATGACTTCGTACAGAGATCCCTGGCCGAGAGCGCCTTCACCGAAAAAGCAGATGGCGACGCGTCCATTGCCCAACCTTTTCGCCGCGAAGGCGGCGCCGGTGGCGATGCCGACGCTGCCGCCCACAATTGCGTTCGCGCCCAGATTGCCGGTCGCGGGGTCGGCGATGTGCATGGATCCGCCTTTGCCGCGACAGTAGCCAGCTTCTTTGCCGAGCAACTCTGCGAACATGCGGTCGGGTGAAGCGCCCTTGGCCAGGCAGTGTCCATGGCCACGGTGCGTGCTGGTGATGTAGTCGGTGACGCCCAGCGCTTCGCAGATCCCCACGGCAACGGCCTCTTCCCCGCTGTAAAGATGCGCAAGGCCGGGCATCAGTGCACGAGTGTAGAGTTCGTTGACCTGCTCTTCGAACAGGCGGATCCTGACCATCTGGCGGTAAGCGTGGAGCCACTTTTCCTGGTCGGTGGTGAATTCGCTGCCGGCTTCGGTCTTGGAGGTGGCAGTTGTCACTTCCGGCCTCCAGCGGTCACGGGCGTGGTCACGCCCGACATGGCGGCCAGCACGTCGAACATGCAGGCGAAGTCGTACTTGGTCCACCCCATGCCGCGAGCGGCGCTTAGAAATTCATTGCTCACCGCCGTGGTAGGCAGAGGAACGTCGAGCTGGCGGCCCAGGTCCATCGCGAGCACCATGTCTTTCTGCATCATGTTGACGTCGAACCAGGCCTCCTCGGGTTGCTGCAGGACGAACGGGCCGCGATATTTGATCATGGGAGAGGCGACGGCACTGTTGACGAGCACATCGACTGCGACTTCGCGGGCGATGCCGCTTTTTTCGGCGAGTAGCACACCTTCGGAAAAGGCCAGCATCTGCACGGCTAAGCTGAGATTGGTCGCGATCTTCATCGAGAGCGCCAGACCGTTGTCGCCGACGTGGGTAACTTTGGGACCGATATCGAGTAGGAGCGGCTTGATCTTGTCGAACGTTTCTTTGCGGCCGCCGACCATCACCGACAATTTGCCTTCCTGCAGAGTGATGACACTGCCTGAGACTGGAGAATCGACCATATCAGCCCCGAGGGCGCGCACTTTGGCGACGAGCGCGCGGCTCACCGTTGGACTTACGGTGCTCATATCGATGAAAGTTTTGCCTGCGCTCAAGCCGGCGAGCAAGCCATCCGGGCCTTCGGTGATGGCCTGGATCGCCGCAGCGTTGGTGACCATGGCAAAGGTGAAGTCCGAGGCGCTGGCCACCGCGCGAGGCGAGTCCGCCCAGTGCATGCCTTTCTCAACCAGCCACTGCGCCTTGGTGCGCGTGCGGTTGTAGCCGGTGACGCTGTGTCCCTTGCTTAGCAGCCGCTTCACCATCTGGCTGCCCATTACTCCTAAACCGATGAATCCTAACTTTGCCATCCGCACCTGCCTTCGATGTTATGCCGCTTTTCAACGAAACTAATGTGTGGGTTGCTTGCCTGCCGGATGCTTCGCGGCCGGCGCCTGACTGTCATCGCGCACCTGGCCGAGGTGAGCGCGCATGGTGTCGCGGGCGGCTTCGGCATCGCGTCGCTCGACCGCCTCGAGAATCCGCTTGTGATGAACCTGGCCGCGTTCGGGACCGCCGGGGACTTTGAAGATTCGCAGCCGCTGTTCGCGAAGAAGTCCGACGATGGAGTCGAGTAAAGAAAGAATGAGCGGGTTGGCCGCACCTTCGGCGAGGGCGAGGTGAAAGTCGAGATCTGCTTCGATGTAGGCGTCGGGATCCTGACCTGCCCGATCCATGATGGCGACGGCCTCGCGCATGGTTGCCAGTTCCGCCTCCTGAATACGAGTCGCAGCCAGAGCCGCGATTTCGGGCTCCAGAATGGCGCGTACCTCGGCGAGGTGGGTCGAGCCTTCGGGTTGACCGATCTTGACCATCAGGTCGAGGGACTGGCGCACCGCCTGAGTTGTGCCATCAGTGATGAAAGTACCGCGGCCGGAATAGGCCTCGACCAAACCCTTCTCGCGGAGCGCCTTGACGGCTTCGCGCACGGCAGTACGGCTCACGCCAAAACGTTGCGCGAGTTCGCGCTCCGCGGGCAACTGATCGCCGGGTTTAAGGGTGCCTTTGACAATGGATTCTTCGATTTGCTGAACAATTTGTTCGTAGAGACGAGATGTACGAACCAGCTTGTACACTGCGCTGTCCCCCGCACGGAGTGGAGCCGAGCTAGCCGAGGAGTCGGCGATGGTCTGGCTACTATACCGCATATCCACGAGATGCTGTCGGGTTTGTTCGATAATCGGCAAGGTCGGTATACAGGTATGGTGGTATGACCACAAATCTTACTATAGATCGGTTCCAGTATGCAAGCCGCGAATTTAACCTTCTGTAATAACCTGTAATAACTTTGGTTGGTGGACGGGGTGTTCCGCAATGTGAACTTCCGTTCTCCCTGGCGAGGAGGTATCTTCTAAGAATCCATTAAGAATCCATCCAAAAAGTGAATTTGCTTGACACTGTTTCTCTGATAGTGGTATGGCTGTCGGACCAGCTTCAACGGAGGGGTTCACTTATGCTATCCAGCGCGGTCGGTGCCTTCGCGTTCAGCAAAGGCCGGATGACTGTACTTTGCCTGTTGCTTGCCACCTTTGCGCTCCTGCTCCCGGTTCCCGCCCCGGCACAATCCACCACCGGACGTATCTTGGGGACGGTCACTGATGCGAGCGGGGCCGCGGTTGCCGGAGCCACCGTGGCCATCACGGATGTTCAACGGGGCACCTCGCGTACGGTGACAACCGACGAGTCTGGCGGGTACGTCGCTCCAGACCTCCAACCTGGCACGTACAAAATCCGTGTCGAAATGAAGGGCTTTAAAACGACGGAGCGCCCGAACGTAGTCATTGAGGTTGCGACCGACGTGCGGGTCGACGTTGCCATGCAGCCTGGAGCTGTGTCGGAGACTGTCGTCGTGGAAGAAGAAGTTCCGCTGCTCAATACCACCTCAGCGACTTTGGGAGGCACACTCAGCAATCAGGAAATCAACGACCTGCCACTGAACGGCCGGAACTACGAAAACCTGCTGCAGCTTCGGCCCGGGGTTATGCGCTACCCGGGCGGCGGTTTCTCCACCACGAGCACGAACGGGCTCCGCGCCGAGGATAACGCCTACTTCATTGAGGGATTGTTCAACAGCGAACCGTACTCGGGTCAGGGGATCATCAACGGCGCGGGCATCGCGGGCGACTCGGCGACCATCCTTCCCATCGACGCAATTCAGGAATTCAACTTGCAGGAGAATCCTCCAGCAGAATACGGGTGGAAGCCGGGAGCCATTGTCAACGTCGGGTTGAAGAGTGGCACCAACGGATTGCATGGCACGGCCTTCGCCTTCGGGCGCGACGGCAACCTGGACGGGCGAAATTACTTCAACACTGCTCCGAATCCCAAGTTAGGCAGACAACTGGAGCAGTTCGGCGGTTCGCTGGGCGGCGCGATCGTCAAGGATAAAGCCTTTTTCTTCGGGTCCTACGAGGGGCAACGCTACGACGTGGGCAACTCCTTCGGAGGAGTGACCAGCCCATCGATGGTTCCCATGACTCTTGCTCCTGGAGTAACCCCTAATTGCATCTCCGCTGCTCTGGTCGCGGCCTCCGCCGATTGTGCCAACAGCATTCCGAATGCAATCGCCGACTTGCTGGCGAACAATGTTTCGATCAGCGCGGCCAGCCAGAAGATCTCTGGCTGCACGATGTCTGGCACCACGATTAGCTGCGCCGGCACCGGCTTTCCGCTGAACAACAATCCGACCACGACTATCGTGAACGGATTTCCGAACCAGGTCGGAGTCGATAACGCCGTGGGCAAGGTCGACGTCCATCTCAGTGACCGCAACACAGTCAGCGGGACTTATTTCTTCGGCAACAACTCAGGAACCGTCGAGGACTTTCCCGAATTGCAATCGAAGTGGCGATCCAAGATCCATACCCGTGCGCAAGTGGCGGGCGGAAACTGGATCTGGACTCCCTCGGCGCGCTGGGTGAATGAAGCGCGGTTTGGCTACAGCCGTCTTTACCAACCCACTCTGCCGGGCGATCTCAACACGCCCCCTTCCGGTTATGGGCTGAACACCGGTGTGAGTGGGCCGAACACAGGAGGGCTTCCGCGCATTGGGTTCGCGGGGGCTTTCATTCCCGGCCTGGGCGGCTTCAAGTGGCCGAAGTTCCAGGGCGCCGACGGGATCACTCAGTTTATTGATCATGTGTCGTATACCGCAGGCCGGCACTCTGTGAAGTTTGGCGGAGAACTGCACCGCGACTATGTAAACGGGGGAGCGTTTGGCAACGCCCGAGGCAGCATTACGTTTGTAGGTGGCGTTGCAATCGGCACTGGCATCGGATCCACGGCTCTCGAGGACTTCTTTGCCGGTGATCCATTGAAGGCGTCGGTGCTCACGGGCGACCCGACCCGACACAGCCACGACTGGGCTTATGCTGGATTCGTTCAAGATGACTGGCGCGCGAGCAAGAACTTCACCGTGAATCTCGGGCTGCGGTATGAGTACACCACGGCGCCAAAGGAAGATCACAATCTGCTGGGCAACTTCGACCCGAATCTCGGAGTCGTGCAGGTAGGCAAGCAGATCAGTGCCCCCTATAATACGGATCACAAAGATTTCGCGCCCCGATTTGGCTTTGCCTGGGACGTGAAGGGGAACGGCAGCACCGTGATCCGGGGTGGTGGAAGCCTGGTCTACGAATATGTGAACTGGCAGTCGTTCATGGCGTTCAACAACAGCTTTGGGCTGCCCAGTGTTCCCACGGGCGCGGTCATCTCCGGAACCGGCACTGCCAACCCTGTTACTGCTGGAGGAACAATCACGGCGGGGAATTTAGCCATTAAGCCCCTTCCCCAGTGGGACAGCAGCACGCCGCTTTATGGCAACTTGAGCGGCAGCACAATCAACTGCGACCCCAATGGGTCCGGGCCATGCGCCATCATGGGGGTGGACCGGAACCTGACTACTCCTTACATTTGGAACTGGACTCTGAGTTTGCAGCACGCCTTCACGCCCAACTTCTCACTGGAAGTCGCCTATGTCGGCAACCGCGGCACAAATCTGACCGGTATTCGTGATATCAACCAGGAAACACCGGGCACCGACTCGCAGACCACTCGGCCTTTCAACGGAAAGTTCCCGTACCTGAGCAACATCTTCCAGATGGGGAACTTCTACAGATCGAACTATAACGGCCTACAGGCGACTTTGAACTCGCGGAACTTCCACGGCTTAAACATGGTAATGGGCTATACCTATTCCCACGCGCTGGACGACGTTGGCGCGAACTGGGACTTCGGCGCCGGGTATGGCCTGCCCCAAGATTCCACCAATGTCGGCAGGGAATACGCCAACAGCGACTTCAATATTGGCCAGCGCTTCACGCTTTCGCTGACGTATGCGATCCCCGGGAAGAAAGGCTTCGGGCAGATGCTGGAAGGGTGGGAAATCAATTCGATCGCGACCTTACAGAGCTCCCAACCCTGGGGGCCGATCGATTTGACTACCGATCTCAGTGGCCTCGGCGGCCTTCCGGTGAGCCCACCGCAGGGCACGCCGCAGCGGTGGGATTTTACTGGTCATCCCTCGGACTTCAAGGCCGGCCCCGCCCCACTTCCGTTTTTCCCCGGCGCGAGCAACTCAGCCTGTGCGGCGCAGGCTACGACGCCTGCGCTGATGGCGGCGCTGACGACCTGGGGCTGCTATGCGAAAGGCAGTTCCATCATGACGCCCCCGGCCGCCGGCACCTTCGGCACCATGGCCCGGAACCTGTTCCCCGACTCGGGCTTCCGCAACCTGGACTTCGCAGTTGCCAAGAACTGGCATTTCGGCGAGCGACTGCGGGCCCAGTTCCGCGCCGAATTCTTCAACATCCTGAACCACCCGAACTTCGCCAATCCTTACGGAGGCCAGAACGGCTTTGGCCAGAACGATCCTGGAGTTGGCGGTTTCGGTTGTGAATGCGCTACGCCTGACATCGCAGCCGCTAACCCGGCGGTGGGCTCGGGCGGGCCGCGTTCCATTCAACTGGGGCTGAAGTTGATTTTCTAATTCGCGTTTTCAACCTCGATTCGCAGGGCCGGACTCATTCCGTCCGGCCCTTCTTTCTCAGAATATTTGTTTAGCCAGCGCGTCTAACGAAACTGGACCCGATCATGAAGAACCGCACTCTTTTTTTCCTTACATCCGTGTTGTTGGCCAGCATTGGTACCGGCCCGGCCGCGGCTCAAGAGCCGGAGCGCCGCGAACGCACCATCGACGAAATCAAGACGGAGGCCGTTCATCGCGCGGAGGTTGGACGCTATCCGCTGATCGGGCTTGATCCCGGCGACGTCAAAGAGGCGTTCGAGACCATTCACACCGCCGACAAAGACGCGTGGGCCGCGGGGTTCATGCGTGTCGCTGATCGGTACTTCAACGAGGCGAAATCGCTTCAGCAATCTGATCCCAAGAAAGCCGATGCTGATTACGTTCGCGCCTGGCGGCTCTATTCGTTCGGGCGGTGGCCGATTCCAGCGTCGCCTGGGAAGCAGCGGTCTTACGAGAAGGCCCTCGAGGCGTTTCTCGATCATGCGAAGTTTTACGATCCGCCGCTCGAAGTTGTTCGCATTCCGTTCGAGGGCAAGGAAATCATCGGGTACTTGCGGCTGCCGAAGAATGCCAAGGGGCCGGTACCACTGGTGATTGCGGTGAATGGCCTCGACAGCCGCAAAGAAGACTTGACGGAGAGCTTTGGCGCCATTCTTCCCTTCGGCATCGGATATCTTGCCGTGGATGGCCCGGGTACTGGACAGTCGCCGATCAAGGTCACGGAAACGTCGGAGCGTCTGCTCTCGAAGGTGCTCGATTACGCCCAGTCGCGTCCGGAAATTGACAAAAGCCACATCGCGATGCATGGCGTGAGTTGGGGAGCGTATTGGGCCACCAAGATGGCGATCGTCGAGCGCGCCCGCCTGCGCGGGGCGAGCGCCCAGTCGCCTCCGGTGGACAAGTTTTTTCAGAAAGATTTCCTGATGAACTCGCTGCTGGGAAATCGCGAATACCTCTTCGATCAAGTGCCCGCGCTGATGAATATTCTGGAAGGCGTCTACACGCTCGACGAAATGGGCGAGTATCTGCCAAAGATGTCGCTGGTGCACCAGGGCCTGCTGGGCAAGCCGATGGCGCCCATGCTCATCCTGGCTGGCGTCAACGATACGCAAGTGCCCATCGACGACGAATACCTGCTGCTGAACAAAGGTGACGTGCCGAAAGAGGCGTGGATCAATC
>Ga0307479_10003076_pt1 | contig 15163 bp, 19 predicted proteins | sample atmos_gasesECM4C_FD_203743 | JGI IMG/M metagenome (GOLD analysis project Ga0307479, IMG submission 203743) | Hardwood forest soil microbial communities from Morgan-Monroe State Forest, Indiana, United States - atmos_gasesECM4C_515 | ecosystem: Environmental > Terrestrial > Soil > Temperate... | reverse complement strand
TCACTTCCTGCAGTCCCGTTAGCCACTGGAACGCGGGATCATACTCGCAACGTCGCGCCACTTCTCGCGCCGAACCGATCCCCTGGCTGTAGGCATACACCCACAAACTGATCAGCAGTTGCGGATCAAACGCCGGCCGGCCGCCCTTTTCTTCGCTGCTTTCGACGGCCCGATAAAACGAACTCAAATCCAAACGCCCCACCAAGGTCCAAATGGCCCGCGCCGCAGGGTCTTCGCCGATAAGTCTCTCCACATCGACGGCTCGCCAGCTCATCTGCAGTCGGTTCACATAGCGTATAAGAGGTTTGTGGCTCGTATTTTCTTGGCTCATGCCGCGAGCTTACGGCACATTCTTTGTTTTGCAAGAATGTAATTCAGAGGGTTTCTTCACAGCTTCTTCTTGCACGTGGGGTCTTTGACTTCGGTTTTGCCGAACCATCGCAGTCACTTCACCTACTGCCCAAAGGGCCGGTGGCGGGAAAATTAGGGGTTGCGAATGTGTGCGGCTGGTTTTGATTTTGGAGGGTGCCGCACCCTTCGGTTTAAAGGGTGCGGGTTTTGTCTCGTCCTCGAAATCCCTTCTTCCGCGTTCTTTCCTTGCTCTGAGTCCATCCGAATTCTGCTCTCCCCCTTCCCCGCGTAGTGCGCCCAACTGCTCCACGGCCAGTCCCTCGGATGTTGCACCAGCTTTCTTTGCACCGGATTTGCGTAAATGTACTCCAGCTTTATTCGAAAAGAAAATTCGGATCATCAAACGGCAAACGGACCAGGGTAAGTCGGGCGGCATTCATTTCTGGCGGGCGCTTATAAATAGGATGCTGCCGGAGCCAGGGCGGACTGAATCAGTGCGGAATGAATGAAGAAAAGGCGAATCTAGGGGCGAATAGCGCCTTAATGGTTAACACCACCTTAGTGGTCTAGAAGGTCCGCCGCCAGACCATTAATATGACGATGGCTCTCAGCCTGTCCCTTGGAGCGATGCAAATGCCTCAATGTGTTTTGAATTGTCAGCACTGCCATAAACCAGTCCCCCACGGCGAAATAAATTTGGCGACCCTGGCATCCTATGATCCCCTGTGGGCCCCCCAACCTGATTGTCCAGAAGGCGGTTTGCGGATGATGTGCCCCAACTGCAAAAAGCTTTCTACCTATCAGCGTTGCGAATTGATGTCCACTCACGACCAACACGCCGCCAAACAATACGTCAGAGACCTTCATCCGCCAGAGTCGCAGAAATCCCAAATCGTTAGCCTAACCTGGAAGGAGTTCGTGGAAAGACTATCGGAAATCGATATGAAACGAAACGAGGGAAAACCGAAGCGCCGAGACTGGAAGCACGTCTTCACGGTTTCAGGTTAGCCGGCATAATTCAATCATGCCCGATGATGGTTTCAACGAAGTACAACTGCAACTTGAGGCGACTGCTTTAGAATTAAAGAACGCGACAAGCCCCGAACGCAGAAGAATGCTGCTTCGCGAAATGGGTCGATTGGTCGCAGAAGCCGAACGAATCAGTAGCCAGCCCCCCAAAATGAACCACGCGAAGTCTTAAGTCGACAAACACGCCAATCACGTCAAATTGAATTTCATCGAATAGGAACACTGCAAATAGGAACACTTAAGGAATCAGAAAACCGCCGCCGTCTGCACAAAACCCGCACCCTTAAAACCGAAGGGTGCGGCACCCGCTTATCACCCTCGGTAAATTACAGAAGTGGTATCTTCGTCTCGTGCGCTTCCGTCAAGAAGAAAAAGCTCTCTCTCCGTCACCCGCCCAATTTTTAAGAAAGGAGAACGCACTTGAAGATATTCACTCGCGTCGCTTTCATCGACGTCATCTTTGCACTTACCATACTAGGTATTTACACCTCCATCTCCGTTGCTGCGCCTGACGACTCGACTACCGCGCAGTCAGCAGCTGTCAGAGACGGCTCTCACGATTTCGACTTCATTTACGGTAAGTGGAGAATGCCCAACCACCGTTTGAAAAAACGCCTCGCGGGCTCGCATGAATGGGTCGATTTCATCACCTGTGATGAAGGGAGTCCCCTGCCTGGAGGTATCGGCGATATTGATTACTGGAAGGCCAGCTACTGGAAAGATTTCGTTGGAGTGACCGTTCGCACCTACGATTCCAAGACCGGTTTTTGGCGTATTTACTGGGTTGATAATACATTCTCGGGGGGCCTCATTCAGCCGCCGGTAGTCGGCAAGTTTGACGGCAACGTAGGGATATTCGAAGGACCTGATACTTTCAACGGCATACCGATTATTGTCCGCTACACCTGGACAGTGAATCCCAAAGGTTCGAAGGTTGTAGCAAAGTGGGAGCAGGCGTTTTCTACCGACAACGGTAAGACCTGGGAGACCAATTGGTACAACGAATTTATCCATGACGATAACTGCACGCCCGCGCCGTAACTCAGTAATAGACCGCTTCTCGAAACGCACACAATTGCGAGTGGAACGTGTCAGGGATAAATGATGCTGTGTTAATGGCGCCCCGAGAATTTATGATTCGCGAATCGACCACATCGGCATGCCCGCTCGCGACGCGAAGGCGTCAGCGCATTTTCTTCGCGACGCACTTGGTTTGGCGTGAGGCCGAGCCGGAGACGGAGTCCTCAGATAGCAGGACGCGGAGGACTAAGAGGGAGGAGAGGATTCATGGCACCATTTTTCGTGCTTGTCATTGCAGCCACGGCTTTCTGGTTTGCAGGGCGCGCGGGAGTGGCGGCGTTTCAAGACCCTGGCTTCGTCCTTCGCGCAGCGTTGGGACTTATGTTCTTTCTCACTGCGTCGGCTCATTGGGGCAAGAGGCGCCCAGATTTAATCCGCATGGTGCCGCCTGCCTTTCCACGCCCCGATCTGCTCGTGACGCTGACCGGTGTCCTGGAGATTTTGGGAGCGATCGGCCTGTTCGTGCCGAGCACGGCACGCCTGGCCTGCATCTGTTTGGCTCTGCTCCTGGTCGCTCTGTTCCCAGCCAATATCCATGCAGCCCACCAGCACTTGACAATCGCAGGCCGGCGTGTGCCCAGATTGCCAGTCCGGAGCGCGATGCAGCTTGTATTTGTAGCAACGCTGATCGCTGCGGCGTGGCTTAGATAGAGGAGGCGCAACGTGAAGAGCTCGAACCTGATACATGGGGACAGACGGGACGTTTCCCAATAACATGGCCATTGGGATCACCTAGACCAGACTTTGACCAATCGGTAGCAACGATGAATTGCCGCGTTTTGCGGCAACAATACTAGCGAGACGCGTCACGCGCAGAAAAATAACTGGTGACGTCCCGTCCGTCCCCCTCATTCTATTTGGGCTGTTTCACTACAATTCGATTGGGAACCAATTTCTCCGCTCCGTCAAAAAGAGCCGCATGCTGGTCTTCCGTAATATGGAAATGAGTTCCTTGAACTCGAACATAATAAGTTTTCCCACAGTCGCAGACAAGATGGAAGTCTGGATCACGCCCGGTGGTTACTATGTGTTTGAATTCTTTAGTTTGACCCGGCCGCTTCATGGCGGAGTTTCCGCATTCGCAAGTAAATTGAACGGTGGCACTCTCGTAGCTTACCGGAGCTATACGAAGATCAATTATCATTTGTCCACGTGATGCGTGCCATTGGGTCTCCTTCTGAGTGCGGCATAAGGTACTACAATTAGGGTTTGTCGATGAGAAATTCCTCGGAAACATGAAAACTGAAGGACAAAAACTGAGGAAAACTGAGGAGAAAAACTGAGAAAACTGAGGGACAGACGAAAAACTGAGGGACAGACGGGACGTTTCCCAATAACATGGCCATTGGGATCGGCGGGTGGGCATTAGATTTTCTTCTTGCAAGCCCAGCCGGACTATCCCATTAGGTCATTAAATCATGCCGGACAGCGGAGGTGGGCGGGTGCCGCACCCTTCGGTTTTAAGGGTGCGGATTTTGACTTGGTGGTTGGTGTGGAAGAAGCGAAACGCAATGCGCTGCGGCGATTTTATGGATCGGGTGATCTTCATTTCGTCACATTCAGTTGTTATCGGCGACGTCCATATCTTGGAACCGTGCGTGCCCGCAACCGCTTCGTGAAGATTCTACATGAGGTTCGTTCTCGGCACGGATTTGCGCTGCTTGGCGACGTGCTCATGCCCGAGCATGTCCATCTGTTGATGGGTAAACCAGAGCACGGCTCACGATGGAGGAACGGTTCCTTCTGGCATATTGCCTTTACCGAGGACAACGGACCGTGTACTTGCGCGTGACGAATTCTGGGGCACAGTCACTTTGCAGCAAAGGAGTTCTTACTTACTCAAGTGGTAGCGCCCTCGCTCTGCCATTTACTATTCCCAATTTTGTTTGGAAACATATTCAAAAACATCGACACCTGATTTTTGATGAGGGAGAAGAGAATAATCCACAGCTACTTGCAGCTTTTGACCGTTTAGAGAACGATATCAGACGAAACCAGTTCTGAGAGGGCTGGAACGGAGGGGGACAGACGTGACGTTTTCCATTTTATTTCGGATACTACAAGTGCGCCCGGAGAGATTCGAACTCCCGACCTTCTGGTTCGTAGCCAGACGCTCTGATCCAGCTGAGCTACGGGCGCACAGTTCGTAAATATTACCACACCGTCGCAGCACCACACACGCGAGCCGCCCCACACAACTCTGCAAACCTCGCTCCGCCACGTCTTAACTGAAATTTCAATCCCGCCGTGAATGTAACTAGCAGGTACTATATCTAACTAGTATAATAGCCCATGATTGTCGCAACGCCCCGCCCACCCTTCCCTGCCCGCTTTCATTCATCGCGATCCCGCTGCGCTCGCTGCCTCTGAGCCGCCACATCGCCACGAAACCAAATCGCAACACCCAGCTTGTCCCTTCGCGCATCGGAAGTTCGCAATATCGCCACTCTTATCAACAAAATACGAACTCTTTGCAACTTTCTCCAACCGACTCACTTTGTTTTCTTCAACTTCCGAACTCTTTGCGCAAACAACCTCGCGGACACGACCCCAGCGTGACCAAAAGCCTTCCAACCTACTCACGGCAAAGCCTTTATTTCAACTCACGCGTGCTGGACTATCGCCAATGTTATCAACAAAATACGAACTCTTTGCAACTTCCTGCAATCGACTCCCTTTCTTTTCATCAACTTATGAACTCTTTGCGCAAAAACACCCGGGGAAGGAATACGCACGGCTAATCATCAAATCGCATCCTTATTTATTTCACGCCCAAAAGGAAGAATGCCCCGGACCGCCTGGGGGGAGGCCATCCGGGGCTTGGGGGCTGACTTCGAGGACTGGGCCTTGAGGAGCTCGTTAAAACTTTCAGTGGCGTCCTCTGTTACTTCGCCACTTACTTGCCGGCTGCGCTGTCAGTGCCGGAGGGAGGGCAACGGCGCGACAGCGCAACCGCAAACTTTAGTGAATGGTATTCACGGAGAGCACGCAGATCTGCCGCAGCTCTTCGTAAGTAAAAAAGGTGTCTTCTTCTCCGCCAGCCATTTCCGTGCGGCCGAAGCCGGACTCATGCGAAATGCGCCGCAATTCTTCTTCGGAAATTCCCAACAGCACCGCTGCGCGCCGCGTGGTCACGAACTTCAGGGCTTGCTGCAACTGGTTATGTTCTGCGTTGATCGCGTTGCGTTTCATCACTCCCCCTTTTATGCGGAAAGTAAAACCACGGAATCGCGTTCCACCGTCATGATCATCGATTTATATATGTCCACATCCCAACCTTCACCAATGCGCATGCGTACCGTTTCACTTCCGTCTTTCAGCAACGTCCCCCGCAACGGAACCTTGATATCTCCCAGTGCCACTTGCAAAAGTACTGACTGCCCCACCCATGCCTTGTATGCGTTCTCCATGCATCTCCCTCAGTGCTGTCCGACAATCAGAGAATCGCGCCGCTCACAAAAATCACCAATGGTACAAATGGGACGAATGACTAGTAAGAAGGTACTGCTCACCGAAACAGTTCAACTTTCTGATTTTTCCCGCGCAGAGTACCTCCGTACTGTTTTTGCGGGACCCTTAGACCATAGGTGCGCGCGGGCCGCGCTGGCATTCTGCAGGCCATGGCACCGCTCGAATATTTCTACAGCACCCCGGCGCCTCGCGTGGCGTCCCGGCGGCTACCCGGCCAAACGATCGATACCGCCGTCCTGTCCGATCGTGCAGTGCCAGCAAGCGATTTCCCGCGCTCCTCGCAGCAAAACGTGCGACCCAACCTTTTCGCTAACCGGGCGCCGCAGGACCATTCACCGCAGCACGATCGCCTTGTTAGCGCCGTGCTCCGCGGCCATGCAGCGCTCGAGACCGACGCGCCGCTCACGAACCACTCTGCGCGCCCAGGTGTGGCGCTCGCGCTTGGTGGAGGTTTTGCTCGCGGCTTCGCGCATCTCGGCGTGCTGCAAGTTCTTGAAGAAAATCACATCGCCATTTCGCACATTGCCGGCACCAGCGTGGGCAGCATCCTCGGCGCCGCCTACGCCAGCGGCGCTCCGCTGGCGCAAATCATGGCCACTTGCCGCACGCTTAAATTTCGCGACATCGCGCGCTGGCATGTTTCGCGCCTCGGCCTGGCCAGCAATCATCGCCTCGCCGATTTGATCGGGCGCGTTTTTGTGTCGCAGACTTTTGAACAGTTGCGCATCCCGATGGCCGTGGTGGCCACGAATTTAAATAGCGGTGAAGCCGTGGTTTTCACGGAAGGCAATATGATCGATCCGATTCGCGCCAGCTGCGCCTTCCCGGGAATTTTTGAGCCGGTCGAAATTGGCACGCGCTGGCTCGTAGATGGCGGATTGATTGCTCCCGTTCCCACCCAGGCCGCGCGCAATATGGGCGCGAAATATGTGGTTGGCGTATCCGTCGGAATGCCTGAAGGAGATCGCGGCAAGCCCACAAACATCTTTCAGGTAGTGAGCCGCGCGGTGTGCGCCGCGCAAAAACATCAGTTGGAAATGTGGGAGCGCCACGCCGACCTGATTATCAGGCCCGACGTGCATTCACTGGCGTGGGACGATTTTCATCGCGCCGATGAAGCCATCGAAGCAGGGAAAATCGCCGCGAAGATTGCCCTGCCCCGCATCCTAAAACTTCTTGCAGAAAATGACGGGCATGAACCGCGCGTCGCAAAACCCGCAGAGTTCAGCGACAACGGCTTGCATTTCGTCACGGAGGCTGTAAATTCATGATCCGATTGAGCTCGTGGATGGCGTCCATTAGTATTTGCGTGTTGATCTGGCACGAATGCGCGGAGAATCCCGCGCTCTTCTGTTACCGTATTGGTATGGGCGCTTTTGCGAGCTTTCGTTCAAGCCCGCAAATGTTGGCGCCGGTTACCAATCCTGCTGCGAGGAATAATTCCAGGTGTTTGAATCTTTCCGCCATCTACTCCACTCGATCTACGATGTTGAAGGACTAATCCGCTCCGGCGGACCTCTTCTCGTCTGCATAATTGTTTTTGTTGAAACTGGACTCTTCGTCGGTTTTTTCCTGCCCGGCGATTCCCTGCTGGTCACCGCTGGCGTGTTTGCCGCCGCCGGAACCATTCCGCTGCGCTGGCTGCTGCTTCCAGTAATGCTGTGCGCCATTGTTGGCGATCAGCTTGGTTACTGGATCGGCCGCGGCGCCGGCGTTTCACTCTACAAACGCAAAGAATCTTTTTTCTTTCGCCGTAGTCATTTGGAACGCGCGCGCGCCTTCTATGAAAAGTATGGCGGCAAGACGGTAATCCTGGCGCGCTTCGTTCCTATCGTGCGCACATTCTGTCCGCCCGTCGCCGGCGCAGCGGGCATGCCTTATCTGCGATATGTTACATACGATATTTTTGGCGGGATCTTGTGGGTTGGCAGCATGATTTTGGGCGGTTATTTGTTGGGCCGTTCGATTCCTGATGTTGGAAAGAAAATCCATTATGTAATCGCGGTGGTAGTGGTGGTTTCCGTGCTTCCCGCGGTGATCAGCATTCTTCGCGAACGCCGCGAAGCCAAGAGTGGTTCCGTAGTCAAACCTCCGGTAACTGAAAAAGCATAAACCATTGGAACCTCAGAAACTGGCACCCAAGAAAATGCGCGCCATCATTTTTGATATTGGCCGAGTGCTGGTGCGGCTCGACATTGCCGGCGCAATGGGTGGGCTCGCAGGAATGATCTCGCTCACGCCGCAAGAAACCTGGGCCGCCATCGAACACGATCCGCGATGGCGCGATTGGCAGGAAGGACGCATGTCGCCGCGCGACTGGCAGTTGCATATCTGCCGGCGACTCGGCGTGAATCTTACCTTTGAACAATTCAGCGAAATTTGGAATCGCGTGCTGGATCCCACGCCACTTTTGGACGGCGCATTTCTTGAGAGCCTATCGAAGCGTTATTGCCTCACGGTACTTTCCAACACCGATCCCATTCACGTGGCCGAATTAGAAAAACGGTTTGATTTTTTCCGGTTTTTCAAGCACCGCATTTATTCTTGCGTGGTGGGCGCGAGCAAACCTTCCCCGCTGATTTTTCGCGCCGCGCTGCAAGCCTGCAAAACAACCGCGGACAACACTATCTATATTGATGACATCCCATCGTATGTGGAAGCTGCACGGCAACTAGGTATGACCGGCATTCTTTTTCAATCGCCGGAGCAGCTCATCATTGATTTGGGACAGTTCGGGGATCTGGGACAGTTCGGGCTGGCCCCGGAGCCAAAGTAGTGAATCGCGCAAAAACTCCGTGCAAGGCGACTAAGCGGGTAAAGATTTCAAGGACTAGTAGTACTCTTACCTGTCGCGATGCTGTATAAACAGCTAAAGCATCAAAGTGTTACGTAACCTCTGACGTGGGCATCAGTCTGCACATCTAATAAGCAGGCTCGCGTAGGATCCGAATTTTTGGTGAGGAGAAACCTAAATATGACCGACGAAAGAATTGTGGAAACGAGGACGCAGTCGAACTGGCAGCTACCGGCGCTGATCGTGCTAGGCCTGATCGCGCTTGGCGGACTGGGTTTCGGCTGGAACGCTTCGTCGAAGCTGGACAGCACGCAACAATCGGTGGCGAACCAGCTGAAGGCGGAGCAACAGTCGGTGCAGCAGGATGTGTCTGCGCTGCGTGACCGGCTCGCTCAAGATGAAAAAGCGAATGCTGATTTGCAAGGCGATCTGAAAGTGGTCACCGACAAATTGAAACTGACGCAAGGCCAACTGAAGAAGGCTCGCGAAGAGTCGTCGAAGTTGAATGATGAGACTACAGAAAAGTTGACCGCGCTGGATACTTCCGTCAAAGGCGAACTGGCTACTAAAGCGACTGCCGACGATGTGAAGACGGTGGACACCAAAGTGGTTGCGGTCAAGTCGGACCTCGATGCAACGCGCAACGACCTGAAGATGGCGCGCAGCGAAATGGGCACACTCATCGCGCGCAATCACGATGAAATCGACCAACTGCGGCGGCTGGGCGAACGCGATTATCTGGAGTTCACCATCACCGGCAAGAACAAACCGCAAAAAGTCGGCAACGTCACGGTGGAATTGAAAGGCGTGAATCAGAAGCGCAATCAATACTCGGTGGCCATGACCGTGGAAGACAAGCGTTTTGAGAAAAAGAATCGGGCGCTGAATGAGCCGATCCTCTTTTACACTTCAGGCACGCATCAGCCTGAAGAAGTGGTGATCAACAAAGTAGGAAAAGATCAGGTCAGCGGCTACTTGAGCATTCCCAAGGCCAACGGACAGTTGACGGGAAGCGCGACTAATTCAGGCAGATAACAACCCAACACCAGCGGCGATTGGCCGCTGCGTAACGCCAGGGCGAGCAAATTAATTTGCTCGCTCTTTTTTTGTTCGCGGTAGTGTTTTGGCGCGCGCTGTTTTCAACTCACAGAATGCTGAGCGATCGTATTCCTTCAGGTGTTTTCTATCATTTTCGCTGCATATTCTTTCAGTTCCTGTTTAAGCATTTCTAAATCGATCTTAATATCGCGGGACCACCGGTATTTTCGAGTTGCTAAACACGAGCGCGTTTGTCGGTACTAAATCCGCCAAAACCGGAGCCGTTACTAGGCAATTCTTATTTGATGTAAAGTATATTGATATAGATACAGCGTATGGACAACTATATTTGCAATGGCTGGTTCTTGGGCCGAAGTACGCCCATCACGGGCGCTAACGATGAAGGTCTTTGGGATTCACGGTGTTCCAAGGTCTGCTGAAGTGTCAAAGCCATTCAAAACAGTGCTTTGACGATGCAGGGTTCCGCTACGCCGCTATCTCATTGTTGACGTAAAGGAGTCGGATTGACCCTTCTGCTCAGGCTCTCGGCGCGCTTGCCAATCTTTTTCAATGTCGCCTCGAGAGCTCGCAGTTCTTTAGGGCTTGCATCGGCAAAGACTTTCCTGATTTCGGCTGTGTGTTTGCGAAAAATCGGCGCGATTAATTCTTTGCCCTTTAGCGTGAGTGACACGAGGCGGACGCGTCGATCCTCCGGACTCTCGACCCGGCTTACCAGGTCTCTTTCGACGAGGCGATCAACGGCCGTACTGATCGACCCGGGCGTAAGGTTTACCTTTGGGCCGATCGCATTCACCGGCAAAGGTCCTTTATTTAGTAGCACTTCCAGTATTCGGAAGTCGGTATCGTCGATTCCCGTTTCCTCAAGCCCCGCGTAGAGATGTTTCGCGGCTGCGTGGAAGGCCTTCATCAATACCAACCAACAGTGAATCGGATCTTGCGAGTTCTTCACCATGACGAGAACTACTTTGCTCCTTCATGTAACCGATGTCCAGCATAATGTATCTATGTCAATAGAATTGGCATCAATGGGTAGTGAGAGAGGAAGGCACACCACGTATGGAATCCACAAATAAGAAAGTCATCGCCGTCGTCGGCGCAACCGGGCAACAAGGAGGCGCTGTGGTACGCGCCCTTCGAGCCGACAATCAATTCAAGGTGCGCGCCCTGACTCGCAATCCGGCCAAGCATCGCAAACTTGCCGACGAAGTCGTCGAAGCAGACTTGAATCGCCCCGAAACCCTTGCATCCGCATTTAATGGGGCGTACGGCGTATTTCTGGTAACCAACTTCCAGGAGCACGGAACGAGCGAACTCAAGCAGGCAACCGCTGCTGTACGCGCCGCCAAGGATGCCGGCGTCAAGCACTTCGTCTGGTCAACGCTACCGGACGCCGAAGCAATCAGCAACGGCAAGTTGCACGTTCCCCACTTCACGGGGAAAGCCAAAGTCGACAGGATAGTGAGAGAAGCCGGGTTTGCGAATCACACGTTCGTCATCGCGCCCTTCTACTATCAGAACCTTATCGGCGTTCTTGGTCCGCAAAAGCAGCCTAACGGATCTGCGGGCTGGACTCTCCCGCTGGACCCTGCTGTCCGAGGCATCCACATGGGTGACATTACGGAACTTGGTGACATCGTGGCCGGAGCTTTCGCTCACCCCGATCAGGCAGGCCATGGTGAGTACCTGCCCCTAGTCGGAGACTTCATGAGCTTCAATGAAATCATTGATACGCTAAAGCAACAGGGGCACAGTTTCTCTTTCAATCAGGTGCCAAAGGAAGTCTTCGCGGGTTTCTTTCCTGGAGCGGCCGAGATAGCAGAAATGTTTGCTTACTTTCAGGCGCACACGTACTTAGGTACTCATTCACGCGACCAAATCGGGCTCGCCAACAAAGTAGTAGGCCGGCAGCCAATCAAATTTTCGGCATGGGCCCGAGCAAATTTCCCGGCTTCAGAGACCGCCAAGTCAGCACCACGCTGATTGCAGCAGCCAACTTAGACAGGAGATAAAATGCAAGCGATACGTATAGCGCTCACCGCGAGTTTTCTTGGACTCTTTGGTTTTGCAGGGCTCTTTGCGAATTACGGCGCACCGGCCAGCGCCAGCTTTGACATAAAAACGGAGAATCAGCCAAACATGTCAAACAGCATATCGGCCTTACTGACCCGCAATCTTAACGATGTCTTCGGTGAAAACGATCCGGTGCGCAGGCGCAAAGCCATCGACGAGATCTTTACCCAAGACGCGGTATTTTATGATCCCAAAGGGGGAGTCTATCGTGGCCGCGACGAGATCGACCGCATCGCGGGCGAACTCAGGGTTATGCACCGCGACTTTCGGTATCAGCCAATTGGCGAGCCCGAGGAAGTGGGAAATGGCGGACGTGTTCGATGGACAGAGGGCCGACCCGGTGAGGCACCAGCAGTCGCCGGTACTGACTTCATCGTCGCCCGGGATGGCCGGATTGCCGCTATTTATCTTTTTTTCGACAAGCTACCCTGATCTGAACTGGGACGTCCTTAGGCCACGAAAATGAGCAGGAACGATGAGTTGGTAGCACTTGTCACAGGAGGCAGTCGCGGTATCGGCCGCGCCAGTGCTCACGCAGTGTCTCGAGCAGTTTTGGGCTGAGCATCACATCCCGGTCTTTGCGTCCCTTGCCGCCCCGTACGTGAATCACCATGCGTTTGCTATCGATGTCGCTGACTTTCAGGTGTGTCAGTTCAGCGCGTCGTACTCCGGTGGCGTAAAGCGTCATCAACAGAGTGCGATGATAAGAAGTCAGAGCTGCGTCGATGAGTCGCGCGACTTCTTCCCGGCTGAGGATCGAAGGAAGGTGAAATCCTTTTTTGGGATAGGGCGTCTCCGCGATGCTCCAGGCCTTCTTGAGTGTCTTGACGTAGAAAAAACGCAGAGCTGCCAATCGTTGCGTAACCGTGCCCGGCGACAACTTGCGCTTCTTGAAGAGCTCGGCCTGATATTCACGAATGTGTTCCGGACCCAAACAATCTGGAGAACGCTTGAATCGTCTTGAGAAATCTTCGACTGTGCGGATGTAACAGCGTGTGGTAGCCTCAGAATAATTACGACGCTCGAGTTCTTCGAGCATCATTTTGCGAAGTCGGGTCATGAGGACCTCCTTGTGACCGGACATTATCCCGATCACATCGAAACCGTTTACCTACACGCACGCGAAGCGTCCGCCGCCAGACGGCTTCGTTCAAGTCGGCATCTCGCCAGCTATACAACGGTCACTGCTGGCGCGTTTGTCGGTACCTATCTGGTGAGACTTCCACTTCTGGCCCCGTTTCGAGAGATTTTCTCTTGATAAAACGCATCGGCAGGCTCGCCCGCCATTCGGATGACTCTTCGTTCCTAACCGAGCACATCGCCCGAGCCTTCCGTCGCCGCTGATCGCGGGCACGATCGAGACTTCTGCCCCGAGCCGGAACAGCGGTTGGCAAGACACGACAACCTAAGCTCAGCGTCGTGAACGAGGCGACACCGTGAATACATCGATGCAGCGGGAGCAGACTAAGATTTGAGAATATTCTCAGAAATGGCGAGCGTGGCAGTGCGAGGCTCAATGCAGGGCCTAACACGATTGAATTGGTTTGGATGGTGCCAGCAACAGAAGAAAGGTATTCAAGAAATCGCCGGAAATGAGAAGATGCATTTGATTTCGCCAGAGCAATCAAATTTGTCGGACAGACAGACTACGGGCTCGGGGCCGCGCTGGCGCTTCGCGAGGTGATTCGTGGAACAAGCACTGAACGTGCACCGGCTACACTTCGCGTTCACGATCACGTTTCACTACATTTTTCCGCAACTGACGATGGGCCTCGCGCTGCTGCTTGTGTATTTGAAGACGAAAGCGCTGCGCACGGGCTATGAGCACTACAACCGCGCGGCGCGATTTTGGGGGCGGATCTTCGGGATCAACTTTGCAGTGGGCGTGATCACGGGCATTCCGATGGAATTTCAGTTCGGAACGAACTGGGCGGCGTTTTCGAAAGCGGCAGGCGGCGTGATCGGCCAAACGCTGGCGATGGAAGGCGTGTTTTCCTTTTTTCTGGAGTCGAGCTTTTTGGGATTGTTTTTGCTCGGCGAGAAAAAACTCGGACGCATCGGGCACTGGTTATCTGCTTTTCTGGTTTTTCTGGGCTCGTGGCTCTCGGGATATTTCATCGTCGTGACGGACGCATGGATGCAGCATCCGACGGGCTACCGGCTCGGCGTCAACGGCGAGATCGAACTCGCCAGCTTCTGGGGTCTGCTGCTGAACAAGTGGGCGTTGTGGCAGTACGCACACACGATACTGGGCGCAGTGCAGACCGGATGCTTCGTGATGGCGGCGGTAGGCGCGTTTTATTTGCTGACAAAACGCGATGAAATTTACGGCCGCACGTTTGTGAAAGCCGGTGTGCTGGTGGGCGCGATCGCGGCGCTGCTACAACTTTTTCCGACAGGAGATATGCAGGGAGGAATGGTTGCAAATCATCAGCCGGTGACGCTGGCGGCCATGGAAGGACTGTTCGAATCGCAGCGGGGCGCGCCGCTGGTGATCCTCGGGCAGCCCGACGTGGAAAAAAGCAAGCTCGACAATCCTTTGGTAATTCCGAACATGCTCAGTTTCCTGACGTACCGGCGGTGGCGCGCGGACGTGAAGGGCCTATCCGATTTTCCACGGACGGAATGGCCGGATCAGATTCCACTGCTTTATTACAGCTATCACGTGATGATAGGGCTGGGCACGATCTTCATTGCAGTCATGCTTGTGGCGGCGCTGCTTTTGTGGCGCGGAACCTTGTACGATTCGCGATGGATGCTTTGGACGCTGATGCTGTGCGTGCCGCTGCCGTATATTGCTAACACGGCGGGATGGATGACCGCGGAATTGGGGCGGCAGCCCTGGCTTATTTATGGATTGATGCGCACGGCGCAGGGAATCTCGCCGCGTGTGGCGGCGGGAAATGCGTGGTTCACGCTGATCGGGTTTATGGGGTTGTACACCGTACTGGGGATCCTATGGCTGTTCCTGTTTTACCGCGAAATTGAATTGGGGCCGGAACCCGGCGCGCAGGCGTTTGGCGAAGACGCAGCCGTCCTGGCAGCGGATTTGAGGTGACGATGGGAACGATCTGGTTTTGCGCCGTGGCGTTCATGATCGCGGTGTACGTGCTGCTGGATGGTTTCGATCTGGGAGCTGGCGCGATCCATCTGTGGGTGGCGAAGACGGATGAAGAGCGGCGGCAAGTTCTGGCGAGCATCGGCCCGGTGTGGGACGGAAACGAAGTGTGGTTGATCGCGGTGGGCGGAACGATGTATTTCGCTTTCCCCGCGCTCTATGCCAGCGGGTTCAGCGGTTTTTATCTGCCG
>Ga0307479_10003075_pt1 | contig 15166 bp, 16 predicted proteins | sample atmos_gasesECM4C_FD_203743 | JGI IMG/M metagenome (GOLD analysis project Ga0307479, IMG submission 203743) | Hardwood forest soil microbial communities from Morgan-Monroe State Forest, Indiana, United States - atmos_gasesECM4C_515 | ecosystem: Environmental > Terrestrial > Soil > Temperate... | reverse complement strand
AACAGCCTCAGCATGATCCCCGCGCAGTGTGATGGCATCGAGCGGCACGACTGCATCGGTCCCACTCGGCAGCGCACCTCCCACATCAACGCGGCACGCCGTGAGGCCAAGCGGCACCGGCGCATAGGGACCGGCGTCGGCGATGTCCGCCGCCGCGACGGCAAAGCCATCGCGCAGGGCGATCGGGCGCGGCGGGCACTGCGACGGCTGCACATCCTCCGCAAGCACTGCCCCTAGAGCTTGCGAGGGCGGGGTACGACCCGGCATCACCGCGGCGATGCGCGATTGAAAGGACGCAAGAATCGCATCGAGCGGGGTCAGCCGCGCGATGCGCTGGATGGTGGAATCCACAGTCATCGCAACTATGATAAAGGCGTTCGCCCGCTTCTACGAATCGCGACCGAATGACCGAAAAGACGCTTAATCTGCGCGGCCTCAAATGCCCGCTCCCGGCGCTGCGCACCCGCAAAGCGCTCAGCCAATCGCAGCCGGGCGATATCCTGATCGTGGAATGCACCGATCCGCTTTCAGGGATCGATATTCCCAATCTTTTGCGCCAGACCGGTGATACGCTCGAAGACAGCCGCAAGGACAAAAAGCTGCTGACGTTTCGGATTCGTAAAGTGTGAACCGTAACAGCTGTCATTTCGTCATGGCCGGACTTGTTCCGGCCATCTCGATTCGTAAGACGCTGTGCCCAAGGAATCGAGATGCCCGCGACATAGGCGAGCGAAGCGGACGCCGTACTTCTAACGGCTATGCGCGGACATGACGCGCGCGAATCTACTCCGCCGCGATGCGGTGCGCGGCGACGCCGCGCGCCTTGACCACGACCTTGATGGCATCATCGACGCGATCCTTGGCGTAGCGGATCGCGGTCGGCAGATCGTCGAGCGCAAAAGTGTGGGTGTGGATCTTGGTGGCATCGAAGCGCTTTTGCGACATGAAGGCTTCGGCACGATGGGTCGCGCTCTTGCCTTCGCCGCGGATGCCGTAGAGATAAATGTTGTTGCGCACGATATGGGCGACATCGATCGGCGTTTCGGCGTGCGGGAATGCCGCCAGGCACACTTTGCCGCCGCGATTGACCATGTAGACGGCTTCGTTCACCGCATTCGGCGCGCCGGAGCATTCGACCACGTAATCGACGCCCTTGCCGCCGTTGAGCCGCTTGACCGCCTCGACCGCGTTTTCATTACGTACATTGATGACGTGATCGGCGCCGAGTTCGCGTCCGATCGCAAGCCGATTGTCGCGGGTGCCGGTCAGTATCACCGGCTGCGCCCCCAAGGCCTTAGCCACCGCGACGCCGAGAAGTCCGATCGGCCCCGGACCGGTGACGACTACGCTCTCGCCGGCAACCAGGCCGCCGAGCTCGGTCAGCCCATACATCGCCGTGCCCGCGGTGACCACGAGCGTCGCCTCTTCGTCCGACATCGTGTCGGGAATGGCGACCAGCGTGTTGATGTTGTTGACCTGATATTCACAGAAGCCGCCGTCGGTCGTGAAACCGTTGGCGCGATGTCCCTTGTCGACGTCGCCGTAATTGAGGCCGTAGTTGTGGCAAGAGGTGTACATGCCTTCGCGGCAGCGCTTGCATTGGCCGCAGCCGGCATGGATTTCGACGGTGACGCGCTGGCCGATTTTATATTCGTCGACGCCAGGGCCGAGCGCGACGACAGTGCCCATATATTCGTGGCCCGGCGTGAAATTTTTGTTGAACGGCTTGCTGCCTTGGATAAGAGCCGGCGAGCCGTGATCGATAATTTCCAGATCGGTGGCACAGATCGCGACCGCGTCGATACGCACCAGAACCTCGGCGCGTTTGGGCACCGGAACCGGCTTTTGCGTAAGCTTAAGCTCGCCGGGATTGCCGAGCACCCAGGCTTTCATCGTGTCGGGGATCGGAAAATCCTTGTTGTTCGTTTTCACACCGGGCGCGCCATACATGATCTGCCTCCGGCTTTCGCCTGTCGCTCGTTTTCCTGATGTCATCACATATCTAATAATGAGTCTTTATAATGTGTGTTAACGGGTGGCGAAACCAGCCCATTTCATGCCAATTCGCCGGCGACGTCGCGGTCGAGATCGACCAGCACGTCATCGCCGTCGAGCACGACCTTATAGGTGCGCAGCGCCACGGCGCAGGGCGGCGCTTTAACCTCCCCGGTCGGGACGTGAAAGGCGCCCATATGCACGGCGCATTCGATCACCTCGCCATCGAGCATGCCGTCGGCCAGACTGGCCGAGGCGTGGGTACATTCGTCGTCGGTCACGTAATAGCGGCCGCCGATGTTAAAGACCGCAAGCCGTTTGTCGCCGACGTCGAACGCCTTGACGCTGTCGGGCGCGATTTCAGCTTTGGCGCAGACGCGCACAATATTGTCCGGCACCTTGGTACTTCCCCTCATGTTCGCGTTGCCGTGGGAGCGTTCCTTATATAGTCATTCCAGGGCCGAGCGAAGCGATGCGCTTGGATGGCGACTAAGGAGCCGCGATGCAGGTTCTGGTGATCGGTGCCGGCGTGATCGGACTGGCCGTCGCGCGCACCGCGGCGCAGGCCGGCCATGAGGTCACCGTCGCCGAAGTGACCGGCGGCATCGCTAACGGCGTCTCCTCGCGCAACAGCGAAGTGATCCACGCCGGCTTGTACTATCCGACCGACTCGCTGCGCGCCCGGCATTGTGTGCGCGGCCAGCGAATGCTGTACGCGTTCTGCGCCTCGCATAACGTGCCGCACCGCAAGTGCGGCAAGCTCGTCGTGGCGACCAATGCCGCCGAGCTGGCGAAGGTCGAGACCATTCACGCCCAGGCGGAAATCAACGGCGTCGAAGGCACGGAGATGATCGGCGGCAATGCCGCGCGCGCCATGGAGGGCGAATTGTCCTGTATCGGCGCGCTGTGGTCGCCGGAGACCGGAATCATCGACAGCCACGCTTACATGCGGGCGCTGTGGGGCGAACTCGAAGACCGCGGCGGCATGATTGCATTCCAGACGCCGGTCGAACACATCAGCTTCAAGACGCCGTACTGGCGCGTGCAGTTCGGCGGCCGTGAGCCAGGCACGCTCGATTTCGACGCAGTCGTCAATGCCGCCGGCCTTGGCGCGCAGGCACTGGCGCGCCGCATCGAAAACTATCCGGCCGAGCAAGTGCCGCGGCTTGTGCTCGGCAAAGGCAATTACTTCGGCTATGCCGGCAAGCCGGTTTTTTCACGGTTGATTTATCCGACGCCGGTCGATGGCGGACTTGGCGTTCATGTCACCTTCGATATGGCCCGCCGCATGCGATTCGGACCTGATGTGGAATGGGTCACGGAAGAGAATTATGCGGTGGATCCGCGGCGTGCCGACAGTTTCTACGCCCGAATTCGAAGCTACTGGCCCGGCCTCCCCGACAACTCGCTGGTGCCGGACTATTCCGGCATCCGGCCAAAACTGCGCGGTCCCGGTGAACCGCAAGCCGACTTTTTGATCGCTGGTCCCGGCGACCACGGCATGCCGCGGCTCATCAACCTATTTGGCATCGAATCGCCGGGCCTGACCGCGTCGCTCTCGATCGCGGAGGATGTGGTGTCGCAGCTTGATTGATAACGTGGACGTTCTCGCGGCCGCCCCATTGGTATCCCGGTCCGCTGCGCGCATCCCCCTTAAAGGGGAGGCGAGACTCACAGCCCCAAATAGGCGCGCCGGATTTCCGGATTAGTGGTCAACTCCGCCGGCAAGCCCTCGGTGAAGATGCGGCCCTCGGCGACGACATAAGCATAATCGCTCACTGCCAGAGCCAGATGCACGTTCTGCTCGACCAGCAAAATCGTCAGGCCGTTTTGCTTGAGCTCTTTCAATGTCGCAAGGAGCTGATAGACGACGACTGGCGCCAGCCCGAGCGAGAGCTCGTCGATGATCAAAATTTGCGGATCGGACATCAGCCCGCGCGCGATCGCGACCATCTGCTGCTCGCCGCCGGACAGCGTGCCGGCACGCTGGCGCGCCCGTTCGGCAAGGCGCGGAAACAGCTTGAACACCTGCTCGAGCCGTTCCGCGTAGGAGCGCGAGGCGCGCGGCGAGAAGGCGCCGAGCTCGAGATTTTCGGCGACGCTCATCATCGAAAACAATTGTCGGCCCTCGGGCACCAAAGCGAGCCCGCGTGCCGCCTTGACGTGGCTCGGCACCCGCGTGACGTCCTCGCCATCGAGCGTCACCCGCCCGCTCCAGGGCGTGAGCGTGCCGGCGACCGCGCGCAGCGTCGTGGTCTTGCCGGCGCCGTTGGCACCGACGATCGCGGTGAGCTTGCCGCGGCGGGCTTGCAACGAGAGCCCCCACAGCACCTGCACTTCGCCATAGCCGGCTTCCAAGCCCTCGACCGAGAGCAGCACGTCGGCGGCTTTGGAGCCCGTTTCCGCGATCGCCTCAGCCATGCGCGGCGCTTCCTTCGTCTTTACCTTCGAGCGCGGCGGCGAGCTTGGGATCGCCGAGATAAGCTTCGATCACCTGCGGATCGCGCGCCACTTCGGCCGGCGCGCCTTCGGCGAGCTTCTCGCCGTAATTGAGCACGACGATGCGGTCGGACAGGCTCATGATCGCCTGCATCAGATGCTCGATGATCAGAATGGTGACGCCTGAGTCGCGGATGCGGCGTATAACGGCAATCATGTGCTCGATCTCGGTCGGATTTAGTCCGGCGAGCACTTCGTCCAGCAATAAGAGTTTCGGCTGCGCAGCGAGCGCGCGGGCGAGTTCGAGCCGCTTCTTGCCGGCAATAGTGAGATGCAGCGCCGCAAGATGCAGCCGGTCGTCGAGACCGACGAGCGCGGCGGCGGCGCGCGCGGCTTCGGTGGCGCGATGCAGCGGCAGGTTTTCCCGGCCGAAACAGGCGCCGACGGTGCAATTGTCCAAGACCGTCATATTGGTGAGCGGCTGCACGATCTGATGGGTGCGGGCGATGCCGTGCCGCGCCACCATGAATGGCCGCTCGCCGGTGATGTCGGCGCCGTTAAAGACGATGCGACCGGAATTCGGCGTGAACACGCCATTGATGAGATTGAACAAGGTCGATTTGCCGGCGCCGTTCGGCCCGATCAGCCCGAGGATTTCGCCCTCGCGCATGGCGAAGGACAGATTGTGCACGGCAAGAAGCCCGCCGAAACGCTTGCTGACGCGATCAAGTTCGAGAAGCGCCGTCATTCCAGCACCTTTTGCAGGCGTGGGAAGCGGCTATAGATGAAGCCCATCAGGCCGGACGGAAAGAACAGGACGATGACAAGAAGGAGCGCGCCGGCGATCACCAGCTGAAAGTTCGAAAAAGTCGACGAGACGAGGAGATAACCGCGCAATTCCTCGTAGAGATAGGCGCCGAGCGCCACGCCGGTGACGGTGCCCTGCCCGCCCAGCATGCAAATGACGATCGCTTCGGTTGACAGCGTCAGATCGAAGGCGTCGGACGGCTGGATGAAGGCGCCCTTGAAAAAATAAAGCCCGCCGGCGATCGCGGGCAAGAAGGCGGAGGCGCTGTAGCACAAAGCTTTGTAGCGCGGCGTCGGCACGCCGAGGATCGCGGCGGCGTCTTCGTTCTGGCCGATGGCAAGGAGGCCTAAGCCGAATTTCGAAATCTTGATGCCGTAGCTCAGATAAAGCGAAGCCGCCATCACCGCGACGAGCAGAAAATAGATCACCCATAATGCCGGCCCCGGCCCGCCGAGCGGCGCGAAGACTTCCGGCGAAATATAGATGCCGGACGAGCCGCCCCAGGGTTTGAAATTCTCGACGAAGGCCTGCACGCCCTCGACGATGCCGATGGTCGAGAGCGCGAAGAACGGACCGCGCAGGCGCAAAATGCCGAAGCCGAAGATAAGCGATAGCGCGCTCACGCCGATGCCGGTGGCAATGAGACTCGCGGCCAGCGGCCAATGATTTGAATCGACCAGCCAGATGCAGATATAGCCGCCGAGTCCAAAGAACACGATGCTGCCGAAATTGATGTAGCCGGCATAGCCCAGCATCAGATTGAGATTGCTGGCGAGCGTGATGTAGACGGCGGCGAGCGCCAGGCTCTCGCGCAATTGCACGTCATTGCCGATGAGCGGCGACACGACGAAAGCGCCGACCACCGGCGCGATGATCCAGAAGAACGGGCGGCAGAGCATTTAGAGCGCTCCGCGCCGCGCGAAAACGCCACCCGGGAAGGCAATCAGCACCAGCACGAACAGCACGAACTCGATCACCAGCGTCCAGCTCACCGGCACGAACGGCGTCACCGCGCCTTCCAACAATCCAAGCGCGACGCCGCCCATCAGCGCGCCGACCGGATTGCCAAAGCCGCCGAGCACGGTGACGACAAAGCTTTTGAGCTGATAGCCGTCGCCGGAGAGGATGGTGAACGGAAACAACGTGCCGATCAGCATGCCGGAGACGCCGGCGAGCGCCACGCCGCAGCCGACCGCGATCGCCAGAACGCGCGTGGTCGGAATACCGACGAGCTCGGCGGCCTCGCGATTATTGGCCACCGCGCGCAGCGCCTTGCCGAGCCGCGTATAGTGCAGAAAGAAATAGAGCAAGGACGCGATCACCGCCGCAAGCACCGCGGCAAGAATATGCGGCCCGGGAAAAGTGTAGCGGTCGATGGTGAGCCCGGGCAGTGAGACTTCGACATTGAACAAAGCCGTGCCCCACACCGCGGTGCCAAGCCCGACCAGAATCAGATTGACGGAAAAGGTCGACAACAGGCTCATCAGCGGCGGCCGGCCCATCATGCGATGGACCGCAATCCAGTAGAGCGCGACGCCGACAAAAAAGCCGCCGATCAGGATCGGCGGCAAGGTGAAATAAGGCGAAATGCCGAGCGCGCCGCTGATCAGATAAAGCGCCATCATGCCGGCGACGATCATGGTGCCGTGGGTGAGATTGATCACGTCCATGACGCCCCAAATCAGCGTGAGCCCCATCGCGGCCAGTCCGTAGACCAGTCCGACCAGTACGCCGTCGATGATCGAAGCGATTATTCCGAACATGCGCGATTAGACCCCCCTCCCCAACCCTCCCCCTTCAAGCTTGCACTCGGGCGCGCGCAAGCGCGGCCCGGGTGGGGGGAAGAGCAGTTTGCACAAAAGTCACCATTGCCCTCCTCTTTCAGGGGAGGGTCAATATGGCAAGGCTCCCTTACTGGCTCGCCGACAATGGATAGATCAAATCGGCGGATTTGGCTTCGAGCGGCCAAACCACCTGGCGGCCCGGTTTGCCGTTTACCTTCTGCCACTGCGCCAGCACCATAGGATGCGCCATCTGCAAGCCGTGATGGCCGGGATCGGCGGCGAACTTGATGTGACCGAAGAAGGTGGTGACGTCGGTTGCGTTGAGCGCCGCCGCCACTTTTTCTGGCTCGATCGAATTTGCCTGCTCGATCGCGTGCTGCAAAATGGCGCCGCTGGTATAGCCGGATGCTGAGTGATAGTCGGGCTTGGCGTTGTATTTGGCCTCGTAGGCCTTGGTGAATTCCTGCGACGTGGGCCCGAATTCCGGCTTGTAGTTGACCTGGATTTCCCATTGCGAGCCCACCGTCACGCCGAGCGCGGCCGGGCCAAGCTCGCCGAATTTGTCGTCGCCCGGCGCGACCAGGATCGACACCCATTTCATGCCGGCTTTCTGGTCGTACATCTGCCGGGCCAACGTGGCGCCGTCGGAATAATGACCGCCGCCCATGAAGGCGTCGGCGTTCGACGAGATGATCTTGTTGACGATCGGGCCGAAATCGGTGGTCGACGGCGCGTAGGATTCATCCATCACCACTTGTAGCCCGGCGGCTTCGGCCTGCTGCTTGGTCGCCGCCAGAACCGTCTTTGAGAACGGATCGTCGGAATAGACCATGGCGATCTTGGCGTGCGGATTTTTCGACTTAAGCGCCTCGACCGCGCCGGAGAGGTAATGGCTCGCCGACGTGATCACCATGAACAGATATTTGTTGCCGAGCTGGAACGGCTTCTCCTCGGCGCCGCCGCTGACGACCATGATCTTGCCGTACTGCTCGCTGATCACCGCAGCCGGCGCCGTCATGCCCGAGGAATAGGGGCCGAACAGAAATTGCGCGTGGTCCTGATTGATCAGGCGGGTGTAGAGCTGCTGCACGCGGCCGCCGACCGACTGATCGTCGTAGCTGACAAAGTTCACTTTGTAACTTTTGCCGCCAGCCTTGATGCCGCCGGCCGCATTGACCTCGTCGCGCCACAGCTCGTAGCCGCGCTGCTGACCGAGTGAATCGACGTTGAGTGGACCGGTCTGCGAGGCGGTAAAGCCGATGGTGATCGTGTCCTCGGCCAAAGCTGGCGTGATAAAGGCCGGCGCCGCGGGTGTGGCAAAAGCCGCGGCGGCCAAAAGGGCAAGCGGAAACAGCCGTTTCATTGAATTCCTCCCAATACGTTCCCCCAGGTGGTAGCTCGGGCTACCGCGCGGCCCACATGTGGCGGGGCCGTTCTTTTAACGCTCAAGCTTAGCAAAAAAGCCTAGTACAGGGCGGGCGTTGGGCCATCCGCGACAAAGTGCGCGCGCAGCAGGGCACGGCGTCATTATTAAGTAAAGCGTGGTTCGGGATTTGCTGGCGATGGTCCGATGAAGCATCCAGCGAGACGTGACTTTACAACCGTCGTAACCGAAGCGGGCGTGAGCGTCACGTTCAAGCCGACAAACAGTACCTACACTTTTTGCAGACTAAGAGCGGGCGAGGACATTGCGCGCCTAGGCCGTGTCGGATTCTCAGGCGTCCAACACGCCGGACGCAATACCGGCGATTACCCTGCCGACGAAGTCCAAGCCATGGCGCAGCGGATTGCTTTGGAACTCGGTGCGTCCCTTTGGTCATTTCAAGAGGAGAAAGAGGCCGATAAGCGAACGCTGCGCGGTCACTCGATTGGCGGCGACGACGACGTGATCGAATGGCAGTGATGGATGACGAGTGCGGCAAGCGCCCGTTGAAGGGGCCGTTTGCGACCATAATTATCGCCCAAAACGTATCCTATGTTGAACTCGCCCCTGCAATTTCGGGAGGCGGGCATGAGACGGGGCGAATCTTCGGGCGAAACTTCGGTCGAAACTTCGGGCCAATCTTGGGGCGAATTCATCTCGCTTTCGGGGCGCGGCGGTCTGCGCCGCGTTGGCGAATTCGTTTCCAGGACCGCTATTAATCTATGGTCTGCGGCCAAATTTGCCGTATCGCTCTTGACTGGCCGGACCGTCCCGCCGCTGTTCTTCAAGCTCGCCGCGCGCAATCTCTTTCACGACCGGCTGCGCTTTGCCGCCACGATCACCGGCGTCGTTTTCTCGATGGTGCTCGTGACCGTGCAAATGGGGCTGTTTGTCAGTTTCCGCACCATGGTGACGACCATGATCGACCACGCGGGCGCCGATTTGTGGATCATGCCGCTCGGCACCAAGTGCTTCGAGGACCCGGCGCTGCTCGACGAGCGCGAACGGTTTCGCGCATTGTCGGTCCCCGGCGTGGCCGAGGCGGCGCCGGTCCTGGTCAGCTTCGCGCAGTGGCACGTTCCGAGCGGCGGGACGACGCCGGTGCTGCTGATCGGCTCGGATCGCAATGAACTGTCCCTGCAGCCCTGGAACATCGTTGCCGGCGATCCCTCCGATCTAGCCACGCCAGACGCCATCGCAATCGACCGGTCCTATTTTGAGCGGCTCGGGACCACCGGCCTTGGCGATACTGTCGAAATCAGGGATCTGAGGGCGAAGATCCGCCTGGTGACGGAGGGCATTCGGTCGTTTACGACCACGCCCTTTGTCTTCGCGCCGCTCGATCGGGCCCGAAGCTATGCCGGCATCGCCCCGAACAAAGCCACTTACCTGCTCGTGCGTCTGCAAGCCGGGGCGGATGCGCAAACCGTGCGCACGCGCCTGAACCAATCGCTTGCCAAAGCCGAAGCCTTGACGCCGGATGCGTTTCGCAACCGCAGCCGCTCGTTCTGGCTGTTTGGAACCGGCGCCGGCGCGGCCCTGTTCGCCGGCGCGTTCCTCGGCATGATCGTCGGCGTCATCATTGTCGCCCAGACGCTCTATGCGAGCACGAAGGAATTCGCCAACGAGTTCGCGACGCTTCGCGCCATCGGCTCGTCGCGCCGGTACGTCTACACGGTCATCGTGATCCAGGCGCTCATGAGCGCGGTGGTCGGCTTTGGCATTGCCGCGGCGATCGGCATGATCATCGTCAAAGTGACCGCCCACTCCGCCCTGCCGGTGCTTATTCCCGCCGGGCTCTTGGCCGGCCTGTTCTTCCTGACCGTGGCCATGTGCGTGTTCTCGGCGATCGCCGCGATCGTCCATGTCATGCGCACGGATCCCGCCATGGTGTTCACGCGATGAGCGATCCAGTGGTGGAGGCAAGCGATGTCGTTAAATTTCTTGGGCAAGGCGCCGCAAGAGTGCAGGCGCTGCGCGGCGTAAGCCTGTCGCTCAACGGCGGCGAACTGGTGATGCTGATGGGACCTTCCGGCAGCGGCAAGACGACGCTGTTGTCCGTGCTCGGCTGCATGCTGTCGCCAAGCCTGGGTTCGGTCCGCGTCTGCGGCCGCTCCACCGCGGGGCTCGAGCCGGAACAATTGACGGCTTTGCGGCGCGACCATATCGGCTTTGTCTTTCAGTCCTACCATCTGTTCCCGACGCTCACAGCCATGGACAATGTCCGCATCGCTTTGGACGTGCGCGGCGACTATTCGCGCCGCGTTATCGAGCGGGCGAAAGAGGCGCTGGCGACCGTCGGGCTTTCGCACAAGCGGCGTTCTTATCCGCTCGAACTGTCGAGCGGCGAGCAGCAGCGTGTCGCCATCGCCCGCGCCATTATCGGCGATGCGGCGGCAATTCTGGCCGATGAGCCGACCGCCGCACTCGACAGCGAGAACGGGCATGCGATCATGTCGATCCTGGCCGGCATTGCCCGGCAAGGGACGCGCGGCGTTCTTGTCGTAACGCACGATCCACGGATCTTGCCGTTTGCCGACCGCATCATTCACATCGAGGATGGGCGCATTGTTCGCAAAAACGGCAATGGCGGCGCGTCCGCACAGCCCTAACCGCGCGGGAAGGACAATGATGGTGACGACAAAGCGGGACTTATCGGCCGCACTTTGTTTATGCGCCATGGTGATCCTGAGCGCGAGCCTGCACCGGGCGGCCGGCGCACAAAGTCGCGCTGACGACAAGGACGCGGGCCAGCAATGGCAGGCCGTTGCCCCGGGCGTCGTCGAGCCAAGATCGGGACAAATCAAGATCGCGGCGCCGGTGATCGGCCGTGTCAGCGAGGTCATGGCGAAGATCAACGATAAAGTCGCGGCCGACGAGCCACTTCTCCGCCTCGACGACGAAGACGCCCAGGCGCGCGTGGCATCGGCGCAGGCCCAGGCCGCCATGCGCGAAAAGGCGCGTAATGAAAAGTCCGCCGGAAAAGCGGCTAGCCGCCGCGACGCCGAGGATGCCGTAGCCGATGCCGAGGCCGCACTCGTGGAGGCACGCAGCACATTCGATAAAGCCGTCCGCGCCAGGCGGAGCGGCAGCGGTTCTGACGCGACTGTTACCGCCGCGCGCACGGCGTGGACGCGCGCCCAGGACAATCTGGATCGCGAGCGTTCGCAGCTGCGCAAGGTTGAAGCCCAATCCGGAACGCCGTTGCCGACACAACTCGAAGGGCAACTCAATGTCGCCAGGAACGACCTTCGGGTCGCGATCGCGGAGCTTGAAAAATTGACCGTTCGTGCGCCGGCGGCGGGCACGATCCTCAAAGTCGATGTGAAGCGCGGTGAAGTGGCGGGACCATCGTCACCGCAACCGCTGTTGCTGTTGGGCGATCTGTCGCAATTGCGGGTGCGCGCCGAGCTTGACGAGCATAATGTCGGCAAGATCAAGGTCGGCGAGGCGGTAACGGTTCGCGCCGATGCGTTTCGCGGCCAAACATTTGCCGGCAAAGTGACCGCCATTGCTCCGCTCATTCAGCCTGCGCGGCTGAACTCACCCGGATCGCGCAATCTTACCGATTTCAGCATCAACGAGGTGCTGGTTGATCTCAACGAACCCGGTCCGCTGCTCGCCGGAATGAACGTCGATGTGTATTTCGGATCGAAATGAACGAGCCGATGGAACTAGCTACGATTGGCCACTGACAGCACGCGCTGTCACACGCGTCCATTAGTCGCCTACCCGACAATAAAGATTAAAAACTCACCTACTCAAATTATTTCAGCAAAGTGCGGTCTGCCGCATTGCTTCCATCCCTTTGCCGCAACTCGCGGCAACAAGATGGTGCGGCACGGAACGAATTTTTTCCAATGCCGTTGGTGCAGAAATACGTCTTTTCAGACGTAGGGGACATGCAACAGTGTCGGAGTTGGTAGAACGGTATCGGCGAAACGCCGAGAGATGCCTGCGACTTGTCCAAAGTTTCAACGATCCCGAAGCGAGGCGTTCGCTGCTCGCGATGGCCAATGCGTGGCTCATGTTGGCTGCACAACGCGAAAAGAACATCGAGACCGCACCGGCTCATGAGCCGACGTCTCAGATAAATGAGCGGCCCCCGCCACCGATTGACGAGCCGCCAAAGCCGCCACCGGTCAAAGAGCCACCGCCGGTTCATGAGCCGCCACGGCGCTTGAACGCCGCTGAGCCGGACGACTCAATGCAGTCCTAGCGCCGGCCGTTGATGCGGTTGTCAGAATGTCCTTTGTTCCTCGCCGCACTCCTTACACGTGTACGGCACCCGAACCTGTCCTTGATCTGCTGAGACGCGATTTAGCGCGCCGCACTTTCGGCATTTGCTGTCTATACGAGTCTTGCCTTGCTTAACGGTGAGGGTTTTACGCTCCAATGCCTCTTTCACCAAACGTTCGGTCTCGTCGCGCATCGTTTGTTTTGACATTTCACGCTTTCTTGTCACGCTGTCTTGCTTTCTAAACGATAGGCCATACAGGCGGCCGCGGACCTCGGCAACGAATTTATTGAACCACATCTCGTGACGTGGAAAGCGATATCATTGGGAGTGGTCATACCGCGGGTTTGACCGCCGCTCGCTTTCGGCGCAACCAATCCCCTTCCGAGTTTCAACCAAAGCCCCGGCACACCATCAAACCTTCCAAAATCCGTGACGGAGCGGCTGGGCAAATGGAACTCTTCGGCATCCATCGTCAAGTTTCTTTTTCAAGAGCCCTAGCTTTGGCTGCATTGTGGCTTACTTATAGGGAGTTGGTTGAATAATGACATTCAAGCAATACTTCACAAAAAATTTGGAGATAGTTATGACCGAGAATAATCAGAACCAGAGCGACCAGCAGAACCAGCAAGGCGGCCAGGGTGGCGGCCAGCAAGGTGGCGGCCAGCAGAAGCCAGGTCAGCAGCAGCAGCAGCAGCCGGGACAGAAGCCCGGACAGGGCGGCCAACAAGGCGGCCAGCAGAAGTAATGCTCCTCATCGGAGAAAAGAACCCCCGGTTTCGGCCGGGGGTTTTTTATTTGTTGGATCCTTTCGCCTGTAGAGCGCGATGCGCTCTACAAAAAGCATGATCCCAACAAGCCTGTCCTCGGACTTGATTCGAGGATGGATGCCGGTTTCCCGCCGGCGCGAAGCTTAGGCCGATTAGCGGTTTCGGTAAGCGCGCTCGTTCGTTTCCATCTGAACGCGCTTTTCCTCACACGCTTCCACGTTGTTAAGGTTCGAGTTGACGCATGCCTGATACGCATCAAGCGAATTCTGGTACTCAGCGCGCGGATCGATCGTCGGGACGCTGGTCTTGGTTCTGCCGCCGCAGCCCGCAAGCGCAACCGCGCACAGCGCGAGGAGTATCCGCGTCATTGGCCGCGCTCCGTCGGGGAACCTGTCGTAGACTCTTCTTCCGACTTTGTGAAGTTACATGATCTTCTGGTCATCAACGCAGCCCAACGATGAGCTTCATGCTTCTAGTCGAAATCCATAGGCGGCCCCGGCCCACCGAGACGTTCGTACTATCGGAACAGGACTTAATATTATTTCGTCGTTTGGCGTTTGCGACATACTTTTAATTTCATGCGCATCCATGAGACCTGCGTTGATTAGTGATTTTGCGCGCGCTTCCATGTCCGCTGATGACCCAAAGCGGACGCGCAACACTTGCCGATCAATGTCGCGGAATTAACAGCCTGGTCGGCTGATTTTCTTTCAGGCAAGCTGCGGTGTCGGCAAAGTGGCAGGCGGGCATACGTGGGCATCGGTCGGAAAGCGTTCAAAATTTGGCTGACGGCCAGCATCGTCTGGATCATCGCCATCGTCACTGCGATCTACGCCGGCGCTGTCTTCCCAGTCGGTTATCAGGCCAATTTTCCGCTCCGGACAGATTTGGAGCCTTGGAATGACGCGTGGCAGATAAACGGTCCACTCCGGCATCCGCTCTATGAGATCATTCGCTCGCCCGCGGCCGAGAAGCTGCCGTTGACGTTTCAATGGCGGGGATATTCAACCGGGCGATGGAATGAGCATATCCACGCGCGCGACTTGCCACGCTTACGCTTTCCCGGCGGCGAAACACTCGACCTGCCAGCGGACCTGACCGATACCGACCGTGAATATGTCAAACAAGTGTTCTGGGACCAGCGCTGGAAGCGCTGGGAAGAAACGCTCGGGCCATTCGTTCGCTCGGCGATCTTTGTGCCACTCGGCTTCTTTGTCGTTTTGTGGCTGGCGCGGCGGTTCAAAATCGCGCGCTCTGGCAAAGAGCTGGAGCCTGAGCGCCCCCGGCTACCCTATTCGCCGGCAATCGAGCGGCTGCGCAATATCACGCTTGCGGTGAGCGCTATCGAAATTTTGCTTTGGCTCGTCATTGCAGTCTTGAACGATTGTGAGGACCCGCAGGCGCTCGCGGACGTTATATCCATCATGTTCGTCGCGATGCTGCCGACCAACTTGGCCTTTATCATGAGTCTTTTGCGCCGCGGCCCGCTCACGGCGGCCGCTCTTGCGGGGCTAGGGCTCTGGATGCTGTTGCCGCAGCTGACGGTCCGAATATTCCCGTCGTCGTGACTGCCGCGAGATGACGATTAGCGCATCCATAATGTCTGGTTGGACACAAAGCGGACATTGTGGAGTTGGTCGGAGTGGCAGGATTTGAACCTGCGACCCCCTCGTCCCAAACGAGGTGCTCTACCAAGCGCCGGCTCACCCG